>Ga0206947_1013_pt1 | contig 66381 bp, 68 predicted proteins | sample Alteio_BWOrgHeat_3_FD_153239 | JGI IMG/M metagenome (GOLD analysis project Ga0206947, IMG submission 153239) | Enriched cells from forest soil in Barre Woods Harvard Forest LTER site, Petersham, Massachusetts, United States -... | ecosystem: Environmental > Terrestrial > Soil > Temperate forest > O...
GGGTATTGGTTTGGGCATGATTGTAAACGGCGAAATATTTCGTGGCCGCAACGGATTTGCGGGCGAGTTCAGCCATATCCCGTTATCCGAAAATGGATCGCTTTGTAGCTGTGGCAAACGGGGCTGCCTTGAAGCCGAAGCATCAATGCTGGTGGTTTCAAAAAGGGCAATTGCCGGAATTGAAGAAGGCCGCATTACCAGCATGAAACAAATTGACGAAGCGCACTCCAAACAAATGGCCGATGCCATAATGGAAGCCGCCAATAATGGCGACCAGTTTGCAATTGAGCTATTTTCCGATTCGGCGTATAAAATTGGCAAAGCGCTGGCTATCCTCATCCATATCATGAACCCGCAGGCAATTGTGCTAAGCGGCCGTGGCGCAAAAGTTGGGAAAATACTAATGGCCCCCATTCAGCAGGCACTGCATAAATATTGTATCCCCCGCCTATCGAAAGGTACCGAGCTGCTGATATCCGACTTAGGCTTTGATGCCGAGCTGATTGGCGCATCCGTGCTGGTGATGGAGAATTTTGACAAAGAAATAAAAGCACAGGCTGTAAATGCTTAAACCCAATGCTTCGCGAAATTGACCTTTTCTTTATCCAAAAAGAAGAACCTTTAAAAGGCAGCCTGCTATTTTTAAGGGAGCTTATATTGGGATATGATAGCAACATTACCGAAGCCTGGAAATACAAAATACCTTTTTACTGCTATAAAGGCAAAATGTTTTGTTACCTGTGGGTAAATAAAAAAACACGTCAACCCTATATCGGGATTGTAGAAGGGCGAAAAATTGAGCATCCGTTATTAATCATTGCAAAACGTTCGCGGATGAAGATAATGCAGTTGGACGCCGGGCAAGATATGCCGCTGGATAATATTGGGGAAATATTGGGGTTGGCGATGGAGGTACATGATAAAGCCGGCAAATTTTAACCATCTCCTCCCCAAATGTCATTTCGAGCGCAGCGAGAAAACTTTACAAACATACTTAATGGACATGCATAGCGCTTAAGTATGTTTGTAAAGTTTTCTCACTTCGAAATGACATAGTTTTTTAATTTTAACGCGATGACTTCAAACCTTCATTATAAGGAGCAACCACACTGGATACAATTTATAACACCATTAAATCATGATCACTTGGAAAGACATATTTTTAAGAGCGCTCTTAGCTATCGGAGCTTGTATAATTTTAAGTGTTATTTTCGGAATTAGCTTTGTTCAGTCCAACGTACTCATATGGTTTTTAATAATTATAACGATTGGTGCTTTTTACACAATTACCCGCAAGAAAGTAAAGGATAAATCGCGAATCAGTGATCTCATCAAACCCGATTTAGCCGCCTTGAATTATACCATACTTTCAGAACGGCCTTTAACTATAAAAGAAGAATATGAAAATTATGAACTCGATTTTGGCCCTTTTGTAAACGGGTTATCGATTAACAGGTTCAGATATAAAAACCAAATGAAAAGACTTTTTGTAGTAAGAAATGAAAAAGGCCACGATTTCGAACTGATCATCACTATAATTCAAACCTGGCGCAATAAAATTAGGTACCGAATTGAAAGCACATCACGCATCAGAAATTAACCCATGCAAATAAAAAGAATAACCCTCGCCGATTACCAACAGGTAACAACCTTATTCGATAGATACCGCACATTTTACAAACAACCATCAGATATCGGCTTAGCCGAAAACTTTATAAAAGAACGGTTGGAAAATAACGAATCAGTAATTTTTGTGGCTTTCGCCGATAAAAACGGGGAAGCAGTTCCGGCTGGGTTTACGCAGTTGTATCCACTGATATCATCCGTGAGGGCACAAAAAAACTGGCTTTTGAACGATTTGTATGTAGACGCTGCTTATCGCAAACAGGGGATCGGCGAAGCATTATTAAAAGCCGCTGCGGATTTTGGCCGCAGCCAAAACGCTAAATATGTAAAACTGGAAACGGCCATGGATAATTATACGGCCCAACGCTTATACGAAAGCACCGGTTTTAAAAAGCAGGAAGCGGATAATGCCTTTTTTACCTACCGTATAGACGTATAAAGTAATATCTTCGCGTCTTTAGAAATTAAAACGCACAACAATGCAAAAACCCGATAGCCTTATATTCGACATGGACGGTACCTTATGGGATGCGGTAGATACCTATGCCGAATCGTGGAACCTTGTATTCAAAGATCTTGGTATTGATAAGAAAGTAGACCGCGAGCAAATTGGTGCACTGGTAGGTTTGGAAGGTAAAAAGGTTACTGCCCTGATCATGCCAGATTTTGATGAAGACAAACGTAAAATGGTTTACGATGCTGTTACCGAGAAACGCCGCCAGATATTGCCCGAATACGGGGGCATATTGTATGAAGGCGTTAGTGAGGGTTTAAAGCAACTGGCTCAAAATTATCAGCTGTTTATTTTAAGCAACTGCGGCAAAGGAATCATCAGACTGTTTATTGACTGGGCCGGTATTGATGAACATATTACCGACGAACTGACCCACGGAGTAAACTTTATGCCCAAAAACCACAATATTAAACTACTGATGGAAAAGCATGGGCTTAAAACCCCGGTGTACATTGGCGATACAGCCGGCGATGGAAGCGAAAGCCGCGCAGCTGGCATTCCGTTTGTATTTGTAAGTTACGGCTTTGGCAAAACAGATGATTACGATTTGAAGTTTGACGATTTTGGATCGTTGACGGATTATTTTATGGGCCTGTAGTGCCCTGTTCCTCCCCTAAACTTAGGAAGTCTTGAAGACTTCGTAAGTTTTTGCCGGATGCCTAATTGTCACTCACAATAGCTGCTTTTTTGCGCTGAATATTCACGCTGTGTTTTTTCAGAAAATTATAGGTTACGCTAAATCCCATATATTGCGTGCTGCGGCTGCTGTTAGTGCCATCGAAAAAATAGTAGCCTTGCACTACTGCGACCGCTACAATTTCCGAAATATTAAAATTGATGCTATTGCAAATTTCAGTCATCAAACCCTGTTTGGCTTTAAAAATGTAGCCGCCGCCTAAACAAAGCGCTTCGGCAAAGCGGCCTTTGGAGAAAACGTTTATGGTTGGCCTGAACTCGATATACCGGGTACTATCACCCCCGGGGCCGATAGAATTGGTACGGCCGGCTGCCAGGCCAATATCAAAAATGCCATAGGTGCGCCCAAATTCAACAGCCGGCGAAAACCTTTTGGCAGCCCCGCCCTTAGCGTTTACGAAAACATCGGTAATTACAGATAAATAAAAATAACGCGGTTCCTTGTTTTCTTTCGACGTATCCTTTTCAATAACGGTATCCTTTCCTGCTACGGTTTTTGCGGAGCCATGGAACAAAGCTTTCGACATATTAGGAACAACGTTGGCATTTTGACCAAATGAAGCTATTGTGGTAATCAGCAAGACAGTAGTAAGTAATATTTTCATGTAAGGGTTAAGCAATTATTCGAAAAAATGTTTTACCGGATGCAATCAGAGGTTCAAAAACATTCCAACCTTAAAACATTTCAACTTTATAAAAAAAGAAAAAAAACCTACTGACATAGGGCTGTCATTAGCCTGTTGTTTATTTGTATCACAAACAAAAAAACAATACAATTATGAAAACTATCCCCATGTTATTAAAAGAAATGGAGCAGGAAGCCGAAACTACCCGCAAAATGCTGGCACGCGTACCCAATGATAAGTTCGACTGGCAACCCCATCCTAAAAGCATGACCATTCGCCGACTGGCAACACATGTTGCCGAAATACCAGGATGGGTTGCAATGGCGCTTACTACCAACGAACTTGATTTTGCCAACAACACTTTCCAAAAACCCTTATTAAACAATACTGCCGAGGTACTGGAGAGTTTCGAACAATCATTAGCCCAAGGCGAGGCCGAACTTGCCAAGACCAACGAAGAAGAGCTATTAAAAAACTGGACTTTGCGCACCGGCGACCAAATTCACAGTGTACGTCCAAAAGTGGAAGTAATCCGTATGGCGTTTAGCCAGACGGTACACCACCGGGCGCAGTTAGGCGTGTTTTTACGTTTGCTGGAGGTGCCTATCCCTGGCAGTTACGGGCCAAGCGCTGATGAAAACCCGTTTAACTAATTTAGTATTTTGCGAAAAACTTTGCCGGGCAAAAATTTACGAAGTCTTTAAGACTTCGTAAATTTGGCTTTGGCCCCAGTACAATATCATGAAAACTATAAAACTCAATCTTTCTGATACAGAAAAACAGCAACTCAAAAAAAACGGCCTTAAAGTAACCCGGCTAAGTGAATTTGCTGCTGATGAAATAGCTGTTTTATTAAATACGCATCCGCAAAGGGCAAAAGAATTATTTGCATTGGTCACTTTTCAGGCTATCCCATCTATCGGACCTAAGTTTGCTTACGACCTGATGGCCGTTGAGTGTTACACCCTTGATGACGTGCGCGATAAAAATGGTCCGGAGTTATTTAACGAACTGGAACGCAAACAAGGTTTTTGGACAGATCCCTGTGTGGAAGACCAATTTTGGCTGGTTGTAGATTATGCAAAAAATGGCCCGCATAATAAAAACTGGTGGGATTTTACCGTCGATAGAAAAGCATACAGAACTCAGCACGGATATCCGGCGGACAGGCCTGCGACCGCCTGGCATCAGTTAGTCTCAAGTCTATTGTCGGCAGTGTGAAGTCTTAATTGTTTTTTACTCAGGACTTCAGACGCTCGACTTAAGACTATAACGCAACCCCTTCAATTAAAACTATTCGTTCAACCGAATTGTTTTTCATCGCCATAAATGCCTGTCGATTTGGGTCTCGGGCGTAGCCTTCAAAATCGGCTTTGCTGCCAAAGGTTACTAAATGTATTTCGTAAGGCAGTTGCTGGCTGGCTTCAATAACGGCATTTTTATCGGGCCGCAGCCTGTAAACCAATTCGCCGTTATGACCTTTTAAAAGCGGCAACACTTTGTCTTCAAACGCGTGAAATTCCTGCTCGCAGCCGGGCTTTATAAAAATAAGTTGTGTGTAATAGATCATCCTGCCAATGTTAGAAATCGTTTAAACTCGTTGAAAGTTTTATAAATTTATTAAACACAAATTATCACGAATTAATCGAATTTCACGAATCAAATCGAAAAAATTCGTGAAATTCGATTAATTGGTCGTCAATTCGTGTTATTTTCCTCTTTATTGTTTCAACCAATTTTATGCGGTTAATGGTAAACTGAAATAAAAAACAGAACCCTCGCCTTCCCGGCTTTCCACCCATATCTTCCCTTTGTGTCGTTGAATTATCTCGCTCGCCAGGTAAAGTCCAATGCCAAAACCAGATATATTTTTCATCCTGTCGTTTTCAACCCTGTAAAAACGCTGAAAAAGCTTTTCCTGGTCTTTTAGCTTAATGCCTATGCCTTCGTCCTTAACAGAAACCTGCAGGTTGCTATCTATGTTTTTGCTTTCAATGGTTATCCGCGTCCCTCTATCCGAATATTTAATGGCATTACTTATAAAATTACCTATTACCTGGCTAATTTTTTCCTTGTCGGCGTGTATAATAATCTCCTCTGTTGGTTCAAAAATAATGATATGACTTGGCCCCATAAGCCTCGCTTCGCCAATATTATCATTAATCAGCTTATTAATTCTAAAATCCCTGGTTCTCAGCTGCAACTTTCCCGACTCGAGTCTCGACAGATCCAAAAATCCATGTATCAAATCGGTCATCCTGTTTACCTGGTAATTGGCCTTGGCCAGCGCATTAATTACAAAACTATCGTTGTCTGCGCTCAGTTTTTTTGCCAGCAACTGAATATAAGCTTTAAGCGATGTAAGCGGTGTTTTCAACTCATGGCTCGCCATCGCAATAAAATCATTTTTCCTTATCTCGTCGCGCTTACTTTCGGTTATATCCAGTATGGTACCCAGCATTCGTACCGGCCTTTTATTTTCGTTGGTCAACACCACGCCCTGGGTTTTAATCCAGTGCAGCGACCCATCGGGCCAGTTTATCCTTACCTCGTATAAATAATGGCCTGTTGCCAATGCGTTGTGATAGGCTTTTATCACAATGTTTTCCATATCGTCGGCGTTTACCTGCCCGCGTATGCCCGCAAGCGTAATCTCCATTTCCGCAGGGTGGCCAAAAATTTCGGCCAAGCGGGGCGAATAAATAAACGTTTGATCTGCCAGCCCCAAATCCCAGGTTGCCAGCTCTGTAGCTTCTGCGGCCAACCGTAAACGGTTCTCACTCTCCAGCGCGGCTTCCTTTGCTTTTACCTCGCCGCTAATGTCAACAACTGTATTTAAAATATAGGCTACTTTGTTTTCGGCATCAAAAATGGGCGTATTACAGCAACTCCAGTACCGCACCTCGCGGGTTTGCGTTGCCGCGTTCAATACATCAAAACGGTAAGTGGGTACATCAATAGTTTGCCCCGTGTGTACTACTTTAGCAAATACGTTGCGCGCATTGGTATCTTCATCAAACCCGGTGTCGTCAGGGAATGCTTCAAAAAAACCTTTCCCTACCAAACCTTCTCTTGTACTGGAGGTGATACATAAATAGGAATCGCTTACGGCTACTACCGTAAAATGCGGTATATCAGCCTTAACCAATAGCGAACCAGGCGATTTTTCAAATATAATCTGAAAGATATCTTCGGGTAATACTGGCATCATATCGGCTTAAATGGGTGATGTATAAATGTTTTACGCAATAATAATACGTTTGTTTTGACTTATTCGGATTTTTTAAACTATTGTTTGTTTTTAACAATGTTAAAGCGCGCTCATCGTTTCGGCTGTTCGATTTTTTTGCCTTATATTCAACCAACCAAATTGATATGAAAAGACGCACAGAATTTAACGCAAAAATTAAAGGCTTTTGGAGAATACTGGGGCCCGGCCTTGTCACCGGTGCAGCCGATGATGATCCCTCAGGCATTGCTACCTATTCGCAAACAGGCGCACAATTTGGCTACGGGCAGTTGTGGACGGCGCTCTACATGCTTCCGCTAATGACTGCCGTGCAGGAGACCTGTGCCCGTATAGGGCTGGTAACAGGCAAGGGCATCACTACCATTGTAAAGGAACAATACAGCCGAACGGTTTTGTATTCGGTAGTTGGCCTGGTAGTTATAGCAAATACCATCAATATCGGCGCCGACCTGGGCGCTATGGCCTCGGCCGCGCAACTGCTGGTGCCAGTACCTTTTCTGGCACTAACACTGTTGTTTACCACCATTATTTTGTTGCTGGAGGTATTTACTAATTACAAAGTTTATTCAAAAATTTTAAAATGGCTGGCTATAACCCTGCTCGCTTATCCTATAACAGTTTTTATTGTAAACCAACCCTGGGGCACCGTTTTAAAAGCAACAGTGGTGCCGCATTTCGAATTATCATTCGCCTTCTTTTTTATAATAACAGGGGTTTTGGGTACCACTATTTCACCCTACATGTTTTTTTGGGAAGCCTCGCAGGAAGTAGAAGAAGACCAGGAAAAACACTTACTCACCAAAGGAAAACCTTTGATTAGTTGGATGAGTGTGCGCCGTATGCGTTTGGATAACACCTTTGGAATGATATTTTCTGAATTTGCCACCTGGAGCATTATTGTGGTTGGTGCAACCGTTTTGCATAACAGCGGTGTACACGATGTAAAAACCGCTGCCGATGCGGCAAAGGCGCTGGAACCGCTTGTACACAGTTTCCCTCATGCTGGCTTATTGTCCAAACTGATATTTTCCATTGGCATCATCGGATTAGGGATGCTGGCTATCCCGGTGTTGTCCGGTTCGGCGGCATATTCGTTTGCCGAAGCATTTAACTGGAACGCAAGTTTAAACCTGAAGCTCAAAAAAGCGCCTGGCTTTTACGCTGTGATTATTGCAGCTACCATTGTAGGGCTAATTCTCAACTTTATAGGCGTCGATCCGGTAAAGGCGCTGGTATATGCTGCAGTATTAAATGGCGTAGCCGCCGTTCCGCTATTGTTGCTGGTGCTTAAAATTTCAAGTGATGAAAAAATAATGGGCGAATTTAAAAGCGGGCCATTTTCGAAAACTATACTTTGGATTACTTTTATTGCGATGGGCGCCGCCGCGGTGGGTATGTTTTATACCATTTTGAGGTAGGAGTTAGAAACTTCTGAAGTTTTGAAAACTTCGGAAGTTTGCCGGGATGATGCGATTCACCTGCAAAAAAATCCTGATGCAATAAAACTTCGGCGCCATTCGGGCCAAATAGCACCAAATTCATTTCGGTTAAAATTAAACTTGCCAATTAATTCATCTGCTGCTTCTGCAACTGATTTTCCTTTTTTCATACTTTCCAAAAAATAGTATTGCGCTCCGCGTATCGGGAATAAACCCAATTTATAATTGCTGCGGGTAACCACGCAAAAACTTTCCTGCTCAAGCGGTAGTTCGGGTTTTTTATTTTGACAAAATTCAAGGTAGTAATTACAAATAGGGAACCGATGATGAAAAAGATAAAATACCGGCGCAAGTTTTAACCCTCCGTCGGGTGTATCGTTGGTTGGCTTGTTGTCATTTTCTACAGCCTGTTCGTCAAATATCGCCGAAAGGGCATATTCAAAACCGGCAAGCTCTATCATAAAATCGGGCCAGATTTCCCTTTGTTGGGCATCGGGTCGGGTGGCTTCTAAAAATGCGGGGAATTTTTCGCCAAGGGTATTCAGGCTATAACTGTTGGATGGATTGGCTTCCAGGTATTGATCGGCAAATAATTCAAATAAATCTTTACCAAGGGAATATGCCAGCGCCCCGAACTGGTTTTGCATACAGGCCCTTAGCCGGGCAATATAACTTTGCCGGTAAATATCCAAATGACGCACGGCACTTAACCGTTTTGAGGAATTCACAATATTGTTTACCTGCTGCTGCACACCCGGGTCATCGTTTACCTCCGATTCTATCAGCATACCCTGCATCCAGTTTTGTAATTGTATTAAAGAGAAATTATTGGGTTCCATTTGGGCTAATAGTTAATTGTTCCTGAAATCGTTAAACTGCTGCTTGCCGCTACCACTACAACTTACTCAACAAATTCATCCCATAATGTCGCTCACCAAAAAGTCAACCGGGTTAGACACCACCGCTTCGTTATATAACGGCGCTGTTTCCTCATCCTTAAAAGTAGAAAGCGTGTTCATATACTTTTTTGCTTTTAGCAACTCTGCGTGATATTCTTCAAATTCGGGTATCTGGCTGTCCCATTCCAGTAAAGTGGCTACGCCGCCGGTAAGTTGCCAGGCTGAATTGAATAATTTCCAAACATCCTGCACTACTTTCCGGTCGTGGGTATCAATAATATAGTTGCCACAATGTTGGTGACCGGCAATGTGCATCTGTACAATACGGTCATGCGGCAATTGATGGATATAATGCACCGGGTCGAAATCGTTATTAAAACCCGATACATAAACGTTGTTTACATCAAGCAACAGGCCGCAACCGGTTTCTTCGGTCATATACCGCAAAAAATCCCATTCGTTAATGGTTGATTGTTTAAAAGTAAGATAGGTGCTGGGATTTTCAAAAACTACCGGCCGCTGCAAAAAATCCTGAATTTGATTAATGCGGTTGCAGATGTGTTTTAACGATTCATCGTTTAGCACAACCGGCAGTAAATCGTGTGTGTTCAGGCTATTTACACCCGTCCAGCACAAATGGTCGCTTATCCACAACGGGTTTACTTCTTCGGCCAAAGTTCTTAATTTTGACAGATACTCGATGTTCAACGGATCAGTGCTACCTATAGATAAGGAAACGCCATGCATCACTACCGGATAACGGTCGGCCAGTTGCCTCAACACATGGCGCGGCCGTCCCCCCGAATCCATAAAGTTTTCGGAGATCACCTCAAACCAATCAACAGCGGGATTATGCTCCAGGATGTGATTGAAGTGCTTGCTGCGCAAACCAAGGCCCAAACCCGGGTTGGGGAGATTTTTGACGGCTTCGGCGTATGTTTGTTTGTTGACCATTTATGTTTTATTGAGGTTGTAAAAGTTGTATTTGTTGTAGATGTTATAAAAGTTCAAAAGCAATCCCTCGCAACTTAAAAGATACGTACTGCAACTCTAATAACTTTTTTAACCCTTTCAACATTTACCAACTGCTCACTCTTCCTTCCCTTCACATAATTCCTTTGCGTTATCAGCCGGGTTGTTATAACCAAACGAACAGCTTTTATTGCCGCTGTTACCGCAAGAATCATACGAACCCAAAACCGAAACCAGCCAGGCCTGTGGCGGTCCGCATTCAAATGGTGCCGGCCCAAAATTCCGGTTCGCTTTTATCATACGTTCTTCAAATAGCTTGCGGGCCAGTTTCCATACGCTTTTTCCTTTGTTGGCGCCAAAAGTGCTAAAGCGTTCCGCCTGTACCGGTACGGCGCAACTGCCCTGCCAGGCACAGTCGTTAGCGCCCGGTGCTTCCTGCTGTTTGGCATCGCCGTAAAGGCCACACCCCCCCTGGCTATGGCAATTGTTTAGTGTTTGGCAATTGTGCTGCTCGGCTGTGGCGCACAAACCGGTACCGGCACAATTATTGGCGCCGGTGCGGTCATGCCCTTTGCAGGCATTTAAGCCCATGCAAATATGCAGCTCAATTGGCGGATTAACGTTGGCCTGCGCATTGGCTGGAGATGGTGCCGGCGGCGTGCCGCCGCAAAGAGTTAAGTTAAGATTATAATTGATGATAGCCATGATACAATTTTTATGGTGATGTTGAATGATTAAAATTTGCCTGCATATTGCAACGGCACATCCGGTAAATCCAATATACGTTGTTCCAGGTAATTACCATCAGGATACGCAGCATAATACAAATCAACCAGCTGCGATTTTGGGCTCGATACCAGGCCAAAAGGATAATCTTCAAATGTTGGTGCAGCGGCGTACACGGTGTCATCCTCAGGGTCGAGGTATGATAGCTGCATGATATCCCCGCAAAGGGAATTCAAAATAAATATCATGGATTTGTGGATGCCAAACATAAATATCTCGTACTGCGTGCTGCCCGATTGTTTGTAGCAATTCTCCACCATCACAAAAATATAGGTATACACTGCATTCAAAAGTGTCGACACTGCAGCAATATCAGCCGGGTATTTACTGGTTGAAGGGTTGGTGGGCACATTAACCACAAAATACTCGTTAATATCAATTACGCCTATACCCAGGTTATTAAACCTGTTGGTGAGGGTTTGATACTCGCAATATACCTGTGCAAACTTTTCAAAGTGCGATAGTTCTTCCCTTGCCGGGTCGTCATAATCGGGCGGTACAATGGCGCCGCAATCAACCGAGCCATCGGGATTCAAGCCCGGCGCATCGGGATTGCCCTCACCCTGCTCCACAATGCAATTGATAGCATGTATGGCCGACTCGCGGTCTTTTACATACAACAAGTCGCCGCTGTCGTCGGCATTGGTGTACCGGGGTTTATGATCCCTATCGTAATAAATGGTGTCGATATTGCTTTGTACATAATAGCCTTTGTTGGGCAGCAGTTGTGGCGAGTCCAAATCATAAGGCAAATCGTAATCTTCTATGCATTTGATAATCATTTGATAAAACAACCCGATGGTTTTATAGGGGATGGGCGCCTCCAACTGTTTGCGGACAGGCAATGGTTTAGGGCTTTCAATTTTTAGAAAAGTCATCAACTGATTTAATGAAAGTCCGGCCCTGTCAATCGGGAACGGGGGTATATGACCTGGCAGGTAAGCAGGCCAAACTGATGGCGATTTTCCCACCAGCTCGGGCAAGCCGGCGAGTGCTTGTTTCAGATTTGATGACAAAGCCATGTGCAGCATCTCTTCTATCGCCACACTCATAATTAACGCGCCGGCTTTATTGGCAAATACCATAATCTGGGCCGAAAGGTCCAAAGCGATGGCACTGGCTTCTGCAGGGGTTTTCCCGACGGTTACCAACTCCTGCGTGAGAGAACCACTTATGGCATCCTGATCGGGCGAGCGGATAATAGAATAATAGGTATACAGATATACTGGGATAGTGGCAATCTCTATCTCGATGGCCTGCTGAATAGCCTCGCCAATATTTTCGGGGGTTACCTCGCTTTCGGCGGCAAAAAAGTTTTGTAACATAGGGCTTAGTTTTGTGTTGGAGGGAAATTTTGATTAAAGTTAGAAAATGATTTTTAAATAACACAGGGTGAAAATAGGGTATTTAGGAGGGTGAAAAGCTACATGCCGGAAAGTCCGGAAAGAAGTTGCATGGGCGGTTATGCACGTGCCGGCGGTTAGCTCAATAAATTATTTATACAAACACTTGACAAAACCATATAAAACATTTACCTTCAAATAATTAAACCTAACTTATCTATCGTTATGGGAACCATAAAAGTTCAGCAAATATTAAGTGTAAAGCTTAACCTGCTTAAAACAAATCCGCCGTCTTTAAAGATTTTAGCCAAAGGCGAAAACCAAAACAATAACTATCAAAATGTCCGCTTATCGCCCATTGTTGAAATTGCGCCGCCCGCGGATGGGGTTTGGCAATTCGATATGATCGGCGAGGTACCAGAATTTGTCGACTCTATTGTCACTGAAGTTAGTGCACCGTACCGCTGGAAAGATATACCAGAGACCCTCAAAGGTGTACGAGTAAATGGCATTATTAACAATGTAACCACAAACCTAAAAAAGAAATGATAGTCCTGACGATTAACGGACAGGCTGGTGCGCCTGTTTACCTCGGGTGGAGTTCCCGACCGGCATCCCTGAAACTTTCTGTTGCGCAGCCACAGGCCACGCAAGTGATCATCAAAACGGTATCGGCTCCTGCTACGGGCGATGTTGGCTTTTCTGTGAACCGGAACAGTCACCCAGCCGCAACCCTCGCCGTTACAGTACCCGCCAACGGAACATCAGTTAATTTTTTTGTATCGGGCACCAGGGCCAGCACCGAAAACCAGGATGTTACTATTTTGGTAACCGATGCAGGCACGGGAGCAACCCTGTTGCAGCAAACGGTGATGGTACGGGTCAGGAAAAATGCAAATGGGTTATCAGTTGCCGAAAGAAATCGCTTTTTGGCGGCAATTGCTAAATTCAATGCCACTACCGGTACACCCCGGTACCAGGATTTTCTGGACATGCACAACGCGGCGGCAAATACCGAAATACATACATCAAGTGCAACACCGAGGTATTCCTTCCTGGTTTGGCATCGTGCGTTTATTTTAGATCTGGAAAGACAGTTGCAAAAGATAGATCCATCAGTGAGCCTCCCCTACTGGAAATTCGACGAAGTAGCTGATAAAGTATTTACAGCAGATTTTATGGGTGCGGCCATGGCTTCGGGTACCCTGGTATTTAACGCTTCAAACCCATTATCGCACTGGGCCATTAACGGAAGAACCGGGATAGTACGCAAGCCTATATTTAATGTGCAAACCGGTTCCGGCCTCGACCCACGAATAGGAATGATCAGCGAAAAAGCTACCATCGGATTGGGAACGACGTATAAAAAGTTTGCGCCGCAGGCAGAGCAAAACCCGCATGGTAATGCTCATGAAAGCTTTTCTATCGGCCCCATCACCAATATCACCACTGCTACCCAGGACCCTATTTTTTACCTGTTACATGCAAATGTAGACCGGCTGTGGGCATTATGGCAGCAAGTACATAACCGTTATGATATCACCTCGGTTAGTACTTATCCCTTGAAGGGAGCATATCCCGGTCAAGGTAGAAATCATGTAGGCGATTTTTTACAAGATACGATGTGGCCATGGAACGGCGACACCAGCCATTCGGGTTCAACCCGACCGCCAACGGCACCCGGCGGCCCTTTCCCTGCCTTAGCGAATTTGGCACCGTCTGTTGCCCCACAAGTTTGGCAGATGATTGATTACCAGGGTTATGCTGCGGCGGACGATGCAAGCGATGTTGATTATGATAGCATTAATTTTAATTTGCAAAATGTAACGGTATGAACGATAACAGCAACAGCCCCGATCAGTTTGGGCAGCAGATTGACAATACGGTAAATGAGTATAAGGCCAGCGCAGAAAAGCTCGTTCAGGCAAATACTTACCAGGAAAAGGAAGATGCGCTTTACACCATGCATTACGTACATGCGGAAGACAGGAAAGCGGGCGTAAAAACCCTGCAGATTGCCACCGACAAAAAGGAGGTAATTAACCTGCGTGTAAAAGCATTGCAGATCATCGGCAATTATTTGTATAATAACCCGGCGGCGGTAAAAAAAATTATTGGATTGTTGTCGGCCACGCGCGAAAACACTAAGGTAAAAAGAGCAGCACTTGATGCCTTGCTTGCCATCCGTTTTGCTTCCCCGGCGCTTTTGTCGCAAATGCCTGCCTTCCGGGAGGGATTACGATCAATCATCCATGACCGTGACCCGGAGCTTGCAGCGAAAGCAATTGAACAGCTGGCCGCATATAATGACCCCGGAGTATTAAACTTATTACACGAAGGTTTAAAAAATCCAGCTGTCGCGCTGGCTCCGGAAGCGAAAGCTATTCAGCTACTCGGCATTCAGCATACCGGCGGGTTTAGTGATACCATTAGGGAACGTTTACAAAAAAGCAGGGACACCGACGTGCAGATTGAAGCTATTCACGCTTTATCCGGCGATCCGGCGGCGCAGGATGATATACAGAACATCCTGGAAAATAAATCAAAACAGAAATATGTACGGCTGGCCGGCTTGTCAGCGTTGAACGCTACAGCTCCGCATAAGTTTCTGGAGTCTGCAAAAAAAATTATCGGCGACCCGTCAGATTATAATGATGTAAAAGTGGCCTCCTTGAATGCGATAGCCATGCAAGGTCGCTATAATGAAATATCGGGCGATGCCGAATTTCTTGACCAGGTAAAATCGCTTACTGGTCATGACAATGCGATTGTCAGGAAAGAATCAAGCAATTTTCTGGCGGGACATGAAAGCTATTTAGAAAACGCCTGAAATGATTAGGAATGCGCAAGTGGCGATGTTAAAGGAGAGCCATCCGGTGTATACCGGTAAAAGTGAAGGCGAAGTCATCAGGATTAAGGGCGATTTAATGGCTGGCTTTCATCATAACCTACCCATAAAGGCTTTGCCATATATACTTGAAGAATTACAAAGTGCGCGGCACCCTTATCTCATCGCATCGGCAGCCTATGCTTTGCGTGGTTTAAAGACGCCGCTACCACAGACGGTGCCTTATCTGTTAAAAGCAGCCGGCAACCTGGCCCACGGCGACGATACTTTTTTCTTTGATCAGGATGAACATACAACGGCGCTTAAAGAGTTATTTAAAACGATAAAATGGCATGGCGCTTATGCAAAAGCATATATAGCTAACGTTACAGCGTTATCGGATAAATTGTACCTGGACCGGGAAGGTAAAAAATTACTAAAGGAAGCAATAAATGCCATTAACGGCGATGCGCGCCAAACAGGCAACTGTTGCGACGAAGACCTTTTTTGCGGTGGTAATATAAAACCGTTTGGCGGCATCAAAAAAATAAAATCACTCGTGCTGGAAGATCAGGAAGGCGGCCAAATCAAATACGGGGAGTTTTTCAATGGTAAACCTGCGGTACTTGTTTTTTTCTATTCCCGCTGCGATAATCCGGATAAATGCTCCCTCACCATCACCAGGCTGGCCCACCTGCAAAAACAGCTTGAAGGGAAAGCCAAGATAGCTGCGATTACTTATGATGCAGAGTATGATGTTGCGCACCGTTTAAAAAACTATGGCTTAAACCGGCAAATAAAATTTAATAACGATGTTCGTTTTTTTCGCGTTAACGCTGATTTTGAGCAATTGCGTGCATACCTTGATTTGGGCGTAAATTATATTGGCCCTTACGTTAATAAGCACACTATTGAGCTATATGTATTAAACAGTAAAGGCGAAGCGGTTGCTTCATTTAGCCGGCTGCAGTGGGAAAATCAAGAGGTAATAAACAAAGTTAATTCGTTATTAAATAGTAAAAAAACAACAACGGCACAGTCTTTTTACTCTATACTGCTTTCCGCCGGAATGGCGTTCTTTCCAAAATGCCCTTTGTGCGTTATGGCTTACCTTAGTGCCTTTGGTATATCCGGAATGAATGCCTTATGGGTAGGCAATTGGCTGTTCCCGGCGATGATGGTTTTATTCGGGATAAATATCCTGGTATTGGCGATGCGATGTCGCACCAACCGCTTTTTTTTGCCCTTGTATCTAAGCTGTACAGGCGTTGTAATACTAATTGGTGATCATTTGCTACTGCATGAAAAGGCTGTAACCATGGCGGGATTGATTTGCATACTCGCCGGGGCTTTAACCAATGCCTGGGGCAGGCGGCTGCAACAAATGTTTGGGTTCGGCTTGGTTAGCGCTTAAGCCTATACCACTTTATATCGGTTTGCCTTAAAGGGAACTGCCGAAACCTGGTACTCGTCTTCGTACACAATATAACCCGGATTTTTACTGATAAGCCGTTCAACAATCAGATCATACTTCTCTAATATTTCTATTAGTTCCTGCATTTAAAAAAGGTGTTGTTTTGCCGAATCCTTATACCAGGACAACGAAATTGAAGCCGGGCTCTTATTTGTGGCATTCGAAAACCGGTTGGGTTTTTCTAAATAAGTATTGAACCAGCCGTTTAGTAATTTAAGTTTGGCAACATCGTCATCGTGGGTAAATGAATGACTACGAATATACCCGGCAGCCTGAAATATTCCGGCCTCAGGTTCGCCGTCTTCGTTAATAAACTGGGTGATAAATCGAACATACATTTAATATGACCGTTCTAAAAAAAGGGAAGAAAATCTGTTGGCTTGAATTTCTTGACCTCAAAAAAGATATTGTCAAGGTGATCGAAATTAGCGTCAGTAGTAACAAGCTGTAAGCCCAATAAACTACAAAGCGAGGCTATCCATAAATCATTTTTACCCATATTACGGGGAGTATCAAAAGCATAGTTGTCAAAAGCCGGATTTTGTCTTTGAGAATAAGCGTCTATTTGAGCATAAATATTAGTGAATTGCTGACTAATCTCGACGATGTAAATCTGACTTAAAAAATTATCCAGCTTTTCCTGCTTTTTACTCCCCAGTTATTTCTAATTGCCAAAGACTTTAATTCTGCTTCCGAAGCAACTGAAATATACATTTTAGAGTTGCCGGAATTAATGAATTCGATTATACCATCAAAATCCGTTGCCTTAATAACATACACAACGATGTTGGTATCTAATAACAAGTTCATTATTTATCATTCTGAAGCTGATCCATCAATTTGTTCCATTCTTCATCCGTAAAGGGTTCAATCGGAGGTGATTCTTTAAGCGCTTTTATAAGCGTCTGATTGTTTTTACCCATTTTAATGCCAAAAGCGGTAGTTCCGCCGGCCGCCAATATTTCTTCGACAGAATAGGACTGGTGAGTTTTGAACGATATCTTATCAGAAGAAATTTTTGATTTCATTGTCTTTTCTCCTTTTATTTTATGAAATATAACGAATTATTTTATTTCCAATCCTGTAACTTCATCAAACTGCAAATGATAGCATATTCTGCATCGGGGCTCGTAACTTTCTTTTTCGCCTAATAATATCCGTTTGTTATCTGGCACCAACCGGTACGAGTATAACGCCGGGTTTCCGCACCTAACGCATACGGCATGTAGCTTGGTTACAGATTCGGCCATGGCCATTATGGCAGGAAGCGGACCGAACGGACGGCCTTTAAAATCCATATCTAATCCGGCAACAATTACGCGGATACCTTTGTTGGCCAGTATATTACATACATCGGGCAATTCATCATCAAAAAACTGTGCTTCATCAATCCCGATTACATGCACATCGCTGCCTAATAATAATATGGACGATGCATTCTCTACTGGCGTTGAGGGGATTGAATTGGCATTATGTGATACCAGCGAATATTCCGAAAAACGGGTATCGGCTTTAGGACTAAATATTTCAACTTTTAAACGCGCGATTCGCGCACGATTCAATCTGCGTATTAATTCTTCGGTTTTACCCGAAAACATGGAGCCGCATACCACCTCAATGCTTCCACCATACTCACTTCTACGCTTAAAAACTTCTTCGTTAAAAACCATCTATATTAATCATTCGCTACACAGTCATTGAGTCATTTCGCTGCCCTGCCATTAGTCATTCGCTGCGCTGTCATTGGTAATTGAACCGATAATGGATGTTCGCCTACCCCTTGGCGGCTTCTTTTTCGACTTTACCGACTTTCCGGACTTTTCCGACTTCGCCCCAAATATCAGAATTTAATCTTATTTTTGATTGGCATTTTCTAACATTGACACATGAGGCAAAAGGAAGTTTTTAAAAAGATAGGTGGAATAATACAGGAGCTAAGTGAGCAATATGAATATCTGGAAACATCACCCGATAATATGAACGAACTGGAACTGGAACTGTTTGTTGCCAACGCCCATTTCCTTACTGATCATATTGAAATTTTATGCAAGCTTAACATACAAAATAACGCCGCCCGCCGGCCGGTAATAAAACAGGAACCTACTTACGAGCAAAAATATTTTGAACCAATGGTACGGCAAATGAAACAAGCCGCCGGCTTGTCAGAACCCGCCTTGCCTAAAAAAACGGCTAAACCCGTTGAATCGGAAAAGCCGGTTGTTATTGAACCTGTTGAGCAAGTACCTGTTCCGGAAATTAACATTGCTGTTGAGGCACCAGCTGACACCTATTCGGTAATGCAGGAAGAGCCGGAAAGCGACAGGGCGGAGTTTACCCTGAACGAGGCTGCAAACGCCGAAAATACTGAAATAATAACCCGCAGAGATGAACTCGCGAAGTCAGCCGAAAAAATAGCAGAAGATGAAGCCCCGGCCGCGAATGAAGAACCTATAGCAGTTGAAACACCACTACCTGCTAAAGAACCTATTGCAGTTGCAGCATCGGACCTGGTTGAAGAACCTTTGGTTTTTGAAGAACTATTTGTTTACGAACCGGTTGCAGAAGTCGCGGAAACAGCTATCCCAACAGAACCAGTGATTGATGAAGTTGTTGAAAGCCAACCCGAACAGGAAATAATATCAGAAACAGCATCGGAAGTTTTGCAACCCGAACAGGTAGCCGAAGTTGAACCAGAGGTATTTGAGGTTAAATTCGGTTCGCCCGGCCACACAATTTTAACCAGCGACCCGGAAGATGAAATAGTTACAATTAATGATAAAATATCGGCGCAGTTGGGTGATAAGGCAGTGTCAAAAACCGAACAACTGGCCATTAAACCTATCGGTGATATTAAATTGGCTATCACCCTAAATGATAAACTACTGTATGTAAAAGACTTGTTTAACGGCTACAACCTTGCCTACAGCGAAGCTATTGAAATACTAAACCGTTTTAACACATTTGAAGAAGCCAGCCGCTTTCTGAAAACCAACTATGTAACTAAAAACAACTGGGAAAGCAAACCCGGAACGACTGAGAAGTTTTATGCATTGCTGAGGCGGCGCTACGCCTGAGTTAATAGTTGATGGTTCATAGTTCATGGTAGCTGCAGAGAATATTCTACAAGAAATCGGGATCTCCCCTCATTATGAACTGTGAACCTTTTAGCTTCGGCTATGAACCATGAACTATTAACCATGAACCACTGACTATACTATCCCCATCCTATTCGAATCCAACTTTAGCAGCACAAAAATCAATATAGTAAAGCTTATTAAGGATGAGCCTCCGTAGCTTACCAACGGTAGCGGGATACCAATTACAGGAACGAGGCCAATGGTCATGCCGATATTGATCATAACGTGGAAGAATATGACGGATGCGGCGCCGTAGCCGTAGATGCGGGTAAATGGCGATCGCTGTCGTTCGGCTATCATAATGATGCGGAGCACCAAAAATAAATACAGGCCGATAACCACTACCGAACCGGCAAAGCCCCACTCCTCGCCTACTGTGCAAAATATAAAATCGGTGCTTTGCTCAGGCACGAACGAGTATTTGGTCTGGGTGCCTTTTAAGTAGCCTTTACCCCATAATTTGCCCGACCCGATAGCAATTTTTGATTGGTTAAGATTATAGCCTTTGCCGCGTAAATCGCTTTTTATACCTAATATAATATCAATACGTACTTTTTGGTGGGGCTGTAAAACCTTATTATAAATAAATTTAACGCTCAGCACAAACACCACGCAAATAGCCAAACCGGTTAACATTGTTACTACCAGCCTTTTATTTCTTTTAAACAGGTACATAATCAATGCCGCAATAGCGGTGATTACCAGGATTACGTACAATGGGTTATATAAAATAGCTGTCACAAAAAGGGCAATAAACAAAGCGCCGATAATTAAAAAGTAAGGTGAAAGACCCTCGCGGTACAGCACGAAAATAAGCGATAAGAATACCAGTGTGGAGCCGACATCGGGCTGCAACATAATTAGCAGCATGGGGAAACCGATAATGGCCCCGGCTATAGCAAAGGAGCGCGGCTCGGTAACTTTAATATTGGGGCCGCTTAGGTACCTCGCCAACAACAAACACGCGGTAAATTTTGCAAATTCTGATGGTTGCAACCTAAAGCCCCCGCCTATGGATATCCATGCCTGGTTACCGCCAACGTTTCGCCCATGAACCAGCACCAATATCAGCAAAAGCAGGGTTATGCCATAAAAAGCAGGTACCAGCGCGGTTATAAACCTGGTTTCGAGCAACAGTATAACAATGCCAACTAAAATGCCGATTACGATATACAAAAACTGCTTGCCGTAATTGGTATCGAGGCTAAGCATACCGGGGTGCCGTTCGTCAAAAACAGCAGCGTGAATATTAAACCAGCCAATGGTGCACAGAGCCAGGTAAATAAATACAATTACCCAATCCACATTAAAAAAGAAACTGCGTTGGTTATTCATCGTTCTTCTTGTTGATTGCTGCTATAAACTGACTTGTGGTCTTCTTATTTTTGTTGCCCGCGCTCTTTTGTATTTTACTAACCGAATCGGCTTTTAACTTCTTCGGCGTAATTCCCCGTACTTTTTTCGGGGCATGGTGCAAATAAAAAGTTGTATCGGGCAACCTGTTAGCATTGGCAAAGTAATCAACCGCAATGCCCGATTCACGGGTGCTAATGCTGCCTTTTAGATATTTTTCTACTATAAAACTGGCTATCGGTGCGGCCCAGTGGGCACCCTCGCCCGAGTTTTCAACCACTACGGCAATAGCTATTTTGGGATTATCGCGCGGGGCAAAAGCTACAAATACGGAGTGGGCCTCGCCATGGGGATTTTGTGCGGTACCGGTTTTACCACACATAATAATGCCAGGAATTTTTGAGCGGATGGCAGTACCATCTTCCACCACCGCCTGCATTCCCGCTATTACCGGTTTAAAATATGATGAATCGATACCTACATAGTTACGTTCGGTATATTCTTTTTTAATGATATTTTGTGCCCCTATCGCTTTAATTAAGTGAGGTTTGTAATAAAACCCGCGGTTGGCAATAGTACATTCAATATTAGCCAGTTGCAGCGGCGTGGCCAGCAATTCGCCCTGGCCTATAGCCAGCGAAACAATAGTGCTTGAGCGCCAGCCGCCCCGTTTATAAATATTATCATAATATAAAGGCGTAGGCACGTTACCCCGTGATTCGCCTGGCATATCCAACCCCAGTTTTGTACCCAAACCAAATTTGCCCACATTGGCCCGCCAATCGGCGAATGTGTTTTCCGTTTGTTTACCGCCTTCACGGTCCATTATTTTTTGAAAAACCATCGAGAAATAGCCATTGCATGATTTGGCAACCGCGCTGCTTAAATTCACCAAACCGTGCGCTTCGCCGTTATTACAGGGTATCCGGCGGTTTCCGGCCTGGTAATAGCCGGGGCAATAATAGCTTGTTTGCGGTGTAATAATGCCTTCCTGTAAGGCAATTAATGCACTAAGCGGTTTAAATGACGAACCTGGCGGATAACGGGCCTGTATGGGCCGCACCAAAAACGGATCGTAAACATTCTGATATAATTTTGCAGCATTGTTGCCCCGCTCGCGTCCCACCATCAGGTTGGGGTCGTAAGTGGGGCTACTTACATAACATAATATTTCGCCGGTTGAGGGTTCAATAGCTACTATACTGCCCAGTTTATTTTTCATCAGCTTTTCACCAAGCAGTTGAATGTTTAAGTCTAATGATGATGTTAAACGCTGCCCTGCAACCTGTGCAGTATCGTATAAACCGTTTGCGTATTTACCCTTTGGTCGGCCGCGCGAGTCGACCATTTGGATTTCGACGCCGCGTTGCCCACGGAGCACCGGCTCATACGATTTTTCAACACCGGTAACACCAATAAAATCGCCAGGGTGATAATAGCCGTTTGACCGTTTCATGTCGCGATCAGTTACCTCACCAATATAACCCAAAAACTGAGCAGCTACCGAATCGGGATACGAACGGAGATACCTCGTTGAAGATAAAAATCCGGTAAATTCAGACAATCGTTCCTGAATAGATGCATAAGTGGTTGCCGAAAGTTGCTTTTCGAAAATGGACGATTGACTGAAATTATATTTCACCGCTTTAGTCCAGCGTTTATTAAACTCGGCACGGTCAATACCTAATAGCTTACAAAAGTCAACCGTATCAAATGGTTTTACTAAATTGGGGGTTACTGTAATGTCATAGTAAGGCACATTTTCTACCAATACTTTTCCGTTACGGTCCAATATCGGCCCACGTGCCGGGTTATGTATAACCGGGCGCCGTACATTGCTATTGGCATAAATAGCATACTTATCATCGATTATCTGGATGTAAAACAGCCTGGCGAGTAATACAATGATGATTGTAATGAAAATGCCTGCAATAACGTATCGCCGTTCAAAAAAACTATTCATTTACGCTCTTTGCTTTTGAAAAATAACAAACCCGAAATTAGTATTAAAAATACGGTAAATAGCGAACTTAAAATAACGCGGCTCAGTGTAAATTGAAGCTCAGAAAAATCAAAAGTTTCGAGGGTGAAAAGGAAAAAGTGATGAAAAAAAGTAAGTACCAGCGAATAGGTAAAAAACCACCTGAAACCCATAATGCTCAAAGTAGGTTCTGGCTCGTTGTCGAACCCGTCTTTTTGAACAGTAATGCTTATAAATATTATACGTACAAAGGCCAGCAAAACGCAGGCGGCAGTATGCAGTCCGGGTGTATCGTAAAAAGCGTCAACGGTTAAGCCAATAATAAACGCCAATACATATAACAGAAAATTGGGTGTTTCGAAAGGCAGCAATAAAATAAATAAAATATACAGATATGGTGTTGAAAGATTATACACCGATATATTTTTGAGCAAAAAAACCTGGATGAAAACTAATACAACAAATCGTAACAGGTTAACTATAATGCTTTTACTCATCCTTTTTTTGTTGCGCCTCCAGTCCCGCTTGTTCAGTGGCAAATTTATTATCCACTACGTAAACGTATTGCAAATTACTAAAATCAACGGCGAGTGTTACTTCCATATTTAAAAATAAACCACCGGTTTTGGTGTGCAAATTACTTATTTTGCCAATGGGTACACCTTCAGGAAAAAGCGAATAACCCGAAGTTACCACCTCTTCGCCAACGCGCGGCAACGCGTTGTTCGAAACATCTTTCATCACACCCTTATGGGGGTCAAAGTCGTCGCTCCATTCAATATATCCAATCTCTTTATTTTTGGCGAGCATAGCGCTAAATTTTGAATCTTTGTGTAATAACGATTGTACTACCGAAAAATGGCCCGAAACGTAAACGACCTTCCCCACTATACCCAAATTACAAATTACTCCCATCCCCTTGGCCACACCCTGGTTGCTGCCCCTGTTAATGGTGATATAATTATTGGTACGGTTAACCGAGTTGTTAATAACTCTTGCCACAATATATTCGTACTGTTTTTTGTAAACGGTATCGTTAACCTTATGCTTATTAACGGTATCTAAATAAAACGAAGACTTAAGCTGATTACGCAGCCTGGCATTTTCGAGCGCCAGTTTATCGTTGTCGTCCTTTAACGAAAGATAATCCCTGAACTCATTAACCCTGGCAAATAAGCTTCCGGTAACTTCGTTTGATGAATTGATAAACGATGCCTTTTGAAAAGAATTATATTTCAGGTATACGATAAGAGAGAAAATTTCAAAAATAAGAAACAGGAAGAATGCGTTATACTTAGTGATAAATACCAGGAGGTTACGCATGGTGTCTTACAAATTTAAGATTAGAACCAAGATTATAAGAAACAAGAACCAAGATAAAAAGTAAAGCAATAGATGCTCGTTTTCATTCTTGATTCTCGTTTCTTAAAGTCTTGCCTTTAAATTATTGCATTAAAAATTTAAAATTGCCAATATTTTTAAGCGCGGTACCAGTTCCGCGAACTACGGCGCGCAATGGATCTTCGGCTACGTGTACAGGTAGTTTGGTTTTTGCAGCGATACGCTTGTCCAATCCGCGCAACAATGCACCACCACCTGTTAGGTAGATACCGGTTTGGTAAATATCCGCCGAAAGTTCGGGTGGCGTAATTTCCAGCGCCTTCAAAATCGCTTCTTCAATCTTTGAGATTGATTTATCCAAACAATGCGCTATCTCGGTGTAAGAAACCATAATTTGTTTAGGTACGCCGGTCATCAAATCGCGGCCTTGTACGGCGTAGTCAGCCGGTGGATCGGCCAGTTCGGGTAGGGCTGCACCAACTTCAATCTTCACCTTTTCGGCAGTACGGTCGCCGATCATAATGTTATGCTGACGACGGATATATTGAACGATATCAGAATCGAAATTATCACCAGCCACACGTATTGACTGGTCACAAACAATACCCGAAAGGGCTATAACGGCAATTTCGGTAGTACCACCACCAATATCAATAATCATGTTGCCCATAGGTTCTTCCACATCAATGCCAATACCTACAGCGGCAGCCATTGGTTCGTGTATAAGATAAACTTCTTTGGCGCCGGCAATCTCGGCCGAGTCGCGCACTGCACGTTTTTCAACTTCGGTAATACCCGATGGAATACAGATTACCATCCGCAGCGATGGGAAAAACCAGCCTTTGCCCTGGTTTATCATTTTTATCATGCCACGTATCATGTGCTCGGCGGCATTAAAGTCGGCAATTACGCCATCTTTCAGTGGACGAACGGTGCGGATATCGTCGTGCGTTTTGCCTTCCATTTGCATGGCCTGCCTGCCAATGGCAATTACTTTGTTGGTGGTACGGTCAAAAGCCACAATTGATGGCTCATCAACAACCACTTTATCATTATGTATAATGAGGGTATTTGCGGTACCCAAATCAATAGCAATTTCTTGAGTAAAAAAATTAAATAGACCCATTTGGTGTTATTTGAAAATAATCTGCGAAGTTAAAAATTTAACAGCATGAAGTTTACGAATTTAGCCTAATAAAAATGAATAAGCTATTTAATTCATAATTGTTTTTATTAATTTAATGTTTAAAATGACGAACGCCGGTTGTTACCATCGAAATATTTTTCAGGTCGCACATATCAATCGACTTTTGGTCGTTTATTGATCCTCCGGGTTGTAAAACCGCTAAAATACCGGCTTCAGCAGCCAACTCAACACAATCAGGGAACGGGAAAAACGCATCCGAAGCCATAACAGATCCTTTCAAATCAAAACCAAAGCTTTCCGCCTTTATAATCGCCTGCCTTAACGAATCGACCCTTGATGTTTGGCCAACACCGCTGGACATTAGCTGGTTGTTTTTTGCAAATACTATGGTATTTGATTTGGTGTGTTTCACCACTTTATTGGCAAAATACAAATCCCTTAATTCATGTTCAGTAGGTGTCCTTTTTGTTACCGCTTTCATCTGATCAGCCCCTTCAATAACCGCGTCTTTATCCTGCTCAATTACGCCGTTCAACAGTGTTTTGAATAGCTTAACGGGCAATTCAACCACCTGGCGAATCAATATAATACGGTTCTTTTTCTCTTTTAGTATAGCAATTGCTTCATCTGTATAGGCTGGGGCTATCAAAACCTCGTAAAATATTTTGCTGATTTCGGTTGCAGTTTCGGCATCAATCTCGTCGTTGGCTATAATAACACCGCCGAAAGCCGATACCGGGTCGCAGGCCAGGGCATCAATCCAGGCTTCTTTTATGTGGTTACGCGAAGCTATGCCACAGGCATTGGTATGTTTTAAAATGGCAATAGTTGGTTCTGTAAATTCATCAATCAAAGCTACCGCAGCGTCCACATCAACCAGGTTGTTGTATGACAATTCCTTGCCATGCAGTTTGGTAAACATAGCTTCCAGGTCGCCATAAAATACACCACCCTGGTGCGGGTTCTCGCCGTAGCGCAATACCTGGCTGGTTTGAATACTTTCTTTAAAAACCGGCAGCGGTTCTTCCTGGTTAAAGTATTTAAATATAGCGGTATCGTAATGTGATGTGATGTTAAAAGCTTTATGGGCAAAAGCGCGGCGCTGATCGATAGTAGTCTCGCCATTTTGCGTTTTCAGGATATTCTCCAGTTCCGAATAGTCGGATTTCGACGCAACGATCACCACATCCTTAAAATTTTTTGCGCCTGCGCGGATTAATGAAATGCCGCCGATGTCAATTTTTTCGATGATGTCATCCTCTTCGGCATTGGAACGAACAGTTTCCTCAAAAGGGTACAGGTCAACAATTACCAAATCAATTTCGGGTATTTCGAATTGAGCAAGCTGCTGCTCATCGCCATCAAAATTACGACGGGCCAATATACCTCCAAAAACCTTGGGGTGCAGGGTTTTAACACGACCGCCCAGTATAGACGGATACGAAGTGAGGTCTTCAACAGCTACCACATTAACCCCTAAATTGCGGATAAACGTCTCGGTTCCGCCGGTTGAATATATAGTTACACCAAGGCGGTTAAGCTCGTGGATTATAGGCTCAAGATTGTCTTTATAATAAACAGAAATTAAAGCATTTTTAATTTGAACGGGATGGCTCATTTACAGCGTTTTTTGAGCCGCAAAGGTAGGGAATAGAGATTAGTTTTTTGAGGTTGGAGATTAGTTTTTTTCAGATTTTTTGCACGATCGAAAATTGGCGGTTTTATCGTTAATTTTGCAGCACCCTGGGCGTTAGTTTTCAAAGCGGAGTAACGCCGAAGTAGTGTGTTCAGAAACTGCATTTGCTATCTGATTACCCGGCAGCAATTTACTATATATCTCCATCAAATTTTTTGAATATTTCTCTTCTGTAAAATTATCCCGGGCAAAACATTGCGCCCGCTTAGTAATTTCAAAAACACTTTCCTTATTTTCAATAACATAAAATATCCGTTGAGTTAGCTCCTCTAAGTTGGTATATAAATATCCGGTTTCGTTATCTTTTATAATTTCCTTTGTTCCGGCGGTTGAATGGCCGATAACAGGACATCCATTAAACATCGCTTCAACAGTTACCCGGCCTAATGCTTCATTACTTGAACACATTAATAAACATAATGCATCGGCCATTAAATTGTCTACATTCTTTTGGAAACCTAAAAATTCAACAGCACCCTTTAGGTTTAAGCGATCTATCAATGCAGATAACTGAGCGAAATATTTTTCAACTACAGCCCCGGCAACAACCAATTTTAAATGGTTGTGCTTTTGATGAATAATGGAAAAAGCCTTAATAGCATCTTCAATTCCTTTACTTTTAATAATGTTGCCGCAAAACAATAGGTAATCTTTTTTTTCGCAATTTAAATTTACTTCATGACGCAATCGCACGGCATTAAAAATCACATAAGCATTTTGTTTATCAGTAAGTTTAAAATGCTCATAAACACAACGGGTAACACATATTACGGCATCTGAGCGGTTTATTTTTTTTAGAAAACGGCTCCAGCCGATAAAAGGGTGACAATTGAAATCAAGGTTTAGAAATTCCCTGATGTGCCAAACGTGTTTTATTTTTAACTGTGCTGATATTTTATAGCCGATATCAATAGCCGAAGAATTGGAATGGATTAAGTCGATATTTTCGGCCTTAATAATTTTTTGTATTTTTTTTGCAGCGTGATAATTAATATAGTAATCAACTATATAACGGGGAACAAAGAGTAAAACCCGCCTGATTCCGCGCGAGTGTGTAAAAGTAGGGCTAAACGGCACTACAAAATATTTAATACCCCTGTTTTTAAGCTCCTGGCAGGCCATACCATCCAAAGGGACAATTACCACCGGGCAAACTTTTTCTTTTAAAGAATTAATTAAATTTAGCAGAGAGAAAAAAGCCCCACCTACGGAATCTCCTTCGTGGGAGATGTAAAGTACTTTTATAGAAACATTCGTATTCTTTTTCTGCATTAAGGCAACGTGAAAAAGGGAGTTTATGTTAAATCTATTACTATCAGCTAAATGCCTTATTAAATGCAAAACATATTACAGGTTCAATAATAACGCTTTTATAAAAATACATATTAAATAAACATTACCTAATGTGCATTAAAAATTTATATTAAATATCTTTTCACCATATTTAATATAAACTTTTTCTCATCCCTGGTTAACCCTAAAAAGTAAATAGAACAAATTGATGACAGGGTTGCCAATAAACTTACCATCAGGAACCTTGGCCAGCCCTCGGCCATATTAAACATAACAATTGATGGGGTTATACAAGCAGATGAACAAACTATTAATATTTTAAATAAAACCTGTTTTATATAACTAATATATGAAAAGGGTATTAACTGACGCAGTATAGCCAGGCGAAAAATAATTGCTATACAGGAAACAAGTATCATGGAATAATATGCAAACTGGGGTGGAAGGCCAAACTTTAAACACACATAAAGACCGGGCAAACATAACAACATTATTAAGCCAACAATTACTTGATATTTCCTGATATTTCCGGTAGCTTGTACAGCAGTAGATATTGGGATTTGCAATAAATTAACAAAGCTATACATGATTATCAATTTTACGAACAAGCCGGTAAAAGGTGGTATTTCTTTAAGCCATAATTTCAATATGAAGTTTGTCTCCAATAAAATCGGCATCGAAACCAATAACAATAAGAAGAAACTAAATTTTGTGCTTTTATAAACCAGATTGATGGTGTCCCGGGCATTACCTTCGGCGTACGACTTTACAATTTGTGGCCGCACTGCCGTGTAAAAATTCGATGAAAAAGACATTACACCATTATTTACCTGGTAGGCGATTGCCGAAGCCGTATTAATTACCGGTCCAAAAAATATATTAAGCAAAAAATTGATGCCCTGGTTAAACGAAACAACCGTTAGGGTACCAAACAAATTCCAGCCCGAATAACTTAGCAATGCGTTAAATAATCCCCGCTCCCAGTAAAACCTGAATGTACATTCTTCAAATTTCCGTTTGCAATAAGTTCTGTATATGAAGGTTATAATTAAAGTTACAGCAAAGGTTAAAACCGCATAAAGCTTTAACCTGTCGGCATGAAAGGGGATTAAAATATACAAAATGGCTAACCGCAGCGTAACCTCAACTATGCTAACATAAGCGTAAACGCTCATTTGCTCGCGTGCTATAATTACAGAATTATATGGTATAGTTAACAAGGTAAACATAAACGATATAACAGCAAACTGGTAAATATAATGGGCCGCAATTAGCCTTGCCGGCGGAATAATTAGTTGGGTATTTATAAACCATAAGCCTACAGTTTCGGCCAGTAGCAGTATTATAAATGCCATTACAGCGTATATGGTTAATGTTAAACTAAATAGCTGCTTTAACCTGGTGAAATTATTGCGTCCAATTTCAAAGGCAAAAAAACGCTCGGAAGCCGAAGCCATGGTGTTGCTAATAAAGCCAAATGCCGAAACAACGCCTCCCACAACGTTGTAAATGCCATAATCAACAATGCCAAGCACTTCGAGTACTATCCGTACAGTATAAAAAGATACTCCCATTGAAAGAAGCATCCTTAAATATAACATGATTGTGTTTTTTACTAATCGCTTGTTATTGTGTGTATCCAATTATAAGTTTCTTGAAATGGATTGCTCTCTGATTCTGGTGTTAAATAAATCTAAATCTATAAAAAAACAGGGAAACAAGCATACCAAACTATGGATTTAGATAAGGTTTTGAGGAAGGTAAAGGCAGGCGACAGGGATGGATTATTTAGATAGAAACGTTTATGCAGCTACGAAGTTAATTTCTTTTCAGGATTTTCTGACATTCGAGGTTTCTTAGCTCCTCATCTTCTTCAGCAAACTCTCAATCACCCTCGGGAAATGCTGGTGTTCTAACTGCTGGCCTTTAAACTTTATTACTTCCAGGTTATCGTCCGGTTCAATCTTAAATCTTGATTGATGAATAATTTCTCCTTCGTCAAATTGTTCGCTGGCAAAGTGTATAGTAATGCCCGATTCATCGTCGCCGGCTGCTAACACAGCTTTGTGTACGTGATCGCCGTACATTCCTTTGCCACCATGTTTGGGCAATAAGGCAGGATGCAGATTAATGATTTTATTAGGGAAAGCTTTTAGCAACGTTATGGGTACCAGCCATAAAAAGCCGGCGAGTACAATCAGATCAACCTGCAGGTTTTTAAGTAGTTTAATGACCTCATCAGTTTCATAAAATTCGCTCCGGGTAAATATGTGCGAGGGTATCTCAAAATTATCGGCACGCTGCAATACGTATGCCGTAGGGTTATTAGTGAGTACCAATACTACTTCGGCCTCGGAGCTGCGTTTAAAATGCTCCATAATTTTTTGAGCATTCGAACCTGAACCCGAAGCAAAAATTGCTATTCTTTTTTTCATCAAACCGTATCCTTCATTATTAAAAACCTCAAAGCCTTAACAACGCTGTAAAGATAAAGTTTTTGATGCAATAAGACTTACGAAGTTTTAAAAACTTCGTCAATCGCCAATGTATTTTATGACTTCTTTATAATACAACGATTCTAATAGTTTTGCATCTTGGGATTTCGCCGGTTGTCAATAAATGCTACTAATTCAATAATTTGCTTTCGGGGTTTTACGCGGTATACAAGGGAAACTTCTTTAATAATGACACCGATATGGGTATGCCTTACTCTTGTCGATTTACGAAACATCAACGGCTGGCTTTTCAACGTTGCCAAATATTCGTTAACGCGAGCTGTGAAATTAAATATTTCTTTTTCCGTCCAATGCTCTTCCAGATAAGCTATTCTTTGTCCGAAAGTTTTAAGAGCTCGTTTTGTCCAAATTACTTCAGCCCCCATTTCCCGAATAATTTTACAGCTTCCGAGTGTGCAACAGTCTCTCCCCGGTCTGCCTCTGCAAGCCCTTCCAAAACATCTTTTTGCTGTTCTTCGCCTAATTCGTCAAACCAATCGATTTTCCTGCTCGATAAAAATGCTTTTACATCCATGATAAGTCCATCATCATTAGAATTCACAATAGTTTGTAAAATGCTTAACTTTTCTGCCTGTAAATCCATCGCGTCAATTTTAATGCTAATTTAAGTATTTAGTTTGTCAAACAATGGTGTTAAATGGTTTTGTTGATATTATAAAAACGATAACGAATTCCCGCAAGGAATATGCGTAGCCTTAACACCCGGTACTTTTTCTTTTAACCAATTCAGCATGTATTGCGAGCCCGGCTCTTCGCTGGCAATATGTCCTAATACTATTAAAGATATTTGGTCGCCTTTGGCCCTTGCATCGCGGATATACTCGGCGGTTTCCCATTCTGATATCTCGCCGCATATTAATACATCGGGTTTTACTTTCATAACGCCCTCAATTTGCCGCTGACCACCTGCAGAGCCCGGCATAAATAGCACCTTCGTACAGGCTTGATCAGGGTCGCCTATAAAGCGCACCTTTTCAATATTCAATTTGGTTTTGGCATGACCGATAACTTCTTTTACCGTTGTGGCCGGTAAGGTGATGATATTGGGAATAGTTGCATCGGCATATTTTTGCCATTCCAGTTGTGCCAGTACGCCGGTTGTAACACCATCAGGCACCAAACGGTGAATATAATCGTGATTGCGCCACACGGCTATGTTGTGCTGTTTTAACAGATCGGCTTTGTATTGATAAACATCATCGTTTTTTAGCCAGTCGGTATTATCGGCATGGTTATAAAAAGTAGGCTCGTGGGCTATGATGAAATTTGCGCCCAGGTCAATCGTCTTACGAATCATATCGATGGTCGCAAACATGGTAGTCAATATCCCGGTAACTTTAATATCGCCACTTCCCGATTTTAAGGTATCCACCGTGCTGGACAATGCGCCGCCGGGAACATCTTTTATAAACAGATCCATTATTTGCTTTACGGTGTAATCTCCATCGGGCTTAATAAAGTTTGCGGCTTTACTTAATAGCGGCGAGGATAACAGTACCCCTGCCCCGGCTATGGCTGAGGCATTGTAGATGAATTTTCGGCGGCTAAAGCCGGTATGGTCTCGTGCGGGTATCATAATTGGTTTCATGTTGGTTTATTATTTTTCTCCCTTGATTCTTGCTTCTTCACTCTTGCTTCTTGATTTCTTGCTTCTTGATTTCTTGCTTCTTGTCTTCTTGCTTCTTGATTTCTTGCTTCCTATCCCCTCGCTCAAAAATTCAGCGCCGGATGTTTTTTATTAAAATCAGTAGCTTCCTGGTATGTTTTGGCGGCTTGCAACAATTTCCCCTCGCCAAAAAGCTGACCCATAAAGGTAATGCTGGTTGGGCGGCCTTTTGCATTAAAACCGTTGGGCAATACCACGCAGGGGTTGCCGGTTAAGTTAGTCATCGATAAGTTTTGGCTGAATGATGGTGTAATATACAAATCAAGACCTTTCAATTTTTCGTACCAGTCCTGTATCAGTAAGGTACGGGCACGGTTAGCCTGGATGTACTCCACCGCAGGTATAAACTGTGCCGAGCGGAAAGTATTGGGCCAGGCATTTTTATTTTGAAGTACCATCTGGTCCTCCTTATGCGATAAAACCAGTTCCTGAAATGCCGCACCTGCTTCGGCATCCAATAAAAAAGTCATAGAGCCTATGGGCATTTTAGGGTATTCTATAGGTACCAGTTCGGCGCCAAGCTCCTTTAATTTGGCTAACGTAGTTGAGTCGTTGGCACGGTTGGCATATTTGCGTTCGAAATCGGCCTTTACGTAGCCTATCTTATACCCATTTAACGATTTTATACGGCCATCATAATTAAAGGGCGCTGCAATGGTGCTGAGGTCCTTGCCATCAGTACCTTGTATGGTATTAAATACAATAGCCGCATCTTCAACGCTGCGGGCTATCGGCCCCAGCTTGTCCATACTCCAGCTTAACGCCATCGCACCATATTTGCTAACGCGGCCAAATGATGGCCGCAAACCGCTATCCCCGCATTCGGTAGCCGGTGACACGATGGACCCCAACGTTTCGGACCCAATAGCAAAGGGCAAACACCCCGCACTTACTGCCGATGCCGACCCAGCCGACGAACCGCTTGAACCCCTCGTAATATCCCATGGATTCTTAGTCTTTCCGCCAAACCATACATCGCCCTGCGCCAGTTCGCCAAGGGTGGTTTTAGCTATTAATATAGCCCCGGCATCTTCCAGTTTGGTAATTACAGTAGCATCCACATCCAATTGCTGATCCTGATAAGGCACCGACCCAAATGTGGTTTTATAATCCTTTTGTGCCAGCAGATCCTTTGCTCCAAAGGGAATTCCATCCAGCACGCCGCGATAATGCCCATCAGCAATCCGGGCATCGGCTTCTGCTGCTTTTTGGAGGGCATGTTCTTCGGTAAAGGTGATTACGTTAAGCAGCTTGCCGTTGTATTTTTTTAATCGTTCAATAAAAAACTTCGTCAAGTCAACAGAGGTGATCTGTTTGGTACGGATAAGTGCCGCCAATTGCCTGATGGTGTAAAAAGCAATATCATCGCGATTAGCGGGCAGGGTCACCTTCTCCATATCGCCAAGCTTAAACCCGCTTTTTTCGTCGGGGTTAACAAAGCCCACCGGCACAGGGTTAAAGTTTAACGCCGGCACAACGCTGTTGGGCATTTTGAGTTTACGCAGATTATCGTACGATTTATTAAACTGGTTCAAATTATCTGCCATCGAATCGGCTTCGGCATCGGTAAACTCCATGCCGATAATTTTCTGAGCTTCCCTTATTACACTAACCGTGACCGGCGCGTTTTGCAATTTAACGGTGATAAACGAGCCTAAAACCAGGCTTAAACCACAGGTGCCGGCAAGAGCGGCGTATTTGGGTAATTTAATTTTCATGAATGAAGTTTTGATTGCCCAATTTAGGTTTTATAGCGGAATAATTATGGCATTTAGGGTTGTAACTTTTATATTGCCCAACCTTAACATAACACCATAAAACGGTGACGACACGCTTTGTCTCCTATCCCCCAAAAAACTTCAAATCCGAAATTATGATGATTTTACAGGATTCCAATCCGAAACAATCATAATAATTAAGTAGCATCACTGCTTCACCACCGTACTATCCCGCTCAATCCGCAAGCTTTCTTCATGTATAGCATTCATCAAATCAGTTACAAATCCAGCCGATAGTCCTTCCTTCGCGCCTTTGGCTACGGCTTTATCCAGCACTTCTTTAAACCTGGCTGCCTGTAACGGTGCTATGTGGTTTTTGGCTTTGTAAATGCCTATTTCCTTTACTATCTGCTCGCGTTCGCCTAATATTTTTATCAGCTGGTTATCCAGCGAATCTATCTTTACGCGGTTTGCGGCTAAATCCTGCGGGGTATTTACCGGGGTTGTTTGTGCATGGCTGCTGGTAATTGCAAACCCGCATACCATCATCATTATAAACGCTATTTTTAATATTTTGCTGTACATACTTGGTTAGTTAGTGTTATCCCACCAAAATAAATAAAAACAGGTTAATAATTTGCTATAACCTGTTAATTTTTAGTTAACCTGTCATTTGTTATTGCCCTATTTTTATCCACAGGTAAAAAAACCTATATTTCAGCTTTGTTAAATCACCGTATGCTAAACAGAACCCCAGCCACCCGCCGTTTTTTAAAAATTGTTCTCTCGTTAATACTTTTGGTTCCCTTTGCGGGGATGGCCCAAACGCCGACACCCAATGCGGCCATGTACGAGCAGGCCAGCGAGGTATCGGGTCTCATTATCCAATACGGACAGGATGTGGCCGCTATCCGAAATTTTTATTCGCCTTACACGGCTATTGATGGTTATAACGATCAGCAGGTTCAAACCTCGCCCGAAGAACGTAAGCGGCTTACAGAAATCGGTAACAGTTACCTGGAAAAGTTAAAAACGCTTGATTTTAACAGCATGAGCATTTATGGAAAGGTAGATTATACCCTGCTAAAAAAAGAAATAGTGTACGACCTTGGCGCCACTAAACTTGACGAGGATGAGTACAATAAAATTACTGCCTACATCCCCTTTGCCGATGATATTTACCAACTGGAGCACAAACGCCGCCGTGGTACCGCGTTGGATGGGCAGGAAGTAGCCATGCAGCTTAACAACATCATCAAAACTTTAAAAACTTCGAAGGCTTCGCTGGCATCGGTACCATCTATCGATATGCCGCTGGCACGCAGGGCAAATGCATCGGTATTGGGTTTAAAAAGCCGCTTGAAAAGTGTGTACGACTTTTACATCGGGTACGACCCTAACTTTACCTGGTGGACGCCCAAACCCTATAAAATACTCGATTCTAATTTAACGGTGTATGCCAACCTGCTGCTTAGCAAGGGCAAATTTAACACCAATCAAAAACCTGATAGCAGCGGTATAAAGGGCATTCCCATCGGTCGCGATGAGTTGGTGCGCCAGCTAAAGGCCGAATTTATCCCTTACACGCCAGAAGAATTGATTGCCCTTGCCAACAAAGAGTTTGCTTTTTGCGATAAGGAAATGCTAAAGGCATCGCAGGAGATGGGGTTTGGTAACGACTGGCATAAGGCGCTGGAAAAAGTAAAGAATACCTACGTACCCGCCGGTCATCAGCCCGAAGAAATATTAAAGCTATACAACGACGCCCTCACCTTCATTAAGGCGCGCGACCTGATCACCATCCCTCCACTGGCTGAAGAAACCTGGGGCATGACGATGATGACGCCAGAGCGCCAGCTGGTAAACCCCTTCTTTTTGGGCGGACCAGAAATTATCATTAGCTATCCTACCAATACCATGAACGAGGATGACAAGCTGATGAGCATGCGCGGCAACAACCCTTACTTTTCGCGAGGTACTGTGCAGCACGAGTTGCTGCCCGGCCATAACCTGCAATTTTTTATGAATAGTCGCTACAAAAACTACCGCCAGGCATTTTATACCCCGTTTTGGATTGAAGGCTGGAGCCTTTACTGGGAACTGTTATTATATGATCAAGGCTTTGCCAAAACCCCCGAAGAACGCGTAGGCATGATGTTTTGGCGCATGCACCGCTGCGCCCGCATTATTTTCTCGTTAAACTATCACCTCGGCAACTGGTCGCCGCAGCAATGTATTGATTTTTTGGTGGACCGTGTAGGTCACGAACGCGCCAATGCCGAGGGCGAAGTACGCCGGTCATTTCAGGGCGGGTATAGCCCGCTTTACCAGGTGGCTTACCTGGTTGGCGGCTTACAGTTAATGAGCCTTAAACACGAACTGGTTGACAGCGGCAAGCTTACCTACAAACAATTTCACGATACCATTATTAAGGAAAATACCATGCCCATTGAAATGGTACGCGCCACACTGATTAACCAGGCATTGGATAGGGATTTTGTAACGAAGTGGAAGTTTTATGATTTCAGTAAATAGAGATTAGAGGTTGGTTGATTAGAGATTAGGCTGATTGTATTGCGCTGTATCACTGTATTGCACGATGCGATCGTCTGAATCATGATTTATAGGATTTAAGGATGGCCCTGATGTATTGCCCAAAAAATCCTGTAATCCTAAAATCAAGCGGATCATGGTTTAAATATAAATTACTGTATCGTGCTGTATCACTGTATTGCACGATACAGTGATACAGGGCGATACAATCTGCTTTGCTACATGGATGGCCCATTTCGGCTAAAGCCTTTGTTCGCTTCATTATTTTACCGTCGGCTAAAGCCAGACGGCAATGAATAAAACTGCGTAATTTGCTCGTTTTGTTTGTTGAATAACTTAAGCGGGCAATCTTATCAAAATAATTTTCATTGCCGTCTGGCTTCAGCCGACGGCTGGAGCTAACAAACAGATAGGGGCTTTAGCCGAAATTAGTGTACTTCCCGTATCGTTATTATGCGGTGGCGTATTGCTGTATCGTTGTATTGCACAATACAACGATACAGGGCGATACAGCATTCCATTCACAAAACGTCATTGCGAGAGCCATCTCTGCGCGATAGGTATGCGCCATCCATTTAGCAAACCTGTCAATTCACTATGCAATGTTCAGCGGTTGCCGCGCTCGCAATGACGTGTTGGGTTACAGCCTAACCTTTCGCCTTTCACCTCATCATTCCACCCCCCACTCATGTATCCCTGCCGAGTTATCCACCGGCAACTGCACTTCTAATTTCAGTGCGGTTGTTTGAACCGGCTCAAAGGTTAATATATTGTATTTATCCTTTGCAATGGCATAGGGCACCGTGTTTTTTACGGGTATCCATTGGCTATCTTTCAGGTAATAAATTTTGTAGGATGCGGGGATGGCGCAGCCGCCGTCGGGTTTGTCGTCGTACCAGTATATTTTTGATTGGGATACGGTGTGTTCGGCGTTAAAATCGTATTGCACGTATTCGGTGCTGTTTTGTTTGGGCCACCAGTGCAGGTAAGGCATGCTGTGGTCGTTGGAGTTTTGGGGGTCGTACTGGTCGTTCAGCGCTTTTAGCATCCTTGGGTTTTTAACCGATCCGGAGGCTTTGCTGGTGCTGGCAATGGTTGGTGCTGGTTTGGGCATTGCTGCCGATGCTTCGTAAGGGATCCACACCGTCATTTGGCTCGGCCCGCGGTTGGCCCAGGCATAATAGGGTATGGCGGTTACATCCTGGTTGGTTTGTTGCAAACTATCGGTGTTTAACTGCCGTTTGCTGCCGGTACCTGCTGCGGTAATTACTTCTATGCCGTTTAACATGCCGGGCTTAAAGGAGGCATTGCTAACAGCCATTTTATTGATGGTGATATTTTGCACCAGGCTGTCGCGGTTATCCGGACCTTCAAGGCAATATACTATAGGGCCGCGTTCAAAAGCAAAGCGGTTTAAATCATCCTTTACCAGTTTGCTGGCTATTACTTTTTCGGTTTCCATAGGTAGTTCCATGGTTACTTTATCGCCGGGTTTCCAGCGGCGAGTCAATACGGCGTAACCTTTTTCGGTTTGATAAGTTATTGGGGCACCATTGATGCTGATGGTAACTGGCTGCTTAACCGGGTTCATAAAGCTGTATAAGCCACCGGAAACAGGCTCTTTAATGACCCAACCGGGTATGCGGACGCGTAAAGTAAAATTGCTACTTTTGGCAGGATTAACGGTTAGCTCCACCTCACCCTTCCAGGGATAGTCGGTTGTTTGGATGATGTTTACTTTGCCTGCCCCGAGGGTTATATCGGCGCTGTTGCTCATAAACAGGTTCACATACAGGTCGTTTCCCTCGTGGGCGTATACGTAACCGGGTACGGAAGGTAAAAAGCGCGTCATGTTGCTGATGCAGCAGGCGCAGCTAAGCCATGCGCTGCGCTGGTACTGACTCATGGATGCCAATGGGTTGGGATAAAAGAACCGGTTGCCGCTTAATGACACACCCGAAAGCAGGCCGTTATACAGCGTGCGTTCCAGTATATCCACATATTTAGAGTCGCCATGCAGCAAAAACATACGGCTGTTCCAGTATACGTTGGCTATAGCCGCACAGGTTTCGGCATAAGCCGACATATTGGGTAATTGATACGGGTTGCCAAATGCCTCGCCCGCGCTGGTAGCGCCAATGCCCCCGGTGATGTACAGCTTTTTGCCTACCACGTCATCCCAAATATCATCAATGGCGTGCAGGTATTGCTGGTTGCCGGTAAGGGCAGCAACATCGGCCATGCCGGTGTACATGTAAGCTGCGCGAACAGCATGGCCCTCGGCTTCGTGCTGATCAACCACAAGCTTATCGGCCTGGTTATAGCTATCACCTTTGGGGCCGCGCACATCCAAAAAGAATTTGGCCAAATCCAGGTATTGTTTGTTGCCTGTAACCCGGTAAAGCTTCACCAGCCCAATCTCCACAATCTGGTGACCCGGGTATTTTACTTCCTTACCATAACCGAAGGTGTGCACCAGTAAATCAGCATTTTTTAGCGCGATATTGAGCAAGGTGCGTTTGCCGGTAGCCTGGTAATGGGCCACGGCAGCCTCGTAAAGGTGCCCGGCATCGTATAATTCATGACTTAAAATTTCTTCATTTTCCCAGCGTTTGGCGCCTATCCACTCATGCGGCTTGGCAGCGTTTACGGTGCGGAAGGTGTACAGGTAACCATCCTTTTCCTGCGCAGCACCAATGATCCCGATAAGGGTATCAATATACCGTTCCAGTTTGGGGTTAGCCTTTACCTGCATGGCGTACGATGCGCCTTCAATTACCTTATAAATGTCGGTATCGTCAAAGGGGTATTCGCTCAGCTTATCGCCATCAAGCAGTTTGGCGGCGCGCAAAAAGTTATCAACCCGGCCGTTAGCCTTGCATTGTGCCAAAACATAAGGAATGGTAACCTCGGCGTTCACCTGCATTTTGGGTCCCCAAAAGTTATCGTTTACATGCACCTGCGTAAAAGTGACGGGTTGTATGGGGTAATCCTTTTGCTGCGCAACCAGCGAGTTAACCGATAAAACAAGGAAACCTGTAACAACGTAAATAATTTTGCGAATACCTGACATGTGGCGGTGAATTTTACTAAATAATACAGCCCCGAAGATTATCAAAACTGATAACCTTCATGGCTGCTAAAGATAACAAAACCGCCTGTTAATAACAATTGCTACAGGGCCAGCGCTGTATTGCTATACACATGGTATTCGCCCGGCAAGAGCGTTACATTGTACGGCAACGAGGTAATGTTAATGCTGGTGCCGGTGATATTATCGTACCACGTTCCGGTTGACGGGAAGTTTAATACGGCAGGCTGCGGCATCACATCAAAATTACCTACTACTTCCACGTTGTTGGTAGGATCAAGCAGTTGGATAAACTTAATTGGACCGCTCAAATTGTATTTAAAGTTGGTGGTACGGAAAGCTGGGTTCTTTATTTTCCAGCGTATCATACGCGAATAAGTTTGGTATAAGTGGTGACGGTTGGCGTCGGCCATGTACTCCCAATGCGGCGCTTTGTCGCCCAAGCGGCCACCATCATCAATACTTATATCGTACCCACGCTCGCCAAATTGCCATACCATTTTAGGCCCGGGCGACGAAAACATAAAGGCTGCGCCCATTTCATCGCGCTGTAAACCGGTAGCCAGGGTTTTAATATTGTAACTGCCGTTGCTGTTGCCATACATTCCGTTTTTAAATTGCAGGCGCTCCTGATCGTGACTTTCAAAATAGGCAACCAATGCATAAGGCGCCGAAAAGCCGTACACATCGTAAAACAAGCCACTTAAATCCCATGAGCCACCGCTGTCGTTATAACTCATTAACGCCTGTTCGCCGGGGGTGCTTAGGTTGGTCCACATCATCATACCCTGGTTGGCCAATACGGCTTCTTCCTGGTTCGCAGCAAAATATTCCAGTATCACGTAAAAGCTTGGGTCAAGGCTTTTCATGTAGCTGTTGTAATTTTCCCAGGTGGTTATCCGGGCTGCATCATAGGCTGCCCAGGCGCCTTCGTCGTTGCCCGAGTTAGTTTGGGTAAAGCCTTTAGCCTCATCAAACCTAAAGCCATCAATTTTGTACTCCTGCATCCAGTATTTCATTACATTTTTTGTAAAATACTGGGTGGCTACACTTTGATGGTTAAGCTGATATCCAACAGCATCGGGGTGCATATTGGCCTGATCGAACCATGGACTGTTTGCAGCAGGGATGTTATTGGTTTTATCCCAATACATTTGCACCATAGGCGATGAGCCAAACTGATCCTCCAGCACAATATCCTGTATTACGGCTATGCCTTTAGCATGGCAGGCATCTATAAAGGCTTTATAATCGTTTGGTGTACCATAATATTTATCAAGCGCAAACATAAAGTTGGAGTTATAACCCCATGAATCATTCCCCTCAAATTCATTTACCGGCATCAGTTCAATGGCGTTAACGCCTAAGTTGGCAATATAATTAAGGGTATCTGTAATTGTTTTGTAGCTGTGTGTAGCCACAAAATCGCGGGGCAGCAGTTCGTATACTACCAAATTTTTAGGGTCGGGACGGGTAAAGCTGGCGGTTTTCCAGGTGTACGCATCGGGACTGCCCTGAGTAACACTTACTATTCCGCTTTGTCCGCTGGGGTAGGCTTTCAGGTTAGGATATACCGATGCTGGTATGGCGGCATCATTACCCGGATCGAGTATTTTATGACTATAAGGGTCGGCTACTTTTAACGAGCCATCGATGTAATACTGATAGGCATATTCGGTAGCCGGGTTAAGGCCATCAATTTGTATCCACCATCGGGTACCATCGGTTGAGTTGGTCATAACGGCCTTTGAATCTGCCGTCCAGTTGTTGAAGTCGCCGATAAGGCTAACCGATTTTTTATCGGGGGCGTACAGGTTAAATATGGCCGAAGTACCGTTGTTTATGTAGGTTACGCCATCGCCCGCGCCTGCCGGAACATCCTTGCCAACGGGTGGAGTGGTGCCTCCGGTATCGTTCCCGGAACTGGGCGTTTTTTTACATGCGGTTACACTGATCAGCAATAAACCGATTAGTAATAAGTACAAATTCCTGCTATTCATTTCTTTTTATGGTTGTATAAATGGTTGTGACAAAAGTAGGTAATAATTTTTATTATTAGGTGGGTAGTTGATTAAGTTGTAAATGTTGTAGGGGCTGAAAATGTTAAAAAGCCTGAAGCAGAGCGATTATGATCTATGCTAACTTAATCAACTCAATCAACCGTTCACTCAATCAACTTATTCAACTCACTTAACGTACTTCTTTACTATAGCGATAAGGTCCTGCATTTCAAAAGGTTTTTTTAAATAGGAATCAGCGAGGCCTGCTTCGGCAATTTCTTTAATATTGTTTACGGCCGAAATAATGATGATGGGAATATGGCTGGTTGCCGGGTTTGATTTAAGCTCCTTACTCAATTGCTGACCGTTGGCATCACTTTTCCACTCGGTAAGCCAGTTATCCATCAAAATAAGGTTGGGTTGAAGCGTATTTAACGATTTGAGGATGCGGGAATCGCCCGAGGCTGTAACCTCGTACTTTTCATCCTCCAAAATAAAAACAATGGTATCCCTGATATCTTTGTCATCCTCAATTACAAGTATCTTTTTGGCCATAACCGTATAAAGCTGGTATGCTGTATAACAATCGGACACGGGGGTTTTGTTTTAGGTAAAGGGCTTTATTTTACCGCAGAATGATGGATGCAATAAATGTGTTACAGAAACTCATAAAAATCGGCAGGGTTTAGCTTTTTAACTTCGAAAAACACGTTGTGGAGATGATCGAAATCCGCATCGGTGGTAACCAGTTTTAAACTAAGTAAAGCAGCAAGCGAGGCTATCCACAAATCATTTTTACCCATGTTGCGGGCGTATCGAAGCCGTAGTTTTGAAAATTAGGATTTAGACGTTGGGAGTAGGCGTCGATTTCGGAGTAAATGCTAACGAGCGGTTTATTTACATCGATAATATGAACCTTATCTAAAAAATAATCAAGTATTGTAAGTCTTTTTGTGCCCCATTTACCTCTAAGAGCTATTGACCTAATTTCCGCTTCTGAGACAACCGAGATGTATAGCAGTAGATTTTCCGGGTTTACAAAACGGGTTGCGTCTCTAAAATCATCAGCACGAATAATATTTAGAATTATATTGGTGTCCAATAGAATGTTTGTCATTTCTCTCGCGCAAGTTGATCGAGCATTTCTTTTAATTCTTCTTTGGTTGTCCTTTCAGCCTTAGGTGCGCTTTCCAATGCTTTAATTAACGATTCACTGGTTTTACCAGTCTTGATGCCAAAGGCAGTGGTGCCCCCAGCAGCAAGCACTTCTTCTACAGAGTATGATTCGTGAACTTTAGGTTTGTAGTTTTCGGTTTTAATATTCGGTTTCATGCTATTCCTCCTTTGCTTTATCAAAGATAAGCATAAAAGCAGCAAATTACAATCCAAGTACCTTCTCCCAAATCCGTTCATCAACCAGCACACCGTCCTTTAAACTTTGCGCTCGTGTGCGTAAAGTATTTTCACCAGGATAGGAGATTGAACCTCCCTCCTGCTCTGTGCGGCTGGTTTTGGTGTAGTTGATAATTTCTTCAATTAAATAAGCGGTGCGTTCGTTATCGTCAGGTTTTATGCAGATAAAAACCTGGCAAACCCCGCTTTCATTGCCACTTTCGGTGATCTTTGCAGTTGAATTACCTCCGCTTAATATAGTTACCAGTAAATCAATAACGAGCGACAGTCCGGAACCTTTCCAGAAACCAACCGGCAGTAATCTTTTTGATTCGAGGATGGCCGTTGCATCTGTACTTAAATTACCGGCGGCATCGTAACCACCGGGTAACGGAAGCGCCTCGTTTTTTGATTGATACTGTACCAGCTTGCCTACTGCATATTGCGACACCGCCATATCCAGCACCACATGCCCATCTTTTCGCGGGATGGCGATTACCAGCGGGTTGTTACCCAAACGCGGATCGATACCACCCCAGGGCGGCAGGTTGGCTATGGTGTTTGTAAAACAAAGGCCAATACAGCCTGCTTCGGCGGCCTGCCAGCCATAAGCACCGGCGCGCATCCAATGATTGGTATTTTTAATAGCTACACAACCAATGCCATTTTCGCTTGCCAAATGAATGGCCCTATCCATACAAAAACGGGCGTTTAAAATACCTGGCCCAAGCTTGCCATCCCATTGCTCCAATGCTCCGAATGCGGCTTCCTTCACTGGTTCAGCATCCGGAATTACCAGCCCATCTTTGATATGCTCTACAAAAGTGGGGAAGCGGTTTAAGCCGTGCGTATACACCCCGTCCCGGCTGTTTTCGGCAAAAATAGTGGCACATAAACCAGCTTTTTCATTGGTAAAACTATGGGAAAGCAGGATTCGTTTAAATTCGGATTTTAAGGTATCGAAGGGTATTCTCATCACAGATTTTTATATTATTATGATTACACTGATTAAAACTTCGGTATAACCACAAAAGTATAATCACAGATTTAACAGATTACCGGATTTTGTAGATTCCTATTTCATAATCGGTGTAATCATAATAATCTGCGATCAAAAATCAATAAAAATCTTAGATCAAAAAAATCAGCGATAATAAATCAAACAAATAGGCGTAATCATTATAATCTGTATTTTTGCCAATATTGTTTGCTAATGAAAAACAAGTTTCTGTTACTGCTTCTGTCTGGTTTATTAATTACTGTGCTTTACAACTCCTGTAAAAAGGAGAGTCAAAACTCTATCCAGGTGCTTTTTACCAATGGGGCCTGGCAACTGGCGTCGGTAGTAGCTTATAATTATGTTGGCAACACCCAAATGTCTACCGATACTTTAAACGTTAATTGCGATTCGTTACAGGTATTTACGTTTAATAAAAATAATACCTGCACTTATACCAACTTCGATTGTCTGCCGCAAACATCGGCTACTGCATCATGGTCGCTGGCGCCTAATAAGCTTTACTTAATAGCCAATGTGGTTTGTAAGGATACCAGCGCCGCAGGTAGTTCTATGCCGTTTATTAACGCGCACATTGTTAACCTGGGGCAGTTTTCGATGGTGCTGCAAACCGGCGATATACAACCTAACTATTCGTTAACTGCGCCACGGCGGATTGTGCAATACGGGTTTATCAATCAAAAAGCTTTGGGGGTCAATTAGAAAGTTTAAGAATCAAGAGGCAAGATGTCAAGAAGCAAGAATTAGACATGGAGAATACTTCTTCCTGGTTCTTGCCTCTTGACGTCTTGGTTCTTTTTATCAAACCCGCTGTATCTCTATTTTTCTTATCATAAAACTCGCCAACGCAAGCAACATACTTAGTCCGGCAATTAATGCAAGGTAATTAGTTCCATTGTTTATCCCGCCAAAATAATCAGCAAATGGCGCCCGTTCTATATTTAAGTAAGTAAAAAGAAAGAACAATATCTCGAATAGTTTTTTACCACCGCTCAACGTACCAATTGCCACTGCAAAAAGCACAATAAAAACGCTGCCTGCAATAATACTTAGTACCTGTATAAATTGCAATACCGCAGCATATCTGAGCATAAGAGGCGTTGCCAATGCCAAAGCTAAAATTATACCCGCCATAACTTGCGCAGGCAATAGCCGGGTTAGCGGTTTGTAGCTGGCGTAGGTAAAATAATGAATGCGATTGGTTTTTTCTTTAGTGGCCAAATCACTCCACCGGGCTACCTGCAAAAACCAAAGTACAGGCAAAATTATTTGGTGCGCAATGGTTATGGGGGCAAATATTAATGCTGCCATCCCGCCTAAATTAATGAGCCAAAGCCAGCGCGGGCCTTTGCGGAACAACATCAACAGTTCGGTTTTTATGAATGGACAAACACTATAGTCGGCAGTAATTGGGGGTAATGCCGATAGTTTAATATCTTGCAATGGTTTAGTTTGCGAAGCAACTACCGAAAATTTGGGCTTCTTTCTCGCCTTAAATCTTTGCTTAATATCAAACCGATGGAAGAACAAAGATGAAACAAAGATGAGGATTAACCCAACACCCATCCACATGACGCGGCCTAAAACTTCGGCTACGGTCCATTGGATACCTTCAAACACAAAAGATTTATTTGCCTTTTTGGCGCCAAAAATAAAGCCAATGGAAGGCTGTGCGTTAGCTTTTGGCGCCTGGTGTAAAACAGTTTGTTCCATGGCCAGGGTTACCGGCTTAACGCCATAAATATCGAGCGGGGGCGCTATATTTTGTTGCAACGAGGTGACCACACCGAAGAAAAAAAAGAAACCGATGTTCATCAGGATAACGTACCTGTATAAAAAAACCTCGGCGGTTACCGACAGGGCCGAAACAAAGAAAACGGTGGGGATGGTTATTAAAAGATAAGGCAGTAAAAATTGCACCAACTGAAACGGGTATGTACCCGAGCGGATACAAACCAATGCTACGGCCATTAAAAATACACAGCCAACAATACTGAGCAATACCAGGAAGCTACCCATTGCTTTGGTGAGCAGGTATTGAAAATTGCTGATTCGGGTAGTGGCAACTATAGCGCCTACGCCAGTGTCGGTATCCTTTTTAATACAGCTATTTATCAGGTAAGGACCTATCAGCGCCAAAAATACACTGGTCATCATGGCGGTTACATAGCCTATCCATGCAGCATTTTGAACACCGGTATAGCTTCCCATCCTTACCGTGCTATAATTTGCCCCATGCGGCGGAATACAGATATAAGCAAAGTACAAACCAACAGCCAGCGTTATTAAAAAAGCATAACTGCGTGTACGCTGTTTATAATCGGCAATAATAATTTTATAATACTGCCCCATCTTAATTTTTGTTATGAGTGAGGTATAAATAAGCATCTTCCAGCGAGGCGGCTGCAACAGCCGATCCGTTTGCCGGATTACCACTGATGTATCGCACCAAAGTTTTAGCCTGTTGACGGCTGGTATTTACTACTAAATATTTGGCTTTAAAATCCGGCAAAGCGGCACTGTCCAGCAGGATTTCAAACACTTTTCCTTCCACCTGTTTTACCACATCGGTTTGGGTGCCTTTGGTAATTAACGTGCCGCTTTGCATAATAGCTACTTCATCAGCAATGGTTTCGATATCGGATACAATGTGCGATGATAATATGATGATACAGTTTTGCGCCAAATCGGATATCAGGTTTCTGAATCGCATCCGTTCTTCCGGGTCGAGCCCGACGGTGGGTTCGTCAAAAATTAAAACTTTTGGGTCGTTCAGCAAAGCCTGGGCGATGCCGATGCGTTGCTTCATTCCTCCCGAATAGGTGCCAATGGGCAGTTTGGCGGCTTCAATCAGGTTTACACCTTCCAGCAAGGCTTCGATGCGATGTTTAAGGTTGGGGCCGCCAACGCCTTTCATAGCAGCAATATATTCCAGGAATTCGTAGGCATTAAGGTTGGCATAAACGCCAAAATCCTGTGGCAAATAGCCCAGCATTTTGCGGATATAATCGGGTTCCTGCAAAATGTCATGACCATCAAGCGTTATGGTTCCCTGTGTGGGGCGGCTTATGGTGGCTACCATCTTCATCATGGTTGATTTGCCGGCGCCGTTGGGGCCTAAAAGGCCAAGAATGCCGTTTTTGATGGTAAGCGAATAATCTTTTAGCCCGTATTTTTCTTTATTGTAGCGTTTGGATATGTTTTGTATAGAAAGTTCCATGTTGAAATCGTGATAATTACATGGATTAGACCCTGTTGCCGGGATTAGGTTACGGCAGGAGCAAAAGAAAGATTTGTTAGTGGGAAAAGATTTGTCAACTTTAAGAAAGTTGACAAATCTAAAACGGATCTTATTTAATGCGGTCCTTTATTTTTTTGGCCATAGCTAAATGGTCTTCAATTTTGGGCAAAGTCTCGCCGGCGAACGTACGGGTATCGCTTGCCGCCAGGTTCTTATAAGCGTCCTTATAATTATCAACCGACTTTTCGTGACCGGCTACAATGGTACCGACATACTTTTTATCAAAATCGGCACCTGTTATTTTACCGATATCGGCCAGTGCCTTTTGATGATCGGCATCAACAGCAACAGGCAGCACAAAATTAGCACTTGCGGCGATGGCGCTTATCTGTTGGTTAATAGCGGTATGTGCGGTAACTAAACTGGCCGCAAGATTTTTTACATCGCCGTCGAGCGCATTGGTTGCGGCCAGTTGCGATAGCTGAATTTCGTACATACCCGATTCGTAGCTTTTTACCAGGAATTTTGATGCATCTTCCTTTAGGGTTTTTTTAGCGCCATTTGCTGAGTCGGCGGCAGATACGTTGGCCTTATTGGCCGAATCGGTACTGGCAATTTGTTTTTGATTAGCCGAATCGGCAACAGCCGAGCTATTCTTTTCGCCCGAATGACAAGCCGTTACGGTAATCGACAGCGCAATTGCGCCAACGGCTAAATAATTAAAAAATTTGGTTTTCATGGTGATGATGTGTTGATTTACAAATGTTTGTTAGCCGGATAAATCACCCGGGGTTGGCAGAATGCCTTTTTTATCAACACATAAACAGCTCACTATGTTTCAAACGGTTAAAGAATCAGAATTTTTGTGGCTAAAGACTATCGACTCATGACTTCAGACTTAAAACTCACTCCCCACCATCATCCCCTCAAACTTTTCCCAAAAACCATCTTTAGGCACAGGCGCAATAATTACCACAGGCTCTTTTTTTATAGGATGAATAAATTGCAGCCTGCGGGCATGCAAACAGATGCTTTTGCGCAAACTGCCGCGGGGATAACCATATTTGTTATCGCCAACAATAGGGCAGCCCAATGTGGATAACTGTACCCTTATTTGGTGCGGCCGGCCGGTTATCGGGTCAACTTCAAGCAACGAATAACCGTCCAGTTCGCCAACCAGTTTGTAGTTTAATTCCGATCGCTGGCTTCCCTGCACTTCGTGATCATGGGCCTTGGTAACGTTTTTTTGTGGATTTTTCAACAGCCAGTGCACCAGGTTGCCTTCGGGCGGCTGGGGTCTTTTGCGTACCACGGCATAATAGGTTTTATGCATTTCGCGGCTCTTAAACATGGCGTTTATGCGTTCTAAAGCTTTGCTGGTTTTGGCAAACAGGATCACGCCGCTTACCGGCCTGTCTAACCTGTGTACCACGCCCAAAAATGCGCCATTGGGTTTGTTATATTTTTGTGCGATGTAGCGCTTTACCTTATCCTCCATCGAGGCATCGCCGGTTTCATCAACCTGTACAATATCGCCGGCCCGCTTGTTTATAGCAATCAAGTGATTGTCCTCATAAAGGACATCATCGTCAGTAATTTCGTGGTTGATGTATTTTATGGAAACTTTCATTTTTTTAGTCCATGGTCCATAGCCCATAGTCCATAGCCTATAGTTTTTTACTATGGACTATGGACCGTCGACTATGGACTGAATCAATATTGCTCCTTCTCGTTCGGGAAGCTTTTTGCTTTTACGTCGCTGATGTAGTTTTTCATCGCGCCGTTCATTATTTCGTTTAAGTTGGCATATTGGCGTAAAAACCGGGGTTTGAAACCTTTGTTTATGCCCAGCATATCGTGTATCACCAGTACCTGTCCGTCGCAATGCTGGCCTGCGCCTATGCCTATGGTTGGTATGCTGATGCTTTCGCTTACTTCTTTGGCCAACGCTGCTGGTATTTTCTCTAATACAATAGCAAAGCAGCCCAATTCCTGTAATTTTAGGGCATCCTCTTTTAGTTTTTTCGCCTCGGCTTCGTGTTTGGCTCTTACGGTGTAAGTGCCAAATTTATAAATGGATTGCGGTGTTAAGCCTAAATGCCCCATCACCGGGATACCTGCTGCTAATATACGCGTTATTGATTCGGCAATTTCAACGCCGCCTTCCATTTTTACACTGTGCGCACCGGCTTCCTTCATGATGCGGATGGCCGAGTTTAAAGCTTCCTTCGAATTACCCTGGTATGATCCAAAAGGTAAATCAACCACCACCAGGGCGCGTTTTGCAGCGCGGACTACAGATGAGGCGTGGTAAATCATCTGGTCTAACGTAATAGGCAGTGTAGTCTCATGACCCGCCATTACATTGGATGCCGAATCGCCCACAAGGATAATATCCATTCCGGCTTCATCAACAATGGCCGCCATCGAATAATCGTACGCCGTAAGCATGGCAATCTTCTCGCCGCGCGTCTTCATTTCCTGTAAAATATGCGTCGTAATTCTCTTAACCTCTTTATGTACCGACATGGGTTGTGATTTTGTGCCTACAAAGGTAATTGAAAGACACGAATTGCACGAATTAAACGAATTTACACGAATAGAAATAGTGTATTGCTAAATTATTGGCTTTTAAATAAAATTCGTGTCCATTCGATCAATTAGTGGAATTCGTGCCTTTTAAATTTCGAAATAATTCCATACCTTTGCGGCCGTGAATCAAGGAGTAACTCAATCGGGTTTTTCGGCATATCTTTACGGCTCGCAACACCAGGCAAACCGGCAAATTAACCATTCAATTTATTTTATCAATGACTTACTTAACCAAATTACCTGCGGTATTATTACTGGCTGACGGAACTGTTTTTTATGGTAAATCGGCCGGGAAAATGGGCACCTGCACCGGCGAAATTTGTTTTAATACCGGCATGACCGGCTACCAGGAAATTTTTACCGATCCATCTTACTTCGGACAGATAATGGTGACTACCAACGCGCATATCGGTAATTATGGTATCAGCAGCAACGAAGAAGAATCGGGTCAGATACAAATCTCCGGACTGGTTTGTAAAAACTACAACATCTATTATACCCGCAAACAGGCTAACGAATCGATACAGGATTATTTTCAGGATCACAACATTGTAGGTATCTCTGACATTGATACCCGTCAGCTGGTTAGGCATATCCGTGACAAAGGCGCCATGAATGCCATTATATCATCCGAAATACTGGATATTGAAGAGTTGAAGGCTAAATTAGCTGAAGTACCTTCAATGGACGGGTTGGAACTATCGTCCAAAGTATCCACCACCGAAACCTATACTTTTGGTGATGAAAACGCAACATACCGTGTAGCTGTGCTTGATTTAGGCGTAAAGAAAAACATCCTCCGCAACTTTGACGACCGCGATGTTTACGCCAAAGTTTTCCCGGCAAAAACCACGTTTGCCGAAATGGAAAAGGATTTTGCCCCAACCGGCTACTTCGTTTCCAATGGCCCCGGCGATCCATCGGCTATGCCTTATGCTGTTGAAACCGTAAAGGATATCTTAGCTTCTGAAAAGCCGATGTTTGGTATCTGTTTAGGTCACCAGTTGCTGGCGCTGGCTAATGATATCCCTACCAAAAAAATGTTTAACGGCCACCGCGGCTTAAACCACCCGGTAAAAAATATAATTATTAACCATTGCGAAGTAACCTCTCAAAACCACGGTTTTGGCGTAGTGCCTGAAGCGGTACGCGCATCTGATAAAGTGGAGATTACGCATGTTAACTTGAATGATCAATCTATTGAAGGCATCAGGGTAAAGGGTAAAAAAGCGTTTTCGGTACAATATCACCCTGAGTCATCTCCCGGCCCGCATGACAGCCGGTATTTGTTTGATGATTTTATTGAGTTGATGAAATAATATTTGCAGACGATTTCCCTGCGATGTCATTTCGCAGGGGGAGGCCTTCACGAATATATTTAAACGCTATGCATAGTTAACTATGTGTGGCGTTTAAGTTTTCTCAGTTCGTTTATAATGACAATTGTTGTTAAGGAGGTTGCTTAAAAGGTAGGCCCTATTCTAAGAACGCTCCCCTCCCGCTTTACAGCCGTTTACCGGGCTTTTGGTCACCTTCTTAAAAGTGCTAAAGTAAACCCCGTCGCGCGCAAAATAATTTTAAAATCTTGGTCTTTTGTTAGGATTTCGTTTATTGTGAAAACATGAAAGCACTCTAATCGTATTGTTCGTTTGGTTGACAACAAAATAAAGTGAGTAAGGGAATTTTTTTATTTTAAGCGCCCTTATGTTTTTGTATCGAACTCTGTAAAAAGGTTTTTTTGCTAAAACTTGATAGGTATTTGCTAATGCCTTCAAAAAATTAACAGGAGCATCAACACTGTCAATTGAATAATATTCAGCGGCATTTTCGATTTCCTTTTGCGCCCGTTGCGAAACAACGATTTTATAAACCATACTTTTTATTAAGTTGATTTATAGATTCTTCTGCCGTTATATAGGTAGTTTCGTTCTCTTGCAGCCGCTCATCTAAAATTGCCTTCATTTCGTCATTAAGCTCAAAATCAGAACTGTCCTCTTCTACGATAATAGTGATAGGCCTCGATTTAAACGTAGCTTTGATAGCGTCTAATATGTCGGTGTTTACTTCCTGAGCAGATGTTAAATGATAGGTAGTGTACATACTATTTTTATTTACTGTTTGCTATTTTGATATCAGAAGCTAATTTACAAATAATATCCCAATTTCCGTTGGTTATCACCAATCAGCCGAATCAGCTTCGAAAACTCTTTTCGGTGCTTTTTTTACGAAACCAAACTATTGGAGTTTTTGAGATCGAATTAAGGACAATAACAGAGTTAAAACCAAGGTCGGGCAAATTCATGAAGTTGAAACTTTGTAAGTCTTTCCCACCAACGAATCCACTATTTTCATCGCCATTTTACCCCCATTTACCGGATATTTGGCCGCCTTCGCCTAAAAGCATTAACGGTAAACAGCTTCTGTATGCAATTTTGGGGTATAAATCACTCAAAAAAAGATGAAAACTTTACTTTCAGTACAACTCATTCATGCAGTTATACATGTTGCCACACACGTGCATTCCATTATCCACTCGCTTGGGCATTTGATTAAATAAATCTCCTGGTCTGAAGTCTTGACTCTCAAGGCTTCAGACTTAAAAAAAACGATTTACCCGAAAATGATGAAAATATCAATTATCTGAACGATTTTTACAGCATGACAAAACAACCTATTATTACAGTTAAAAACCTGGTAAAAAACTACGGCGATTTTGCAGCCGTAAAGGGAATAAGTTTTGAAGTTTACGACGGCGAGATATTCGGTCTGCTTGGCCCTAACGGCGCCGGAAAAACTACTACACTCGAAATTATTGAAACTCTGCGTGAAAAAACATCGGGCGAGGTGATGGTTGATGGCTTTTCGGTAGATCATGACGCCGATAGCATTAAACAACGCATCGGTGTACAATTACAAGCTGCCGGGTATTATCCCAACTTAAACTTGTCGGAACTAATTACGTTGTTTTGCGGCCTATATGGCATTGATAAAACCCCAACAGAAATGCTTGAAAAGGTGGCCCTTACCGATAAGGCAAAAGCAAAATATAAGGAACTATCCGGCGGGCAAAAACAACGCTTTTCCATAGCCACTACATTAATCAATAACCCCAAGATCATATTTTTGGATGAACCAACTACCGGCCTCGACCCGCAGGCACGTCGTAATTTATGGGATTTGATCCGCGAAATACGCGACAGCGGCACCACCGTGGTAATTACCACCCACTACATGGATGAAGCCGAAGAACTATGCGACCGCGTAGCTTTTGTTGACGGTGGCCATATTGTAGGCATCGACACCCCCAACCATTTTATTGATGAGTTGGTAGCATCGGGCTTCGAACGTAAAAAACAAGTAAAATTAGCCAACCTGGAAGATGTTTTTATTAACCTTACCGGGAAGGAATGGCGGGAGGGATAACCCCCCAGCCCCCTGAAGGGGGAGTTAAAGCGTCTGTTATTAGCCGCATGAGTTATTAAAACACCACCAATGAACTACTGAACCAAAGGAACTAATGAACCCCACAAAAAAATACAGCAATACCCGTGCAACCCTTGCCATCGCGATAGCGAGTTTCCGTTCTATTATCCGCAGCCCTTCGGCGGTGGTTTTTAGTTTGGCGTTTCCGTTAATATTTATTGTTGTTTTTGCCAATATTGGCGGCAGCGCGGTAACCGTTGATGTGGGTGTGGCCAAAACAAGCGACACCAGCAATATCGTTTATAAAGTATTGAAAGGCACCAAGGTAATTAACCTTATTAAAAATCAGTCGACTGAAGAAATGACCAAAAACCTTGCGAAAGGCAGTATCGATGCAGTTATTAATATACAAAGAAATAGTGCCGGCACGCCGTTTACGCTTAATATACAATACACCGAAGCGTCGGCCCAAAAGGATGGAATTCTTAAATCGTTACTCAACAGTATTTTTTATCAGATTAACAGTTACGGCAATACAGCGCCGCAACCGGTTGCCGAAATAAAAGCAGCCACCATAAAAGGCCGTGAATACAAATACATCGATTTTATTTTACCGGGTATGCTGGGCTTCTCGCTGTTAAGCAGCGGGGTTTTTGGTACTGCATTTGTGTTTCTCAGTCTGCGTTTAACGCTGGTTATTAAACGTTTTTTTGCTACGCCGGTTAAAAAATCGAGCATTGTTTTGGGCGAGGCACTGGCAAGGCTGGTATTTTCGTGGTTGGGTGCTTTGTTCATTATTATGGTGGGGCATTTATTTTTCGGGTTCACACTGGTACACGGGGCGGTAACCGTTATAAACATGCTCATCCTGGCGGCCATCGGGTTGATTATTTTTATGGGCTTCGGGTTTATCATATCCGGCATCGCCAAAAACGAAAGTACAGTCCCGCCGCTTTCTAATATCATTACCATGCCGCAGTTTTTGTTGTCGGGTACCTTTTTTGCTACTACAGCATTTCCAACCTGGTTGCAATCCATCAGTAAAATATTACCGCTAACTTATTTGAATACCGCTATGCGCCAGGTAGCTTTTGAAGGCGCAGGCATTGGCGATGTAGGTCCGCAATTGTTGGTACTGGGTGTTTGGTTTATTGTTGTTTATGCAGTGGCTGTGAAAACGTTTAAGTGGGAATAAGTTCTCTGAACCATGATTCGTAGGATTTGAGGATTACCATGATGTATGTTTGATATGAATTATTTTCAAACAGGAAAAGCGTCATGCATCCTTTAATCCGCAAATCCTACGAATCGTGGTTCAGAAAAAGAAATCAGCGTAATCAAGAAAATCATTTTAAATCTGTGATCCAAAAATCATCCTAATCTAAATCAACCTAGTCCCCATCCAACATTAAATTTATGTTAATCTTAAAGTAATTTGTCACATAATTAACGGAAGTTGTATATTTGAAAACTATATACAAGGTAGTGTACTATTTACACTATGTGATTTTTTTGACTAATTACCAAACCAAATGAGCTTAATAATTGATGTTCATGCCCGCCAGATACTTGATTCGCGTGGCAACCCTACCATCGAGGTAGATGTTTTAACCGAAAATGGCGCTTTAGGCCGTGCTGCTGTTCCATCCGGAGCATCAACAGGTGTACACGAAGCGGTTGAACTTCGCGATAACGACAAGTCTGTTTACATGGGTAAAGGCGTACTTAAAGCCGTTGATAATGTAAACGATATCATAGCTAAAGAACTACAAGGCCTGGACGTTTTTGAACAAAACGCCATCGATAAATTAATGATTGAGCTTGACGGTACCGAAAACAAAGGTAAATTAGGTGCTAACGCTATTTTAGGCGTGTCGCTGGCTGTGGCTAAAGCTGCCGCACAGGAAAGCCGTCAGCCTTTATACCGTTACATTGGCGGTGTTAATGCCAATACCCTGCCCTTGCCGATGATGAACATCGTTAACGGTGGCTCGCACTCTGATGCACCAATTGCTTTCCAGGAATTTATGATCATGCCGGTTGGCGCATCGTCATTCTCCCAGGCATTGCAATGGGGTACCGAAGTATTCCATAACTTAAAAAAGATATTACACGATCGTGGTCTTACTACCACCGTTGGTGACGAAGGCGGTTTTGCACCAACTTTCGACAGTACTGAAGATGGCGTTGAAACCATTTTGAAAGCCATTGAAAAAGCAGGTTACAAACCAGGCGTAGACGTTTGCTTAGCATTTGACTGCGCTGCATCTGAATTTTATAAAGACGGCAAATACGATTACACCAAATTTGAAGGCCCTAAAGGCGCCATTCGCACCAGCGCTGAACAAGCTGACTACCTTGCTGAATTAGCAGCAAAATACCCAATTATTTCGATAGAAGACGGCATGGCGGAAGACGATTGGGCAGGCTGGAAATTATTAACCGAGAAAATTGGCAACAAAGTACAATTAGTGGGCGACGATTTGTTTGTAACCAACGTAAAACGCTTACAACGCGGTATCGACGAAGATACAGCAAACTCCATACTGGTAAAAGTTAACCAAATAGGTTCGCTAACCGAAACCATTAATGCAGTTACCCTGGCACAAACACATGGCTATACTTCGGTAATGAGTCACCGCTCGGGCGAGACTGAAGATTCAACCATTGCTGATTTAGCCGTAGCTTTAAATTGCGGTCAGATAAAAACCGGTTCCCTTTCCCGTTCAGACAGGGTTGCTAAATACAACCAGTTACTGCGAATTGAAGAAGAACTGGGCGATAGCGCTAAATTTATCGGTAAAAACTTTAAATACTTTAAAAACAGGTAAAAGCTGAAAGGCGAAAGCCGAAAGGTAAATATAAGGCTCCGATTGTCAACGGGGCCTTTTTTATTAAAAAAACCATAGTTTTGAATATAGCTAAATTCAATCGTCAAAATGGGTCTGTTTTCCACCGTCATTCATGTATATAAAAGCAGTCAACAAGACGTTGTCCTCGAGCTTTCAAACGAACTAAAACTATCTTGTGGGTTTTCAAAATTCAAGCGAATTGACATCAACAACGTTAATTATAAAGAGATATTTGGGAGTTATTTTTACATACAACCAGGCGTGTATTATCTCATTACTGACATCAAAGGACTTTGGACGACTGTAATTGAATTGAATCTTAATGATGAAAATGCATCGTATCTTTATGAGTTTACAAACAAGTTGAGCAAGCGTTTAAATACTTATGCTTTATCGTTTCATTTTCATGACGATGATGTGCTTCTTTATAATTTGGAAAAAGATGGCGAATCGTTGGATGGTTATAATAGTGACTACCAATATTTTTTAACAGAGCCTGCAGACAAAGAGGAAATTCTTTCGCAGAGACATACTCCTGAAGCCTTCGAGGCTTTAATTCCGTTGGATAAAAACATCGGCACTCTAAATGCAATACTTAACGAGGGATATTGGGATGCGTTTGACAATAATGATTTAGACGAGGAGGGAATACCAAATGACGAGAAATATTATATCGATGAACAAGAAAGGTTTGTTAGAGTCGGCAAGTATATAGAAATTTTCAGCAAAGATGATTACCCTTTTGCGGATTGGTATTCGAACCTGTCAAAACTGAACCTTGAAAACTGTTATTTATTGCGTGCTTCAAGGTAATCCATTAACAATCGTGTAATCCCAAAATAAAAATCTGTGAAATCAAATAAATCATTTAAATCAGCGATCTATATTTGCATCCATGAATAAAAAAGTATTAATCAGAACTATCCTCATTTTGGTTGTTCTGACACTCAATATAGGCTGCGACCAGGTTTCAAAAACGCTTATCAGAAATAAAATAGATCCCTATAGCGAGTATACTTTTTTGCACCGCCATGTTATTATACAAAGGGTTGAAAATACCGGTGCATTTTTAAGTTTGGGCGACACGCTTTCAGGGCCGTTAAAAATTGTGCTGTTAAATGTTTTCCCGTTGGTGGCGCTTTTATTTGGCCTATATTTCGTGCTAACCAAAACCGATCTTAACCGCACCGTGCTGATCGGTATCATCATGGTAGTAGGCGGTGGCGCCGGCAACCTGTACGACAGGGTGGTACACGGCTCAGTTACCGATTTTATGCATATCAACTTCGTGATATTTAAAACCGGGATATTCAACGTAGCCGATATGTCGATAATGGCAGGGATGTTTATGATATTGATACATACTTATTTTAAGAAAAAGCCGGAAGCGGGCGAGGTTGCCAAACAGCCGCAGGTTTGATCCGGACAGCGTTGCCCGCATAAAAAACATCAGATGAAGACGCTAGCCCTGGCATTATTTACTCCATTTATCTTATTTTCCAGCTTTGGTAACGGCACAAATAGTTCATTTATTTCGAAAAAAACAATGTCAGATACCTATTTAAGATTAATACCTACCAAACCTGATTTTATTCCGGACAAACCCCATCAGGATAACGGAAAAGCATTCTTAAATAGCATTTTCAAAAACACAAAAATAGAGTTCGAAGAGACCACGGATATTGAATTTGTTGATCCCGGTGCAAACTTCGAAACTGTATCTTGTAATTATTGCGGCCGTATAATTGACAATGAATTTTGGCAGGAAGCCATTGATAAAGCTTATGAAAAACACTTCCAGGTTTTAACTTTTATTACGCCGTGCTGCCATAAAACTACAAGCTTAAACGCCTTAAGGTACCAATGGCCTGCCGGTTTTGCAAAGTTTAGTATATCTGTTTCAAATCCTGCTGGTGATATATCGGCAAATGAACTTTCTGAATTAGAAAAGATATTAGGTACCAATATAGGGAAGATTTGGGCGCACTATTAAACTCACTGTGTTTGGCACCAACAGCTTTGACAACTCTTGAAGACTTACAAAGTCCCCGCTTATCAGTCAAACTTAATTGATTTCGGAGGTTTAGGTGGTGATAATTGCAAATTAACTTCATCTATGCCCTTTTACTGTCACCTTTTGCCCACAACACTTACTTACCAATAAAAAGCGTATCTTTGCAAATAATTACCCGTACGCTTTACGGTTTTGATCACCGACAAACTCTTCAGATCCGCTTATGCTTCGCGTTAGCAAACACATTACATATATTAAATGTCATTCGAAAATTTAAATTTGATTGAGCCTATATTACGGGCTTTAAAAACCGAGGGTTATACAACCCCCACCCCCATACAGGAACAGGCCATACCAATTGTACTGCAACACCGCGACTTGCTGGGCTGCGCACAAACCGGTACCGGCAAAACTGCGGCCTTCGCCATACCAATTTTACAGTTATTGTACCAGGACAGGCTGCAGCATAAAGAACAAAAAACCATAAAGGCGCTTATATTAACCCCAACCCGCGAACTGGCCATACAAATTGACGAAAGCTTTGCCGCTTATGGCAAGCATACCGGCTTAAAACACCTCGTTATTTTCGGCGGCGTATCACAAAACCCACAAACAGAGGCTTTGAGGCGTGGCGTTGATATTTTGGTTGCCACTCCTGGTCGCTTACTGGATTTAATGAACCAGCGTTACGTAAACCTGGAGCACATTAAAATGCTGGTATTGGATGAAGCGGATCGTATGCTGGATATGGGCTTTGTACACGATGTTAAAAAAATTATGGCCAAGGTGCCCTCAAAAAGACAAACCCTGTTTTTTTCGGCTACCATGCCAAACGAGATTCAGCAGTTGGCCAATACCATATTAACCAAGCCCGAAAAGGTGGAGGTTACCCCGGTATCGTCCACTGCGGATACTATACAGCAGTCATTATTTTATGTAGAAAAAAATGATAAAAAATCATTGCTGATACACTTGCTGAAAGATAAAAACATTAAAACCGCCCTGGTATTTACCCGCACTAAACACGGCGCCGATAAAGTGGTTAAAGATTTAATTAAAGTGGGCATTACTGCTGAAGCAATTCACGGCAATAAATCGCAAAATGCACGTCAGCGGGCTTTAACTAATTTTAAAAACCGCACTACCCGTGTTTTAATAGCTACCGATATAGCCGCCCGCGGTATTGATATTGATGAGCTTACCCACGTAATTAATTACGAGCTACCCAACATACCCGAAACCTATGTACACCGCATTGGCCGTACAGGCCGTGCCGGTGCAAGCGGTATAGCGCTATCTTTTTGCGATCAGGAAGAAATAGAATTTTTGAGAGATATCCATAAACTGATAGCTAAACAAATACCTGTTGAGGAAGCACACCCGTACCCGATGACCCCACAAAGCGTTGTTGCCAATAGTCAGGCATCACAAGCAAAAGGTGGGGGCGGCCGAAGCGGTGCGCCCAAACGTGGTCGCGGATTTGGCAGTAGCGGCCGCGGTCGTGGTGGCACAGGTAGTGGTACAAGCGGAAGCGGTGCCGGCAGAGGAAGCAGTGGCGGCGGAAGCGGAATGAGCGGCAGCAGCCGTAACAGTGGCCGTAATGCGCGCAGAGATTAGTTTCGGGTTGATTAAGTTGGACTGGTTGATTGAGTTGGCATTATCATAACTAACTTAATCAACCACTCACTTAATCAACTCAATCTAAATAAAATTGTTAATAAGTTTATAATCTAATTTTTATTAATATATCGTTTTAGCTAACTTTGACTGTTTATTGATTAAACACTATTACTTACCCAATCCCCTGATGTTATTTTCGGCAATGGCCTGGTTAATAATTTCATAGTTTGCACCGGGCCTCGCCGAAATGAATGTATTTTAAGACATTCGCTTAGTAATTTTTAATTTTACCAACATGAATCGTTTAATTAGCCTTTTCAGAAATAAATACTTTTTGGTATCGCTTATCTTTTTGGTATGGATGTTGTTTTTTGATAAAAACGACCTGATTTCGCAATACCAGTATCACCGCCAGGTAAACAAATTAAAACAGGAACAGGAATTTTACGAAAAAGAAACCGCAAAAGTATACAAGGAACTGGACGAGCTAAACTCGAACCCTCAAAAGCTGGAAAAATTTGCCAGGGAAAAATACCTGATGAAAAAAGACAATGAGGACGTTTTTGTGATAGTGCCGGAGAAAAAGAAGTGATTGGAGTGAAAAATAACGCCTGATATTTCCGAAAAACGCTAAATAAAAATAAACAGGCGTAAGTTAATATAGAAGAGACGGAGCTTGGTCCGCCCGCCGCAACCGATTGCACAAATTACAAGTTCTTGAAACCTGAAATTCCCGGAATCGTGTAAATTATCCCCACCTGGCGGGTAATTATTTCCCCAATAAAATACCTTATAAAAAATAAACTGTTATTTTATCATAATAGGCGTGGTGGCAATCGATGGCATCTATTTTGTCTACGGTTGTACGCCCTCTCAAAGGGTTGTTTTTCATAGGTAGATGTAGGGTCGAAATACTGCGAGAGTCTTTCGACCTTTTTTATTAGGTCATTCGCTACACTGTCATTTGCATCGCGTCATTGGGTCATTGGCATATCTTCTATCTTTTTCAGTCACGTTAGTCTCATCAAACCTAAAACTGCCAACAGCTCACTGTAAACTGCAAACTCTCCCTCCCTTGCTCAATAAATTTTGCTATTATTGTTAACGCAAAACCGGGTGTATAAAAAACAGATATTATACCGTATGAAAATAAAAAACCAAATAACTGCTAACGGAGCGAATTTACCGAGGCGGTTGTTTTTACGCTATGCCGGCGCCGGAGCCGCTTCGGTAGGTTTATTGGCTGTAGATGCTTGCCATAAAGATCATAAGGTAGTGCCATTTACAGGTATCGACGTAGGCCAGGGCGATAGCGGGCTGTTTAATTTTACTTATGCTATTAAGCAAGTAGAAGCGGCATTTTACAGTCAGGTTATTTTAACTCCGTATACCGGTATGACCGGCGATGAATTAACGTTGCTTACCGCTATTCGCGATCAGGAAATATTACACTGTTCGTTTTTAAAAGCCACACTTGGTAGCAAGGCGATTATTGCCTTGACACCCGATTTTAGTTCCATTGACTTCACCAACCGGTTAACCGTGCTTTTTGCGGCAAAAAATTTGGAAGATACCGGCGTAAGCGCCCACTGCGGATCGGGATATCTGATTAAGAATCCTGTTTATTTGACCCTTGCGGCAAAAATATTATCAGTTGAAGGACGACATGCAGCTGTAATTGGCAATTTGCTTCAAAACGGTTTTTTTGCGAGCACTGTTGGGTCAAATGGCTTAAATACCAACCTGAGCGTGGCTGATACACTCATAGTTATCAATAAATACCTTAAAAACAAAGTTAGCGCAGTTAGCTTTAACTATGTACTCACATAACCTGCATCGCCGTGAATTTATTCAACATCATAAAAGAAATAGAAACTGCCGACCCGGAGATACATGAGCGCATGAGTCCGCGGCGTGATGCTATTAAAAACATAACCAGTTTTGGCTCGAAAGTAGCCGTTGCTGCATTACCCTTTGCATTTGTCACCCTTTTTAAAAAGGCTTACGGCGCCGTTCCCACCCCTGCAGTAAACGATGTGTTGAACTTTGCGTTAAAGTTAGAATATCTGGAGGCCTATTTTTATAAAACGGCCCTGTCCGTGCCCGGATTGATCATTGACACAGGGTATATCGAAACCATAGGAAATGACGAAAATGGGCATATTGGTGCGTTGCGGCAATTGTTAGGCGACGCTGCGGTTGCCTCACCCCAATTTGACCTTACTGCTAAGGGCGCTTTTCCCGACGTACTATCAAACTACGACACCTTCCTTACCGTTGCCAACATGCTGGAAGATACAGGCGTGCGCGCTTACATAGGCCAGGCAACAAATTTACTGGGTAACCAGTTGTTGTTAATTACTGCATTATCTATCCAGGTGGTTGAGAGCCGCCATGCCGCCGCTATCAGGCAACTGCGCAAATCGCGCGGAGCCGTTATTGAACCCTGGATAACGGGTAGCTCAAGCCTATCGAACGATACAGGTATACCATCATTTAATGCTAATTATGCCGGCGAAAATAATGTGATACAAAACGGTATCGACGTGACCACACTTTCTTCGGCATCCGGATCAACCACGCCCTACGCTGTTGCTACCCAAGCGTTTGACGAACCTTTAACTAAGGAAGCGGTATTAGCGCTTGTTGCACCATTCTTTGCTTAAAAGACTCGTTAAAAAGGCAATCCTATCATAAAAAAGCAGCTATTCTGAGGACAGAATAGCTGCTTTTTTATCTAAGATACTTTGCGTCCGGTTTATCAACGCTGGTCTTTAGGCGCTGGCTTTTGTTTCTGCGGGCGCTTCTGCTGCTGCTGTTGTTGCGCTTGTTGTAACTGGCGCTGCTGTGCCTGCTGTTGGCGCTGTTGTGCTTGTTGCTGTTGGCGCTGTTGTGCCGCTTGTTGCTGCTGAGCCTGCTGCTGTTGGCGCTGTTGTGCTGCTTGCTGCTGCTGAGCCTGCTGTTGTTGGCGTTGTTGTGCTGCTTGTTGTTGTTGCTGTTGCTGCGCTTGTTGTTGCTGCCGCTGTTGTTGTTGCGCTTGTTGCAGTTGGGCCTGTTGCTGTTGGCGCTGTTGTTGTTGCGCTTGTTGCAGTTGGCGCTGTTGAGCCGCCTGTTGTTGTTGGGCCTTTTCCTGTTGGCGTTGTTGGTCCTGTTGTTGACGTTGTTGTATCTGCTGGGTTTGCTGAGCCTTTTGCTGTTGGCGTTGTTGGTCCTGCTGGGTTTGCTGAGCCTTTTGCTGTTGGCGTTGTTGATCTTGTTGCTGGCGTTGTTGTGCCTGCTGCTGTTGTTGTGCCTGCTGGGTTTGCTGAGCCTTTTGCTGTTGGCGTTGCTGTGCCTGCTGGGTTTGCTGGGCCTTTTGTTGTTGGCGTTGTTGGTCCTGTTGCTGGCGTTGTTGTGCCTGCTGGGTTTGCTGAGCCTTTTGCTGTTGGCGTTGTTGGTCTTGTTGCTGGCGTTGTTGTGCCTGCTGCTGTTGTTGAGTTTGCCGCTGGACAGGACTATTGCCGGGCCTGGCATTAACGTGTACCACTTTGTTGTCAGGAGCTGTAGCTCTTGCAACAACCGCCAGCCGCGATGCATTACTATGATTAAATGCCGGTGCGCCAGTGTTGCCGCGCCGGGCGATAGCCAAATTAGGATTTTGCCGTTTATAAGCCATCGCATCAACTGCTCGTGAAGGGTGAGCATTTGGAGCCGTATTAACCGCGGGGCGATAAATATTAACCCTATTATTATTTACGAGCGTAGCGCCAGGCCGGTTAACATTATTAATAGTATAAACCCTAACGTTTTGATGCGTTACCTGCCTTATTTCCTGCTGGCGGGGGCCAGCTATATAAGTTACATTATTGTTAACATAGGTATTATTAATAATGGTTGTATTATGTATGATAGTAACTGCGCGCGAATGCGGCACATAATAATTATAAACATTAGGCCTATTAATATAGGCCTGAGGAGCACAAACCCAATAATTATCAGGCACATGGTAGCTTCTGCCTATTGATATACTAATACTTATTCCTGGTAGCAGCGGAGCCCAACCGTAGTATCCTCCGCCATGACGCCAGCTCACCCATGCAGGAGCCCAGTGATGGCCGGGTATCCATTCCCAACCATAATAGTCATCATAACGCCATCGACCGTAGTGAAAGGTGGCCCAACCCCATGGGTAATCAGATACCCAGGTATTGCCGTAATCGGTTAATACCCAATGCCCACGGCTTGCATAGGGTCTAAAATCGTCCTCAGCATCCGGTACCCAAACATTTCCATATTGTGGGTCGCTTACCCAGGTGCCGTAAGGTTGCAGGTCGTCATAAAATTCCTGATCAGAAATGTAGGAGCCCTCCTGAGCTTTAGTTATTTGGGGGGTAGCCGTCATCAGCGAAATTACAAATACGCCAATAACCAATATCTTATTTATTATTTTCATATCAATTATAAATTAAAGCATCAGCTTATATCATAAATAACATAAGTAATAATACCGTGGAATTGTTTCAAGTAACAAACATGATTTTAACTTTCGAGGGCTGATTACTTTCCCCTAATCGTTATTTTTACCTACAATTGTTTTACAACTATTTTAAATTAAATAGCTTTGCCAAAATTTAAATAAACCATATGAGCAACGTAAATATCCCACGGCTTGATTTGAATTTATACATAAACGGTAGTGAAAATGAACGCAAACAATTTTCGGACGATATCGGGAAAGCTTTTAACGAAACCGGTTTTGTTACCATAACCAACCATGGTTTAGATAAGGCGTTGATTGATAAATTGTATGAAGATGTAAAAGCACTTTTTGCCCTGCCCGACGCGGTAAAGGAAAAATATGAAAAGCCCGAACTGGCCGGTCAGCGGGGTTACACCAGCAAAGGCAAAGAAACGGCCAAAGGTTTTACCGCACCCGATTTAAAGGAATTTTGGCAGATAGGTCAAACTGTGCTTGATAATGATGCGGTAAAAGCTGATTATCCGGATAACCTGCTGGTTGATGAACTGCCATCGTTTAACGCTACCACGCTGGAGGTTTATCAAAAACTGGAATCGGCAGGTATACATTTACTGGAAGCCATTTCGGTATACCTTGGTTTGCCCGAAGGCTATTTTGACGATAAAGTACACAACGGCAACTCTATTTTACGTACGCTTCACTATTTCCCTATTACCAATCCTGATGCGTTGCCGGATGATGCGGTACGTGCAGGAGCGCACGAGGATATTAACCTGATTACCCTATTAATTGGCGCCAGCGCTGATGGTCTTGAACTGCTAACCCGCGAAAATACCTGGTTCCCGGTAAAAGCATTCGGCGAAGACCTTGTGGTTAACGTGGGCGATATGTTACAGCGTTTAACCAATAACAAATTAAAATCGACCACGCACCGCGTAGTAAACCCGCCGCGCGAGCTAATGCAATATTCACGCTACTCGGTGCCGTTTTTCCTTCACCCAAAAGCAACAATGAGTTTGGCCTGTTTACCATCGTGTATTGATGCCGAAAACCCAAAACACTACGAAGACATTACCGCCGGCGAATACCTGGATGAGCGACTGAGAGAGATAGGATTGAAGAAATAGAAGAGAGTCCGGAAAGTCGGAAAAGTCAGTAAAGTACGAAAGAAGCTGCAATGAGTTGCTGTTGACAAGGACGCAACATACAGGGGTTTGATGGTTATTATTCTCCCGGTCTTCCGTACTTTACTGACTTTTCGGACTTTTCCGACTTTCCGAACTAAAAATATTATGTTTGCGCCCATGAAACAAAATTTGTTTGTTTACAACACTTTAACACGCAAAAAAGAAAAATTTGAGCCCATTGCCCCTCCGCATGTGGGTATGTATGTTTGCGGTCCTACGGTTTACAGCGATGTTCACTTAGGCAATTGCCGTACCTATATTTCGTTTGATCTGATTTTCCGTTACCTTACGTTTTTGGGTTACAAAGTGCGCTATGTGCGCAATATAACCGATGCGGGCCATTTAGAAGGTGATGCCGGCGACGAAGGTGAGGATAAAATATCCAAAAAAGCCAAACTGGCCCAATTGGAGCCTATGGAAATTGTACAGAAGTATTCCGTTGGTTTTCACGAGGTGATGCAGATATTCAATGTATTGCCGCCAAGTATTGAGCCCACTGCTACCGGCCATATTATCGAGCAAATAGAACTGGTAAAAACCATATTGGCCAAAGGCTACGCCTACGAAGTTGATGGCTCTATTTATTTTGATGTTGAAAAATATAACGCCACGCAGGATTACGGCATTTTAAATGGCCGC
>Ga0206947_1014_pt1 | contig 65935 bp, 63 predicted proteins | sample Alteio_BWOrgHeat_3_FD_153239 | JGI IMG/M metagenome (GOLD analysis project Ga0206947, IMG submission 153239) | Enriched cells from forest soil in Barre Woods Harvard Forest LTER site, Petersham, Massachusetts, United States -... | ecosystem: Environmental > Terrestrial > Soil > Temperate forest > O...
GAATATTGGCCATCAGTCTTGAACCAAAATAGCCGCCCAAAACGGTATTTAAAACCTGTAAAGCCGGAAAATCGGGATGTGTGCGGTTTACTACCGGCAAACCCATCCGGATAGCCGATTGCAGTGCATCAGGCTTTTCGGTAAAATAAAAATGTTCGGCGGCATGTTTAATTTCGGGTTGGGTGGTATCACCGGTTTCGCCGATGTTTGTCCACTCCGTATCAAATGCGGTGGTGATCAGTTCCAAAATTTGGGGCTCAATCTTCCCGGCAATAATGATAGTGCAATTTGATGGCTGATACATTTGTTTAAAATGGGTCAGCATATCCTCACGGTGCAGGGTTTTATAAGTTTCAGTATCCGCACCCAGGCCGTATAGGGTATCGCCATACAAGGCTTTATTAAAAGTGCGGCGCGCTACCACATCATTTTTTTGCAGACTTACCTGTAATTTTTGCTGTTGGTTGCGGATATAGGTTTCCAGCTCCCTTTCGGGGAAAATAGAATTGGTTAAAATATCTTTTATCACCGGCAAGGTATGCTGCAAATGCTTGTTTAAGCTGTACAGCGTTACCAGCGATTGATCATAACCATAGTCAACTTGCAAAAAAGCGCCGTAAAAGTCCACCTTATCGGCAATTTGTGCCGAAGTTAAAGTATGGGTACCCTCGGTTAGCATGGTGTTTACCGCTGTATTTAATAGTGGTTTGCCGCCGTTATAGCGCTGGTTGGCAAATATCCATTCAATACGCACCAGCTCGGCATCACCGCTGTTAAAACAAAATATATTGCAACCGTTCCCAAGTTTTTGATGCTCCGGGCGGATGAGGTTGATATTATCGATAGCCCTGAATTCGGGGGCGGTTTTCCTGTGTAGTTGGTTCATTAGTTCATTGGTTGACTCGAATTTTTGGAATTAATTGAATTAACTGAATTTGTTCCGCTAATTTTCAATCTTTTAAATTCCAAAAATTCTTAAATTCCATAAATTCGAGTTAGGCTTTCTCCGCCAAATAAATCATTGTTGATGAATTATCCTTGCGGAACATTTTATTGGCCAGCTCTTTTATTTGTGCTGCTGTTACGGCCAGGTATTTTTCGGTTTCGTGGTTTAGCATATCAGCATCGCCTAACAGCTCAAACTGCGCCAGGTTCATTGCTTTATCCAGCAAAGCCATCTCCGAAAATATCATGGTCGACTCGGTTTTGTTTTGCACTTTGGTAAGTTCCGCAACCGGCACATCTATCGTTTTCAACACTTCCAATTCCTCCCAAATGGCGGCTTCGGCTTGTTCAATGGTTATATTTTCAAGTGGTTTGCCTTCAAATACAAACAGGCCCTTATCCAAACTGCCGGTCATATAAGCATGCACTTCGCTAAATATTTGTTTTTCTTTAACCAAATTTCGGTACAAACGCGATGAACTGCCGCGGGAGAGAATATCAGACATCAATTCAGCCACGTAATACGATTCATCCAAACGGTCGGCCATCTGGAAGGCAATGTATACGTCATCCAGGGGAACCTTTGCGGTAACGGTTAAGCGGCGTTCTTCGTGTTGCTCGGCTTCCTGAGGTAAATTGCGGTGATATTTTTCACCTGCCGGTATCGGCACGAACCATTTTTCCGCCAGTTGCTTAACATCTTCGGTTTTTACATTACCTCCTACTACCATAATGGCGTTTTGCGGATTGTAATGTTTTTTGAAGAAGGCTTTTACATCCTCCATTTTTGCATCCTCAATATGCTTCAACTCCTTGCCGATAGTAGCCCATTGATAAGAGTGCGTTTTATACGCCAGAGGCCGCAATTTGAGCCAAACATCGCCGTAAGGCTGATTTAAATAGCGTTGCTTAAACTCTTCAATCACTACGGCGCGCTGCACATCCAAACTTTTTTTACTGAAAGCCAGGCTCAGCATGCGGTCGCTTTCGAGCCAAAAGGCAGTTTCGATATTTGCTGATGGCAGGGTGATGTAGTAGTTGGTAATATCGTTACTGGTGAAAGCGTTGTTCTCCCCTCCTACCCGTTGCAAAGGCTGGTCGTAATCAGGAATGTTTACCGAACCACCAAACATCAGGTGCTCAAAAAGGTGGGCAAAACCGGTTTGCTCCGGGTTTTCGTCGCGGGCGCCAACATCATATAATATATTAAGCACCGCCATCGGTGTAGTATTATCTTCGTGCACAATAACCCGCAGGCCGTTGCTTAATGTAAAGCGATTGAATTTAACCATGTATTAAACTTATTTAAAACGGAAAGCAAAGGTAGAATTTTTGTTGATAGCGATTCAATTTGAAAATGTGTTAATTTGATGATTTGAAAACTATGGACAAATTCCATAATTTTCAAATTCTCACATCTTCAAATTTTCAAATTAAGGATGATTACCCGCGACGAACTCATCAAGCAAATAACCGGCACTATTGGTAAAACCAAGGTATTGACGCTTAGCCGGATTTTAGATGAAGAAAAATTTGCTTTACGCGATTTAGCGGACCTAACTTTTAATACCGACAGAGATATAGCTTTTCGCTCGGCGTGGATATTGGAAAATATGTTTCTGAAAGAACCGGCGCGGTATGAAGCCGATTTGGAATATTTGCTTTCGCGGATAAAGGACGTAAAACACGAAAGCTGCAAAAGACACTATGCCAAAATATTAATGCATATTACTGCCAAAAAAAGCACCCATTGTAATTAAACAAAAATTAGAGCAGCTTGACCTTGAACCTGCGGTTGAGCAATGTTTCGACTGGATGATTGACCCAAAAGCCAAAATAGCTATAAAAGTATTTGCCAGCGAAGCATTGTTTAACCTGCGTGGGCGATACCCCTGGATTGAAGAGGAGTTGGCCAATCAAATTCAGTTTTTAATGCGGAACGGAACAGCGGCCATTCAAAGCCGGGGCAAAAAACTGCTGGCTTTGCTATGAATGCGTTATTTTTAGTAATTTCTGCAAATCCCGCTTTTTATTTTAGTATTTTTTGCAAATGACAGATGTCATCGTCGCATTAATTGCAAAAAATACTAAATAACCTCATCTAAAATCTAACATAAGCATTAACTACCATAAATTAAGTGTATGTGCCTGTAAATCAATTATAAAATTGCAATTTCTACCGGTAAGTTTGGTAAGCAAACAAAGTCAAAACCATAAACACTTTTATCATGAAAAATCTTGCTTTATCCCTACTATTTGCCATCGGTACTTTACACCTTGCATTGGCGCAAACATCGCTCTCAGGCAAAACAGATTCAACCGATCAATTTAAAAACTATGTTTTTGCCGAAATTGGCGGCGCATCATTTTTAGGAATTTCGGCCAATTACGAACGGTTTTTATCGCAAAATCCAGGCGGGTTAAGCATCCGCGCCGGTATACCCGATATTTTTGGCGATAATGATAAATTTTACGCAGCTGTTCCGCTGGGCATTTCGTACAACATCTCCATCTCAAAAAACCATCACAACTTTGTTGAGCTGGGCGGCACCTACACCTTTATGCTGGGCAACGATTATTATATAGACAGCGAGTATAAAAAAAATGAACTTTTGATGGGTATAATTGGCTGGCGGCATACCAACGCATCGGGCAAAATACAAATAAGGCTAACCCTTGCGCCCTACATTCATTCCATAAACGACAAGGATACATTCAATATTCCCTGGTTTGGGTTTAGTATTGGAAGAAGGTTCTGAGGGGAGTTCATCGTTGATAGTTCATGGCCGCTCCGGGAAAAGTTCATGGCTCATAGTTCATTCCTGCTGGCTTCCTGCTATGAACTATGAACCATGAACTTCCACTTAAATGGTCGGCCTGTCCTCCGCATGTAAATTATGGCTTACCTGGTGGTGATGCAACTTAGCTTCTATAGCGGATGAACTGTCGTTGGCGTACGTTCCAAACGCATTAATGAGCACGCCTTTTATATTATACTTGCGCGAGGTTACCGCATAAACTATCGACATATCCGATGGGTTGCTTGCGCCTTCAAAACGATGAAACTCGTCGATTTCGAAATCATCAGGCGTCATTTGGATATTTTTTTCTTTGTCGTCAACTGTATCGCCCTCAAGGCTCAGGTTTTCGGTATAACCTCTCTTCATCAAATCGTTAGTGGCTTCCACTAAATTATTATATGTTTTCATGGTGATTGTTGCTTTAGCGAGCAATTAATTGGCTAATTGCTGTTAATGAATAACCATAAAACCCTGTGGTTGTTTGCTTACGGGTTATCAATATTAAACAATGCACAATAATTAATAAAAATGGCTAATTGTTAATAACAATTGCAGTAAAACTATACTTTTATTACAATTGTTATATTATATTTGAGACATTGGTAAAAATAAGAGCATAATGCAAAAATTGCCCTCGTGACAGAATTTCAGCCCCTTTTCGATCTTTCGCCTGATCCGTTATGCTTGTTGGCGACAAACGGACATTTTAAATTGGTAAATAAAAGTTTTGAGGAAGCCACCGGTTATTCCGGCGGAGAATTAACAGCCCTCAATTTTTTTGAAGCCCTTCATCACGACGATCAGCATCACATTATCAGCAAACTCGGCTCGTTATCAACTAATGCCACCTATGGGTTCGAGGGGCGCTTTCGTAATACTCAAAATGGGTATCACTGGTTTTTGTGGAATATAAAAAAGCTCCCAGACGATACTTTTTATGGGTCGGCCAGGAATATAACTCAATATAAAAAACAAGGAACAGCGCAATCGTTTATCGTATCGGATGAGAATTATAAACTGCTGTTTTATTCAAATCCGCTGCCTATTGTGATTTATGATATGGGATCGTTGGCTATTATTGATGTTAATACGATGGCCTCTGAGTTGTATGGATACAGCCGCGAGGAATTCATTAAATTAACGGTGAAGGATGTTCGCCCGCCAAAAGAAGTGCCGCTAATAATTAAAGCTATTAAAAACCGGGTATATAATCCGGATATAAAAAACTTAGGCATCTGGAACCATCTGAAAAAAAATGGTGACCCGATTAAGGTGGAGGTGATTGGCCATTCCATTAACTATATGGGCCGCCATTGTATGATTGTGGTATGTAATGATATTACCGCACAATCAAACACATTGCGATCACTTGAACAAAGTATTGAACGGTTTGAATATGCTACCGAGGCCACCTCGGATATTATTTGGGACTGGGACCTGGAAACTAACGAAGTTTACTATTCCAATAACATGCAAAAATCGTTTGGCCATACGCCCGGCCGCAATGTTGGCGACATGCGCTTTTTTGCCCGGCATGTACACCCCGAAGATAAAGAACGCGTAGTGCTTTACCCCGAAAAGGTTAAAAACGGCACTCAAAAATACTGGACCGAAAAATACCGTTTCAGAAAAGCAGACGGTGAATATGCGTATGTGCTTGATAAAGGGATTGTTATACGTAATGAAAATGGCATTGGCATCCGCATGATTGGCGCCATGCAGGATATTACTGAATTAAAAAATAATGAGCTGCACATTGCCGAACAAAATGACCGCCTTATTGAAATAGCGCAGTTAAACGCCCACCAAACCCGCCGGCCGGTTGCTACCATTTTAGGCTTAATTAACCTGATAGATAAAGCAACTATTACTGATAATGACACCCTTGAGGCCCTGAACCATTTGGATACCGCCATTAATGAACTGGATATGGTAATCAGGAGGATTATTTACAGGACGGTAGATTGAAGGGGAGAGTTGATCGGTTTAAAACGCAAAAAGGCAGCCCATGGGCTGCCTTTAAACATATAACATTTAATTGGCGTATTGCATTCATCTAACTTAACCAACTCAATCAACTTACCCTACCAACGCCTCATTCAAAAACACAAACTTGTTATCAAACATATCCAGCTTTATCTTGCTATCCTTATCCACCTTACCGGCTAATATTTGTTTTGATAACTCATTCAATATCCGTTTCTGGATAACACGTTTTAGCGGACGGGCGCCTAATTGCGGATCGTAGCCTAATTGGGCCAGCCAGTCTAAGGCTTCTTCGCTGGCATCAATAGTTACGCCCATATCGGCCAGGGTGTGTTGCACCTGTTTAAACTGCAGTTTTACAATTTCGGTTATCTCATCGCGGCTAAGCGGCGTAAACATAATGATCTCGTCGATGCGGTTTAAAAATTCCGGACGAATGGTTTTCCGCAACAGCTCGAACAGTTGGTTTTTGGTTTTAGCCATTACCTCGTCCTTGTTGTACTCTTCATACTCCTGGAAGTTTTCCTGGATAATGTTCGACCCGATGTTGGAGGTCATGATGATGATGGTATTTTTAAAATTCACCACGCGGCCTTTGTTATCGGTTAAGCGGCCGTCATCCAATACCTGCAGCAATATGTTAAATACATCCGGATGGGCCTTTTCAATTTCATCCAGCAATACCACGCTGTAAGGTTTACGCCTTACTGCTTCGGTTAATTGCCCGCCTTCATCATAGCCCACATAGCCCGGCGGCGCACCTATCAACCTTGAAACCGCATGACGCTCCTGGTATTCCGACATATCAATCCTGATCATAGCGCCTTCGTCGTTAAACAGGTATTCGGCCAGGGCTTTTGCCAGTTCGGTTTTACCTACGCCGGTGGTGCCTAAAAATATAAACGAACCTATTGGCTTGCGTTTATCCTGCAAACCGGCACGGCTGCGGCGTATAGCATCACTTATGGCTTCAATTGCTTCCTCCTGTCCTGCTACACGTTTGTGCAGTTCTTCTTCCAGGTGAAGCAGTTTTTCGCGTTCGCTTTGTATCATTTTAGCAACCGGGATACCGGTCCAGCGCGAAACTACACCGGCAATATCGTCGGCTGTAACTTCTTCTTTTAGCATCCGGCTGTCGCTTTGGTTTGCTAACAGTGCGGCCTTCAGGTCTTCTACTTCCTGCTGCGCTTTTACTATAGTGCCATAGCGTAATTCGGCCACCCGGCCGTAATCTCCGGCACGTTCGGCCTGCTCAGCTTCTAACTTGTAGTTTTCAATCAGTTCCACCTTTAGGTTTACGCCATCCACCAAATCTTTTTCCGCCTGCCATTTGGCGCGTAACGAATTACGCTCGGCCGACAAATTGGCTATCTCGCCATCCAGCTCTTTTTCTCTTTTAGTATCTTTTTCGCGTTTAATGGCTTCACGTTCAATTTCCAGCTGCATTATTCGGCGTTCAATTTCGTCAACCACTTCGGGCACCGAATCCATTTCGATACGCAGTTTTGAGGCTGCTTCATCCATCAGGTCAATCGCTTTATCGGGCAAAAACCTGTCGGATATATAGCGTTGCGACATTTCCACAGCAGCAATAATTGCCTCGTCTTTAATACGCACCTTGTGATGGGTTTCGTAGCGTTCTTTCAAACCACGTAAAATGGATATCGCATCGGCAGCATCCGGTTCACCTACCAGCACCATCTGGAAACGACGCTCCAGGGCTTTATCCTTTTCTATATATTTTTGATACTCGTTTAAAGTAGTTGCGCCTATCGCCCTCAACTCGCCGCGGGCCAGTGCTGGCTTTAATATATTGGCAGCGTCCATGGCGCCTTCACCACCACCAGCGCCAACAAGGGTATGTATTTCGTCGATAAACAAAACTATCTCGCCATCTGCCTGGGTAACTTCTTTTATTACCGCTTTCAGGCGTTCTTCAAATTCGCCTTTATATTTGGCCCCGGCTATCAATGCCCCCATATCCAGCGAGTAAACAGTTTTGGTTTTCAAACTTTCGGGAACGTCGCCTTTAATAATGCGGAAGGCAATACCCTCAGCAATGGCCGTTTTACCTACACCTGGTTCGCCCACCAGTATCGGGTTGTTTTTGGTACGGCGCGAAAGTATCTGTATTACCCGCCTTATTTCCTCATCGCGGCCAATTACCGGGTCTAACTTACCCGATTCGGCGTATTCGTTCAAATCGCGGGCGTATTTATTAAGCGCATTATAAGTGGCTTCAGCATTCTGACCGGTTACTTTATTATCGCCGCGTAATGCTACTATTGCTTTTTTAAGATCCTTTTCGTTTACGCCATAATCCTTTAACGCGGCGCTGGTTTTATCGCCAACGGCTAATACGCCCAGCAAAATATGTTCAACCGATACAAATTCGTCTTTAAATTCTTTTAGATAACCCTGCGCTTTTTGCAGCACCGAGTTTGCGCCCGATGACAAGTAAATATTGCTCCCACTTACTTTAGGGAACGAGCCGATCTGCTCATCGAGCGTTTCGCTTAAACGATTGACATTTACGTTTAACTTTTTTAACAGGTAAGTTATCACGTTTTCGTCAACCAGCATCAACGCTTTAAGCAGATGTGCTGTTTCGATAGCCTGTTGCTGGCTACCGGCTGCAATCTCTGAAGCTTTTTGCACAGCCTCCTGAGCTTTTATGGTAAAGTTGTTAAAATTCATGATGTGTCTTTTTATGTATGAACCGGAATTTTTGGAATTAGCAGAATTTTTAGAATTCAGTTAGTTTCTTCAAATTCCATAAATTCTTTAATTCCCCCAAATTCGAGTTCAGGCATCATCCTCAAATCACCTGCCACTGTTTTCCAAACGATAAATTGTCATTCCAAAACAAATTCACAGGTTATTTTGTCATAGCGCTGATATCGTGGTTTTTATTACAAAACTTAATTAAATAATTATATTTTTGCTCAACCTATGTAATATTAAACAATTTGGAAACCCATCTTTTTAAAAATCTTCCCGGTAGATATAAAACCATTTACCGCAATTACTATACAGGCCAAAATCTGGTATCGGTTAAGATAGGCAGTATTATCTTTCTGATACTAAATGTGTTAATAAGACTGCTTTATGCTATCTTTCCACTCAGTTTAACCCGTGCCGAAAATTTCCCCGAGTTTAATGTCGCCAATTGGATTTTTATTGGTACCGGCCTTATTTTTTATATCTGTAGTGTTCTATTGCTCGATCAGTATAAGAAAGACCGGAAAGCTACTGCCATAATGGCGTTGTTTATTTTCGCATTTGCACTTCATATCATCTTTTGCGGTATGTTTTCGAGCTTTATTGCTACCGGCGACCCGCTAAATTCATTAACGCTGTATTTAATAGGGCTTACTGTAATTAGTTTACTATGCGTTTTTGAATATTTTGAAACGCTGATGCTTACCATCGGCGCCGAACTTTTGTTTACCGCCCTGTTACTTATTGGCCATGCCGACCCCACGACGATGCTTTATAACCAGCTGATGTCGGCAATTTTATTGGGAGGCTTCTTTTTAATTTCGAGATATTTTTTTACGTATAAAGCTAACTACTACTTCCAGCTTATTGAAATTAAAGAAAAAAATACGGAGATTGAACGGGCGAGCGAGTTTAAAAGCCAGTTATTGGGTACTGTAGCGCACGACTTACGCAACCCTATTGCAGCGGTAGAATCAATTGCCATGTTAATGGAAATGGACGATATTGATGCCGATACACAGGAAAATTTGAATTTAATAAAAGCATCGTGCACTAAAGCGCGTACGATTATAGAAGACTTACTGGAATCGGCCCGAAACGAAAATACCCTGGAATTTAAAACCCAAAGAACGGAGCTGAACACCTTTTTACTAAACACTGTTGAAAGCTGGAAAGTGCAAAAGAGTACCAATAACCTGGAAGTGCTGAGTTTAGTAAGTCCGGCTTATGTGATGATTAACCACGAGAAATTTCAACGGGTTTTGGATAACCTGATTGGCAACGCCCTCAAATTTTCGAAAGAAAGAAGCAAAGTAGAAGTAGTTTTAACAAAAAAAGACGACGATATTGTTATAGAAATAAAAGATAAAGGAATAGGGATTCCCAAAGACAAAATCTCAATAATTTTTAACCCATTTACCAAAGCTGGCCGTACCGGCCTGAAAGGGGAGCAATCAACCGGCCTGGGATTAAGCATTGTAAAACAGATAGTTGAGAAGCACAAAGGCAAAATTGAAGCAGAAAGCGAAGAAGGAAAAGGATCAACGTTTAGGATTGTGTTGCCTGCTTCGTAGAGATTAGAGGTTGGAGATTAGAGATTAGGATAGGGGCTCGTTCCGACTAATCTCTAATCTCCAACCTCTAATCTCCCCTCATAAATCCACCCCGTTTAAATCTTTTACATCGTATAATTTATCGTTAAACGTGAAACGGCAAGTGTCTGTTTTAAGGATGCCTTTTTTGTTTTTTGCTTTGTATATAAGGCTCACATCCCAGCCTACCAAAATGTTATGATAAGTTTGCGTGCGGTTTTTTATCACAGCATCCATTTTCGCCGCTTCTGCCATGTTCTTTTCGTCGATCAGGCTATCGCGCATGTTTTTAAGATTGGCGTATGCCCGGGTATCAATAAATGAAGTGTAAATACTATCCGGCTTTAAAAACCTGATGGTATCAACCGATGCCGGGTAGGGCACATTTTTCTTTAAGTATTCAATAGCATTCAGTTTATAGCTTGTTTTGTGGCATGCCGATAAGCTGAATGCAATAACTGCGATGAGTACGGTTCTCTTCATGGGTGCAAAGATAGGGAAAGGAGTCCGAAAGTCGGAAAAGTCCGGAAAGTCTGGAAAGTCTTTTTTCTTTGTCATCCTGAGCGCGAGCGAAGGATCTTCTGCGACATGCATGGCGGACTACGCATGGCGTAAAGTTGACTCACCCCCGACCTTCGCTGCGCTCGGCCACCCCCTCTCTACTGCGTAGAGAGGGGGAAGGAAATTGAATTCTTCCTCCCCCGAAATGACTCAATGACCAAATGACTCAATGACCAAAAAACGCCAGCGTAAGAGCCCATGCCTCTTTTGAGGCCTTTTCGTTATACGACGGTCGTTCGTCGCAGAAAAAGGCGTGATCGGCGTAGGATATTTTCACGTTGGTGTAGTCCTTACCGGCAGCGTCCATGGCCTGGGTAACAGCATCAATTTGATCCTGACCGATGTGTTTATCCAACCCACCCCAAAAAAACAGGTGCGGACCGCTTACAGTTGATGCCATGTGCGCTACCTGTTTAATGTTGCCGCCGTAATAGCTGGCCGCTGCCTTTAATGGTAAAACCGCATTGGCTACAAAGCTCACCCTGCCGCCCAGGCAATAGCCTACACTAAATATATTTTCGGGCTTTACCAGGTCGTGGTGGCGGAGCCAGTGATAGCTGGCTTTAAGATCGGCTTCCATATTCTCTACCGTCATGGCGTTATAGTGGGGTGTTACGGATGCAAAATCTCCATAAGTGCCTTCAAAATAAGGGGGCGCGGTACGGTGAAATATTTCGGGGGCTATTACAACGTAACCCTGCGCGGCAAAGCGGTCGGCCACATCGCGGATGTGGTGATTTACGCCGTAGGCTTCCTGTATCAAAATTAATCCGGGCGAATTGTGTCCAACTGCGCCTTCGGGGATAGCGGTATAGGCCTCCATATCTGTGCCATCAGCTATTTTGAGGTTTACATATTTTTCCATGGTCAAGTTTAAGGATTGTTGGGGAGAATTGGGCTTGGGGGGGATTGTAAATTTATGGATACGGATTTTCTTAAGGGCCATAGGCCCGAGACATATTGTAGCCACGGGTTTCAACCCGTGGACTGACAAAACAGACGCGAAAGTACCATCGGCACGGCCCATATTTTGTACAAATCCCGTTGTTGATAATTCATTCTAACAACCTACCGCGCTTTGCTAACATGGCCCGAACCTACGGTTCTCCATCGCTTTTTCTTTTTTTTTCCACGGGTTAAAACCCGTGGCTACAATACCGAGGCTATGCCTCTTTTTTCAGTTGAAAAAATCGTGATAGTCCAACGCTATTCAGCTTTTTTTGCCTTTAGTGTTGTCGTCAACAAACCCAGATGATTGTGAAACGCTTTTGCAGATGCTTTACCCGGCATCCGTTGCCTGTTGCTGACAACACCAACAACGGCGGAAATTTATGATACTTATACTGTTCAAAATAATCCTTCAATTTTAAATATCGGCGTTCTTTCAATTGAACTATTTTTTGTTAACTATGTCAGTGTGTTGCACCTAATATACTTTAGCCTTATGTCTTTAAAATACATCTTATTTATCCTTCTAACTTTCGCAGCAATCAACGCGAGTGCTCAAATTTTCATAAATGCCGATTCTAATCAAATCAAAAAAGAAATGCGATTAAGAAGTGCCGGGTTATACAAAAATTTCGTAGAAAAAGATATCGAAACGCGCGGCTATTACCGTAAAATGGTTTTTCGGTTTCCTTCGCCTCCTGAAGGAAATGCTTGTTTAATGAGAATAACATTCTTTTTCACACATCAAGGTAAATGCTTTAAGTATTATGAGTCCTATTGGGGACGTGGTTTGTTAGAGGATACCATAAAACGGTTTGACAAACACGCTAACGGACTAAACCGAGTGAAGGGCTGTTTAAGATGGGTAAGTCCCGATGGAAAATTTGAAGCGAGTATAGATTCGCAAAGGGTAGGTAATAGTGAGATATATTCAGTGTATAATTTGAAAATAAAAAATTTACTGCCCTAAGTCACAATCCTGCTAAAATCAAAGCCTTTTAAAATTCCCTTTGTACCTTGCCCAAAAAACATCACAACTATGGACTATATAAGATTTGGCAACACCGGCATGATAGTTTCCAAAATATGCCTCGGCACCATGACCTACGGCAAACCTACCGAACGCTGGCCCTGGGCCTTAAACGAAGCGGACAGCCGTCCTTTTATTAAAAAAGCACTTGAACTGGGCATCAATTTTTTTGATACTGCCGATGTATACGCCGATGGCGCAAGCGAGGAAGTAGTAGGCAAAGCGTTAAAAGATTTTGCTAAACGTGATGAAGTAGTATTGGCCACCAAGGTATTTAATGCCATGGGTCCCGGACCGAATGACAAGGGCCTGTCGCGCAAGCATATCATGAGCGCCATCGACGCCAGTTTGAAGCGTTTGGGCACCGATTATGTTGATTTGTACCAGATACACCGCTGGGATTATCAAACGCCTATTGAAGAAACTATGGAGGCATTGCACGATGTGGTGAAAGCCGGGAAGGCGCGATATATCGGCGCGTCGTCCATGTGGAGCTGGCAGTTTGCACAGGCTTTATATGTTGCCGATTTACATGGGTGGACAAGGTTTGTATCCATGCAGCCGCATTATAACCTGGTTTACCGCGAGGAAGAACGCGAAATGATCCCACTTTGTAAGGATCAAAAGATAGCGGTGATCCCCTGGTCGCCATTGGCGAGGGGGTTGTTAACCCGCAAATTAACCCCGGAGCGCAACGAAACCGAGCGTGCGCGTACGGATGCCTTCGGTCAAAAAATATACGGGGCAGATAATGATTTTGATATAGTAACCCGTCTTAATAAAATCGCAGAAGAACGGGGACTGCCTAATGCACAAATAGCGATGGCCTGGATGCTGGGCAAACCTTATATCACTTCGCCCATTGTTGGGGCAAGCAAACCGGGGCATTTGGAGGATGCGGTTGCAGCGCTGTCGGTTAAGTTAACTGATGATGAGGTTAAACAGTTAGAAGAGCTTTATGAGCCGCATAGGGTGGTGGGGTTTGAGTAAATGACGCCAAAACTATTGAAGAATACGTCATGCTGAATTTATTTCAGCACCCCACAGATAGGTAGCCCACAATCAGGTGTACGCATTACCTGACCGCTTGAAAGGTAGGCTGCATACCTGTATATGGATTACCTGTATATGGGGTGCCGAAATAAATTCGGCATGACATTCGTTCTTATTCCCTCGGATCAACCAATTGCTGCAGCCAAACTTTGTAAAATGAATGTTCGGTTCCATTACCTGCCGAGGCATAATCGCAAAGCGTAATGGTTACCGGTCCTGAGCCATTTTCGGTGTACGACTCGGGCATAAAGCTGGCTTTAAATACCATGTTAGCACCGCCATCGGGCGTGGTGACATTAAGGTCTATATATCCCTGTTTATTTACCACCGGCTTTAAAACGGATTCAATACTGGCGCCTTCAAACCGCGAATCCCTGGCTAAAACGATGGGGCCTCGTATAATCGCCACACTATGCGGATTTGTACCTGTCTCCTCTACCCTGCCGCGAAAATCCAGTTCCAATGATATTTTATCGCCGGTTTTCCAAACGTGCTTTATTTTGGCGTATTGGCCGGGTTGCAAATCATTAATAGCCTCGCCGTTTACGGTTAGTTTATTAACTTTACTCCAGTTGGGAATACGTAAACCAATTTCCATTTCTTCCGGTTTAGCCAAATTTATATCTAAATTGATACTCCCCGATTGCGGGTAATCGGTGTGCTGGTTTAAAATAACCTTTTGGCCCTGCGGTGTTTTCAAGGTATACGCACCATCTGCATAGTAATTAACTTGTAAGCCTTCCTTTCTGCTCATCGCCATATACAGCGGGATGTTAAACAAGCCCCGCGGACCGCTGGCTTCGCAGCAGTTGAGGCCCATACCGCATTGTTCGCTGCCGGGTAAGCGCTGACCGTTAAGCGGCGTATATTTGGCCCAAACCGCACCATGCGCACTCATGGAACCCAGCAGCGCATTGTAATACGTTTTTTCTACTTCATCGGCGTATTTGGCCTCGCCGGTAAGGCGCAATAATTGTTCGCTTAATTTAAGCCAGGTTACGGTAACGCAGGTTTCCTGGTAGTGATTAATAGGTGTATGCTGCACTGCCTTGCCGCCAAACCAGGTTTCGGTTGATGCGCCGGAGCCAACGATGTTTATTTCGGTCTCCAGTATGTTTTGCCAGGTGTTTTCAACTGCCCTTTTATAGGTTTCGTTCCCGGTTAACCGGTAAAACTCCAGCAAACCTTCATAGCACGACATCATTTCGTAAGCCTTTTGTCCCTGGCCGTAGCCGTACCAGTCGTTTGCATTCGGTTTTGGGAAACGTTCGCCCACATTTACGGTCGATTTGCTGATGAGCTGCGGCCCCTGTGGCGTTTCCCATTCGCGAACTATTTCCTGCGCAAAATCCAGGTATTTTTTATTGCCAGTACAGCCGTAGAGTAAACAAATAGGTTCCAGCACCGAAGAGGCAGCCATGCCATGATGATTGCCTTTGTTAACAATCAGGCCGCCTTTTTTTGAAATGTCATCTATCAGGTTATCGGCAATTCTGGCAGCACCGGTTAGGGCCTTGCCATCTTTAGTTAAATCGTAATAGGCCAGCAGACCGAGCATACAATATTTTCGCCCCCAAATGTCCCACTGCTCCAGCCGATGATCCTTGGCATAGTTGCCAATATAACCATCGGGGGTTTGGGTAGCCAGCAAACCGGTAACAGCACGATCGAGTACTTTTTTTAATCGTGGATCAGGATCATATTTATAAGCCAGCACCGCCGATGTAAACCATTTGCCCCAAAATTCGCTTTGCCAAAAGTGGGTCTCCGTCCGGTTTTCGGGCTTGAAGGGTTCAATTAAGCGGTCAACATCCTGGGCGAGGATGCGATTGTTTAATGATTCGTTTAGTTTTTCGGCGAGGTAGCCGTTTAGTTTAACTTCGGTGGATGGCTGCAATACATCTTTTACAACAAACCTGTTGGTGGTTTGGGCGGATGAAAAGCCTTGGACAAAAATAACGGCAAACAAGGTTATCCGCGTGGATATCTTCAATATTTTTTTCATTACCAATAAGATGATCAGAAGTATTTTAGGATTAACTTTTTCAAATATGATAATTTTTTTCGCCCACCAAAGCCTGTGTCCCCACAGGCGCCTGTTACTAAGAGAGCGTAGCGCCGCGCATATCCCGCCATCTCCACCGTGCTAAAATGCCGTCTGTTGTTTGTGGGGACACAAACAACAGACGGGGAAAAGAAACTATCTAAAACACCGTCACCGGCACAATAATCTCAAACCTGTTCCTTCCTGTGCCACCAAAAACATCGGGGTCAATTAAATAACTGTACCTGAAGCCAAAAGAAACGGAGCCCTGGTTAAATAACTGCGTATCAAAAAAAATCTCGGCCCCTGTGGAACGGAATGTCCCTTTAAAGGCATGAACATCGCCGTAAGCGTCTTTGGCGTAGGTATAGTCATAAAAAACATTGCCCCTTACTCTTAACAAATAAATAGCGTTGGCCAGTCCGGCATCCGGGTAGGCTATCGGGAAGTGATAATTAACGCCGGCCTTATTCATATTATCCAAATTCTCGGCCTGGTAGCCGCGAGCAAATGGAAAATCATTGGAAAAACTGATGGCGTTATTCTTGTCCTTTTGCTGATGGGCCAGGTTAATCACCAGGTTATGGTTAGCCATTAATCCGGGAAAATAAAATGAGCCGTTTACCAAAAACTGGTCGGCAACCACGCCTGAAATGGCCGATTTATAATTTAAACTAATGCTTTGCGCCAGTCGCGGATAAATATTTTGCCGGGCCTGCTGTATGCTGTTGCTAAAGTTGATATAATTATTGCTGTAGGTATAATTACGGTCGGCAAACATGTTTTTGTAGGGCTGCTGAAACACTGATTGGGCATAATACAAATCGCTGCCTATTTGAAGGAAAGTTGAATGTTTGCCCTGGGTAAAGTTCAATGGCAATTCGAGGCCGCCATGCAGGTTGGTTTCGTTCCAGTAAATGTTGTTGCCTTTAAAATAGCCACGCCTGTCGAGCGTATAGTCTGCCCCGCCTTTAATGTAGGGGAATAATGCACCGTAAATGGCATCCGCACCAAACTCTTTGTAACCTTCATCGCGGTTATAGTTAAAGGATAATTCGGTTTGCATGGTGTTCAGCACGTTTTCGCCCTCAATGCTTAATGCGTAATTAGGATCGTTAAAATTGGGGATAAGGCTATGAAAATTTAATAAATGGTAGGATTTGTGGTACTTGGTAATGGGCAATGAATCGTTTTTTATTTTGGCCAATAAATCGGTTGATGAATCTCTTTTTAGGGCGGTGATGCCGAAATCGGGGAGGGTGGCCGGTGTTTGATTTGGCACTTCAAGCCATCCCACTTTGGACATTTCAGTTTCGCGGATATTGTAACCATCGGCCGAAAACCAAACCCAGGCTATTTTATTGGCGCTTAAAGCAGGCTCATAATTGCCAATTTCCCCGTATAATTTATGCACATCATCCAATTTAAACAACTGGTGAGTTTTAATATTTAACGAAAATAGCACATCGTTAATACCCGAAGTTGCCGAAAAATACACCTTGTCATTTTTTACGGTTGGGAAAGCTATAGGTAAATAACTAAATGGCAACAGGTATTTCGCATCGCCTGTTTTTATGTCGATTAACGCTAAAGACATCTGTCCGCCTTTGTTTCTAACAGCTGCAATCAGTTGATTATCCTTGTAAAACTTTGGGTAGGTAAAAAACAAATGTTGTTTATTGGGTACCACACTCATCACCTTTCCATCTTCCGCATTCAACAAGTAAAGATCACATCCGCCCGAAGGCGACTCCTGTACCGCAACAATGGTTTTACCATCGGCATTAAACGATGGGGCAAAATATTTGGAACTTTCCGTGATCCGCCGCTCACTTCCTGTATTTATATCCAGCACCCGCAATTCGCTGTAGTCACGGTAATTCCATCTAAGATCGGGCCGGTAGCTGGCGTAAACTATTTTGCCGTTATTGTAGTCAAAATAATTATCGAGAGAAATACTACGGGTGCTAATCTTTCGCTCCTTACCACTGGTGCTTACCACAAACTCCGGCAAGTTTTTATAGGTGCTCTTCATGTAAATAAGCGTACTATCGTTTACAAATGCAGGATATTCATGATCTGCAACAAAATGGCGCGGTATTCTTAAACCAACGTCCTGAATCCTGTCACTTATAAATTTGAAGCTAAAATAATTCATCGCGCTATCTGCAAAATCATCAAAACCCACCCCCGAATACCTCTTCACCGCCTTTTGAAACGGATAAAACCCACCCCTATAAGCTGCGGCATCATGAGTAACTTTTTTCCAAAAATCGTCGCCATACTTTTCCCGGCCGTACGATACCATCATATAGCCCAACGGGTACCAGTCGGGAGTATAGTCCAGATACGAGCCATTGCGTATTTTCATGTAGTTGTAGTCCTTACCGGCCGCCCATAAAGCGCGGAAGCCGTTAAAGAAAAAAGGCAGCCTGCCTCTGCCCTGCTCGCTCACGTGGGTTTCGTTAAACACGGCATCACCCTCAAAAAACCAGTTGGGTATTGACAAATCATTACCCAAAGCCTGCCCCCCTTCTCCAAAAAATATTTTTAAAACGTGCGAAAAGCCTACGTTAAAGTTATTGTATTGCTGTACGTGCCTAAACTCATGTATGGCCAATTGCTCTGGCCACCATAGGCTTCCAATTTCGAAGCTATTTTGTTCGGGTGTTAAATAAAACTCACTGCGGAAGGGCGCCAAACCTACATAAGCATTGGGTATTGTGGTTTGATTTTGCAGCACAATGCTGATTTGCTTGTGCTTAAAGCCAATGGTGGGCTGTATCACCCCGTTCATTTGCTGCACAATATTGGCTACGCGCCGGGCGGCCGAATCCATTCCGGTTGGGAATATAACTTTAGCCGCCGGGGTATTGATTTGATTCCATTTAATGGATGGTGGATTGCCGCCGAATTGCTGGGCCCGCGTAGTAGTAGCAGTTGCAGTTATGAGTAACAGTAAGAGGGGTAGCAGTAATCGAAACTTCATTGGCGTGAAAGTAACTCGAATTTTTGGAATTAGGGAATTTTTGAGATTGTTATCGACAAGCACAGACATGATCCGTCATTCTAAAATTCTTCAAATTCCATAAATTCGAGTTCCGAATGACATACCATCCCATAAAACATCCTACATTTGCCGATTGTTATTCTGATCATGGCTAAAGTTTCTATCAACCTGGCAACAGGTTCTATACAAAAAGAAGAATTAATTGTCGGTATTGACCTCGGGACTACCAACTCGCTGGTTGCCTTTATCAATCCCGATAAAAACCCGCAGGTGATAAATGATACGGGTAAAGGCGTACTCGTGCCATCTATAGTGCATTTTGGCCCTACCGGCGACATTACTGTTGGTAATGAGGCGAAGGAATATTTAACCACCGACCCGCAAAATACTGCTTTTTCGGTAAAACGGTTACTGGGCCGGTCGTATAAGGATATTGAGAATTATAAGGATTTCTTTTCGTACAAGGTGATCGACGATGATTCGGAAAGCCTCGTAAAAATAAAGGTTGGTGATAAATTTTATACGCCGATTGAATTATCTGGTCTTATACTAAAAGAACTAAAAGCCCGTGCCGAGCATGCTTTAAAAACTCCGGTCAACCGCGCGGTAATCACTGTACCGGCTTATTTTAACGACTCGCAGCGGCAGGCTACCCGCGATGCGGGCAAACTTGCGGGACTGGATGTTTTACGCATTGTAAACGAGCCTACCGCAGCCAGTTTAGCTTACGGCATCGGTTTAAATCCCGATGAAACAAAAACCGTTGCGGTTTACGATTTAGGCGGCGGTACCTTTGATGTATCTATCCTGCAAATACAAAACGGCATTTTCGAGGTGTTATCCACCAATGGCAATACATTTTTGGGTGGCGATGATTTTGACCGTGCCATTGTGGATTACTGGATTGAGAAAAACCAGCTCAACAAAGCCGAAGTACTGGCCGACAATAAACTGGCCCAGCAACTACGGTTAAAAGCAGAAGAAACCAAAAAGGCGTTTGCACACCAAAGTTTGGTTAACGATAAAATAGGAGATATTTGGTGCACCATCGACCGCAATACTTTTAACGAACTGATATTACCCAAAGTACAGGAAACCATTACCTGTTGCCAAAATGCACTGAAAGATGCCAAACTGGACATCAGCCAGATTGATGAAGTGATTATGGTGGGCGGCTCAACCCGTACAGGATTGGTTAAAAAAATGGTGGGCGAATTTTTTGGTCGCCCGCTGCATGATGAGGTTAACCCCGACGAAGTTGTGGCATTAGGCGCTGCCATACAAGCCGATATTTTGGCCGGTAACCGCAAGGATATTTTATTGCTGGATGTTACTCCCCTATCGCTGGGCATTGAAACCATGGGTGGATTGATGGATGTAATTATCCCACGAAACTCCAAGGTGCCTACCAAAGCAGGACGGCAGTACACTACCTCGATAGACGGGCAGGTGAACATGAAAATTGCCGTTTACCAGGGCGAGCGCGACCTGATCAAGGAAAACCGTAAACTGGCCGAATTTGATTTGAAAGGCATTCCATCCATGCCGGCAGGATTCCCTAAAGTAGATATTAACTTTTTGCTTAACGCAGATGGGATATTAAAAATACAGGCGGTTGAATTACGCAGTGGCGTAAAACAGGAGGTAGAAGTAAAACCCACCTACGGCATTACCGACGACCAGGTAGAGCAAATGCTGATGGACAGCATCACCCACGCCAAAGACGATGTAAGCCAGCGGATGCTGATTGAGGCTCGTACCGAAGGCGAGCAAATGATTTACACAGTGGAAAAATTTCTGCAAAAAAACGGTAGCTTTATTTCGGAAGCGGAAGCTGATACCACTAACCGGTTAATACAGACGCTAAAGGATAGCCTTACCAGTGGCGATAAGGATGCGATCCATAAGGCGCTGGATGAACTGAACGAATTTACCAGGCCCTTCGCCGAGCGGTTGATGGACCATGCCATTAACACCGCGATGAAGGGGAAAAGTGTAGAATAAATTATTCACCAATATAAAAACATCTATTTTGAAGATCATTAAATCTGTTTGCCTTGTATTAATTGGTGCTGCTCTGCATTTCGCCACGGCATTTTCTGCTAAAGCCCAGGTTAAGGACACAACCGTTAAAGTTAAAGACACAACTTTTAGGGATGCCGTTTTGAAACCGATAAACCCGGCGCAATACGATTCTATAATGCATAAGTTGGCCAACGGCGATAAACGCTGGCCGGTGAAAAAGCAACCTTATCCCCTGCCGGGCGCTATTTTGCCCAATTACCGGATAGTGGCTTATTATGGCAACATGTACTCAAAAAACATGGGGGTGCTGGGTCAATATGCGCCGGATGTTATGATTGCTAAGCTGAAAACCGAAGTAAAAAACTGGGAAAAGGCGGATACCAGCATGCCGGTAAAACCAGCGCTGCATTACATCTGCGTTACTGCGCAGGCTGATGCCGGCAGAAACGGGCTACACAACCTGCGGATGCCGTTTTCGCAAATAGACAAAGTGCTAAAAATGGCCGAACCGCTTCACGCACTTGTATTTTTAGATTTGCAGGTGGGCTTTAGCACCGTTGAAAAGGAAGTGCCGCTGTTGGAAAAATACTTAAAAATGCCCAACGTTCATTTAGGTATCGACCCGGAATTTTCTATGAAGGAAGGCAGCATTCCCGGCAAACGTATCGGAACATTTGATGCGGAGGATATTAACTATGTGACCAATTACCTGGCATCGCTGGTTAAAAAATATAACCTGCCGCCAAAAATATTTATCGTACACCGGTTTACTAAAAAGATGGTAACCAATTACCAAAATATTAAACTGCATCCCGAAGTTCAGTTTGTGATGGATATGGACGGCTGGGGTGACCCCGATCTGAAAAAAGGTAGCTACAAATACTTTATTGAAGACGAGCCAGTGCAATTTACCGGCTTTAAATTATTCTACAAAAACGATATCCAAAAAGCGCCGCACCGCTTACTTACTATGAAGGAAGTTTTGCAGTTGAAGCCTGCCCCGGTTTATATACAATATCAGTAAAGGAGAGGTTGGAGATTAGAGGTTAGGTTAGCATCGTGAAATATTTAAATCGACTATCAAAATGAGACTGAACCGTAATTTTAAACTCTTTGCGTTGATCGCTGCCTGTTTACTCACTGTCTTCTTTAGTAAAAATACTATGGCACAGCAAAAACATCAAATGGTCCGGTTGGCAAAAATACAGGTTGATCCGCTGCAGTTGGAAGCCTATAATGCAGCGCTCAAAGAGCAAATGGCTACGGCAGTTAGCGTAGAGCCAGGTGTATTAACTTACTATGCTGTTGCCGACAAAAACAACCCGGCGCACATTACTATTCTTGAAATTTATGCTGATACCGCCGCTTACAAAGCACATATAGAAACGCCTCATTTTAAAAAGTACAAAGAAACCGTGCAACACATGGTTAAATCACTGGAATTGGTTGATGTGGATTTAATTGGCGCTGCCAGGAAACCATAAGAGCCTAAAGGAGAAAGACCAAAGCTGAAAGCTAACTTCGGCTTTGGTCTTTTTTGTATCCATACCTAACCTTTTACTATATTTATCGCTTTAAACTTTGAACATGAAAGGTCATAACCGAATCACAGTATCTATTTCGACCGCGATTGTGCTTTTGTTGATATCGGGTAATCTATTTGCCCAGTATCCGGGGATGGCTGCCTTCCGTGCGCAGCAGAATCAGCAGTTCATCAACCAGCAAATGAATACACAGATGCAAATGATGGCTATGCTAAACCAGGGCGGGCAATATAATACAAAATATACTTTTGTTGTTACCATGGCCGATAGCAGCACAAAAGAAGTAAAATCAAAAATTTATTTTGATACAACCCTGCATAAAACTTACCTGCTGTTTGTTGATAAAAACCTGAAAAAAACAGACAGCAACCGCACCACCAAAATATACCCTTCGCAAACTATAAATATAGCGCGCAACATCAGCACATTTGAAACCGTGATGCATGGCAAAAGTACGGGCCCCACAAAGGTTGAATATTTGAACGGGAAACCTGCCGATACCTGCTGGATGTTTAAAGCGATAACCGGCGCCATCAACGTCTACTCCTATCTGAGCGAAGAGGACGGACAAACATTCGACCGCTCGACTATTGTAGGTATTCAATTGGGAAATGGCCCGATCTTAAAGTTTAACGAGGAAAATTTGAAACAATTAGTTGGCGATGAGATCAATGCGCTGGAGTTTATTCAAAAGAAAAATTACTACAAGGCCATAAAAAAGTTTAACCGGGATATGGAGAAAGAATTAAAAAAAAGTGAAAAGTAAATTTTGCTTTGGTCTGCCTGCCAACCGGTTGTTATTTCTTTAACCGGGTCCCTGTTCAGCAGCACGTTCCTTTGTTTAGGCTATAGAATTTTCATAACCCCATTTTCATTTTAAACCTAAGTCGTACATTTTTATATCCCCATTTGTTAAGGCGCTTATTACGCATTATAATTGCAGTTGCAGCTACCTCGCAATACTACTTTTTAGCCGCCTGAACCTGCTTAAAATAAACAATTAGCCTGTCGATATTAGCCAGCATGTATACTTTGGCGTGGATTTTTTCAACAACTTCGGGATAATCACCCATAATATCGCTCATTACGTCTTCAAAGTTTTCGTTGGTGATGTGTTTCATTTCGGCGGTGTTCTCTCCATAGTACCAGGAGGTTTTTTCGTATTCAGCTCCTCCTCCGCCGCCGCCACCGATAGGGATGGATATACCGCCGCCAATGCCGGCACCGTAGCCGCCGGTGCCTATACCGGTTGAAATTCCGGGTTCAAAGCCTACGCCGCGTTTTCCACCCCCGCCGCCTCCTCCTGTGCCGCTTCCGGCAACATATACTTTTATAATATCGTCACTAAGCGCTACTTTAATAAAATCGAGTTCGTTTTTTGCCCACGTTTCGTTGGCCGGGGCATGGGCTACTACAAAGCTGTCTTTACCCACCACAAACGATTTCAGGTCGCTGGCGCTTAATTTAAAAGGTGCGGCTTTGTCGTCTTCTTTAAATTCAATAAAACCTTCATCTTTGATGGGGCCTTTGGCTGATGGACTGATGCGGATAAAGCCGGCTTCAACATTTCCCTTCACATCAGTAAAGTGGCCGGGCATCCATTTTTGGGCCTGCAACTTTGCTGATATAATCATCAGCATAAAAAATAAAATGATTAAAATTGGGCGCATAATATTTAAAATACAAATAACGCAATTTTACCAGATTTAATATGATGATTGTTGATTTACGAAGCGATACTGTTACCAAACCAACCCCCGGAATGCTGGAAGCCATGTGGAGCGCCAAAGTTGGCGACGATGTTTTTGGCGAAGATGAAGCCATTAATGAGCTGGAAGCAAAAGCTGCCAAAATATTTGGTATGGAAGCCGGCATTTTCTGTCCATCAGGCACCATGACCAACCAGATTGCCATTAAATGCTTTACTCAGCCATTGGATGAATTGATTGCAGACCAAACCGCGCACGTTTATCGTTATGAAGGCGGCGGCATAGCTTTTAACTCAAGCGTATCAACCCGCCTGCTCAACGGACCCCGCGGTGTTATTACAGCAGAAATGATTGAGCCGGAAATTAATGCCGAAAATGTGCATTACCCGCGTACCAGCCTGGTAGTTTTGGAAAATACAGTAAACAGGGGAGGCGGCAAATGCTATACGCTGGAAGAAATTAAACCTATAGCCGCATTATGTAAGGCAAAGGGATTAAAACTTCACCTCGACGGCGCCCGTATATTTAACGCGTTAATAAAAACGGGCGATAGCGCCGAAGAATATGGTAAATACTTTAATGGTATATCGGTTTGTTTGTCCAAAGGCTTGGGCGCACCCGTTGGCTCTGTTTTTTTGGCGGATAAGGAAACCATAAAATATGCCCGCCGGCTTCGCAAAGTTTTCGGCGGAGGTATGCGCCAGGCAGGCTTTTTGGCCGCAGCGGGAAGCTACGCGCTTGATCATCATGTGCAACGCCTGTCAATTGACCATGCACACGCACAGATATTGGCCGACGCATTGGCGCAATGCCCTATGGTAACCAGCGTAATGCCACCTGAAACCAACCTGGTTTTATTTGATACTGTTGAACCTGCAACTGTAATGCTGCAAAAACTGGCGGAGCATGGTATAAAAGCCTTGTCAACCGCTCATGCCCATCGTATTCGCTTTGTTTTACATTTGGATGTACACCCGGAGCAAGTGGAGTATGTGGTGAAAGTGATTGCTTCGCTTTAGTTAGGGAAAGTCCGAAAGATAGCTTTTTTTTCTTTCGGACTTTACTGACTTTCCGGACTTTCGGACTAAGATTTTATCGCCCTGTCTGCCCCTTGTCTTTCAACCATCCATCCGGGATATTCTTTGGTTAATGCGCTAACATCATCCAGTTTTTTCAAATCATCGGCTGATAGCTCAACGGTTGTTGATTTGATGTTGGCGTTCAATTGATCTGCATTTTTAGCGCCGATAATGGTGCTGGTGATGCCTTTTTGCAATCGCACCCAAGCCAAAGCTATTTCGGCTACCGATACGTTTTGTGCTTTGCCAATTTCGGCCATTACATCAATAATATCATACGCTTTAGCTTTGTTAACCGGCGGAAAATCGAATATATCACGGCGCGAATCGCCTGCTTTTTCGGTTGCGCGCGTGTATTTTCCCGAAAGGAAACCACCTGCCAGCGGGCTCCATGGAAATACAGCCAGGTTTTGGTCAATAGCTACCGGTACAATTTCCCGTTCAATATCCCGGCTGGATAGGGAATAGTAATATTGCATCCCCACAAATTTGTTCCAGCCATTTTTATCAGCTATCCCTAAAGCTTTCATCACCATCCAGGCCGGCCAATTGCACACCGCTATGTAACGTACTTTTCCGGTTAATACAATATCATTAAGCGACCGCATTATTTCCTCAACAGGTGTTTTAGGGTCAACGCCATGAACATACAGTACATCAATATGATCCATCTGTAAACGCTTCAAACTTGCATCAACAGATTGAAAAATATGATAGCGTGACAACCCCACGTTATTTTGCCCCTGGCCCATCCGTCCACGTACTTTGGTGGCTATAACCAGTTCATTACGGTCTATGCCCAAATCTTTAATGGATTGGCCCAGCAATGTTTCTGATTCACCGTACGAGTAAACATTGGCGGTATCAATAAAGTTAATCCCCGAATCTACAACCACCTTCATCAGGTCGTTTACGCCGTCTTGTTTTATTTTGCCTATGGCTTCCCAGATTCCACCGCTTCCGCCAAAAGTCATGGTGCCAAAGCATAACTCAGATACCACCAGCCCGGTGTTGCCTAAAAAATTGTATTTCATAAGTTTGATGATTTGTTTGTGAAGGTAAAATTGGGGCTTTGCTGATTAAACATCGTCAGAAGAGGGTAAAAAGTTGGAAAAGTCTGTGGTGTATGGAAAAACGCCGGCCGTTTTGTAAAAAATGCCTGCAATGTGCGGCAATCAATGTATGCGCGAAAAAATCAGGACGAAATTTTTGCTCAGTCATGCAACTTTTTTGACTTTTTTTCGATCTTATAAAAAAGACCTGATCATTATGAAAAAACTGTTCCTCGTATGCTGCATTTGTTTCGCGGCTCTTTTCACAAAAGCACAACAAACTAAAGAACAAACAGATTTTAACACTTATTCGCAAAGCGCCGAAAAAGAGGCGCATAACGATTATGACAAAAAAGATTATACAACGTCGGTTACCGTAAGTAAAGAATGGTTTACGCGTTATGAAGCGCTATCCCCGGCCATGAAAAAAGACTTTCAAGGCTATCGGGCCGGTTTTTACTATAACCTGGCCTGCTACGAGGCAATGGCTGGGCAAAAAAGCGGCCGCTATTGGCGATTTTGAAAATGCAGTCAACACAGGTTACAAGGACTATAAAAATACCCTTGTTGACAGCGACCTTACCAGTTTGCGCAACGACCCTCAATTTATTGCAGCTTTGGAAAGAATGCGTGAAGTTGGCGATATGGGTTATGTTTTGCAAAAATCCGGACCGTATACTACCGCAGCTGCACCGTCGGTTATCTTTACTTATCAATCAGCTTCGGCCCCTGAATTGATCGCTTTGAAAAATAAATTCAATCTGGACTCGGTAGCCGGTAACGGCGATGAGATCAGCAAATTTAAAAACCTGCTGCATTGGGCCCACAATTCGGTGCGGCACGATGGTAACTCGAGCAACCCGCCATCACGAAATGCTATAGACCTGATTGAAGTTTGCCAAAAAGAAAACCGGGGTGTGAACTGCCGCATGATGGCAACTATTTTGCGTGACGCTTACCAGGCCGAAGGTTTTGATACCCGCATAGTTACCTGTATGCCAAAAGATACCCTCGACAACGACTGCCATGTAATAACGGTGGTGTGGTCAAACACACTAAACAAATGGGTTTGGATGGACCCCACATTTAACGCTTATGTAACAGACGACAAAGGCAACCTGCTAAATATACAGGAAGTGCGCGAACGGTTGATTAATGGCAGTGCGCTGGTATTAAATGACGATGCCAACTGGAATAATAAGCAAAAGGAAACCAAAGAATTTTACCTTGGCTATTATATGTCGAAAAACTTGTACTGGCTGAAGTGTTCCACCAAAAGCGAATGGAATATAGAAACCCTAAAAGACGGTAAGCAATCAGGAGTTGAATATGTTAACCTGTATCCCGGTAGCTTTACTACGCTTCACCAATCAGGCGGTGTTGTACACGGCACAGCCCAGTACGCAACCAATAACCCTGATTATTTTTGGCAAAAACCTACGGGGAAGTAAGTCTGTTAGTTCATAGTTGATGGTTCATAGTTCATGGCCGAAGGTTGGCTGTTAATTTTACCACAAAGAACACAAAGGTTTCACAAAGGACACAAAGAAAAAAATCTTTGTGTCCTTTGTGCTTTTCTCTTGGTGACCTTTGTGGTAAAAAGGAAGCGTATCAGTTACGCCAATTTTTACTATGAACTATGATCTATGAACGAAATTAAAACCTGCGGTTTTTCGCCCATTCCGATTGATGAACCACCTCGGCTGTTTCGGTAACCTGCGTTTTTTGGTTCAATAACCTTTCCATTACCAGCGCTGCAATAGTCGCTTCATCTTTGGTGCTATTTTGCAATACTCCCGGCGTGAAATATTTTTTCACAAAATGAGTATCGAAATTACCCGATGTGAAGGCCTCATGCTGCATTACAAACTTGCCAAAACCTAAGGTGGTAGTTATACCTGTTATCTGGTATTCGTCTATGGCGCGTATCATGCGTTTAATGGCTTCTGTGCGGTCCTTACCATAAGTAACCAGTTTGGCAATCATCGGGTCGTAATAAATGGGAATTTCCATGCCCTGTTCAAAGCCATCATCAACCCTAACGCCGGGGCCTTTGGGGGTAATATAGGTTTGGAGGGTGCCGATATCGGGTAAAAAATTATTATCGGGGTCTTCGGCATAAACGCGCAGTTCAATCGCGTGGCCCCGTATTTCCAGTTCTTCCTGTTTAAAACTTATGGCTTCGCCGCGGGCAATACGTATTTGTTCTTTCACCAGGTCGATGCCAGTTATCAGTTCAGATACCGGGTGTTCCACCTGCAGGCGGGTGTTCATTTCCAGGAAGTAAAAGTTTAGCTGCTCGTCCATTATAAACTCTACCGTACCAGCGCCGGTATAGCTAACCGAGCGGGCAACATCCACGGCGCACTTCCCCATTTGCTCTCTTATTTGCGGGCTTAGTACCGATGAGGGAGCCTCTTCAATTACCTTTTGATGGCGGCGTTGTACCGAGCAGTCGCGCTCAAACAAATGCAGTATGTTGCCGTGAGTATCGCCAAGCACTTGTATTTCTATATGCCGTGGTGATGAAACGTAGCGTTCAATAAAAACCGATCCATCGCCAAACGCTGATATAGCTTCGGAAACAGCCAACTGCATCTGCTCTTCAAAATCGTTTGCCGTGTCAACAATTCGCATCCCCTTACCGCCTCCCCCGGCAGCTGCTTTTATTAATATGGGGAAGCCCACTTCAATGGCCCGCAGTTTGGCTTCATTAACATCGGTTATGGCCTCTTCGGTGCCAGGCACCATTGGAATATTATATTTGAGTGCAGCTGCTTTGGCCGAAAGTTTGTTGCCCATTACCTCCATCGCTTCGGGCGATGGACCAATCAATATCAACCCGGCTTCGCGCACCTGGCGTGCAAAAGCCGCGTTTTCGCTGAGAAAGCCGTAACCGGGATGTATTCCCTCGGCACCTGTTTGGCGGCAGGCATCAATAATTTTATCGCCAACCAGGTACGATTGACTTGACGGCGCAGCGCCAATATAAACCGCCTCATCGGCGTAACGTACATGTAAAGCATCCCTGTCGGCTTCAGAATATACCGCCACTGTTTTTATACCCATTTCACGGGCAGAGCGCATCACTCTAAGGGCTATTTCGCCGCGGTTGGCAATCAATATCTTTTGCATGGTAACAAATGTAGCAGATTTGTTGAGGTTATTAAGCGCTGTAAATTAAGTATAGTTACTTAAAAATTAATAGCGCAAACATTTGCGGAAAACATAAAAATAATAATGTATATTTACGTAACAAAATCAGATACTGTTTGCGTATAAAGCAATAAATATTTAAGAAAGATCAACAGCATGAGCTTCGTCATTTTATTTGTTAAGATTTTACTTGTCCTTGCGGCGATACTATTTATTGGCGTATTGTTTTTCAGTTTTCTGAAATACTTAAAAAGACAATATTTTCCTAAATGGAAATTCCCTGATTACATCAGTGTAGGCTATGCAGAGTATCTTTACAAAAAGTTTATTAAAAGGAGCATTAAATAGCTTTTGGCGTGTTGGGTAATACCAATTGCAAAAACTTCAGGTCGAGCCACCGGCCGAATTTATATCCCACTTCTTTAAAATTAGCTACTTCAACAAAATCAAAAGATTGATGAAGGGCTATGCTTATGTCGTTATCGGCGCTAATACCGGCAATCATAACATGTATATTCATCTCCCCTGCCCTATCAATAAGGGCCTGCAATAACATTTTGCTAATTCCCTTACCACGATGTCCAATAGCTACATAAACAGATAATTCCACTGTATACCGGTAACAAGGCCAAACCCTGAAATGCCCAAAAGTGGCAAAGCCGGCCACCTCACCATTAGCATCAGCAATAAATACCGGAAAATTATTATTAATCCTGTCGTTATACCAATCCTGCCGCATTTTTAAAGTGTGCGGATGATCGCTGTAAACAGCGGTTGTATTAATGATAACATGATTGTAGATGTCGAGAATAGCGGGAAGATCAGCCTCGCTGGCCTTGCGGATGATAATGGGGGTTTGCATAGCCGTGAATTTAAGAAGCAAGAGTGAAGATAACAAGAAGCAGGAAAAGAACTTCTGGAATTTTGTCTTGATTCTTGTTTCTTTTCCTCCTGAGTCAAAAAAAAACACCCTTTAACAAAAGTTAAAGGGTGTTTTTTATGCAATGTTATTGTTTTGGCGGAGCGCCCGGACCACCTGGAGGCGGCGTACCACCGCCCGGAGGAGGGCCGCCCGGACCTTTCATTTCGGGAAGCGTAACTTCGGGGTGCGAATTACCGCGATGACAGGTATAGCAGTTGATGCCGGTATGCATCATCATTCCAGTCGAGTCCTTTTTAGCTTCAAAATATTTTGCGTTGATTTTGTTCATCATCTTAAACATGTGACGCGCCATTTCTTTTTCCGGTTTGGTGTCGGCTGCAAAATCAAGACCTTTACCGTCAGCATTAGCTGCATGGCAAAAACCGCAACGCACACCCAGAGACATTGACCATTCGCGCATTACACCATGAATTTGCATTTCGGTAATGTTTTTAGGCAATACTTTAATGTTTTTCGGTCCTTCGTCGGGGGCCATCGAGGTAAGGCCCACAAAAGCTACTATAGCAGTTAGCGCCACGGTAGCAACAGCTTTTTTATTGATCAGCATATTGTCATGATTAAGTCATCTAAAGTATAGTATTAAGTTGAATGTTCCAACATTTTATTCACAAAAAGCATTCTTATTTGTAACTTTTTAGATACAATTACTCAAAAAATCTCACCCTTTTAGGGGGATATTTATCAATTTCGTTCAATTTATATAAAAAATGACACCTTGTAAGGCGATAGAGGGCTAATTGCCCCGTCAAAAAAATAAAATAAAATTTGTTTTATTACGAAACAATCGTAGATTTACGAAATAATCGTAATTAATAATGGAGAAGTTATCAAAGCAAGAAGAAGATGCCATGCAGGCAGTGTGGCAATGCGGCAAAGGTTTTATAAAAGATTTCCTGGACCTGATGGATGAACCCAAACCGCCTTATACCACCCTGGCATCAACCATCAAAAACCTGGAGCGTAAGGATTTTGTAAAAAGTGAGAAAATGGGCAATTCCTTTCGCTACGCCCCGGCCATTTTGGAGGAAGATTACAAAAAGAAATTTATGAGCGGCTTTGTTAGCGATTACTTTCAAAACTCCTATAAAGACCTGGTTACCTTTTTTGCTAATGAAAAAAAAATCAGCGCAAGCGAACTAAAAGAGATCATTAAACTAATTGAAAACCCTAAATCATAAATGCCATGCCAGCCTTACTTATTTTTTTGCTGAAGGTTAATGCCGCTCTGCTGCTGTTTTGCGCAGGCTATTACCTGGTGTTAAGGCACCTTACTTTTTACACCTTAAACCGGTTTTATTTGGTTTCGGCTATTGTGTTTGCCACAGTATATCCTAAAATTAACCTTTCGGATTTCGTACAGCAGCACCAGCAACTGGCCAGGCCAGTCCAGACGCTAGCTTTTAACTGGCAGCGGCCTGCCGAAGCGCTGATTAAGCCTATAACGCAGCCAAACTATTGGTACTGGGTTGAGCTGGCCTTTTGGGCCGGCGCAGCATTTTTAGCGGGGCGCTTGTTGATGCAGCTATTTTCGCTGTATAGGCTGTACCAAAACTCGAAACCGGCGCGCTTACATGGCCACGATGTTAGAGTAATTGATGGTTTGTCGGGCCCGTTTTCGTTTTGGCGAAGCATTTATGTAAACCCCGCCAAACACGATGCAGCCGACCTGAAATCTATTCTACTGCACGAACAGGTGCACGTAAACGAATGGCACACCTTAGATATATTATTGGCCGAGCTGAGCACCATATTTTACTGGTTTAACCCCGGTATATGGCTCATGAAAAAAGCAGTGCGCGAAAACATTGAATTTATTACCGACCAAAAAAATATTGAACAAAGGGGTTGACAGCAAGCAATATCAATATAGCCTGGTTAGCGTGAGCTTCGCCTCTTCATCCAATACAATTGTAAATCATTTTAATATATCAACCATTAAAAAAAGAATCATCATGATGAACGCAAAAAGATCCTCGAAATTTACCCTTACCCGGTACGCATTTTTAGTGCCTGCGGTTGTGGCCCTGCTGTTGGTTTTCAGCATATCAAAAGCCGCGCTGGTAACAAAAAGTGCGGGAACCTATAAAGCTATTGTTGCGGCCATGCACAAAGGTGGGTTAACGGACGATAAAAACATAAATACAGTTACAGCTGCAAATAAAAGGCCGGGGCAGAATGCCCCGTTTCTTACCGCGAGTTCTTTAAATATACAGTCAAATTTATCGTTAAGCAAAATTGCGGATACCATTAAAAAGGGCGATGTTTTTATCAGTACAAACGAACGCACCGATTCATTAAACTATGTAATAAACGGTGTAAAAGTAACCAAAGCCGATTTTAAAGCCCTTGATCCGGATAAGATATATGCAGTTGAATTTATGTCAAGCGAACAGTCGGGCAAATTACTTGACCATTTGGATAATGGACACAGCACTTTGTTTATAACCACGGATGATTCGGAAACCGGTAAAAAATTTAAAGAAAAAATTGATGCACTAAACGACAATCGATATGTGCTGAGCAGCAAATTGATGACCTTTAAAAATAATTCAACTGTCGCCATAGCCGGAAGCCCCGAAGGATGGGCCTTAAATACAGCCAGGGGCAGTTATTCTGTAAGCAAGCGTAGCAAAGCGCACACTTTGAAAGCCGACGACATGATTGCTGACAGCGGCGGCTATGCGCCGACGGTGCTGGAATATCACGTATCACCGGGTGATTCGTCGCAGGTGTATACTATTTTTGGCCACGGATCAAGTAGCAACACTAAACCTGTAACAGTAAGAGGCAGAAAAGCTCCGATGGCTATGGCCTACAGTGTAAAAGGCTTTAAAACAGCGCCGTTTAAAACATACACCAGTACCTGGAGCGGCGACGAGGAAACCAATATCAGCCATCTTTCTACTAAATTAATTATGATAGACGGCAAGGAGGCAACAGAAAAGGATTTGAAAAAACTATCAGCAGCTGATATCGAAAGCATGAGCGTCAAATCGGGCGATGACGTTGCTGAAAAATATGGTGACAAAGCCAAAAATGGTGTTTTATTTATCACCACCAAAAAAGCTTCGAAATAGTCTTTTTTGCCTAAAGTTGATTGAGTGAGCAGTTTGTTAATAAGATCAGTTAATAGTTAAGCGGATCGTTAAGGCTCACTCAATCAACTCCATTTCACCTTTCGTTTTTCCTCAATTTTGTATCGTAATTATCTATATGAAAATAGCATCGGTGCTACTATTTTTCGTAGTGGCCTTTTATTGCCCGTTTTATTTATGCGCACAGCAACATCGGGCACGGAAAATCGACGTAATTGTAGATGAGCGCATAGAGTTAATTACAACCATGCAATTGCTTTTTGAATATCCATTAGTAGGCAGGGCTGATATAAAATATAAACAAGAGGTGTCAGCTTATTTCGACAAGCATAAACGCGATACCTCCGTTAATTACTTTTTAAATATCGCCGAAAAATACCTTTCGTTTGTACGGCCAATTAATTATGCTTATCATTTTTCGTTCCCGGATTTTAAGCAAACAGCAACGCTTTCGGCTTACGAAAATGAAAATTATGGCTTCGCTAAACACAGCGTTGATTCGCTTGCACTTTACATACATGCCTTAAACGATTTTTATACACAAACAAACTTCCACACTTTTTATAAACATCACCGGGTGTTTTATGATAGTTTGGTAACCATCGTTAAAAAAACAACCGACTCAGTTGACTTAGTGAGTATTTTAGAAAACCATTATGGAACAAGGCAGCACTCGTACACACTTGTTTTAAGTCCGCTTTTTATAGAGGCCGGTATGTCCACCTGGATAACAACAAAAAACGGGAATGATCTTTATTCCATCATTGGCCCAAATGCAGACAGTAAAACGAACCCTGACTTTGATCCCCGGTGGTTAATGCAATACCTGGTTATTCACGAGTTTAGCCATCCATTTTGTAACCCATTAATTGATAAATATTACCCGGCATTAGAAAAGGACAGTTGCCTATGGCGGCCTATAAAAAAGGCCATGGCCCGCGAAGGCGATAAATCGTGGAAAACAGTTTTATACGAACTATTAACCCGTGCCAATGAGATTACCCTAATTAAACAGGTTTTTGGAAAAGACGATGCCGATAAAGTATACAAAGAATATTTAAAAAAAGGCTATAGCTATCTTGAAGGTCTCGTACCGATAATTGAAGATTATAATCGACAAAGGGACAAGTATAAAACCCTTGATGATATAATGCCCCGCATGGTGAGCTATTTCGACACCAAAGCGATAGATGTTTGCCATTAGCCCCAAAACCTATGACTAATGACCCAATAACTAAATCAACTCGCTTCGGCGAGTTTTTCATTTTCAAGGATATCCAGCAGGGCCTTTTCGGCGATATTTAGTTCGGCGGAATTAACGTCCTTTTCATCATCCAGTTTTCGCAGGTATTTGAAAATGGCGCCATCTTCGTAACTTTTAATGATGGTAGGGTGTACATAATACTTTTTACAAACTGTGCGGGTGTTTCCGAGGTTTATAGCCACTTCGTCGAGCACGCTCACAATTTTTTTGCGGCATTCGGTAACCGTTTCAAATTCTCCTGCTTGCTTAAAGGCATATAAGGCGCTTACACTGCCTGCCCAGGTTCGAAAATCTTTCGCGGTAAAATCCTCCCCGGTAATTTCCTTTAAATAATTGTTTACGTCTGCCGAGCCGATGGTGCAGCGCTGCCCCTCCCCGGTATAATATTGAAAAAGCTCCTTACCCGGTATATCGCGGCATTGTTTTACCAGTTTTGCCAATTTTTTGCTGTGAAGGGCAACCTTATGATATACCCCTTTTTTTCCTCTGAACTCGAAATTCAAATCGGCGCCGTCAATTTTTACATGTTTATCCATCAGGGTGGTAAGTCCGAAGGAGCCATATAGTTTTTTATATGACTCGTTGCCTACCCTGATACTGGTTAGCTCCATCAATCGCACTACTAATGCTGCTACTTTTTGATGATCAAGATTTGGTCGGGCCAGGTCCTTATCCAGTTGCTTGCGAATGGCAGGCAAATGTGTTGCAAAAAGTTTGCAGACGGTGATATTTTGATTGATTGCGTATTTTGTTCCACCAGGGATGATAACGATATTGCTTTCTGCCCGCTGCATCTGTTCCTGTAAACTGCAAATGCCCGTTTTCGTACGGCGATATCCAAACATTGGTATAGGCAGGCGGGATAACCAGTTTGTTAAAACGGGTTGTTATTTCCTTATCCTTAACCAGGTTGCCCACGGCATCATAATAGCTCCAACCTTTCCCGGCCTTTTTACGGGTATAGCCCGGCGTTGAATCTGCTACATAACGCAAACCAACAGCTTTAGCAGTTACTTTTGGATCGCGGCCTATTTTTTCGAGTTTTTTTACCAGTCGGTTCATTACTGGTATAACAGGGGGGCGGGATTTAAGTTTTTGACTTTTACCACCAAAGGAAACAAGTGTTTAATGGATGCGGTTAAATCATTTCCTCCAATTGATCGATCAATCCGGCTTGTGCTCCATTAATTTTCAGTTTCGCAGTTTCCACGTCAAACCAACCAGCCCGGTCAATTTCCGGAAACGATTGTTTTTTGCCCGATTTTGGCGGCCACTCCATTTCGAACAGGTTGCTGAAAACGGTCTTGGAATCAATATCACCATTCACCGCCCAGGCATGAACTATTTTTCCACTTTTAAGGGTAATCGCATTTAATGGCACAAAGTCACCACTGACGGCCTTGCCCGTTTCTTCTTCAAACTCCCGCTTTGCTGCGGCTAACGGATCTTCATCATCCAAAAACTCACCTTTAGGGATAGACCATGTGCCTAAGTCTTTATTTTTGAAAAATGGGCCGCCGGGATGTACTAAAAAGATTTCAAGCTGGTTATTGTTTTTCCGGTAAAGCAGTATGCCGGCACTTTGTTTGGACATTAGGGGACGATTTAAACGGATTTAACCAGATGCCGCTGACAAAATTGGGAAAGGTAATAAGGTTGGTTACTTCTTTAAACCGGCTCTAATACTTTTTACAAAATCAAGAGATACATCCGCAATACGTGCGATAGTTTCGTCAGATAAACCGAGTTCCAATATCAGGTTTTCAACAATATTCCGGCTTTTTTCTACTTCACCTTGTAATTTGCCTTTTATCTCACCTCTTTTAAACAGAACATCATTCTCTTCTTTAAAGTATTTAGTAACTGATTCCATAACTTTTAAAAATTGTTGTCCAATATTTCCGCGTAGTTGTACAAATATACGCAATTGTTCAAAATATCTGATTTCCGCAAAATCACTTTTTGCAAAGGATTGCACTTCATTCACAATGGCTTTAATAGCCTTGTAGCTGTCCTCTTTCCCAAAGCTACCCAAAATACCCAGCATTTTCACCTCCGGACTGTCGGCTTTCAAAAATAATTTGTAATTGGCTCCAGCTATCCGGATAAGCTGATAGTTATATACCATCGTTTCGGCATTAATTGCGGTGGACATGGTTGGGTCAACATCCTTCAGGAAAATAACATATTGCTTTACGGGTAATTGGTATTTGCGCATCAGCATAATAAAATATTCGGCCATGCGGTACACCATTTCCTTTTCATCGGCAATTTGAAACTCAATATGCAATACATAAGTATTTCCCGATGTGTCGGTTACTTTTTTTAATGCATCCGATTTTCGTTCCTTGGTGTGTTGTACATCATCCGGTAATTCTTCGCTTTGAGTTATATCCAGGTGCAACACTTCCTTTATAATAACCGGCAGCGTTATTTCCAAATTCTCTCTGATGATTTTATCGTATTGGCCGGTTTGGTTCTTAATGCTATCATGCTTTGCCATTAACACCAAATATAATAATATTGGGGATGTTGTTTACTTATATTAAATTTGGCTAATTCAATCTATCAGCACAAACATGACGACATCACAATGGACCAATTTTAAATTAGTTGGCGATTACAATACCGACATCAGAAGTTTATATGAAGCCTGGACAACCGCCGCAGGCCTCGAAAAATGGTTTTTACGCAAAGCCAATTTTTATGCGATAATCGGCCGGTTAAAGGAGCCCGAAGAGTTTATTATAAAGGAAGATACCTACGAATGGTACTGGCACGGTTATAACGATGAAACCTTCGAAAAAGGTGAAATACTGGAAGCCAATGGCACTGATCTTATAAAATTTACCTTTTCGGGAGGAAGCATTGTAACTGTAAATCTGTATGCCCGCAACGGCGTATCGATTGTTGAATTGACCCAGGAAAATGTCCCCGAGGAAAGTGACCCTAATAAAAACCTGTTTGTACAATGCCAGGTAGGCTGGACCTTTTATTTAGCCAACCTGAAATCGGTTTTAGAAGGCGGGCTTGATTTGAGGAACAAGAAAATGGAGGTGGCGAGTAATTTTAAGTAATTAATTTTTAACCATCATTGCCTCTTGTAACCATTGCTGTGGCAATCCTGATGCCAGCGCCTGCCGAAGCCAATTATTTATGAACCCTACCAAAGCAGGGTCAGTATGAATCCACAGGGCCTTATCACTTTTAGTTACCATACCGGGGTAGCTTCTGCATAGCTGCGGATATTGTTTGGCTTTCAAATCCGCTTCGGTATCATCGGTAATCATTACATCTGCACGGCCCGCTATCAGTTCATCAAATACGCCGGTATTATTGGGAAATACGATCAAAGTTGCCGATGGCAGCAGCGCCCTCGCCACCGACTCATTAGTTCCTCCTTTATTAACAATCAAACGCACGTCCGGCCGGTTTACGCGTGCGGCATCCGCAAACCGCATACTATCCGCCCGACGGCAAAGAAACGTTTTCCCGCCCGCATGATAAGAAATTGAAAACGGGGCCATGGCCGCCCTCTCTTTGGTAATACTGATCCCGCCAAGGGCAATATCAAAAGCGTCCTTCTGCATATCGGTACTCAGGCTGGGCCAGCTTGTTTTCACAAATACCGCCTTAACGCCCATTGCCGAAGCCAGCGCGCGGCCCAATTTGATATCCGCACCATAAAGTGAATCGCCTTTGGCAATGGCGAAGGGTGCATAATCCCCGGGAACGCCTATGCGCAGGATGCCGGTTTTTTGGATGTGCTGCAGCCGCGATGCTGAATCGGATGGCGTAGTGGTTTGTCCATATCCTTTCAGTACGAGGGAAAGGATGAGCAAGACGACGATTAATGTGGTGTGTTTGCAGAATTTCATTTGATGACACGAAATTATATAAATATTGTGATAAGGCCATGTGCCGCGGGCAATTCAATCCCCTAATAGGTTAACAGCCTCAGGTCGAAAGTCTTGAGGTTTTTTTTGTATTTACGATGTAACGATTTTCCCCCCTCTCTACGCGAGTAAAGAGGGGCGGTCGCGCGAAGCAAAGATCGGGGTGAGTCAACTATACGAGCGGCATCATCACCACTAAAACCGCGCAATCCGCTCAAATCATGGTTTACAAAGGTTAACACTTTTTCGTAAATTTTCAAATTAAATATCTAATAATCAGTTAGTTAATAACCAATAATGATATAAACCTGCAACCATGATTTTTGCTAAAAAAATTAGCATTTTTAATAATTTTGTTTAAATTTGTAAAAAGAGAAGGAGACAACAAATGCAAACCGAAACCGAATTTACCAACCTACCCGCTTTTAAACCCAAAATTGACAAATTGTTTGAGCTGGAGAAAATCACTCTAAATGATATTGAAGATTTGGATAACGACGAACGGAAATATTTGGCTGAAGCTGCTACCGAAATTTTAGCGCATTTAACCGGCAACCAACGCGAAAACTTTCTGAGCAAAATAGAACCGATTGTCCCTGTAAGTACAAAGGCCCAAATTTGGGAGCATAACCAGTATGTAATTAGCCGCGCGGTGAACAAATTACTACACGAGCAGGGCTTTATGCCCACAAAAAGCGCCATATCAAACGAAACCGGCCTGAGCCGGCAAACCATTGCCAAACATCTGAAAGAATACAAAGCACACCCTGCGCATTTAGCCGAGATGGATCAGTTTAAATTTATGACCACTAAAATACTGGCGAACGTTTTTAAATACGCCACCAACGGCGATGTGAAAGCCGCCCGGCTGTATTTTGAAATGGTTGGCGCGTTTAATAAACAGCACACCAGCAATAACACCTTTGTAAACGAGCAGAATAACTATATACAAATTAATAATACCATATTAAGCCAGGAAAACTTACGACATTTAACCGCCGAACAGTTAAACCAGATAGAAAGTATCATTACGAACAGGACAGGATGAAAAACTTTAGAAATATACTAATCAATTCATCCATACTTTTTGTGTGCGCGGCAACCGTACAAACCACGTTGCACGAACTGGGGCATTTTGCAGCGGCCCTGGTAATACATGCAAAAAATGTAACGCTCCATCACAACTATGTTTCGGCCGACACAGCCGGTATGCCATTATCCCATACCATTTTCTACTCGGCCGCCGGGCCCGTGGTAAGCCTGTTGATCGGGTTAGGTTTTCATTTGGTTTGCTCCTGCCAAAAAAAGCGAAACGTCGCATTTCTATTCAATTTGTACATGGCTGTTTTTGGGTACATCGCCTTCTTCGGCTATTTAATGGTAGCCCCATTTTTTACCTATGGCGATACCGGCTATATTTTCGCGGTTTTAAACTTTTCCGTTTGGCTCACCGCTTCGCTGGCTATTACAGGGGGTATTGTTCTATATTTTGTGATGCGCAAATTGATCAGGTTCTTTGTGCAAATGGGAACAACCTCAATCATTGCAGATAAACACCTAAGGCGAAAATTGATGAATTCCCTTATTCAATATCCCTTGTATATCGGTGTTTTGATCACTACTTTACTCAATTTGCCTGTGCCATCGGTGTTAAGTTTACTTTATCCTATATGCAGTCCGTTTAGTTTGATGTGGGTATATGGTGATGCGCTTTCGGGGGATTATACTGCTGGTGATTTGAATACGGACATAGGTGCTGTTAACAGGATTCAGCCGGTTTGGGTGGTTGTTTTGTTTTTGATTGTGGTTATAAATAGGGGTTTGGTTGGTGGGGTGGTGGTGAAGTAGTTCTTTATTTTACTTATTTGCATCACTTAAACTTACCCGCCCGTCCAGGCGTCGCCTGGACGGGCGAGAACATTTTATGATAGAAAAATTATAATTAACTTTACTTACCACACTATTAAACGTTTTATCATGAAAAAAATAATCCTTATGGCTTTTTTAGGTGCGATGATTTTAGCGGGATGCGGCAATAATATATCAGACCAGGACAGACAATTTATGGCAGCAGCCGGCAGCGCAGGAATGATGGAAGTAGTTATAGGGCAAATGGCGGCGGCAAAGGGTGTACGTCCTGATGTTATTGTATACGGCAAAGAAATGGTTGCACAGCACACACAATTCAATAATGATTTTCATAATCTCCTAAAAAAATTGGGCGAGACTGTACCGGATACGATGAATATGTACGATCAAAACCTGGTTGACAGCGTTAAAAAAGCGAGTGCTAAAGATTTCGATAATATTTATATAAACATAGTTTACAGCGACCATGAGGATGCGGTAAAGCAATTTGAAAAGGCAATCAGTATTGCTAAAAACCCGGACTACCTGGATTTTTTAAAAAATGGATTGACCATTGTTACGCATCATTTTGAAATGGCTGAAAAGCTAAAGGCGGCGACACACTAAAGCATCGGCTATCCCCCCATTTTCAAGCGCGGGTCTGCCGGGTAAAAGCAAGTTCGAAGGCAACGTGCTCCTATGGAAGTTTATAATTTATTTAATAAATCCACCCACACGAACCTTTTCCCCCTTTATTGGTTATCAAAAAAATTAAGACAGCAGCTGTATAAAACATGAGCAATCCTCAAAAACCTGTATCCAGGAACCTGATAGAAACCGTATTGATGGTTTTGCTTTTTATGGGTTTGATATATGCACTGTACCGGGTGCTCGAGGTGTTTTTTGGCGTGCTCACTTTTGCCCTTATTTTTTCCGTTTCCTTTGCCAGGACTTATGAGCGGTTTGTAAAATTATTAAAGGGAAAGCGAAAATTAGCTGCCATAATTTATTCTGTGGTATTAACCGGCATTGTTGCGGTGCCGCTTATTTTTTTAATTGCCGCCATGAGCCGGCACTTAAAACAGTTAACGCCCTGGCTGGCTATGGTGAAAACGCATGGTTTGCCCCCCTTACCGCCGTACCTGTCATCATTACCCTTTGTGGGCGATAGCCTTTCATCGTTTTGGTCCGGCTTCAGGGACAGCCCGAAGGGCGTACTTGGGGCGCACGGACACCAGATCAACATGATTGTGCGCCGCATTATAACCGGTGGGCTTGGCGTATTGGGGGTAGCGTTACAATTTATCATCGGCATCATCATATCCGCCTACTTTTTAGAAAGGGGCGATAACCTGCTGATGCCCATAAAAACTACTATAAAACACCTGTTGAGCGACAACGATGGCAGTGAACTGCTCGACGCCATAAGCCAGGCCATTAAAGGCGTATCCATCGGCGTTATGGGCACAGGCTTCATCGTTTCGTTTGTAGCGTGGACAGGGTTAATCATCACCGGTATACCCTTCGCAGCAGGCTTTGCAGCATTGATATTTTTCCTGGTGGTTATCCAGGTAGGGGCGCTTGTGGTATGGGTACCGCTTATCATCTGGGAAATTATACAAGGCAATCATGAAATTACCATTATACTGTGTGTGTATTTGGCAGTCATTGTCATCATCCAAATGGTGATCAAGCCGCTTTTGATCGCCAAAAGCGGCAAACTTCCCTTTTTAGTGCTCTTTCTGGGGGTAGTAGGCGGCCTGGCAGCCTGGGGATTCACGGGTATGTTTAAGGGAGCAATCATCACTTCTATTTTCTATACCATCTACAGTTCCTGGTTAGCGCGCAAGAGCGTAAGGGCGAAGTAAACCCGCCGCCGGCCCCGACAGACGAGTTTATTGCATACCCTTAAGCACCTATGGTACCTGTCTTCACATCCCCGCTTCGTGCGTAATTGGCAAAAATAACCCCGCTTGGCGTAACACAGCTCCCGGTTAATTTAAACGACGCCGGAAATGACTCATCGCTAAATAGCTTTTTCCCTTTACCCAGAATCACCGGGTATGTTTTCAGCCAAAGTTCGTCCACCAAATCATGTTTCAGCAGTAACTGAACCAGTTCGCCGCTGCCCCAAACTTTGATGTCAGCACCTTCCGAATTTTTGAGCTTTTCGATGTCTGCCACGCTTGTAAAAAACACCGAGTTTTCCCAGGACGATGCTGTCATGGTGTTGGACAAAACGTATTTTGTCACGTTGTTAATGCCCGGCCAATAGTCCGCATGTTCGGGCCAGTAGCCCGCAAAAATCTCAAAGGTTTTTCTGCCCAGCAGAATATCTGTAGCTTCCATTTGCTTTTGCATCATCGTACCCGAAACGTCGTCGCTATAAGGGGCCGACCAACCGCCATATTTGAAGCCGCCCGAGGTATCTTCTTCTGGTCCGCCCGGTGCTTGCATCACGCCGTCTAATGTAATAAATGTTAAAACGATTATCTTTCTCATATTATTTTTCCTCCTTTTGTGGTTGCATTATAACAAATGTAGAAATTACACCCTTACCGGGGAATAGTAACCTCAAAAAAGCGGGGCGGCACACCAGCTATAGTTTAAATATAAATTACCTTTTTTAATTTTTAGCTATAAATTGTCACAACAGTTAAGTTTTTACAGCTGCAAAGTAAATGGGTATATGAATTGCTGTATTGGTTTGACATTATAGCCTTGTTGTTATGAAAAAAAATCTTACTCCTTTAGTCCTTATAGTAGCAGCCTGCCTGTTTGGTTTTACATCCTGTAAAAAATATGCTGCAGAAACCCCCGTGCAAAAAACCAATACGGTTGATTCAAAGCTGTTTGCCAGCCAGTTTGCAGTGAGCTTTTATAAATCTGTTACCGGCGTGTATGGCGGCGCCGACATAAAAAATGGGATAAAGGTATCGGCAGTAGCCCCTGCAGCTAAAAAAGGCCCGGTTATGTTCGGCATCGACCCCATGTGCGGTTACGTAATAGATACCGTTACCGCCGATAAATCCAGCGTGATAAATGACACCACAACTTACGACTACGGCGGCCAATTTAAATTTACGTATACCTGCAGCGCAACCACGCTCGACGGTTATATTAACGATAACAGTTTCTACAGCAACACCCGCACCACTAACACCTGGGATACGGTGCATATAAGCCAACAGTACACCGTGAAGGCCCTTGACAACACCTACAAATTGGTTTCTATGGACGGCCAGTTAATAAACTTCGAGCTTAAACAAATATTTAACGGCCCGTTTTATATGTCGTACGTCAACTCGGTTAACTCCAATGTTAAATCAACAAAGGTTACCTATACCCTGCATGGCGTTAAGGTGGATGTTAGCAGCGGTATACCTGATATAACTGCCGGCACAGCGGATATAGTGATACTTCTAACGCAAATAGATATTCACCACCCGCTTCCGCCAAGCTTTATGTTCGGCGGCGGTAAAATTACATTTTTAGGGGGCCACCTGGCCAGGGTAGAAGCACAATTCGACGGTCCGCCGGTAGCTTATACGGTTAATATGCTTACGGGAGAGATAGTTAATTAACACCAAACGGGAGCTATCCAGCCTGACCTTGATTGCAATTTTAGTCCCAAATTCCGTTTTGTTCAGTCAGAATTATGGGAAGCCCGTCTGTTACAATTATTGTATGCTCGTGCTGCACGCTAAAGCCGCCTTTATCACCAATTAAGGTAAAACCATCGGGAGCCTCAACGGCCCAGGAGGAATCGGTGGTGATAAAGGTTTCTATTGCCACAACCGTATCCTTCCGGAATCGTCGCTGGTCCAGTCGGTCGCGGTAATTCAAAATCGCGTCGGGCAGTTCATGCAGTGCCCGGCCTAAACCATGGCCGCCCAGGTTCTTGATCACCTTGTAGCCATGCTTTTTAGCTTCACTTTCAATCAACCCACCTATTTCATTTATTTTAACGCCTCCTTTAATCGCGTTGATGGCTTTTCTCAATATCTCCCGGGATGTTTCAACCAGGTCGGTTTGTTGATAGATATCCCTACCAACAATAAATGAACCGCCGTTGTCCGACCAATAGCCATCCAGTTCGGCCGAAACGTCGATATTCAGTAAATCACCCTCCCGGATAATCCGGTTAGCCGAAGGTACACCATGGCATACTTCGTTGTTGATACTGATGCAGGTATAGCCCGGAAATTGATAGGTTACATAAGGCGCCGACTTTGCCCCAAATTTTTCTAACAACTGACTACCGTAATTATCCAGCTCTTTAGTGCTCATTCCCGCACAGGCGTATGCGCGCATCTCCTTTAAAGTTAATGCAACAGCCTCGCTTGCTCTTCTCATCCCGGCAAGGTCGTTTTCACTCGTTATTATCATAAATGTTAATGTTGGGTCAAAATTACAGGATAGATATCATCCCCAATAGTATAAGTTGGACATTTGAATACATGCGATTTGTCATTCTGACATTTTAAATCACAATCCATTTTAAAGTTGAGCTTATAAATTGAATATATTTGCCTTTATGCCCATCAATTTTTTTAAACAGTTAGCCATTCAAAATGGCGATGATATCTTCAGGATAGTCCCTCCAGAGCATTTGAAAGATATTGTGGAAGGATGCTACCTGGTTAAAGCAAGCCGGGCCAGGGAGAAGGAACTGTTTTTTAACGACGGTTACCCCGTGATAGCGCTGATGCAAAACAGAAACGAAAAAGTAAGGGTAACTATTGAGGGCCAAACAAAATGCGTAGGTAACACCTGGGTTTGCGGCGGCGTCCTCAAAAATATTTATGGTGAACCCGGAACCCATTTCGGGGATTTCCTGGTTATTCGTTTTTACCCGATAACTTTCTTCAAATTATTTGGTATGGATGAAGATTGCTTTCAAACAAAACAGATTTTTGACTTATCCGAAATAGCCGGACCTAACTTTGAAAAATTTAAGGAAGCTTATTATAGTTGCGCTTCCGCAGATGAAAGAATGCAAGTAATAACAGGTTTTCTTTCGGAGAAAATGAATACCTATAATTACCCAAAAGTACTGATTGATATACAAAATCATATAGACAAGCAGGGCAATCTCGCCGTTAAGGATATTTTGGATGGCTATTCCACCCGCCTCAACTATAAATGGCTGGAAAGAAATTTTAGAAAACATTTCGGCATTTCGCCCCAAAACTATATCCTGCGAAGACGTTTTTTGAACGCTTATCTTGATCTGGATGCTGTTACCACTAAAGACCTTTTACAAGTAGCTTTGAATAATGGCTATTATGATGATAACCATTTTATAAAAGACTTCCGGCGGTTTTCGGGGGTTGCGCCGAGGACGTATTTTAACAGGGTGTTAAAAGCCCCGCTGTCCGAAGTCTGTGACTTCGGATGACTAAGTTGGTAGTCTGTGACTACAGTGCCTGATAATTGAGGAAATCGTTTTAACCGCTGCGAACGATACGGCCCTTATTAAATATACGAAATAAGTACCTTTGTCTACTGTAGTCACAGACTACAGGCATAGCGTATCCGAAGTCACAGACTTCGGACAGCAGATGTGAAGTAATTTTTTACACTAACTTTATAAGAAAATTTATGACCGGCAGACTTTTTTCAATTCTAATTATTTTCATCATTGTTTTCAGTTCTTACCAAAGTCAGAAGGTAACAGAACAACGAGTTGATACTGCACAGTCGACCCAAATCGCAATTGGCCGTGAACCAAATTATAACTATGTAATTGAAGTACCTCAAGGATGGACGACACGTGACACGACATTGAATGGGGTGAGGTTCCGTTTTCTGCTTTCCCCACCTTCACTTACTGCGGACCGTCCTATGGGCAACATTATAATTGCCAGCATGGAAGGTCGAAACATTGCTGACTTTACGACAAGAAATATGGCCTATTTGAAATCAAAATTGCAAGGAACCGTTATCTTAGAAAGAGGAAATATCGAATCATCAAGCTATAATGGACAATGGTTTACCTATACGAAAATACAGAATGGTATAGTTAGAGATATGATAAACTACATAATTCCACTGAATGGTTATGCCTACATGATTACTTGTGGGTCAAACAAAGGCAGCATTGACAAGTACAGAGCGATATTCGATAAAATAGCTAAATCGTTCAAAGGCTAAACCGCGCAAATCCAAGGTAATTTAATCAGAGATTATAAATCCGGACTGACGAAGATAGAGTCAATCTTGGTTTTCGTACTTGTTTACAAGATCATGTATAAACATGTCGTATTCATCCCGCATCGGCAGTTCAAAATCAGTATGCAGGGTTCGTCTATCAATTAGCACATGCTCCTTGTTCTTTGGATTAAATCCCTCCTTTTTCACATTTGTCCAATAAACGCCTATTCCTCTTTTTTGCCAGGCAGGAACGTTATTGAAATTGATACCATATTGAAAAAGTAATTCGTTCTTGGCGGCAATACTCATCCCTTCAATCTTTGCTGTAGCTTCCTTTGCGTTAAAGTTTTCGTACCTTAAACGCCAGTAGCAATGCGCATTTAACGCATTTCTATGAGCATCTTCATTACGCCATCTGAAATAATCTCCTACTAACCTCTTGTTGGGAAGTTCAGAAAGACGACAGTCAAACGCTCCCACGTGTCCCAGAAGAGCGGAAAACTTAGCACTGGCTTCGCCTGCCAGTAGGGAAATGTATTTCCTGGTCTTTCGCCCAAAAAGATTTTCGTCAGGATGAAAGAGTAATGATATTTCATCACTTTCTGTATAACCGTAAATTACGTTAAAACCGCAATTCATCAAATGTTTTACAGTTTCAACCATTAAGTCCCGAAATTTTTCGTCGAAAGGCGCTTCGAACTTATGCACTTCTTTAGTCAGCCTGGTAAAGCCACGTCCATCAATTCTGGCTACTATGTACATATTTGGCAAAACGCAGCGGTCATGAGAGGTTTCATAAATCCGCATTTTAACATCCAGATCATCAAATTTCATTTGACCATTTATTTACGGTGAACGTGTTATTTTCAGCAGTTACATAATACAATTCGTCAAAACCTTCATCCATGTGTGGCAGGCTCAGACGTTTAAAAGTTCCTCTTACACCCGTTTCCGGAATTTTCTCTTTACCAGAGCGTTGATCATTACGCGCCAACGCAACCGCCACTTTCGATTGAAAATAATAGCCAATTACTTTGAACTTATTTGCTTTTGCTATGGCTATATACTTTGCCCTTTCTTCCTGTGATGGATTGGTGTTATCCACTACAAAAGGCTGAAACGTGACGATGCAAGTTTCAATGAACCTGAGTTCTTTATTTCTCGTATTTAACTGGTCTAAGGAAATACGCATGTGCGTTTTAAAAAACCTTTCCTTAAAAAAAGTAGTTTTCCCTGTTGCCTGAATGCCGCAAAATATTACTGCTTCCATTTTTTATAAGTGCTCAACGCTGTGGATGCAATAACGGAAGAGCTACTATTAATCCTTCCTTCTTTCATCATTAGAGCGTGTGAATTTAAAGTATTATGGTGGTTTTAATTAAAAGAGAAACTACGTATTTCAGTATTACAAATCCGGCATACCCCCTACCCCTCATCCATCTCCAACAACAAATTAGCAATCAAAGCCGTCCACCCGGTTTGATGGGAGGCCCCAAGCCCCTGCCCGGTATCGCCATGGAAAAACTCATAAAATAAATGATGCTCTTTAAAATGCTCCTCCTGCCACTGTTCCTGTTCTGTTGAGTGGTACTGATAGGCCCCTGCCTCGTTTACATCAAAAATTTTTAACAGCCTTTTGGTTAATTCATTGGCAATTTGTTTGAGGTTCAGTTTATTGCCGGAACGTACCGGGAATTCGTACGTGTACGAATCGCCGTAATATTCATAATACTTTCGTAGCGAGTTGATGATCAGGTAATTGATGGGCAACCATATTGGCCCGCGCCAGTTGGAGTTACCGCCAAACATGGAGCTTGAACTTTCGCCCGGCTCGTACTTAATACTGTATTCACTGCCCTGGTAGCCGAAAACAAAAGGCTTATCCTGGTAACATTTGGATAGCGAACGGATGCCGTAATCTGATAAAAACTCATCCTCGTCTAAAAGCCTTTTCAACAGGTGCTCCAGCCGGTCGCCAATCATAATGGCAAATAGATAGTTGCCGTCTTTGTTTTTCTTCTCGATGTCCGAGATAACTTTGGTTAAATCGGGCCGGGTGCGCCTGATGCTACCCAGCCGGGCATTAAACTCTTTGAGCTTGGCAAACAAGTCGGCGTGCATTATTTCTACCGCCAGCAATGGAATTATTCCCACAAGCGAACGGACTTTTAACCGCTTGCTTTTGCCGTTTTCAAACTGTATGGCATCATAATAGAAGGCATCTTCTTCATCCCACAAGGCCATATCTCTTTTGCCAATATGGTGCATGGCCCAGCCAATATTTAAAAAGTGACGGAAAAATTTGGCGGCCGATTCCTCATAGGCCAGGTTATGTTGTGCCAGTTCCAGCGAAATGCGCAGCATGTTAATGGCATACATAGCCATCCAACTGGTAGCATCGGCTTGTTGCAGTTTTTTAATGCCCGGCGGCATCTGGTTCCTGTCGAAAACGCCGATATTATCCAGACCGAGGAAGCCGCCTTCAAATATATCGGTACCGTTGGCGTCCTTCTGATTTACCCACCAGGTAAAGTTCATCAACAGCTTTTGAAACGACCGCTCCAGGAAATCCCAGTCGGATATGCCGGTCTTTTTCTTGTCGGCCTCGTATACATACCAAACACTCCAGGCATGAACGGGCGGGTTTACATCGCTAAAATTCCATTCGTAAGCCGGAATTTGTCCATTGGGATGCATATAATATTCCCGCAGGATCACCAGCAACTGCTGCTTCGCAAATTCCGGGTCGACGTGTATGAACGTAGCCGCATGGAAAGCGAGGTCCCAGGCTGCAAACCAGGGATATTCCCACTTATCGGGCATGGATATAATATTGCGGCAGGTGAGATGCTGCCAGTCATAATTACGCTGAAAGTTTCGCGGCGCCTGTTTTTCATGCGGCTCGCCAAACAGCCATTTAAATACATCGAGGTAATAAAATTGTTTGCCCCATAGTAATCCGCCTACGGTACTGCGCAATAAGCCTTTTTGTTTTTTCGATAAAGTGGCGGGCGCTAATTGCTTATAATAGGCATCGGTTTCGGCCTGGCGTGTTTTAAAAATTTCGTTAAAATCTGCCCAGGGATCTTCCATCTGCCCCTTGGTTAATCGTACTTTAAATACTTTACTTTTTCCCGGGGCTATTTTCCCTTGCATCCAAACAGCCGTTTTGGTGCCTTTTTTTTCGGGATTTATGGTTTTTTCTTTATTTACAACGTAGTTGTTGATACCGTCTTTTACAAAACCGGTTACGTTAGCCGAATGAAAAATACGTTTGCTGTTGGTTTCATTTTCACAAAATAGTTGTTCGCCATTATCATGGTAAAGATAATAAGTGCCGTTGCGGGATGAATTTGTCTGAACACAATTGCCTGATAAAGAAGTAATTTCCGGACTGGTATAACGGGGATTATGCCGCCAATAGTTACGGAACCACAGGTGCGGCAGTACGTGGATGGCAGCTTCTTCGGGCCCACGGTTGTGTACCGTAATTTTCATCAAAATGTCCCTCGTCCCGGCCTTTGCATATTCAATATAGCAATCAAAATAGCGGTTGTCGTTAAAAACACCGGTATCCAATATTTCAAATTCGGGACTTAAACGGTCCTTTTGATTTTTTTGCAGCAAATCCATATACGGGAAAGCAGCCTGGGGATATTTGTACAGAAATTTACAATAGGAATGCGTAGGCGAAGAGTCCAGGTGAAAATATAATTCCTTAACATCTTCGCCATGGTTTCCCTCCTGGTTGGTTAATCCAAAAAGCCTTTCTTTCAAAATAGTATCCTTACCGTTCCAAAAGGCAGGCGCCAGGCACAATACCTGCTCAATGTCGCAAAACCCGCCAATGCCATCCTCTCCCCAACGGTAGGCATAGCTTCGTGCCAGATCATGGTTTATATAGCTCCATGTATTTCCCGAAGGGCTGTAATCTTCCCTAACTGTACCCCATTGGCGTTCAGAAAGATATGGCCCCCAAACTTTCCAATTTTTATCATTATTTGGCTGGGAAAGCCGTGCGTTTTCCATAATCGTTATTCCTGATCAATTTAATTATTAAGTACGATTGGAATCTCCAAATGTCCCAAACCTTTAAAAAATCTAAAATAGCAATTTTAAACTTCCCCGATAACTAACTGCGTCTGCGGAACCGGCTTTATTTTTTAAGCTATGATTTCCGGCCTTGTTTCGGTAAAATTGGTTTTTAATATGCACCAGTTTGACGCTATCCCTTAAAGCCACGTAATCGAGGCTATCGCTCAGCGACCAGGGGTCGCGTTCAGTGCTTTTATGGGTTGTGTCCGCAGCGGTTTCGTTGGGCTGCGAACTACAGGAACCGAGCGCAAGTAAAACTGATGTTGTACAGGTGTATATAGTATACAGCTTCATGAAAATGGCGTTAACAAGTAGACTAAGGTATAAATTATAATTATTCGCAGATAACCAGGTTTTCGATGCCCCGCCAATAGGCGGGGCATAAAAATTTGTGGGTGCAAATTAACCTTGGGCAGAAAATGAATATTTACCAGATCCAACGGTGTAAATAACGTACCCGTTTTCTATCCGTTGAAAACGAACCCCGTTTCCGTTTACTATTTTCTTCCCGTTTTCAGTTACTTGTTTTTCATTGGCTGCAGGTACATAAACAGTGGCTGTGCTTCCTACCGGTACTGTAATATTTAAATGGAAGGTGCGGGCATTTTTTTTCCAGTTTATGGCAGCAAGGCCATTAGGTGTTTCATTGGAATAAGACGCAAATGTCACATCTCCGGCTGGCTGAGGTTTAAAGATAATATTGCGATAGCCCGGTTTATCGGGGTCGGTATTCATGCCGGCCAGCACACGATAAAACCAAACTATACCGCCGCCGAACATCGGATGATCGTGTGAGCCCGATCCGTCCCATTGCTCCCAGGTAGTTGTGGCGCCTTGTTTTATCCACCAGCCATACGACGGCGCGGTTGTTTGGTTCATTACCTGATAAGCTATATCCTGCATTCCGTTCGCGGCCAACACTTCAAAAAAGAATTGAGTACCAAACATCCCGGTATCCAAGTGCCCGCCGGCTGCGGCAATATCTGCTTTGAGCGCTGCAATAACTCCCGCCTTTTGGTCATCCGGAATACCCATTTCTAACGCGAAAATATTACCGCCATAGGGGCCGTATGTTCCTTTAACTTTATCATAAAATTTATTTTGAAAGGCATTTTTTGTTCTTTCAGCAAGTTCAGCGTACTTTTTTGCTTCGGATGAATTGTCAAGTATAGCTGCTGTTTTTGATGTGATATCGGCGCATCTCCAAAGATAAAAGGTATGTACCAGGTCGGCAGGAGGCAATTTGCCGGGGGCGGCCCATTCACCTAAGTTCAGCCACATATTGACCTTGGTACTATCCGGCGCCCGCGAGTACATAATTCCGTTATTATCGGTCCAGGTGAGCATATACTTAATATATCCTTTCATGCTTTCATAGTTACGGCTTAACATGTTGGTATCGCCGTAATGAATATAATATTCCCAGGGCATAATGCTGATTGCTGCACCCCAGGCCACGCCGCCGCCGCATCCGGGCTGCCAGGGTGCGCCGTTCGGCACATATCCTGTTTCCGGGTTTTGCGCCCCTAAAATATCCTGTATCCATTTGGTGTAAAAGGCCCTGCTATCAAAATTGTGCATCACGGTAATGCATGCCACCTGCCCGTCGCCGGTATAAGGCGAACGTTCACGGTGCGGACAATCACTGGCTATTCCACCGTGCATATTATCCATTTGACTGCGCACCCACATCTGGTGAATCTTATTGAACAAAGTATCTGAGGACTCGAATTTCCCCGTGTTCTCAACATTCGTGCGTACGGACTCGGCCCTCAGCTGTTCCGGTTTTAACTCACCGGGCCAGTTGGATATCTCCACCTCCCTAAACACAAACCAGGTAAAACGCGCTGCATACGACTCCGGCGCGCCGCCTTTTAAGGTGTATGAGTTGTCGCCCACCGGCGATTCACATATAAATTTTACGCTGATCTTCCGGCCTGCTTCGCCCTTTACATTAAGCAAGTGTAACCAGCCAGCTATTTGCTGCCCAAAATCAACCTTATATTTTCCTTCGCCCAAAGGCGTAATTTTTACCGGCGCCCGTGATTCCATTACCCGGTCAACAGGCGATATTTGCGCCGTCATTTTCCCTTCCGGGGACTTCCTGACAGTAGCCTGTTCCCATTTTGAATCATCAAACCCAGCGCCCGACCAGCCCGGTTGCTCCAACCGCGCGTCGTAATGTTCACCGTCATACACCAAATCGGTTATGATAGGACTTTTTGAAGCTTTCCATGTGGCATCACTGTTTACAATATCGGTAGTTCCATCTGTATAAGTGATATAGATTTGCCCAAAAAAACGGGGGGAGCCATAGGATTGTGTCCAGCGTATCGGATCGTTATAAAAACCATTGCCCAGGATAGCGCCAAATACGTTTTCGCCTTTTTTCATCATCGCAGTAATGTCATAGCACAAATACATTACCCGGTATTCACTAAAATTGTCAGCTACAGAAATGTAATTATTCTCCAGTCCGGGGCGCTTGCCATACAAAGTAAGGTTAGGCACCAAAGCATCATGGCTCACTTTTTTACCATTTACATAAAATTCAAAATAGCCAAGGCCCGTAACAAAAGCCCTGGCGGAGGCTACCTCTTTGTTTATTTTAACTGATTTTCGTAACAAAGGCGCCGGAGGCGGCAATTCAGTTGCTGTAAGTACATAGCCCGGTTTGCGGAATCCGGGTTTTGGCAATGCTTCTTCCCCCTGCCATGGGGCGCCTATCCATTGTGCTTTCCATTCATTTTGATTTAAAAGCCCCATGCTCCAAAAAGCAGGTTTGCTCCAGCCCGACACTTTTCCATTTTTATCCCAAACCCTAACCTGCCACCAGCAATCCTGCCTTGATTGGAGCGGTTTCCCTTTATACAAAATATTGTTGCATTCGCCGGAGTTTACCTTCCTGCTATCCCACAAAGTGGATTGACCATTCAAAAGCCCGTTTTTAGTTGCCGAAACTTTTATTTCCCAGGCGGTTTGGATTTGGCCGCGCTCATCGTTTTGCGCAATATTCACCCACGAAAGGCGTGGATTGGCTATATCTATCACCTGCGGGTTTTCCATATTCTCGCATCTTAACCGTGTTGGGATGATTGCTGCCCCGGCAAAAAAGCCGGAAAGCGCCACAAAAATAAGGCTTAAGCTGATACTTTTTCTCATACGTGCTTAGTTTATAAATTGGTTAAGACCAGGTTTCAAAGCCCCTGTTGAACAAATCTATGGAATTGTTTTGTTTAACTGTCCTTATCTGTCGGCCGTTGTTTTCCGTGGGCCGGGATTTAGAATCCATGGGTCAAATTAAGGCCGGTTTGTAATTTGTTAGAGCGACTTGATTGGGGGCTGCAAATCTCCGGGAATTTAGTGCGGGATTATAAATTTGGTTTAATGGGAGCCGCTGGTTAAATTATACAGACTGAATAAAAATCTTCGTCAGGCACTTGCCGGCGAAATCATGATCCTTTCCGGATTGCGGGAATCTATTAAAATTGGCAACTGATGCTCTCGGCTGCCGGGCTTTGCCGGCAGCTGAGAGCGTAATATGGAGCTGGGAGTGGATGGTCTTGCGTTTTGAAGGTACTTTGAATAGGCGAGCGAGTGTATTTCAACGCTCTCAAATTTAAACCCATCACTAAACCTCATCGAGTTTAAAAGGCAGCTTCCTGATCCGCTTACCCGTGAGGTCAAAAATAGCCTCGGTCAATGCCGGTGCAAATGGCGGAAGCCCTGGTTCCCCAACACCGCCTGCGTTTTCATCATTGTCCATTACATGCACCGCAACTTCAGGCATATCATTAATCCTCGGCATTATATAATTATAAAAGTTCCGCTGCTCTACTAAACCGTCTTTAAAAGTGATCTCGTGTTTAGTTGCAGCACCGAGCGCCATCAAAATCGAGCCCTCAACCTGGGCATGAATAATATCCGGATTTACGTACCAGCCACAATCCATAACCGCCCAAACCTTGTCAATGCTGATCTTTCCGTCAGATTTTCGCGAAACTTTAACTACCTGTCCTACCGTGGTGGAGAAACATTCGGTAATAGCCAATCCAAAACCTTCACCTTTCTTCCTGTTTTTCCAGCCGGATAATTCTTCCATCTTATCCATCAACTTTTGTTCCCGTTCCTCCTTTAAATATTCCCGCCTAAAATCAAGTGGGTCCTTGCCGGCGAGGTGGGCCATCTCGTTCATGAAGCTTTCATAGGCAAAGCCGTTGGTGGAGGCATAAACTGAGCGCCACCAAACATTAGGGATAGGCGTTTCAAAAGGTATATCTGCTATACTTAAATCTTTAATGCTTTTATAATAAGGGGCAAGAAACCCTTCCGAAATGCTTCGATTCGGTTGCGTTTTTGGCGCACCCATCCAATGATAAATATTTTGCCCTGCTGCTTTTAATTTGAACGCAATAAACTGACCATCTTTTATTGCACCCTGGCATCTGTATGAGATGCCTGCGCGATAGGGTCCTTGTGTCATATCATCCTCCCTGGTCCAAACCACTTGTACAGGTGTTCCCGTTTCTTTGGAGATCAGGCAGGCTTCATGCGGGTAATCCATAAATGCTTTTCTTCCAAAGCCACCGCCCAAAAACGTCATATTGATCACTACTTTTTCTCTTGGCAGTTTAAATTGTGTACAGATAAAGTCCTGCACCCATTCAGGGGCCTGGATTGGTCCCCATATCTCTAACTTGTCCGGCTGATAATACGCAATACAATTAAGCGGCTCCATTGCGCTGTGCGATTGGTAGGGCGTTTCATAAATAACATCAAGCTTTTGCGCAGCGGAATTTAATAAAGTGTCCGGATCGCCCTGCTTTCTCACCGAAAGGCCTTCTTCCGTTTTTAACAGTTCGCTTTGCCGATGATATATTTCATCTGTGCTGATGTGCTCAAAGCCGCTATCATCCCATTCTATGATCAATGCCTTTCGCCCCTGCATTGCCGACCAGGTACTGTCGGCCACCACGGCAACACCATCCCTGAAAGTTTGAAAAACCCCGGTTTGTATTTTGAAAACTTTTTTTACACCCGGCACTTTCAACGCAGCAGTTGCATCAAAACTTTTCAGTTTCCCCCTCAAACGCGGATTGCGCTCTACCACAGCGTAAAGCATACCCGGCAGCTTAAAGTCCAAACCAAAAACGGCCGAACCGTTAGTCTTTAATGGCGTATCCTGTCTTTTCAGCGGTTTGCCAATCAGTTTATATTCCGGTCTTTTTTTAAGTACAACATCTTTTGGCGCCGACAGTTTGGATGCAGCTTCAACCAATTCGCCATAATGAAATTTCTTTGCCGAGGGGCGATGGATAACATGTCCGGCTTCAGCATAACATTCACTTGCCGGAACGGTCCATTTTGCTGCCGCTGCCGCGATGAGCATTTCACGCGCAGACGCGCCTAATTTCAGCAAATTTTTATACGAGCCGCGGATTGTTGAGCTGCCGCCTGTCACCTGGTTGCCGTATTTCTGACGGTCGCCCTGGGCAAAACGAATATTGATATCCTCCAGGTTTACTTCCAACTCTTCCGCAACAATCTGCGGAACGCTCTGATAAGCGCCCTGGCCCATTTCGGCCCGGTGGCTAAAAATGGTCACCTTGCCGTCGGTATCAATATGTACCCATGCGTTCAATTCTATATCAGTGGCTTCGACTGCATCCGCACCAGCTACTTTGGCCTCCTCCGCATTCGCGGGAAAGTATAAGCCAACGAAAAGGGCGGTCCCGGTAAGCCCGGCTGCCCTTAAAAAATTCCTTCTCGAAATATTACTTACACTCATGATTTCCAGGTTAAATGTCAATTATTATTTCCCTTTAGGTGCGTAAGCCCCGGTTGAAAGCCAGGTGATCCACGCTTTTTTAAACGCCGCATAGCTCATAGGTGGCAGCGTACGACCTTCACCCGGGTTCCAACCCGATAGCACCAAACCATCATCTGCGTGTGCAATCAGTTTTTTAAAATCTTTATTTCCGTTTTGCTTGGGGTCAATAAGTTGCTTGGCCAACTGATGCGGCGTTCTTCCCTGGAAAACCATTTTCATATTTGCAGGCGGCAGATGCCAGTTTGGATTGCCCGGCGGCGTATGCAAGCCCGGCGTATTGATAGCCTGGTGGCAATTAGCGCATTTCATGGCGTAAATGCCTTTGCCGTCAATACCTCTTTGCGGCGACATGGTGTGCAAATGGCTGTCGTCGCCTTGCAGTGGAATATTCCCCGAGGGGTGGCAGTTCATACAGCGCGCGCTCGTCAAAACCGTATAAACCTGTTTAAATGCTTTAACCGATGCAATGCTGTCTTTTTTCACAACAGGCAAAGGCGATTCCGCACCAACCTTTGGAGTATCACTGTTATTCACGCCGAAAGCCATAATGCCAATAACGGTTAGTAACAGGCCAATCACTGCCATCGCCCTTAACGTGCTACCGTAATTGCTTTTGTTTGTTCCCTGCTTTTTCATTTACTGGCGCCCCCCTTTCTCTGCATTTCTGCAGCTGAATGGATCGCCTTGCGAATGCGCTGATAGGTACCGCAACGGCAAATGTTACCTGCCATACCAGCATCAATATCGGCGTCGTTCGGGTTTGGATTTTCGCGCAGCAGCACCGCCGCAGACATGATTTGCCCCGAATGGCAGTAGCCGCATTGCGGTACCTGCTCTTCATTCCAGGCAAGTTGTACCGGGTGATCATTATTGGCCGACAGGCCTTCAATAGTAACAACCTGTTGCGCTTGAACACGGCTTAATTTTGTTACGCATGAACGCACCGCTTCGCCGTTTAAATGCACTACACAAGCTCCGCACTGCGCCACACCGCAACCATATTTGGTCCCGGTTAAACCGATGATATCCCTGATTACCCACAAAAGTGGCATATTGGGATCTGCATCTATTTGATGCTGCTTCCCGTTAACGGTAATGTTAGTCATAAATCTATTTTTTAATTAGTTCATCAACGTGGTTATTCGAGGTATTTAATTCAGTGAACGATATTCCAGCGGCGTATGCCCCACCTGCTGCTTAAATAACCGGGCGAAATGCTGCGGATATTTAAAGCCAAGTTCATAGGCTACCTGGCTTACCGTTTTGCCGGTATCAAATATTCTTTCTTTTGCCACGTCAATCAGTTTTGCCTGTATATATTCCAATGCTGTTTTACCTGTTTCCTTTTTTACAAGATCGCCAAAATAATTGGCCGACAGGTGCAGCTCATCGGCACAATAAGCCACCGAGGGTAAGCCAATCAGTTGCGGTTTTTCTGACGCGAAAAAATCATTTAATAGCTGCTCGAATTTTTCCAAAATTCCGGAATTGACATGATCCCGCGTAATAAACTGGCGGTCATAAAAACGGATGCAATTAGCCAAAAGCAATTCGATATTGGTGGTGATCAGTCTTTTGCTGTGTTTATCAATAGCTTGATCCAGTTCGTGATCAATTTTCGAAAAACAGTCCATTATAATCTCTCTTTCGCGGTCTGATAGATGCAATGCTTCATTTGACTGATAGTCGAAGAAGCTATAGTCAGGTATATGCCTGCCCAGCGAAGTTCCATGTATCAGGTCCGGATGAAATACCACGCCAAATCCTTTAGGCTGATAGGTCTCGCCATTGCCCCTCATTCCCGCCACCTGGCCCGGTGCCATAAAAACCAGCGTTCCTTCCTGGTAATCATAGGTATTTCTCCCATAAACCAGGTCACCGCATTTCACATCTTTCAGAAAAATCGTATAAAAACCAAAATACATCTTCGACCCGCTCCTCGGCGCTGCCTTTGAGAAATCGATAACGCTAACCAACGGATGTTTAGTGACGGTATTGTTAAAAGCGTTGTATTCGCTGATCGTATTGAATCTAAGCATCTTATCCATATCCTTCATTTAAAGTAATCAAAGTTATCACTTTCGCTACCGATTGGTTAGCGGTTGTTTGATAATCAGTAAAAATGGTACACATATCCGTAATCTGTATCCTATCCCGGTCAATAAAACGGCTCACATTTGTGATGTCGAAAATAACCTGAGACCTCACTCCGGAGCTATCGATAAAGCCACTCACCCAATTATGTAATTTTATGAAAAAAATCTTAGCAGGTTTTGCATTATTAATCGCCTGTTCAGCTTGTGCTCAGCAACCAGAAAACAAATCGGAACAAAAAAGGCCGACGGTTCAAACCAGGTCAGGCATACTGCGCGGTGTAACCGAAGGAGACGTCTCCAGCTTCAAAGGAATTCCCTTTGCTGCACCACCGGTAGGCGCTAACCGCTGGCGGCCACCTCAACCGTTCCCGGCCTGGCAGGGAGAGCGCGATGCCAGCAAATATGGTGCAGATTGCGCCCAGCGAGGTTTCGGTGCTGGTAACGGAGGTATTTCGCCAACCTCGTCTGAAGATTGCCTGTTTCTGAACGTGTGGCGGCCTGCCAGCATTACAAAGGGGGCAAAACTGCCGGTAATGGTTTGGATACACGGCGGTGGTTTTGTGTTTGGAAGCGGGAACCAGGGCGAGGGCTTTTCGGGAGCGACATTTACCAATCAGGGTGTCATTTTAGTAACCATAAATTACCGATTAGGACGTCTCGGATTCTTCGCGTTTCCGGCCCTGAGCCAGGAGCATCCGGACGAACAAAAAGGCAACTACGCTTACATGGATCAAATTGCCGCCCTCAAATGGGTAAAGGAAAACATTGCTGCTTTCGGCGGAAATCAGGATAACGTTACCATATTCGGCGAGTCTGCCGGTGGCGTCTCCGTACAATCAATGGTAACAATTCCGGCTGCAAAGGGCTTATTTCAAAAGGCTATTGTAGAGTCAGGCGGTGGCCGTGATGGCGTGCTCACCGGCCGCCCAATTCAAAAAGATAGTGCTGATTCTTATTACCCGATATCCGCAGAAACTATCGGGATAAACTTCGCAAAAAAACATGGCATTCAGGGCACAGATGCTGCAGCGCTTGAAAAACTCCGGTCGTTAAGCGTGGCCGAGATTGTAGACGGAGGCCAGGAAACCGATGGCCCCGGCGGGAAACCAACCTATCCGGGCCCTATTCTCGACGGTAAACTGGTAGTTGAGACTGCTCAAAGTGCGTACCAGGCAGGCAGACAGTTACCTGTTTCGGTGATGATTGGCTCGAATAGTGCAGAAGTACCTGCCGGTTTCGTTAATGCCGGATCGAAGGATGCGTTGCTGAGTTTGTTTGGTAAGATGAACGCTGATGCGAAAGCAGTCTACGATCCGGATGGTAACACTGATTTTGCCAAAATGCTTACCTGGGTTAACACCGACAAAGTATGGGCCGAACCGGCCCGGTTTACGGCCCGGGCCGTTGTGGCGAAGGGAAAGCCGGCTTATATTTATCTTTTCTCTTACGTCTCTCCTTCAATGAGAGGTTTTATGCGGTTTGGCGCCGCACATGCATCCGAAATAGGTTATGTGTTCAATAACCTGAGAACCAGGACCGGAGTTGATACCATAGCAAAGAACATAGAAGTTGCTAAAATGATGAACACCTATTGGACAAATTTTGCCAAAACAGGCGATCCTAACGGGGGAGGACTGCCGAAATGGCCCGTTTACGATCCCAAAAAGAATGAGCTTCTTGAGTTTCGGTCCGATGGCTCGGCAATGGGTGAGCCGGACCCGAGGAAAGCGCGGCTGGACGTGATTGAAAAGGCTGTTACATCGGGCAACCTGCATTAGCACCAGTAAAAATGGTATATATATCCGTAATCTGTATCCTGATAATCCTGACAATAGGTACGACCTTTGTAAAGGTTTAATAGAAAGACAAACGATGCAAAATATAAAATTAAACAACGGAGTTGAAATGCCAATCTTAGGATTCGGCGTATTCCAGGTGACCGACCTGGCAGAATGTGAAAGAAGCGTTGTAGATGCGATAGAAACCGGCTACAGGCTGATTGATACCGCGCAATCTTATATGAACGAAGAAGCGGTGGGTAGAGCAATCAAAAACAGTGGGATTGCCCGTGAGGAATTGTTTATTACAACAAAGCTTTGGATCCATTCAAAAGGCTATGAAGGTGCAAAAAAAGCATTCGAAAACTCATTAAGAAAGTTGCAACTCGACTACCTTGACCTATACCTTATCCATCAACCTTACGGGGATGTTTACGGCGAATGGAGAGCGATGGAGGAATTGTATAAGGAAGGAAAAGTGAGAGCGATAGGTGTCAGCAATTTTCATCCTGATAGGCTTATGGACCTGATCGTACACAATGAGATCGTTCCGGCAATTAACCAGGTAGAAACCCATCCGTTTCACCAGCAAAACGAGGCGCAGCAGTTTATGATAGAAAACAACGTACAGATTGAATCCTGGGGGCCGTTTGCCGAAGGCAAAAACAACCTATTTCATAACGAACTGCTGCAGTCTATCGGCAACAAGTATAACAAATCCATTGCACAGGTGGTTATTCGCTGGCTTACGCAGCGTGGCGTGATCGCCATACCGAAATCAGTCCGCAAAGAGCGCATGGCCGAAAACTTAGATAGCCTGGATTTTGAGCTTAGCGGCGAAGATATGGAAGCTATTAAAACATTGGACAGCAAGACAAGCAGCTTCTTCGACCACCGGGATCCGAAAATGGTAAAATGGCTGGGAGAACGAAAAATGAATGACTAAAAACAGAACCATTCATAAATCTTAAAATTAAATCATGAAACCGTCATGAGCTACAAAAAACAACTTAAAACAATGAAAAAAGTAATTATCAGTATGTTCTTGTGCATTGCCGGCATACAACTGTCGCATGCCCAGGCAAATTTACCCACTTCGGCATCAACTAACCCAACAAAAGAAGAGCAGGAACTCCTCGATCTTTCCAAAGCCAAATGGCAATGGATGTCAGACAAAAAGGTTGATACATTAAATAACCTGTTCAACGAAAAATGCGTTTTTGTTCACATGGGTGGAAGCTGGGGTAAAACCCAGGAACTAAATACTATCAAAAACGGCTTTATCTGGTATAAAACGGCTGCAGTGTACGGGGCATCGGTAAATATTTTTGGTAACACAGCCGTCCTGTTAAATGATATCGACTTATTGGCGGTAGTTGGTGGCAACGAAGTTACCCATGCCTTTATGGTGACCGAAGTTTATATCAAAGAAGACGGCAAATGGAAGATGGGCTCGCTCACCTTTTCGACATTACTCAGGCCGGTTAAAATGAATACCCAGCAGCACTAACACCAATATTTCTAAATATCACTTCCGGGGCTGTATCGTAAATCAAAAAGCAATACCAAACACAGCCCCGGAGTGATATAATTGTTTCGTTAGTTTAGCACGCCAATAAATATATTGATGCTTTTTTTGCTTTTATCTTCTGTAAACGTACCCACTTTTACATCACCTACCATCATGTTATACACTTCTATTGTATCTGTTGATAAGGCAAGGTCATGCTTTGCTTCAAGGGGGATGTCATTTTTTTTGCCGAAAATGCCAACCCCATAAGTGAAAGCTACATAAAATCTGTTCAGTTTGGCTTCGTCGCCGGTAATATAACCCCAGTAAAATGTAGTTCCGTTGGGCTGTACCAAAATAAATTCGTTAGTCACTCCTGTTTCAACCAGGTCGTTCACCTTATAAGCCGTGCTACCGCTGCTAAGCTTTTCAACCAGATCGCCCTTGTAAGCCGAAAACTTGTTGGCGTTGCCGCCAATAAGCCTGAAAAGGTTCCAGGCAATCTGGCGCTCCTGCTCCACTATTTTACTGATGCTGTCGGGAAGTGTCGTTTGAGCACTTAGAACCGTTGTGCTGGTAAGCAATAAAATAATAGCGGCCAAAAGGCAAAGCACACTGCGCTTAATAAAATTCATATAAAATATTTAGGTCATTAAATAACGTCATCATTTAACATAGCCAATTATCAGTCTTTCGCGCATGTTGTTTTTTTCGCGTGTAAGGCTGCCAACTTTGGTATTATTTAGCATCAGGGCATAAACATCCTTTTCATTAGTACTCATTTCGGGATCAGGTTTTGCCACCAGGGGAATCTTATTATCCGTGGCGTATTCATCAATCCCGTAATTGAAAGCTAAAAAATAAAGTTTCAGCCGTAGCTCATCGCCTGTAATAATCGCCACATAATAGGCCGTGCCATTTGCCTTTACCATAATAAAGTCGTTATCTGCATGCATGTTCAGCAGGCCTTTTACCTTATAACCCGCTATACCATTGTCTGTGCCGATAGAGTCTCCTTTAAAATCAAGGAAATGATTGGAGATAGCGCCAACCAGGCGGAAAATATTCCAGGCAACCTGTCGCTCTTCCCTCAGCTTCTGGTCAGTGGTGTCGGCCGCAGCCGTCTGGGCATGCACACACGGGCTGGCGGCGGTCAGCAAAATTGCTGCACCTAAAAGTCGAAATAAATAGTGTTTAATAAAGTTCATAACGATTATCAGCGCTGGCGTTTTATAGCACTGATAAAAGTAGGCGGGTTGTTACTGTTAAAAGGTAGTAAAAAAGTAGTATTCGAAAAGCATTCTCCCAGGCCTTTCCCTCCAAATCAAAAACCATAATCCCCTGACAAAATCCTGCAACAAAAATCCTAAATTCGCTCGTCAAAACTCCTTCGCCACAAGGCGGAGGCCGGGGTATTATGTTCACAGGAATCATAGAAACATTAGGCAAGGTAACCAACTTACAACATGACCAGGGCAACCTGCACATCACCGTTGAATCGCCAATCGCCGCCGAATTAAAAATTGACCAATCGGTAGCCCACAATGGCGTTTGCCTAACGGTTATAGCTTTGGCTGATGGCAAACATACTGTTACCGCCATTGAGGAAACCCTCAACAAAACCAGCATTGGCCAGCTAAACGTAGGCGACCTGGTGAACCTGGAACGTTGCATGCAGATGAACGCCCGGTTGGATGGTCACATCGTACAGGGCCATGTGGACCAAACCGCCGTTTGTACCGCGTTTAAAGCGCTGGATGGCAGCTGGGAATACACCTTTGAATACGATGCCGCCCAAGGCAACGTAACTGTAGAAAAGGGCTCGATATGCGTAAACGGCATCAGCCTTACAGTGGTAAACTCAAAAGCCAACCGTTTTTCGGTAGCCATTATCCCTTATACTTTTGAGCATACCAATTTGCAGCAGGTAAGAGAAGGGTCTACAGTGAACCTGGAGTTTGATATTATAGGTAAATATGTTGCGCGGTTGATGCAGCGGTAGTGCATGGCGTATAGTTGACTCACCCCGCCAGGCTTCGCCGGCACCCCTCTCTACTTCGTATAGAGGGGGAAAATTGAGTTTCGGTCCTTACGACTTTACCGTTGGGGCCATTGGCTTTTGGTATGTTGAAAAACCGGATTTCCCTCTCTCTGCTGCGTGAGAGGGGGTGGTCGAGCGCAGCGAAGACCGGGGAGTGAGTCAACTATACGAGCGATATTCCCCCGAATTTATTTCAATGCCCCAACTCCCCCACCCTCCGTTTTGCGTAATCAATATAACTCTGCTGATCGCTTTGTGGATTGCTGGCCAAATATTTTTTATAATACCGCAACGCCGAAACCTTGTTTTTCAGTTCAACATCGTACATATTAGCCAGCGCATAATACGTTAAAGGCATCATGCCATATATTAAGCTTTTTTGATAAGCATTTACCGCATTTTTATATTGATGCATATCATCGTAAGTGCCCGCCATTTCACCATAATAAGAGTTTACATTAGATGATAATGCCTCTTTTATAGCCTTTTCGAAATACACAACTGCCGTGGTATTGTTGTGCAGCGCCTTATAACTCATGGCGGTATAGTAGTACGATGTTTCGCTGGCGCTCTGGCTTTCTTCTAAAAGTTTAAGGGTGTTAATACAATCGGCATATCTTTTTAGCACATAGTACGAGTTACCGAGCATATTGATAATAGAGCTTGTTTGACTCCCGGCTTGCATTAATTGCGTGCAAACAGCCACCGTTTCTGGGTATTTTTTTAAAGAATACACTATTTGCGCTTTACCCAACAGCAACAGTAAATTGGCCGTATCCGCTTGCAGCGCAGTACTCACAACGGTATCTGCAGGAAGATAGCTTTTTTCGCGGATGTAAAATGTGGCCAGGTCGTAAGCCACATCGGGTTCAACCGGGTTAATTTTGTTAGCCTTTTTCAGATAAACAACAGACCCCTGCAAATTTCCCATACTTTGCGATAAGCTGGCGATTTGTTTAAGCACATTAAAATTCAGGCTATCCCTTAACAATATCCTATTGTAAAAGCCAATAGCTTTTGCATTGTTTCCACGACGGGCATTTATCCCGCCAAGGTTAAAAAGGATAGCCGTATTGGTAGTATCGGTAACAAAAATACGCTGGTAATAGTCCTCTGCATCGGGCAATTTGCCGGCCATTTGCGATGCGTAGGCCAAACTGGCCAATATTTTAACATCGCTAACCGGTTCGGGGTAAGTTTTTTTAAGATAGTCGGCAGCTTCTGCAAAGCGCTGATTTTGATAGTATTCCAATAATAAAGCATTGTCGGCTTTGGGCGATTGTTGTGCCCGGGCAGTTAAACTTAGGCCGAAAATAAAGAGGAGCAACAGAATAGATTTCATATAACTAAATTATTAGTTATATAGCATAAATCCAAATTTCCAAACAATTTATGCCAAAAAGAGTTGTGTCCATATAAACAAACCACAAATACAATGGATAAGTTAAAGAAATTTGGGCTAATGGAAAAGATTGTCCATGAGTTGGAAGATTTAAAAAACAGTCAGCAGGCTTTTATTCAAAAATTGGGTAAAATTGAAGTTGATAATATGGAATTGGGCAATAAACGGCTGGAAAAAGACCTGCCCGATATGCACCAGCGCGGCGCCGATAACCTGGATACTATTGCCGCCATACTGGAAGACTTTGCATCGCAAACAGATGCCTTTAGCGATAAAAATAATATTGCAGCATTAAGGGAGCAGGAAGCGATAGATAAACTTTAAAGCAGTTTAAAGACGAGAGATTAATGCTTAAGATGTTGGAAATAGGGAAACGCCTTCGGTTTTCCCTATTTCAACATTTATGCTTTTTTCAGCTGATCTGCAATCCTATCTTCAAACATGATGTAAAGTTGGGATAAAGTCAGTATATACCTCGCTGTCAAATAAATACATTTCCGGGAGTTTTTTTACCCACTAAAGGAAACACCAGGAATATTGTAAACAGCCCGCGCAATTATCCCGCTGCCTAAGGCCTCGCGGCCCAGGCTAATCCATCCGCACCCTTTATATCGATATGCCCTGTAACGGTCAGTGTTTTGAGGTCAACCACCGCTACATAGTTGTCGCCGGTGCAACCGATAAAAGCGCGTGATCCGTCATCATCAACCAATATGCCTGCCGCG
>Ga0206947_1015_pt1 | contig 62934 bp, 57 predicted proteins | sample Alteio_BWOrgHeat_3_FD_153239 | JGI IMG/M metagenome (GOLD analysis project Ga0206947, IMG submission 153239) | Enriched cells from forest soil in Barre Woods Harvard Forest LTER site, Petersham, Massachusetts, United States -... | ecosystem: Environmental > Terrestrial > Soil > Temperate forest > O...
CAAGGCGTCTTCGCTTGCTTTGCGTTGTGTAATATCGGTCAGCATGGCCAGGGTGCCTACATACCGGCCATCTTCATCATACAGGCCATTGGTTATTACATTGCATAACACGGTGCCACCGCCTTTAGTAATAAAAGCCGATTCATGGGTATTTGTCGCCCTATTTTTTCTATTCTTAAGCCTGTCCAGTGTTTTCGCCTTTTCTTGCTCGCTTTTAAAATCGTAATTGTGTTTGCCGATTATTTCTTCGGCAGTATAACCTAATATGTCGCAGGTTTTTTGGTTAACAAAAACGGTTTCCAAGTTTTCATCAATTATCCAAATGCCTTCCTGGGCTGAGTTATTCTGTAAATCCTATTTGGGAAACAGGCAAGGTAATTGGCTTATCGGTTTTTTCGCGAGATATTACACGGCAAAAATTGGACGAAGCCGAGATCAGGAAATCGGCAGCCAATTTATATGCGATTATTGAAAATACTGATACCAGTGTATATTCGATTGATACCAACCTGAACTGTATTGCTTTTAATAATTTGTTTAGGGACAGTCTGATTGAGGCATACAACGTGGATTTTAAGCCGGGAGACAATATACTGGACTTTTTAAGAAAAACTGATCCTGACCAGGCGCGCGAATGGGAAAAGTTATATGCGCGGGCACTTAGCGGCCAGGTGGTGCAGTTTACAAAAGAGTTTCAAATTTCTGGCGCTGCTACATTCATTAGCTTCTCATTAAACCCTATCCGCGAAAATGAGGCCGTTATTGGCCTTTCCTGTTCGGCGCGTGATATAACTAAACAAAAAACACGCGAAATAGCTATCCGGAAATCCGAGGCAAGTTTAAAGGCTATCTTTAACAATACCGACATGGCTTGTATGTTAATTGATACCGGAGGCCGGATAGTATCTTTTAATAACCTTGCGAAAAAATTTCTGGAGGAACAAAACGGTATTACACCAACAGAAGGCCTTTTAATTATGGATGTTGTAGACCCCGAAAGACGGCCGTTTGTTTTGGATATTTTAGACAGAACAAAAAATGGGACCGCCATTAATTACCAGTTAAAGCGCGAGGTAAACGGGGTGGTTAGGTGGTTTGATATGACCTGGGGAGGCATTAAGGACCAGGAAAAACAGGATTATGGCTATGTTTTTACGGTGAGAAACATTACCGAAAAGAAAAAACTGGAGATAGAAAGGGAGAAGATTACCAGCGACTTGCTACAGCGTAATAATGCGTTGGAACAGTTTACTTATATCATATCGCATAATTTAAGGGCGCCGGTAGCCAACATCATGGGCCTGTCATCGCTGATAACGGCGCTAAATATTAACAGCGATGACTTTGCGGAAACCATTAGAAGCATCAGCAGATCTGCGAATAAACTGGATAGCGTTATTTTAGATTTGAACCAGGTATTACAGGTTAATGAAGATATTAACGAAAACATTGAGTCTATTTCGCTAAGCAAGCTTATTGATGATATCCGTTTCAGTATAAGGAATTTGATTGAAAGGGAGCACGTAAGGATAATTTATGATTTTGACGAGGCGGAACAGATGTTGTCGTTAAAAAGCTTTATGCATAGTGTTTTTTACAATTTGATTTTAAATAGTATAAAGTACCGTAATCCAGGTATCGATCCGGTTATACATATCAGTACTAAAGTTGCGAATGGAAAAATTCGAATCTGTTATAAAGATAACGGCCGGGGTATTGATACCAATAAACACGCCGGTGAATTATTTGGCCTATATAAAAGATTTGACACCAGTGTTGAAGGTAAAGGGATGGGATTGTTTATGGTTAAGATACAGGTGGAGAGCCTTGGCGGTAGCATTTCACTACACAGCAAGTTAAATGAAGGCACCGAGTTTACCATTGAATTTCCGCAGTTGCACCTGCAAAACGCGTAAAAAAAGCCGCCCTTGTGAGGCGGCTTTCGCTGTAAAACAGCTGAAGTATAAATAAACAGAAGAAAGGGGCTATTTTATTGCAACGCTCTTTACAAAACTTCCACTTGCGTCAAACTCAACCGCATAACGGGTGCTATTGGCTTCTATCAGCACTACATAATTTTTAATAGTGCCATTTTTGCCAAAGCTAAAGGCCTTGTCAAAAACATAGCCCGGGTAGGTTGTGGTTAAATAAGTGGTTATTGCCGCAGGTAAATTAGCTGCAGTTACCGGTGTTGGCGGTGCAGGCGGCGTCATTAATTGCTGACGACTCACAAATGCCAGTTTTGCCGAAAAAGCAGTTGCAAATATGCCGCTATCATGGCTAAATACTACATAACTGCTATCCGGGTTTATTACAGCGTGGTCAAGGGTATCAGCCGGATAATTTGCGGTAAAATAAGCAGTTATTGTAGCAGGCAAAGCGCTGATGGCAATCGTATCCTGATGCTTGCCATTGCGATACCCGAATGGACCGCCGGGATGAAAACCAGGGCCAGGGCCGCCCTGGCCGCCGGGAAGGTCATGACGGTCAACCTGCTCCAATACCTTTACAAAAGTTCCGCTGGCGTCAAACTTTAAACCAACCGGCGCGCCATTATATTGAATAAGTACCACATAACCATCGTTGGCGCCCGCCTTTGTGAGCGCTTCAAACGCTTTTTTGAAAGTATAGCCCGAATAGTTGGCTGTTAAATAAGTACCGATGGCCGATGGCAGGCTGCTAAACGCAACCGAATCGGCTTTGCCGCCGCCGGGGTAGCAGCCAATGAGGTACACAGAATCTTTGGTTGTTGTATCCGAAGACGTGGTAACCGTGCCAGCCAATATAGCTTGCGATGATGATAAAATGGCGGTGGTAGCAGTTGTGCTTGTGCTGCTTTTTGTAGTTTGCGCATCTTTTTTACAGGATGACGCCATCAGTACTAAAACCAATGCGGCCAGTACGTAATTGATAGGGGTGAGATTTTTCATTGTATTTGAGAATTTGATTCTAAATTGATTTAAACCAAAAGTATACTTCGGCGGCAAGGGGGCTCAACAAGTATCGGTAAACGAGGATTTTGTATAGATAAAACGCTTTAATCCATACATTTTAATTAAATACCGATACATTTATGCCCGGTACGGCTATAGCTTATTTATTTGCGCCATGTTTCGTTTTAAGTTAACCACACTCATCCATGTAGCCGGTTGGCTGCTTTTCCTGCTGTTTCCGTTATTATTTATGAATGGCGGACAAAAAGGCACAAGTACCTGGGTGCTGGTATTCTCATCGTACTACTGGCTTTTTTGCCTTACATATCTGTTGCTGTTTTATTTTAATACCCTGTATCTTATCCCCAGGTTTTTCTTTAAAAAAAAATATATCCATTATGGTATTGTAGTTTTTATTCTGTTTGGCTGCGTTTATTTTTTGCAACCTTTTGACAAACTACTGCAACACAATCCCCGTTTGCAGGTGCAACTCAATTTGCCGCCACAATTACAGTCGCCGGCAATTCAAAACCAATTAAGTACACCCGGAGCGCCGGGCAACGACACCGTTAGCCTGCCATCATCGCGCTATCCGTTTGGCCCGCTGCCGCACCAGGATTTGCGAATGCAGGACCCAAACGCCAAATCGGGTATACCCCAGTTGTTGAGGCATTCCAACCAAACAGACGTGGTGAGTTTGGTGATATTTTTTATTATGATGGCCCTTAGCGTAGCCATCCGTTCGGTAGAACAATACCAGTATACCGAGCGCAAGGTGGTAATTGCCGAAGCAGGAAAAGCCAGTGCCGAGTTGTCGTTTTTAAAAGCGCAGATCAACCCGCATTTTTTGTTCAATACGTTAAATAATATATACACTCTTTCGGTTACTAACAGCGAACATACGTCAGATAGTATCATGAAATTATCCAATATCATGCGCTATATTACCGACGATGTATCAGAAGATTTTGTGAGGCTGCAAAGCGAAATTGACTGCCTGGGCGACTACATTGCCTTGCAGCAATTGCGACTGGGTAAAAAAACTACTGTTAATTATACCATAACCGGAGATCCCGGCCAACAAAAAATAGCACCGCTGATATTGGTTTCGTTTGTGGAGAATGCGTTTAAATATGGTATCAGCAAACAAGAAAGCAGTGTGATTGACATTGAATTGGGCATCAGCGACGAGGGTATTATATTTTGCTGCGAAAACAGGATATTCCGAAACAAAGCGGCGGCTGCCGAACGCACCGGCATCGGGATAGCTAACTCAAGGCAGCGGCTGGAACAATTGTATCCCAATAAACATAAATTAACCATTAATGATGATGGTCACCAATTTGAGGTAAAACTAATCCTGGGCCGGTTGTGAAAAATATTGTTTAATAGTGCTTTATGTGGATCAAATTTACCGCAGAGTATACAGAGAATTCACAGAGTACACGAAGAAAAAAGAAATAAATTGCGTTACAGAATGAATAGCGCAGCGTTTTATCATTTTATAAACTCCGTGTACTCTGTGAATTCTCTGTGTACTCTGTGGTTAAACTTAAATTATAGAATCAAAAAACATAATGACGCAAATAAAATGTATAGCTATTGATGATGAGCCGCTGGCCCTGCAACTCATTTCGGGCTATGTAGTTAAGTTTCCGCAGTTGCAGTTAGTGCAGGTTTTTGAAGATGCAGTTTCTGGAGCAGAGTTTTTACGGAATAACAAAGTGGATTTGTTGTTTGCCGATATCAATATGCCTGATATATCGGGCATTGACCTGGTGCGTTCGCTGGAAAACAAACCGATGGTTGTATTCACCACTGCCTATAAAAACTTTGCTTTCGAAGGTTTTGAGCTGGAAGCTATTGATTACCTGTTAAAACCCATCGATATTAAACGCTTTTCGAAGGCGGTTGAAAAGGCTGAGGAATATTTTCAATATAAAAACGCAGCAAAGCCGGATGAAATAGCCGAAAGCCTGTTTGTATATTCGGAATACCGAATGGTAAAAATTAATTTGGCCGATATTGAATATATTGAAAGTATGGAGGATTACATAAAAATACACATCCATAATGCCAAAACTATCCTCACCCTGATGCCGCTGAAAAAGGTGATGGAAAAGCTGCCTGCAGACAAATTTCAGCGAATTCACCGCAGTTATATTGTTCCGGTTGGCAAAATAAAATCTATCCACAATCGCAAAGTGCAACTGGCCGGAGCCGAACTGCCGGTTAGCGAAAGCTATATGGATTTTGTTAGGAAATGGATGAAGGGATAATGCCGTCTTAATGTAAAGACGCGATACTTCGCGTCTCCGACCAGCATGGTAAACGCATTGCCGGATTGCGTATGGTTGAGTGCATGTTTGGAGACGCGAAGTATCCTGCCTCTACAGTTGGGCGCCTCACTATTTATCCGAAGCCGGTACCAACTTCGCCGTCAAATCAGGTGCCGCCATATTCTTATCAAACGGAAACATCGGCCGCTCAATACGCTTATAAGGCAAATGTTCTATATCCTGGTCTACGCCGCCGGGTGTGAGGGACAGCAGCCAGTCGGCACGCATGGCGTAAAGCTCGGGCTCCAGGTAGCCAATTTTTACAACTACTATGGCGGCTGTGCGCGGGTTAAGTCCTAATTTAGTAAAATCAGCCTCGTGATGATAGGGTTTGCGTTTTTGGGTGACGATAACATGTACGCTTCCCACTTTTATTGATACTTCAACTTCGGCATCTTTATCCCCTTTTACAATCGACTCCACCGTGCCGACGATATGTACCGGAGGGGCATTCCGGGCATCAACAGCGGCGCCGGCATAGCCATCTACATGGCCGCCAACACCGGCAGCAATAGCGCTCTTCACCAGTTCCGGACCGGGGATGGAGGCATATAATAATGATGGGCCGTTATCGGCTTTAAATTCGGGGCGTTTAAGTATTTCGGTAATGGTCCAGGTTACATCTCCGGCACCGCCAGCGGTAGGGTTATCACCCGAGTCGCTGATGTAAAACGGATGTTTGGCATCGGGAGCCAGCGCCTTATCTAAACAATATTTTAAATTACCCGTTGGGGCAACAAATTTGAACCCTGCGCGGGCGTCCCAAAAGCTTTGCGCCAGTTTTTCGGCTGTACGGGTAACTTTGTCCTGATCGTCGCCGGTAACCATTACTACGGCGTGGTTGCGTGGTTCGTCGGCCCATGCGTAGCCTACCCAAATGGCGGCATCTATAATGCCGGGTTGCAGCGAGGCAGGTTCAACTGCGGCATATACACTTTTTGCCGGTTCAATACGTGTGCTTGTTTTTTCGCCTGGCAGCAATATCGGTACAGCAATGTATGCTTTATATGCGGGTTTGCCTTTGCCGCTTTCAATACGTGCCAACAGGTTTTCTACAGCACGTTGTTTGGTTTGCATGGCATCTTCATGCGGGGCAAGGCGGTAACAGGTAATCAGGTCGGTATTTTGGGCCAGCCGCCAGGATACGTTTCCGTGCAGATCCATCGAAGTGGAGATAATAGTTTTGGGGCCAACCACTTTTCGTATGCGCACAATAAAATCACCCTCAGGGTCATCCAGGCCTACTACGCTCATTGCACCGTGAATATCAAAAAACAGACCATCGTAAGGCCCGTTTTTGCGAAGGGAATCCAGTGTTTTGCCAACCAATGACTCGTATGCTTCGCGGGTAACCGTGCCGCCCGGCAACGCATGTCCCACCAAAGTGGGAATCCAAACCGCCCGGCTGCGCATTGGCGAACCGGCGGTCATAAAGGGATATACAGAGAAAACATCCCCACCATAGGAAGCATGAAATGCCGCTTCATCAGTTAGTGCGGGCGAGAATGTGCTCGATTCAATACCAAGCCCTGCAATGGCAATACGCGGTAATGGCTTTGCTGCGGCCAAACCAATAGTTAAAACAGCCGAAGTAAGAATTAGCAATAAACGTTTCATGAACAAAAGTTTAATGGTTGACAGTGCTGCGATAAAAGTAAGTTTTGCAGTTCTATATCAAATGTAGGCAAATAGAATGGAAAATGGCAGGCGCGGAATTGCGTTAGATTTATCAGCTTTTAAAAAGTTGATAAATCTGGCTCTATGACGTTTTGTATGGCTTATATTTTAACACAGCGAGCACAAAGGAGGCACAAAGAACGCAGAGGAAAATAAAAGCAATTGGTTATCGGCATTGTAAGTAATTAATAATCCTTTAATAACATAAACTCCGCGCACTCCGTGTTACCTCTGTGTTAAAAGATCACCAGTTTACCCACACAAAGCGGCATAGAGCCATAAATCTTTACAACGGGTTCTGTATTACCTGGTAAAAAAAGTTACCAATGCAGGAGCAAGCACTTTTACCGAAATATTGTGGGTTTGACCTTTAAACATCATCAATTCGGCATTTGGGATGGCATCGGCCAGTTGCTTTACTGCTTTTTGCATATAAACCGGACTTTTGTCGCCACCGCCAACCAGGGTTGGGGTTTTTACCGATGCCGCTATTTTTGTGGGCAAAGAAAAATCGCCCATAACGGCCGCATCATAAGGAAGTGTATGGGCTACCGCCTTTAGCTTTTTAAAAATGGGCATTATCTTCATAATAAATACCACAAATGCCGGCACGTTCACCATATCGCGCATAAAATACTTAACGGCGCCGGCCCGGTCCCCGGAGTCAACAAGGGCCTGCAGTTTTGCTTGCGAATCGGGCGGAGCCTGGTGCCCGGTTTTATCAACCATAAACGGCGCTTCGTATAAAGCCAGCTTTTTTATATTAAGACCGCTTGCCGCAGCGCGTAAACCCAGTGCCGCGCCCGATGAAACGCCGGCAACAAAAGCAGATCCGCCCAGGGCGTTAATCAGTGCTTCAATATCCTCAACTTCCCGTTCGGGAGCGTAGGGTTGGGTGTCGCCGCTTTCGTTGCGGCCCCGGCGGTCGTAATTAATAACGGTAAAATGGGGTGCCAGCAATTTGGCTAATTCGGGCATAGGCCCAAAATCGCGGCTGCATAGTGCACCATCAACCAAAATAAGAGGCTCGCCATTGCCTTGTTTGTCGTAAGCTATTTGTGTGCCGTCTTTAGATGTTACTTTCATGGTGAGTAAAATTATAGGGTGCTTATTTGTTTACCAAAATCTCTATATTTTCAGCCAGGCGATCAATGCTCTGGTTCCATCCCACATTCATGCCGTCAATTGATTTGCAGGCATCAGGAGTAGATCTGATTACCACCGCTTTTAAGGTCATGGTGGTTTTTCCGTTTACCTCAGTAAAAGTAACCGTATTCTGAACTTCCAGTTGGTCTTCGCCTTTGTCGCCTTCTTTTACATTGTTGAAGGCAATGCGGTCAAATTCGTTTATTTCTGTAAAAACGCCACGGGTGGGATATTTCGTTCCGTCGGGGCCCTGCATCACTATGCGGATGAGGCCGCCTACTCTTGCGTCTAATTCACAAACGGGGTTTTTAAAATCTTTCGGTCCCCACCATTTTTCCACATATTCGGGGTTGGTCCACATTTTAAATACCAGCTCGCGCGGAGCATTAAATACGCGGGTAATGTTAACTCCGGGTTGCACCGGGTTGGTCAAAGTTTCATTTATTGCTGCCATCTTTTTTATTTTTTGCTTGTATTTCTATCAATGCAATTTCCATTGCATCAAATTTATCTTCCCAAAACTTTTTATACTGGTTCAACCAGTCCCACATTTCGCTTAGTTTATCCAGCTTTGCCTCACAGTAGCGCTCACGACCTCTTTTGTTGATCACCACCAAACCGCATTCGGTTAAAATTTTCATGTGCTGCGATACCGCAGAACGGGTAATATCAAAATGATCGGCTACCTGGTTAAGGTTAAGCTGCCCATTGGATAACATACCTAAAATCACTCTGCGGTTCGGATCGGCTACGGCCTGGAAAACATCTCTTCTCATCAAAATATGGCAATTGCGTAAGTGAACGCTTACAAATATATATGTAAGCATTTACTTACGCAAATTTATTTTGATAATGGGGAAATGATTTGGATTTGCGCCGACTGGTTTGGATCGACGTTTTTGACCCGGAGGGTCAAGACCTTTGTAGAACAATAATTCGTTTCTATATATTGCCGCAGAGCGGCTACCCTTAGAGAACATGCCGCCAGATACTACAGAATGTGCTAATTTATTAAAATCGCTGGCGGGTGCGGTAGCATTTAGAAGCGCAAAGCGGGCAAAGGGTAGCCGCTCTGCGGCACTATAAAGCGCTGTTGGTCTTTTCTACAAATGGGTAGACCCTCTGGGTCAACAAAATGCCGTCTCTAAAATGACAGCATCACGTTTCACTTACAATAAACATTACGGTTCTAAATCATTCCGGATTTTGATACAACCCAAAAAGATTCCCATCCAAATCATGAAACCGCGCGGTAATTTCGGGCGCATCCATACCGATCTGTTGAACAATTTTACCCCCGTTGGCAATTACGGCATCAATAGCGGCGGCAACGCTATCCATCATCATATATACCAGCAGGCCAGCCTCGGGTGATGACTTGCGACCCAATGACCACATACCGCTTACCACACCAACGCCATCATCAAAGGCTGCGTGTTCGGTACCCTGATCCCGTAAGGACCATTTGAAAATGGCATCGTAAAAATTGGCGGCGCGATCAACGTTTTCGGTCGGGATTTCGAGATAGCATATTTTACCATGCCCGCCGCCTGCGTGCTGGTAAATGCCCATTACATTCCCGGCCGGGTCGGTAAACCAGGCTATTTCCTGGCCATCGCCTGTGGCAATTACCTGCACTATTTTACAACCGCCGGCAGTAATTTCTTTGGTGGTTTCCGCCACACTGTCAACCATGATGGAGACAACCAGTCCCGGTTCAGTTGCCGGTTTGCGGCCTAATATCCAGGCGCCGCTTACTTCGTTTATACCATCGTCAAAAGCCACAGTGCCATCGCTGCGGGTGCGTATGGTCCAGCCGAAAACTTTTTCATAAAATGAGGAGGATTCTGCAATGTTTGCCGCCGGGATTTCAACATAGCAAACTTTGCTGTCGCCATAAGTGGGGCTTTTTTTAGTGCTCATATCTTTTCTATCAAAATAGTTTAACCAACATTTTTCATAAACTCAGCAAAAGCCTCTTCGCTTATTACTTTTTCAATCAGCCAGCGATGACCCAAGGGATCAATAATTTCACCCTGGCGGTAGCCGTATTCATAATCCTTAACCGGCGAAGCCTCCCTGGCGCCGGCGGCGAGGGACTGCGCCATAACAGCATGTACATCATCAACCCTTAAAGCAACGGTTACCGTAGTGCCACCCGCTTTTAAAGGACTTAAATTTGCATCGCCTTTTACCGGATCCCTGCTTTCTTCGTGCATACGGAACATAGCTCCGTCTATTGAAAAAGCGGCCACATGTACCGAACCATCCGGATTATTAAGCCGCCATAAGGTTTTGGCGCCAAACGCCTTTTCGTAAAAGCTAACATCGGTTACGCCGCTGCTTATGGCCAGTACCGGTATAAATATTGTTGGTTGTTCCATCTATTGTTTCTGATTATACAATTATAAAAATTTACCGCAGAGACACAGAGAGCACACAGAGGTCACGGAGTTTCGAAAAAGTTCCTTCTATTCATATACGAGCATCTTTTTATTCTCTGCGTGCTTTGCGCTCCCTCTGCGTCTCTGTGGTTAATTATCGCACCATCCATTATCGAACCAGATTTCAATCATCCACCTCTAACATAAAAATCTGTTCGAGTGGTTTTTCAAAAACTCTTGCAATTTTTAATGCCAGCACGGTTGAAGGTACGTATTTATTACTTTCGATGGTATTGATGGTTTGACGTGATACGCCTACCTGTTCAGCCAAATCGGCCTGGGTTATGTTTTTTATGGCGCGCTCAACCCGGATGTTATTTTTCATGATTACTCCTCCCGGCTTAGTGAACGGTTAAGACGAAAAAGCACCCAGCGAAAACGAATAATAAAAAATAAGAGCGGAACAAACAGGTTCAGCTCCAGCATGTGGCCCACATCTTCAATAAACACCAGGCTGGTGATGAGGATAATGTAATTTACATATATTGCCCATCGCAGCGAATCGAGCCGGATTTGCCATATTTGTTCGTCTTCCACCTTTTCTTTAGCAAAAGCCACCAAAAACAAACCCGATACCATCACCAGCGAAGTGCAAATAAAAAACAAGTGTTCGCCGGTAAAAAGGCCGGTGCTGCCGGGGCCGTTATCCATAATATTAACCATACCATTCGAGCGGCCTATTATACTCACGGGCACATGCAACACAACAAGCCCCCAGCCAAGGTAACGGCACCAGTAGGGAAATAGAAAGCGTGGTTTCATAAAATTAGTTTTGATTAAGCGTTAGGTTAAGCAGGTATACCTTCCACCTGAAGCGGATGATAAAAAACACTAACGGGGTTATAACATTGAAAATAATTACCGGCAGAAAATGTAAGCCATGGAAAAGAATAACACAAATTGCGAAAATGGCATAGTTTAAATACATGGCCCATTGTAATGAATCCAACCGGAGTTGTGATAGCAGTTCATCCTCGGTTTTCTCTTTCGAAAAAGCGATTAACAATAATCCAAAAATGATAAGCAAGATGGTTATGTCGTTGTGCAGCCACATTCCCCGGTCAATCACATCAATATCCCTACTTGGATCGTTTGCAGATCCCGGCACATGATGAAGCTCTGTTGCGGCGAATCCACCCGGATGCAGCAATTTTAAAACAATTGCAAAAAGAATATCGGCTGCAAAACATAGATATCCTAATAAGCGACTAGAATGCGGAAACAGGAAGCGCGTTTTCATTATTTGTAAAGTTTGATTTACCAAATGTAAAACAAACTTTACAAAATATCAAATATATTGACGGAAAATTAATTATATAGTATCTTTGCAGCAAGAGCCTTTAAAGAGTAATCGTCAGGTGTGAGTTCGACTCTCACCATCCCTACAAAGCAAGACATTAAGGCTCTTTTGGGGATGTAGCTCAAAGGATAGAGCAACGATCTTTCATTTTACCGACACGGTTCACCGTGTCGGTTTTTTTATTCCTTAATTTTTTATTCTCTAAATAATTTAGTTTGGTTACCTTTTTCGACTATAGAAGATTGCTTAAGCGCGGAAGTATCGGATCTATCTTTAGGTATCTCCAGAGCATTTAAGTGCTTTACTGCACTGAGTTTTCGTGCCGTTACAATACCAGGAAAGTTTCTGACGTGGCTAGGTTTGAAGATACATTTCAAAATGCAATAATGTTCATTTGGCGTATAAACGGTTAATTTCAAACTTTGATATTATCGAAGGAAAGCTAAAATCAGCAACAAAACCACGGGCGGACGAGTGCGAAGAAATGGTCAAGTTTGAAGGGTCTTCGAAGAAATAATAAAAATGGCAGCGAGTACTAAGATTAAGATGGAAAAGAAATAAAATACTTATTAGAGAACATCCAAATAATATTTAGGCCCAAAAGTCAAGTCTCCTTGGTTCGGATTAGGTATCACCTTTTGAAGAGCGTCTACTATTTTTAACTTTAAAGATTCGCAATAATCTTCTTCATTTAAAATAGAAGTAATTATTTCATGAAGCATCTCCTTATCAATTAGGTTATCCGCAACAGCTACTGCTATGTTTTCCATTTCTATAACAAATTTATTGGCAAGTTCTTCGAGTCCATTGATAATAATAAAAAACGTTCCTAATGCAATTGATGTCCGTTTATTCCCATCTGTGAATGCGTGAAATTTATTTATACAAAAAACAAGGTGAGTTAGCTTATCCTCAAAGGTTGGATAATAGGTGTCATTCTTGATGTGATGTAATGGGCTTTCTATATTATTAACATCCATAACGCCACCTTTTCCGGTAGATATCTCTAAGATTTTAGCGTGAATGTTAAAGGCGTTATCGGTATTGAAGTAAAACATATTACTAACTTATCTGTCTTTTAATCTAATAAAAACCTCTTTATTTTCTTCTAAGCGATCTTCTAGAGACTTGCTTTTTTTTCCAAGAAATTTTTCAAAATCATCAGGACTTACTTCGTCAACATACTCCTTTAATTTTTCATGTAAGGCTTCCCTAAATGCCATATCTCGACTTGCCATCAATCCCCTGGCTTTTTCTCTTAAAGGATTATAGATAGCTTGAGTAATGTCTTCAAAATCATTAAACAATGTATGTGCCTCGGATAATAGCAATTTACGGCACTTCTGATTGTACGCTTTTTTTAAATAGTCTGCAAAACCATTTTCATAGCTTGCGATTAAATCTAAAACCTCAGAGTACATCGTATTCCTTACGCTTTCTTTTGCATTCAACTTCAATACCTGTCTATACTCTTTAGCGTTCTCTTTGAATATGCTCTTATATATCTTGTCCGTTAGCTGACTATACTTAAAATTACTTTGGCTTATATAAGTATCCAATGCATTTGTAAAATCTTGTCTATAGTTATGTTCTCTAATAGCACTTGGCAAAAACTCTTCCTCTCTTTGATTAATAAACTTAGTATTGCCACCCAATCTCTTATTTAAAACATCGATCACTATATCTAATATAGCGGACCTTAATATCTTAGCTTTTTCTGATCCGCTTAATAGCATTCCTACGTTTAGAAATGCTTTATATGTGAAGATGCTTACGCTTCTTGCTGTTGAGCCAATCATTTCTCTGTCAATGTGTTGGTTCAACAGAGCGACATTCATGTCGTTCTGTTGATTCTTATTAGAAGACTTGGATATTAAGTCCTTTAATTGACTAAGTCTAACTCCCGTAAATAATTCATATCCGGTTAGACTTAATTCTTCTTTATGATCTTCTAATATTCTATCTATAGTTCGTGTATCTACCTCAAAATATTGAGCTATTTGCTGTTTAGTGAATCTATATTTACCATCGAACATTATTCCGAAAAAGCCAATCTGTTGATATACTGACAAGATTGCTTCATTGTTATTTAGAATATTCTTTCTATCTAATACGGAATTAGTTAAGTCCTTCATTTTTAATGTATTTAATTGGAAATCTTAAAGATAGGTCTTTTAAATAAGACAAATCTTTTAATTGGGTCAAATTTTGATAAAAAAATTTTGTCCCATTTGATATATAGTGCCCCCCAAATAATAATATCTTTCCCGGCTTATTTAACTAAATATTTATAGTTAACAACCGCATTACCATAGTAGCTTGTTGGCGTCGATGAATAGGTAGGCAAGCCCTTGGCATTATAAACGTATCCGGTAACGCCCGCATAAAGGCTATCTCGTGATATATTATTTACGCCTCCTACATTTCCGTTGTTGGTTAAATATCTTAAATGCAGGTTGGGAGCGCCCATCATCGACCATGGGTTTGGATTATTATCGTAGGTGTAATTATCGGAATATACCTGCGCCCCGCCGCTAAGGAAGGAGGTTAGGGTGGCTATATTGCCTTTGCTATCGTAAGTATAAATGTTGTATTGGTCCCAAAAATCAAGGCGGATAACCTGGCCCAAATTGTTTAGTGTAAATGTATAGCTGCCAATTACGCCGGGAGTGGGGTTATTGTGGGTAGCGGTAATAATGTTAGCGGCGTAAGTGTACTTATCTGTACCCAGCAGTTGGTTGTTCGAATTGTAGGTTTCTACCGTTGCTAAATTATTCTTATCGTCGTAGGTATACTTAAAAGTTTCGGCAATTTGAGCAGAGTATAATTGAATTAACCTGTTTTGACTATCGTAGGTATAAAAATCGGTAAGGTTGCTGGAGTTATCGGTGTAGTTGGTGGAACTTAATAGATAGATGTTGCCGCCCCGTTTGTCTTTTTTACAACCGGTAAACGGCAAAATGGATGCGGCCGCTAAAATAAATACAATCCACCTGTGCATATATAAAGTTATGAAACATTTATAGGTATTGCAAAGTGTGTTAATCCAAATAAATATCCAACAACCCCTCTGGTAAATCAACCAATACAATTTCTTTCACCACATCAATACTTTTAATAATCTCCTCATTCAACGGGAAAAGCACTTCGCAGTTTTTATAAGTTACCGCTGCCAAAATCTGTTGCGGGTAGTCATGTACCTCGGTTATCACACCTAATTCGCCTTCATTCTCATCAACTGCGGTGAAACCTACTAAGTCGAATAAAGTAAAGTCGCTCTTTTTCTTTTTTGGTTTTAGTTTATTGGGCAGGTATATGTCCTTTTTTGCCAGTACCGATGCTTTTTCAATGGTATCAACATCCTCCAAAAACAAGTAAGCAGCATTTTTTTGCAGGTATTTTACGGATTCCACAAAGTAGGGTACCAGCTTTCCCGAAATGTCGAGGAAAATGGTATTGAAAGTGATATTTTCCAGGCCGTCGAAATCAACATAAATGTGCAGTTCACCTTTTAGTCCTTTAGGTTTTAGTATACTTCCTATGCGGAAACAATCTTCTATGATCATGATTTGCTTTTTGTTTGAGGATTATTGGTTAGAAGAGAATTTACCACAAAGTACACAAAGGGAAAAGCACTAAGAACACAGCGGTTTTGTTATTTTGTTTTTTCTTTGTGCCCATTGTGAAAACCTTCGTGTCCTTTGTGGTAAAATCGACCAACCAGTAATAAAGCTGTAAAAACAACAATGGCGAAGAACCAATCAGGTGCTTCGCCATTATATTTTGCCTGAATATAAAATTATTCAGCGGCTTCGCCTTCGGCAGCAGCTTCTTCTTCAGCAGCAGGTGCTTCAACAACCGGAGGGGTGTTTTTAGCAACAATTGCAGCAGCTCTCGCTTCTTTCTTAGCAGCTTCGGCAACTAAAGCAGCTTTACGCGCTTCGTCTTTTGCTGAAACTAAACCAGTTTTTTTGCCGGTGATTTTACCGTCTTTCTGGTCAAGCCATTCCTGGAATTTTGTTTCAACCTGCTCTTCGGTTAAAGCGCCTTTTTTAAGACCACCTTGTAAGTGTTTTTTGTATAGTACGCCTTTGTACGACAGGATTGCACGGCAAGTATCAGTTGGCTGTGCACCATCATTTACCCAATCAAGGGTTTTTTCAAAATTAATATCGATAGTTGCCGGATTGGTGTTAGGGTTGTATGAACCTAAACGCTCAATAAAACGACCGTCGCGTGGTGCGCGTGCGTCTGCTACTACGATGTAATAAAAAGGTTTTCCCTTTTTACCGTGTCTTTGCAATCTGATTTTAGTTGCCATCTTTCTTTATGTATTCAACATGTCCCCGGAGTCCATTCTGCGGGGATGCAAAGATAGGAATAATATTTTTAATATTATAGTCCGAAAGTCGGAAAAGTCCGGAAAGTCCGAAAGTTGAAATATTGGGCAATATGTTAATCACCAGTGGCTTATCCCAGCGGGTTTCTAACCAGCGTACCAATTGTTTCCCCTTCAGCAATCTTCATAAAGTTGCCGGGCTTGTTCATATCAAAAACAATAATAGGCAGGTTATTTTCCTGGCAAAGGGTAATAGCTGTTAAATCCATTACATTAAGACCTTTGTCATAAACTTCCTGGAATGTGATTTCATCGTAGCGGGTGGCTGTTGGGTCCTTTTCGGGATCTGCAGTGTAAATGCCATCAACACGGGTGCCTTTTAAAACCACGTCAGCTTTAATTTCAATGGCGCGAAGCGATGCTGCGGTATCTGTAGTAAAATAAGGGTTACCGGTACCGGCGCCAAATATCACAATATGGCCAACTTCCAGATGATGCATGGCACGGCGGCGGATATAAGGCTCGCAAATTTGTTCCATTTTTATTGCCGATTGTAAACGGGTTTCGCAACCGATGCTTTCCAGCGCGTTTTGCAGCGCCATACAGTTAATTACGGTTGCCAGCATACCCATATAATCGGCCTGCGCACGTTCCATGCCCGATTTTTCGGCGCTCAAGCCTCTGAAAATGTTACCACCTCCAACAACAATGGCAATTTCAATACCTTTATCCTTTACATTTTTTATGTCCTGGGCATATTGCAGCACCTGTTTGTTATCAATGCCGTATTGTTTATCGCCCATTAGCGATTCGCCACTAAGTTTTAGCAGTATTCTTTTGTAATTCATTTGAAGGTGATTGTTTTATTAATAGAAATAGGGGGAACTTGCATTTAAGGCTATCATTACAGTGGAATGCGTTTGATAATGCTTTGTTCATTCAGAAGGAATTTGTCAAAAATATAGAAATAAAATCAATGTTAAAATTTTATACTTGTTTTGTTAACAACTCGCCTTTAAACACGGTGGCCTGCACTTCAAAGGCGGTGTTAAAGATAATAAAGTCGGCATCGTAGCCGGCTACTATCCTTCCCTTTTTATTTAGTTTAGCCAATTGCGCCGGATACAGCGAGGCCATATTTATCGCTTCGGCCAAACTAATGCCCACGTGTTCCACGCAATTTTGCGCGGCCTTTAACATGCTCATACACGATCCGGACAGTGTGCCATCAGGCATCACATACCTGTCGCCGGTAAACTGATGATGGTAGGCGCCTTCGGTAACGGCGGTTACCGCATCTGTAATTAAGAACAGCTTATCACCCAATTCGCGTTTGGCTAAACGCACCATGGCAAAATCAACATGGATGCCATCGGCAACTATGCTGGTGTATGGTTTTTCTTCGAAAATAGCTGGGATGTATCCCGGCTCGCGGTGATGCATCTGCGGCATGGCATTAAATAAATGCGTTACAGCCGGTATAGGGTTGTTTAAAAACGATTTACCTTGCTGATAAGTGGCATTGCTATGGCCCGATGACAGGATTACCCCATGATCGTGTAAATAATCAATCACCTCCTGATCCTGCAGTTCGGGGGCAATGGTCATCATTTTGATGACACCATCGGCCATGGAAATCCATTTCTCTACTTCGGCCAGCGTGCCTTTTTTGATGAATTTTGCAGGATGCGCACCTTTTTTTTCGGGGTTTAAATAAGGCCCCTCCAGGTGCAGACCCAGGAAATTTCCTTTGCAGCGTTCGCGGTAAATTTTAGCCGACTCGATACCCTGTTCCACAATATCGTTAGTATTGGTACCGATAGTTGCAAAAAAGCCGGTGGTGCCCTGCTCCATCAAATCGGTTTCCATACGTTCCAGGGCTTCAATAACCGGGGTGCCGGCAAACAGCTTACCACCGCTGCCATAAATTTGCAGATCGATTAAGCCGGGTGCAAGGAATGCGCCGTTCAAATCGGTTTTCACCGCGCTTTCGGGAATGGCATTTTGATCAATAATATCAATGATTTTGTTACCGTTTACTAAAACGGCTTTTCCGCGGGTGATGTTTCCGCCGGAAATGATTTGGAGGTTGTGGAAGGCAGTTATCATACGTCATCAATTTTTTGTCATTGCGAGGTACGAAGCAATCTCGCAGCCATGCTAATGGATATGCAAGCGACGACGTTGCTTCGCTCGTTCCTCGCTCGCAATGACAATTTTAGAAATTATATCACAAAAAAAATCCCCCTCGTTTTAGCGAGGGGGATTAAATATTTAAGCTCCTAAAGCTACCCGCTTAAAGGCGGTTACTGTGAGGCCTTTTTCAATACCATTCAGGAATTGTCCAACAGTTTTGGACGAGTCCTTTACAAATTCCTGGTTTAATAACGTGCTGTCTTTGTAAAACTTGTTCAGCTTACCGGCAGCAATTTTTTCAACCATTTCTTCAGGTTTGCCTTCCAGGCGAATTTGCTCTTTTGCAATTTCAAGCTCACGCTCAATTGTAGTAGCATCAACACCGTCTTTATCAATAGCAACAGGGCTCATGGCAGCAATTTGCATCGCAACGTCTTTACCTGCTTCATCAGCGGTAGCAACGTTGGCACTTAAGCCAACCAATACACCTAACCGGAAGTTACCGTGTATGTAGGCAACCACTTTCTCAGCTTCGATAACTTCGTATTTAGATACGCCGATTTTCTCGCCAATTTTACCGGTACGGTCAATAATGGCGTCGCTTATTTTTATAGTAGTAGCATCAGTATCGATAGATAATGCTGTCAATGCTTCTAACGATGCTGGTTTGTTTTCAACCGCTGTGTTAGCAATCTGGTTAGCAAAGGCAACAAATTCAGCATTTTTAGCCACGAAATCAGTTTCGCAGTTCAATTCGATGATCACACCGAATTTACCATCAGCCGAAGCACGGGCAATAACCACACCCTCGTTGCTTTCGCGATCCTGGCGGCTGGCAGCCACTTTAGCGCCTTTTTTCCTTAAAAAATCAATAGCAGCTTCAAAATCACCATTGGTTTCAGTTAAAGCTTTTTTGCAATCCATCATACCGGCACCAGTTTGCTGGCGCAGTTTGTTTACGTCGGATGCAGATATAGTTACTGTAGACATATCTTTTTGTTTTTGAGATTTACGGGTTCCAAGTCGCAGCAAAATTAACGCCGTAACCTGCAACCTGCAAAGTTTTTCTGTTATATTAAAGTTAAGAACCTGTTATAAGTTAAAAGTCGTAAGCCTAAAGTCCAAAGTCACTCAGTACTTTCGACTTAAGACTTACGACTAAATTAAATTATTCTTCTGTGCTCTCGGCAGTCGGCGCATCAGCTATTGCAGCATCAGCTTCAACAGCAGTTTTGCGGGCACGTTTGCCTTCAGCATTTGCCGAACGGTCAGCAACTTCAGGCGCATCAGCTTTTGCTTTTGCTACTACTGCTTCTTTTTCAGCTTCGTCTTCTTTATCGCGTTTGCGTTCTTCCAAACCTTCAACAATCGCCTGGATGATAATGCCGGTAATCAACGAAATTGATTTGGTAGCGTCGTCATTTGCAGGGATAGGGAAATCGATGTTCGAAGGATCAGAGTTGGTATCCACCATTGCAAAGGTTGGGATATTCAACTTTAAAGCTTCCGAAACAGCAATGTGTTCTTTTTTAACGTCAATCAGGAACAAAGCAGCCGGTAAACGGTTTAAGTCCGCAATACCACCTAATAATGTTTCTAATTTAATACGCTCACGTTGTATCATCAGCCTTTCTTTTTTCGAAAGGTTGCTGTAAGTACCGTCTTTGGTCAATTTATCGATGTTAGACATCTTTTTGATCGACTTCCTTACGGTTGCAAAGTTGGTTAACATACCACCTAACCACCTTTCGGTGATGAACGGCATGTTTACTGTTTTTGCGTAATCGGCCACAATATCCTTAGCCTGTTTTTTGGTAGCTACGAATAAAACCTTACGGCCCGATTTTACAATTTGTTTTATAGCGGCAGCCGCTTCTTCAACCTTTGTTAAGGTTTTATTTAAATCGATAATGTGGATACCGTTGCGCTCCATAAAAATGTACTGTGACATTTTTGGGTCCCATTTGCGGGTAAGGTGACCAAAGTGTACACCTGCATCCAGTAAGTCCTGATATGTTGTTCTTGCCATGTTGTAGTCCTCCTTTGATTAACGTTTGCTGAATTGGAATCTCTTGCGTGCTTTCTTGCGACCTGGTTTTTTACGTTCAACCATACGGTCATCACGTGTCATAATACCTTTAGCGCGCAGTGCTGGTTTCTTTTCAGGATCAAGTTCAACAATGGCTTTCGCGATAGCTAAACGAACGGCTTCTGCCTGTCCTTTTACACCACCACCTGCAACATTTACTTTAACATCAAATTTACCTGTCGAACCAGAAACCTCTGTGGATTGGGTAACGATGTATTGTAAAGGCAAAGTAGGGAAGTACTCTTTGTAATCTTTACCGTTAACGATAATTGCGCCGTTGCCATCTGATAAGTAGATGCGTGCAACTGCTGTTTTTCTTCTGCCCGAAGTGTTAGTTGTTGGCATTTTTTCTTTTCTCCTTTAAATTAAAAGTTAAATGGTAGTTGGGTTTTGTGCTGCATGAGGATGCTCGGCGCCTGCATAAACATGCAGATTACCAAATAATGCTTTGCCCAAACGATTTTTAGGTAACATACCACGCACCGCTTTTTCAATTACGCGTGTAGGATGTTTTGCCATTAACTCCTTAGGAGAAATGAATTTCTGACCACCTGGATAACCAGTGTAAGAAACATACTGCTTTTCGCTGAATTTGTTTCCGGTCAGTTTTACCTTGTCTGCATTGATAACGATCACATTATCACCGCAGTCTACGTTTGGGGTAAAATCAGGCTTGGTTTTTCCCCGAATGATCATGGCGATCTTCGTAGACAAGCGCCCCAAAATCTCGCCATTAGCGTCAATAACAACCCATTGTTTGTTGACGGTTTTCTTGTTGGCCGAGACAGTTTTGTAACTTAACGTATTCACTTGCTTTATATTAAATTAATTAAACGTTTTTTATACCCCGCATTTTCGGGACTGCAAAGATAGGGGTTTTTGGTTTAAATGCAAATAGAAATTTGTTTTAGTTGATTGAGTTGGAGGTGCTTGAGTTTTTGTTGAAAAGTTGGAATGTTTGAAGGTTGAAATGTTGTAAGGTTACGGGGTTGGCAAATGAGTTGATAGGGTTGGATTAGGTTGATTAAGTGAGTGGTTTTTGGCGACATTACCGACTATATTTTGGTACGGGATTTACCGCAACCGGTAGGGGCGAATAGAATTCGCCCTATCAAATTGCCCTTATGAGCCATCTAAATCTGCCCACTGCCCACTGAAAACTGCAAACTAAAAAGGTGGGCGTTGCCTGCGGCCCGTGGCATCCGCCACTGTCACTAACGCGGGAATTCTTTAAAGGCCCAACTGCGCAACATCAGCCATTGGAAGGAACATTTTGCCGCTGTCGGGCAACAGGATGAATCCAAATTTTTCATAGAACACCTTTGCCTCTTCATCTAACGGGTCAACAATAACCCCGATAGACCCCAAACTCTCGCCCGCTATGGTAAAACTTCTTTTAAGGGCATCAAGTAACAGAATGGCTCCTAATCCCTGTCCCTTAAATTTTATATCTACAGCCAGTCTTCCAAGTAATGTCACCGGTAGGTCCTTATAAGATCCCGGCATCTTTTTTCTGATGGTATCGGGCATCAATTCGGCGGGAACAGCTGCAGTTGAAAGCGTGTAATAACCTTTAATCGTGGTATCCTCAAATAGGACGAAGACTACACATAGCTTACGTTTAACGTCCTGACCTGCCTGTGTATGCAGGTATTTATCCAGCATATCTTTGCCGCAGCTAAAATCCTTTTTATTTAATGCCGGATTCAGCAGCTCTATTTTAACGCTCATTTATTCTCCTTAATGAATAACTTATATCGTTCTGCGGCATCGCGTAATTTCTGATTCGGCCCTTGCGGGTTTACCAGCGCATTAAAAAATATCTCCTGGTCTTTTTCAGAAGCTAAAATGGTGTTGTGCTCCCGGATAATGGTATTGGCTTTCTCCTGTACCGCATTGATGATAAAATCGGTCAGCGTTCTGAAACCGCCTAAACTGGCAGCATACTCAAAAAACTCTTTTTGCACTTTTGGTATTTTTGCATCAAACCGGGCTTTTTCTGAAAGTGTTAATTGCTTTTCCATACTCCGAAATTTCGTTAGCGTAAACGTACGGAAATATTACGTACGAAACAAATACGTCACAATAATTTTACCATATTTATCTAAAAACGTGCCGGTTTCAAGGAAAATGTGACATCTTTTTAATAAAAATAACTAACTTTAGATAATAGACTATCACAACCTAATTGATGCATTTTTAAGCATTACTTCCCCTGGATGCTTACGAATGTAGCTGCAAAGCAATATTTAACTGATTAAATTAACTTTAAATTTATTTTATGCAGAAAAACCTCTACTACAAATCCCTCATTTTTCTTTGTAAAAATGTTTATTTAACGGTATTATTCATAGTTTTAATGGGCGGCTTCGCAATAGCTCAGGACCAGGCTGGTTCAAAGCTGGTTACCGGCACAGTAACCGATGCAACCACAAAAGAACCGCTATTCGGTGTTACCGTTACGCTAAAAGGGACAAAAACCAAAGTTATAACTGATTTCAAAGGAATCTACTCCATTGCGGCAAATAGCACTTCGGTGCTTGCGTTTTCATCAACGGGGTATAATCCAACTGAGGTTACTGTTGGCGGCCAAACCGTAATTGATATTAAATTGGAACCATCCAACGAACAGCTGAAAGACGTGGTGGTTACGGCGCTGGGCATAACCAAAGAGAAACGGGCAGTAGGCTACTCCGTAGCCGAAGTGAAAGGCGCCTCGCTTACGGAGGCCCGCGAAAACACTTTTGTTAACAGCCTTGAAGGCAGGGTAGCAGGCGTAAGCGTAAGTGGAGTTGCCACAGGCCCCAATGGTGCCTCGAACGTTGTTATCCGCGGCATTACCAATATGACTGGTAACAATCAGCCGCTGTATATTTTAAACGGTATTCCATTGGTAAATAATAACTATGCCACCACGGATGTTGGCGGCGGCTATGGTGGGAAAGATGGCGGCGACGGTATTGGAGACATTAACCCCGACGATATTGAAAGTGTTTCGATCTTAAAGGGTGCAGCAGCTACCGCGCTGTACGGCTACCGGGGTTCAAACGGCGTAGTACTCATCACCACCAAAAAAGGTAAAAAAGGAGAGGGGCTTGGCGTAGAGATCAATTCGAACTACGTGATAGAAAATGTGATTGACGAAACCAATTTTCAAACGGAGTATGGACAGGGCTACAATAACGCCAAACCGGTTAGTGCAGCGGATGCCTTAGGGTCAATGGAATCGAGCTGGGGTGCAAAATTGGATGGTTCCAATACTTACCAGTTCGACGGAGTTCAAAGGCCCTATTCCGAAGCCGCCAAAGGTAACCTGGGGCGTTTTTATCAGGCGGGCGGAAATTTCACCAACACCGTATCTTTTAGTAAAGGTTTTGGCGACGACGGTGCAACACGTTTTTCAGTTAGTAATCTGAACGATCAAAGTTACGTGCCAAACGCCGGTCTTAAACGTTATACATTCAATCAGGTAACAAACCTCAATCTTGATAAACATTTGACATTGGACCTTTCGTCACAATACGTGACGGAATACACCAAAAATGCACCCAATGTTTCTGATGCGGTAGGCAATTTAAACTGGGGGCCAATGTTTGTTCCGCCAAATATTAATATTACAACGCTGGCAGGGCCCAACCATAATGGCACCATTGCAAACGGAAACGAATTAAACCCCTTTTCTGATCCGTATACTACCAACCCTTATTTTGCTGCCTATAAATTTATAGGCGCTATTCATCGCGACCGTTTTACCGGATCGGCCAACACGAAGTACACATTTGATAACGGGATTTTTATGGGATTGGCTTTAGCCTATGATTATACCAACGACCGTAATACCAATGTTGAGCCAATTGGCACCGGGTACCTGGTTGACCAGGGTATAACAGGCGATATGACCGAGCAAAATGTAAAACAAACGGAATTAAACCTTGATTTTACTACCGGGAAGAAAATTAAATTCAGTAAGGATTTTTCGGGCGATATCTTACTTGGTGTAAATTATAGAAAATCTATCCAGGAGTTTCTTAACGCCTCGGGCCAAAACTTTGCCATCCCATTTTTATATAATGTAGGCAACCTGGAAAATTATACGGAAAGCTATGCACTCAATAAAGAAGAATTTCAATCGGTTTATGGAAGTGCCGGTGTATCCTACAAAGGATTCCTTTATGTAACTGTAACCGGCCGTAACGACTGGTATTCGACCCTGGCTCCAGGTAAGATAAACTATTTATATCCTTCTATAAATGGTTCATTTATCTTCTCCGAATTATTACACATCCCCAATTTGGACATGGGCAAGCTACGGTTCAGCTATGCCGACGTAGGCGGGGCAGCAGATAATCCTTACCAAACTTTACAAACCTATTCGATACAGGGAACCTTAAATATCACCAACGGGATTTTCCCGATAGGATCGGCAGGAAATGGCCAGGTTCCAAACAGCGCACTGAGGCCATCATCAAGAAGTGAAATTGAAGGCGGCTTAGAGCTGGATTTCTTTAAAAACAGGCTAACATTCGATCTTTCGGTATACCAGAAGAAAGTTACAGATGATATTGTACCTGTTGGTATTGATTATACTTCGGGTTACAGCTCGGCCCTGCTTAACGTGGGTACATTGAAGTATACCGGTGTTGAACTTGAATTAGGCGGACAACCTGTAAAAACCAAAAACTTTAGCTGGGACATCCATTTAAATGCAACTTATACCAAAGGTAAAGTTGTTTCGTTGGGCGGCCAGCCGCAAATTACCCTGGGCAACGAAGCGGGCGATTGGGGTGCTAACGCTTATACGCAACAGGTAGTTGGTAAAGAGCCGCTACAGATAATTGCGTTAGACCCTGCACGGGATAGCCAGGGGAAAATTATAATAGATCCGGGATTAGGCGCACCCGACCCTACACTGGCACAACCCAAAGATTTTGGCTCCGCCATTAGTCCATGGATGGGGGGGATCAACAACACGTTCAGGTACGGGCATTTCAATTTATCATTTCTTATCGACGGGAAATTTGGCGGGAAATTGTTTTCAAACACCAACCTCATCGCTTATCAGCAGGGGCTATCTAAATTAACCCTGCCCGGCAGGGATGTTTTGTATGGAACCAATCAGCAATCTGCCCAGGCCTACTATGGCGACTGGCAGTCGGCAAACGAAGGGATGTTTGTGTACGATGCCAGTTTTATTAAATTCAGGCAGTTAATTGTTGGGTATGATTTTGATACTAAAAAACTATTTAACAATAAAATACATGGTTTACGATTAAGCTTTGTTTGCCATAATGTGTTCACTATTAAGAAGCATACACCAAATATTGACCCGGAATCAACCTATTCCGCGTCTATATATACCCAGGGCCTCGAGGCGCCGGCAGTTCCTTATTCCAGAACGCTGGGGTTAAATCTTAATATCAAACTATAAGTAATCAGGTGTGAACAATAAGAACTACAGAAATGAAACTTAAAAATATTTACTTACTGACAACGGCATTTTTAATGGTGATGGCTGTAGCCTGTAAAAAGGAACTGGCAACCACCAATACCAACCCAAACGCAATTACAGGCGATGCTTATAATCCAAACCTTTTGCTAACCACAGTTCAGCTAAATTACACCGGGAGCACTAATTTCGGTGGGAGTGCCTGGGCAACAAAATGGGGCGCAGCAGCATGTTTTATTCAGCATACCGCCTCCACCAACGCCGGGTTTTATTATGGCGACAAATATTTAAATAATATAGGCGCCATGGGCGAAATGTTTCAGGATTCCTATACCTCCGAAGTACAACCCGCGGTTGAGCTTTTCCTGCTTTCGGCCAATAAACCGCAATACCGTAACCTGCACCAAATGGCAAGAATAATGAAGGCCATGGTGTTTGAACAGATCACAGACCAATACGGCGACATCCCTTATTTTCAGGCAGGGTTAGGGTATTATAATCGGATTTATACGCCGGCTTACGACAAACAGCAGGCTATTTATACCGACTTACTAAAAGAAGTTTCGCAAGCGGTTGACAGCCTTGATGAAAACGCAGATAAACCAACCGGCGACGTTTTATATTCATCGGCCGGCGACCAGATTGCTGAATGGAAACAATTTGGTAACTCGTTATTAGTGCGTATGGCTATGCGTTTAACCAATGTTGACCCTGCAACTGCTAAGAGCTATGTAACCAAAGCTGCCGCCAATACCATGAAAAGTAACGACGATAATGCAATTGTGCAGCATCAGGATGGTAATCAATTAACACAAAACAGAGACGCGACAGAAATTTTTGGTAATGACAGTACCGATCTCAGACTTTCGAGTGTGTTAGTAAGCAGTATGAAAAACAACGGCGACCCCCGCCTGCCGGTAGTTGCCTGGATATATTCCACAGATGCTAACGGAAACATTACCAGTGACACCGACCCTAATGACCAGTTAGGCATGCCGCCGGGTTTTATTGTGGGAGGAAACAACCCGCAGCGAGACATTACTAAGCTTGATTCGGTACCGGCCAATGGTATTGCCGGCTATTCGCGTTTAAATAACAATATTTTGAATACGGCTGCCCCAACGTTGATTTTAACTTATGCCGAAACCGAGTTTTTACTGGCAGATGCTGCCAAACGCTGGGGTATAGCCGGCGACGCAGCAACCCATTATAAAAATGGGGTATTAGCAGCCGTTACCCAGTTAGCTGCTTATGGAGATGCGGCTACGATAGATGAGGGCGACGCCTTAAGTTATTATGATAATGTGGCTTATGATGATGGCAACGCCCTGGCACAGATTAATACCCAATACTGGCTTTGTACGCTTATGGATGAGTACGAAGCATGGGCAAACTGGCGGCGAACGGGATATCCAACCTTGCAGCCAACCAATTATCCGGGTAATGTAACAAACGGTACCATACCCCGCAGGTTAACCTATCCGCCGAGCCAGAAAGTAACTAATTTAACAAATTATAACACCGCTGTTGCCCGATTAACGGGTGGTGATAAAATAACCAGCCGCGTTTGGTGGGATACGGCACCGTAACATTAATTTTAGTATTGCTTTAGGCCAGGTAAACTTTGCGATCCCTGTATTCGGGGGATGCGAAAATTACCTGGCCTTTGCGTTTAATGCCTGTTTGCCTTCTGCAATTTAGTATGAGCATACTATCCGTATTTACGGATGTTGCGGCTTACCGGGATAAATTCAATTTAAGCGATAATACGTATTTTGTAAAATATTCGTTTGCTTTGTCGCAACAAGCGTATATCATGTTAAATAAGTTCATCCCGGTTATCTTCGTTTTCTTCATTCAAGTCAGTTTAGCACAATCGGTGCTACCGCCATCGCCCGAGATGCAGAATGCCTATAGGAAGGGCAGCCGTGATAAAAATGGAGCACCGGGAAAAAGTTACTGGCAAAACATAACCGATTATACCATCAAAGTATCCTTCGATCCTGAAACGAGGGAACTGAAAGGCACCGTGGCCATTGCCTACACCAACAATAGTCCGGATACACTGAACCGGCTGCTGTTTAAACTTTTTCCCAATCTTTACCAAAAGGAGGCTATGCGCACCATGCCGGTATTACCCGCAGACCTTGGCGATGGCGTTCATATTAGCCGCTTAGCTATTGATGGCCAGATACCCGAAAAGACTAACCTTATAACGCGCGGAACAAATTTAACAGTGCGCAAGGTACAGGTATTGCCCGGTCAGCACATACAGGTTACGGTTGATTATAATTACCAGTTAAATAAAGGCTCGTTTATCCGTACGGGGCAAGTGGATACCGGTGCCTTTTTCATTGCCTACTTTTTTCCGCGGCTGGCCGTTTACGATGATATTGACGGCTGGAACGAATATCCTTACACCGGGCACGATGAGTTTTATAATGATTACGGCAGGTTTAATGTGGAAATTACCCTGCCCGGCAATTACCTGGCCTGGGCCACCGGCAACTTGCTGAACCCGGATGAAGTTTACACCCCAAAAATTGTAAAGCGGCTGCACGATGCGGAACAAAGTGACGGTATAACGGATGTTATTACCGCCGCCGACCAAAAGGATGGCAACATTACCATCCCTCAAAAAATAAATACCTGGAAATTTGGGGCCGATAATGTTACTGATTTTGCCTTCGGTATCAGCAACCACTATGTGTGGAAAGCATCCAGCCTGATGGTAGAGCCTAAAACTGGCAGGCGCAGCCGTGTGGATGCGGTTTATAACCCGGAGCACGAAGCATACGTGCCGGTTATCAATTACGCCCGCAACACGGTAAAAGCCATGAGTTATAATTTCCCGGGTCTCCCCTTCCCGTATGCTCATGAAACGGTTTTTGATGGGTTGGATGCGATGGAGTACCCCATGATGGTAAACAACCTGCCCTTTAAAACCAGGGAGGAGACAGTTGAGCTAACCACACACGAGGTATTCCACACCCTGTTCCCGTTTTTTGTAGGCACCAACGAAACAAAACATGCCTTTATGGACGAAGGCTGGGCGACGCTCACCGAATTCCTGCTGCATCCATTGGTAGTCCCTGGCGTGCCTCTTGATTATGACATCAGCGATGTAAACAAAAGCGCTGGCACCGAACAGGATGTGCCCATCATGACGCTTACACCCCAACTATACGGCAAGGCCCGCTTTGCTGATAAGGACCTTAAACCGGCGCTGGGTTATTTATATGTAAAAGAAATGCTTGGCGATACATTATTTTTAAAAGCATTAAAACAATACATTCTTACCTGGCAGGGCAAACACCCAACGCCTTATGATTTCTTTTACAGCATCAACACAGCCTGCGGCGTAAACCTTAACTGGTTTTGGAACAACTGGTTTTTTAACAAGGGCATTCCGGACCTCGCCATTGGCGCCGTATCGCATACGGGGAAGAACTATACCATCAATATTAAAAATTTAGGTACGGAGGTGGTTCCGGTTCATCTTACAGTATGGTATGTTGATGGAAGCAGTGAAGTGATCAGTAAAAGTATAGCCTGCTGGGCATCGGGATTAAAAACACTCCGACTGAAACTGGTGACTCAAAAACAAATCAAACAACTTGTTTTAGGGACGGCATTCGATGCCGATGTGGATAAAAGTAATAATGTATGGAGGCCCTGAAGGAATTCCTGTTTTAACATTTGCATGCCTGAATTTATAAAAATAAATTTGTGAAAGGCAATCAGCAAATAATAAAAATGGCGGCAGATGATTTTAAAATAACCATACACATGGTTTCAAGTCTTGATGGCTATATCGCCAAAAAAGACAACAGCGTGTCGTGGTTTAACACAGCCAGCAACTACGAGAATGGCGTTAAGCTTACTGCGGAGGAAATGCAGGCGTTTCTTAAAACTATAGACTGCTACATTATGGGTTCCCGGACGTATGAACTCGCTTTTGAACTTTCAAAACAGTACGGATGGGCTTACGGCGATGTGCCAACTATCGTATTAACGCACCGTGAACTACCAGTTGAAAGGGCGAACATCGAAATTTACCAGGGCGATTTGGAAAAACTGGTGAATGAACGACTAAAACCAAACTACAAAAACGTTTGGCTGGTAGGCGGAGCCGAGCTTGCCAGGGATTTTATACGGTTGGGTTTAGCCGACGACATAAGACAGTCGATTTTGCCCATTATTTTGGGTGACGGAACGCCATTTTATGACCAGATAGGGCGGGAGCAGGCATTGCACCTGAGGGACATTACTGCGTACAAAAATGGGATGGTGGAGTTGTGGTATGAGATAAAAAGGTGACGGGATGGACTCAAAAAACTGCCTGCGGCCAGAGTTTGGTTGGACGTGCACGTACTGCGCGAATGCGTTAATCAATAATTTCTTGCAATATTTGTAAATGTGGTTTATAGCTATATCCATGAAAAGAACTGTTTTTTTATTTGCCCCGATTTTATTGGTATGTTGTTTATTTGCCTGCAAAAAGCCCGCTAAAGCGGATATGCTGACTAACAGCAACTATCAGCTTATTGTCGGCAAATGGACGTTACAGAGACAACGCGTGGTATTTCATATTGACAGCACGCAAACCATGGATAGTACCTACACTCCGAGTATCGATAATAGGGTAGATATACAATTCAATCCGGACAATTCATTTGTCAATATAAAATATTACCCAATCGGCGGCGGTAATACCGGCGAGGGGGGGCTAACAGGATTGTACGGGTTTTCAGGTTCAGCATTCAGTATGACGAGCCGTGGTATTCAGGGCCTGAGGAGCGGAGACCCTGAATTTGCGGATGATGCTATGGGTAACCTTGGTACGCCCGTTCTTTTGGCTTATTCAATTAACGTAAATCAACTAACAATAAATGAACTTGATATTGAGATTGTATACACGTACTCCTATAATTATGCGCAGCATTTTAAAGCGGAAAGCTATTATTATTTTAGTAAATAGCAATTCCACCAGGCTTAGTCCCCAGCTTCAACGCATGTCGTACGGAGAGTTTTAGAAATTAGTTATATAATCACATCAGATGGCTGCAGCAAATTTTCAGGAAATTGACAGGCTTTGGGATTATGATAAACCTCAGGTAACAGAGATGAAATTTAGAGAACTGCTGCCCGCCGCGGAAAAATCCGAAAATAAATCCTACTACGTCGAATTGTTGACTCAACTTGCAAGAACGCAAAGCTTACAGCGAAAATTTGATGTGGCTCATGAAATATTGGATAACGCACGTCAGATTATTAGTGGCAGGAACATGCCTGTTGCCGAAATCAGGTACCTGCTTGAAAGGGGAAGAACGTTTAACTCGGCCAATGATAAGGAGAAGGCAATTGCCCTATTTAAGGAGGCGTATCACCAGGCATTAAACCATAACGAAGATTTTTATGCAATTGATGCGGCCCACATGCTGGGTATTGCTGAAAAACCACAAGAGCAATTGAGCTGGAACCTGAAGACAATGGACCTGGCGGAAAACAGCACCGACACCAAAGCGAAAAAATGGTTAGGATCCTTATATAACAATATTGGATGGACTTATCACGACTTAAAAGACTACACCAAAGCTTTGCATTTTTTTGAAAAAACATTGACCTGGCGAACAGATCAAAAAGACGAGAAGGGAGTTTTCATCGCCAAATGGTGCATTGGCAGGGTCTGCCGCTCGCTTGACAGAATTGATGATGCGCTAAAAATTCAAAATGAATTACTGGACGAAGCTCAAAAGAAAAAATTGGAGCCGGGATATGTTTTTGAAGAATTAGCCGAATGTTTATTAATCAAGAACGAACCTAACGAAGCCAAAAAATATTTTCAAAAGGCGTTTGAAATTCTATCAACTGACATTTGGTTAAAAACAAATGAACAGGAACGGCTTGAGCGTTTGAAGCGGCTTGGGGAGTGATGTTTTATAAAAGTTAGACTGGCAAAATTATTAGCTGCTTGAAAACATTTTCTTCAGCCAGGTTGTTGTTATCCCAAATTAAATCTGAACGGTTATGAATGCAAAAACAGCAGTGGGTATAGCTACCTTGTATTTAATAATTTATGCAGCATTAGCGGAATTAGGATATCCATATCCGGTTGCAGTATTGTTGCTTGCATCGCCACTTGTGATTTTAGGAGTGGTATTTATCGTGCTAAAAGATAATCGTGTTGAGTATCCGGAATTGGCTGAAGGCGACGAATGGGGTTATCGCGACCAATCTAAAGAAGAATTGGGTCTGTTTTGAAAACACGCGGGGGAGATTTAGATGATCTGTGCGAGTTTGGGCTAACTGAATTGGTTCAGTTAAAGGTGTTATGGCCACCTAACTAAATCAATTCACTTTAACTCTATCTAACCTTATCACCCCAATTTAACTCATTCGGTCTTCAAACTCTTTACCGGATTTGCCAGCGCGGCTTTAAGCGCCTGGAAGCTAACGGTAACGATGGCAATCAGCAGCGAAGCGGCCCCGGTGAGTATAAACATCCAATAACCTATATGGATATGCAGCGGATAATTCTGCAGCCATTTACTCATTAGCCACCAGGCAACAGGCGATGCAATTGCAAATGACAGGCTCACCAACAACACGAAATCCTTCGATAACATGGTTGCAATGCCGGTAACAGAAGCACCTAGCACCTTGCGGATGCCTATTTCCTTGATGCGGTTTTCGGCTGTAAAAGCAGCAAGCGCAAACAGGCCCATACACGAAATAAAAATGGTCATTCCGGCAAAAATGGCTGCAATAGTGCCAGTGTTTTCGTCGCCGTGTAAGCGGTAAGCAAAGTTTTGGTTCACAAACTCGCACACAAAAGGGTAATCCGGATTATATTTTCTGAATACGGCGCTGATCTTTGATAAGTTGGTCGACACCGGCCGCGCACTATTTAAGCGTAGGTTTATGGCGCCGAATTGCCGTGTAGTACCCCGGATGATGATAGGATTGGCCAAACTATAGGCCCAGCCGGCTACAAAATCTTTGATCACCCCTACTATATGCAATTCGGTTTTATTAAAACGCATCAGTTGCCCAACCGGGTTTTTAAGCCCCATTTTACTTACTGCGGCCTGGGTAAGCAGCACGGCGGCAGTATCGGTGGGATAGCGCGACACATCGATGTCACGTCCCTCCAGTAAGTTAATGCCCGTGGTCTTGGTAAAATCCTTATCTGTGAAGTTTTCAAGCAGTTCGATACTTTGTGCGGGATTTTTTCCGGCCCAACTGTAACTGTCGCTCGCGGTCCATAAATCATTTACCGGCGAATTAGTGCGGGTAATATCCGCTACAGCACCGCTTTCGGCTAATTCGTGCTTAATTACCGTATAGTTTTTTGCGATATCGCCTTTCACGTACAGGTAAGCCAGGTTATCAGCGTCGTATCCTTTGCTGCGATGCAGGGCAAAATCTATCTGCCGGTAAATAACCAGCGTACAAATAATAAAAGCAATGGCCATGGTAAACTGTACTACCACCAACACCTTGCGCGGCGCAACCAGCGCCCCGGCCGACGTTAAAATACCCTTTAATACTTTTACCGGCTTATATGCCGAAAGATAAAATGCGGGGTAGCTACCTGCAATAATCCCCGTAAAAAGCATAAACCCAGCTACGGATAACCAGAATAAAGGATTGCCATAAGGCACCGCGAGCTGCCCGCCCACCAGGTTATTAAACGCCGGCAGGCAAAGCTGGGCCAGTATAATAGCCAGTGCCCCGGCCACCAAAGCGATAAGCACCGATTCGCCCAAAAACTGCCTGATCAGCAAGCCGCGACCTGCCCCTGCTACTTTGCGAATCCCTACTTCCTTGGCGCGTTTGGCGCTCCGGGCGGTGCCCAGGTTCATGTAATTGATACAGGCTATCAATATAACCATTAAGGCAATTAACGCAAACCAGCGCACCATCACCAGCCTGCCCGGCACAAATTTGCCATTGTCGTAAGTATACAGCCACCAGTCGGCCATTGGCATTACTATGCCATGGGCGTTTTGGTCCACCGGCTTACCGTGATACAAATTCCAGAAAAGTTTGTCGGTAGTTTGCCGGCTCACGCCCGGCTTCATCAAAACCGATACATCTACAGTATTAAAGCCCCAGCCGCTTCGTGCCCAGTGCACTTCGTGCATATAACTTAACGGCACTATATACTCCACATAGTTGAAACGCGTATTGCCCGGCAGCGGTTTCAGCACACCTGTTACGGTAAAATGGGCAGTGCTGTCAATCTTTACAATTTTTCCCATCGGGTTCTCGTTGCCAAAAAGTTTTTTGGCCATTCGCTGGCTTAATACAATGCTGTGCAAACCGGTGAGCGACGTTGCCGCATTGCCTTTAAGGAACGGATAACTAAAAAATTGAAAGAAATTGGCATCGGTGAGCAAGCCTTTGCCTTCAAAGTGCTTATCGCCATGTTTTAAAACAAACGAGCCCACACCCGAAAGCCGGTTAACATCTTCTACCTGCGGATAATTGGCTTTTAATAGCGGAGCAAGGTCAGATGGCTGTGCATCGTTGACCTCTAAATGACCGTTAACCGTTGTTTGGCTAAAAACCTGGTAAATACGATTGCCGTTTGCGTGAAACTTGTCGAAGCTGAGTTCATTGGTCACCCACAAAAAAATGAGTATGGCAGTGGTCATGCCAATGGCCAGTCCGCTGATATTGATGAAGGAAATGGTTTTGTTTTGGCGGATTTGCCGGTAGGTTGTTTTCAGTAGCAAGCTCCAAAAACGGGCCTCGTTGCCGATGAGCTGCGTTAAACCTATTTTGGGACGTCTGGATGGAAGCTGAATGTGGTACCCGTTAACAGCGCGCCCATTCCGCTGTGTTTTACTGTACGTTACGTGCGCAAGCTCCTTGCTGATGCGCTCTACATCGTTTATTAACGCCTGTTTTTGAAAGGAGGTTACCTGCGGTTCTGGGTCCTTGAAGCTGCTTAGAAATTCCTTAACTGCTTTAAATAAATTCGGATGCGTGCCCAATAGGTAAGCCAACTCGTTGACTTCGGCATCAGTAGCCTTTCCAGAAAGAAAAAGCTCGACCATGAACCATATATATTCTTCCATGCAGCGGGGATGTGGCGTTTTTTATTAGACGCAAGTTAAGGGATATTCGTTGCATTGAGCTGGGTTGTTTTTAGGGTTTAACCGGCCACCGCTTCAAGCGTCTCGTTGACGTTAGCAAATAAACTTCAGCGGGCTTTCAGGATTTACGCTGGTAACAACACTCGTTAATAGGAGTAATAAATAGCGAGTAACCGCCGTTGGTTTTGTTAAGCAGTTTGCACCCGCTCGGGTTAATCATTAATTTGTCGCTTTGCCGTGTATTTCGAAATACCTGATAAACTTTAATATCTTAGCGGCACTAAATTTTAATTACCATGAAAAAGCTATCCCTTGGTATTTGCACCATTTTATTGATAATAACTGCAAATACTTACGCCCAGATAACCCCGCAACCCAGTTCAACTGAAACCATTACGCAGGGTTTTGGCCTGGGTAAAATTAATTTAACGTACTCTCGTCCAAATGTAAAGGGTCGTAAAATATTCGGCGGCATGGAACCTTATGGTATAGTTTGGCGTACCGGCGCCAATTCGGCAACGGTAATTAAATTTACGGATGATGTTATTATGGAAGGCAAAAAGATACCGGCCGGCGAATATGGCCTTTTTAGTATTCCCGGAGAAAGTGAGTGGACCATCATTATCAGTAAGCAGCCCAATCAATGGGGCGCGTATTCTTATAAAGAGGCTGATGACTTTTTGCGTTTCAGGGTAAAAACTGAAACCTTGCGCGACTTAACCGAAACGATGACGCTGGCTTTTACCGATGTAGCGCCAACTACCTGTAAGCTGCAAATGAGATGGGAGCATAGCGGCTTCGCCATTCACATAACTGCCGATATAGATGCCAAGGTTATGGCCCGTATCGATTCGGCTATGAATACCGCTAAAAAACCTTATTATGAGGCCATCATCTATTACTACAACAACAATAAGGACATGACCAGAGCCCTGGCATGGGCTAATGAATTGGAAAAAGATAAAGCATTTCCGCCCTTTGTTCCTAAACTATGGAAGGCCCGCGTATTGTTAAAAAAGGGGGATAAGGCCGCCGCCATAGCTACCGCGCAGGAGGGTGTAAAAATTGCGGCCGAAAGTAAGAGTGATGAATATGTTCGATTAAATACCGAAGTAATTGATCAGGCAAAAAAATAAACCGCCGATTCCACGCCATGAAAAAGCTATTATTCCTGCCGTTCTTATTAATCGCCAAACTTGCCCTCGCGCAAGCCGACACTTCCCACGTAAAACTCTTTAATCCATCATCAGTAAGTACCCCAAAAGGCTATTCGCAAGTTGCGCAAATTGATTTGGGCAATTGTAAAATGCTGCTGCTGTCGGGGCAAGTTGCCCTGGATGTTAAGGGCAGCCTTGTTGGTAAAGATGATTTCGCAAAACAAGCAGAACAAGTGTTTTTGAATATCAAAAATATTGTTGAAAGTGCAGGTGGAACCATGAACGACGTTGTTAAGCTGAACTATTACCTCGTTGACATCAGCAATTTACAAACGCTAAGACAAATGCGCGATAAATTTGTAAACACTGCAAAGCCGCCTGCAAGCACGCTTGTACAAGTCAATAAACTATTCAGAGACGATATCCTGATAGAAATTGAGGCAACTGCTATAATCAAACCCAAAAACTAAAGATTATGAAGCATCCTCTATCCGCTTAATTTGTTTGGATTCTTTTTTTGAAGTACCCGAACCCGCGCCAAAGCGCCATGAAAAGGTTAATGTAGCCCTGGAACTTACTGTATGGCGTTCCCAATTGAGCAACAGGTCATCGCTGCTTCTTAAAAATGCGCGTTTCCGGCTGTTGAAAACGTCATTGGCATTAAAACTCAGCGAAGCCCTGTTGCCGGTAAAGTCATACTTTGCGGCTGCGTCCAATCCGAAAGCTGCACGGTTTTTATCCTGCAAAATCATATCCGGTGCCCGATAATCTGCGTGGATTTGAAATGATAAGCTTTTTACAGGCGTTATATTACTGGTAACATTTGCATTCCAGCTAAGGCCGTAGTTGCCGGCAATACCGAATTGCGGGGCGGCATCATTATTCCTGTTGTAAATATTGGTATTTGCGGTAAGGTCCCATCCTTTTAGCAGGTCGAAGTGGGCTATCAGCTCCAACCCCGTGGTTGTTGAACGTTTTAAATTTTCGGGGATAGTGGTTGTTTCATCATTAACCGGCGCGGTTTGAATATGCTGGATTACATTGTTGATTCTGTTATAATAGATGCCGGAGGTGAGGGATACATTTTGCCAGGTTTTATTATAATCTAATTCCAGGTTAGTGATACTTTCGGGCCTTAAGCCCGGGTTCCCCTTGTAGTAATTTGCCGGATCGGAAAAATCTGTGGTGGAATTTACTTCCCTGCCGATTGGCTTTAAAATCCGGCTGCTAAAATCAAACTGCAACTGGGCGTTGTTTTCGAGTTTTTCGGTGAGCAGCACACTGGGATATAGGCCCTTGACGGGTACTTTTACCGGCGCGGCAACTAACAAATTATTCGCATCATAACTAATTAAGGTAGCGTCGAGGTGACTATCTTCTCCGCGTAAACCTACCTGGTAGCTAAAATTAGCTATTTGATCTTTGTAATTCAAATAAACGGAATGTACCTGGTTATTGCTGCTAAAAAAACCATTAAAAATATAAAGCGGCGTGTCGCCGGTACCTAAAACCTGCCAGGCATATTGGTTGTTATTGGCCAATGTAATTTGGCTGCGATAACCGGCTGAAAACTGACCCGATTTACCAACCGGTAAAACATAATCTGCCTGTATATTATAATTGGTGGAGTTGTGCCTGGTATCACTTACCAACGGTGTATCAATAACTGGTGGCGGTGTTCCACTAATAGGGTTATAATGGGTTGTATATTGCTGGTAATCCCTGAAACTGCCGTTTGCGTATGCAAAGTTGAACGTAAATTCCTCTTTAGGTTTTTTAAAATGCAGACTGTAGTCCAGGTCAAGCTCATAGCTGTTGCCATTATTATTGATGATGTTATAGCGGTTGATGGACTGAATTTGTGTGCCATCTGCAGCGAAATTATCAAAGCTTAAAGCCTCATTACGGTGAGAATTACGCGAATTAAAGCTGCCGGATATACCCAGCGTACTCAAGGGAGTCAATGAATAATCGATGCCGGCTTTTACAAACTGAATTTTGTTCCGGGTAACGGATGGAAAGTACTCAGTTGAATATTTAACGGAGTCGGCCGGTTTTAAAAAGGTCAGGTACTGAACTCCGGTGCTGTAAGTATTTCCATTTTTGAGGCTGTAGTTGCCATATAAGTTTATCTTACCTCGTTGGTAACTTAAGCTGGCGTCGCCGTTGTAATTATCGCGGGTGCCTCCACCAATAGCTACAGCGCCGTTTAACCCGGGCTTGCTGTTCTTTTTTAGAATGATATTGATGATGCCCTCTCCATCAGCATCATATTTAGCCGGTGGGTTGGCAATTACTTCTATACTTTCAATGGCATCGGCAGGCATTGATTGCAGCAATTGTGCAACATCGCCGCTACCGATAACCGAAGGCTTGCCATCAATCAGCACTTTAACGCCGGTTAATCCGCGCAAACTTACATTGCCATTGCCGTCAATTTGCAGGGTGGGCACATTTTGCAGTAAATCGGCCGCGGTACCGCCTTTGCTCACAAGGCTTTGGTTAACTGAGAATACCTTTTTACCGTCGATGTTTTTTAATGCATTCTTTTTGGCGGTGATAGCAACCTCTTTCAGCATGTTATGTTTTGACGCTGTCATCCGCAGTGCGCGTAAATTTAAATTGACGGTTGCCGGATTGATCAATATGTTTTCTTGGACGAGATCGTTATAGCCAACATAAGTTATCCGTAGTGTAAATGTCCCGTCATGCACATTTTCGAACAGAAAATGACCGCTTGTATCCGTTTGGGTTCCTTTAACGGGGGCCTTAGTTTGCTGACTTAATAAGGACACCGTGGCAAACTGGATAGGCTCATGCGTTAACGAATCGGTTAGCGTTCCGGATATTTTTATGTTTTGCTGGCTATATCCCCTAACGGCAATCAACATTAGTAACCCGATTGCTGCTATTTTTAATTGAAATAATTTCATGTACTGGTTTTTGATGGTCAAAGGTGTTTCAACAAGGAACCTTGTTATTGTCGATGATGATCGGTACCCAATGGGCTATTGAGCGACTGTATTTCAGTAGTCCGGTGCTTGCGGGGTTCTTGCAAAGTGGAGATGAATTGCTCGTCCGAAGGCTGATCGGGCAGGGGCGATAGCCTGCACCTCTGCCCGGTTAAGATTAATACCTTATTGGTCCGCTACGCGTAAACATTCGGCCTCCTTAACTAAAACAGCAATTCCGCAGGCGGAGTTACGCCTTTTAAACGCAGGTAAATGGTGGTTTGACCCCGTTGATGGGTTTGGTGTTCAAATACCTTGGCGAATAATCCGCTTCTTGTGAGTTCATGCTTACCAAATTTTGTGGTTTGCTGCAGTTGATCGGGCGTCATATTTTGAAGTGTGCTGATTACAAAATCGTAGCTATCCATTACCGCCTTTGTGGTAGCTTCCTTAGTTGGTGACACCGTTTTTTCATTAACATTATGAGCGGCAAGTGTTTCACCTACGGGGTTTGGTTTATCACTTGCGACAGCAGCAAAAATATAATTGGCATCTGATAAATGAAGCATTTGCTGCGCAAACGAGCGGATCTCCGGCGTTGGTTTAAAACTGTAACCATCTTCAGGCATAGCATCCAGGTAGGCTTTGGTGTATATTTTTGCCCGCTGCCATTCGGCTACCATTTGTGATTGCGTAAACTGAGCGAATACTGAACTGCTGACAAACATTAATGCCAGGATTGTAAACAATAGTGATACTTTTTTCATGATTTTGATTTTTTGTTGGTCAAAGATGTTTTTTATCAATCGGCCTCAATAATCTTTTCGACGGGGTTGCGGCTATTTCCAATGGTTGCAGCTGTTTATCCGACATCGGGATTTTTCGCAGTTTTTTAACCAACCGTCTGAATTTTCATGGCAATTGCAGAGAATAATGGCCCAACGGTATAAAATAGCGTATGAAGACTTAAAAGGTTAGTATTTTTGAGCATGAAGATATGGAGGCAAGCACCCAGTATTATTCAACTCCAGGTGCTGATATGGGCAGCCGTGTTGTTTGCCAACTTTTTCTCGATGTTGCCGATGGACGGCTGGCCAAAATCAGTGATCTATACGGCGGTTAACACCATCGTATACGCAATTATTATTTATGGCAATATTTTGGTGTTGTACCCGGTATTTTATCAAAAACAACGGTTTGCCTGGTATGTGGCAACTGTTGCGCTTTGTTTGGTTGCCGTGGGGGTTTTACGGGGTTATACGACCATTGCGCTTTACCAGTATTTTTCGTTGATAGAAATAAGGCCGGTAACCTTCGGAAGGTTGCTTGGTTATGTTCCGGGCGGGATACTCATTTATATTATGAGCCTGGTGTTTCGCGTTGCTATTGCCTATTTTACTTTAAAGCAGCAAACGGAAGAAATTATGTTGCAGAAAAGCCAGGCCGAATTAAATTTACTGAAATCGCAGGTGCAGCCGCATTTTTTGTTTAACGTGCTCAACAATATTTACTACCGGGTTTATAAAGGCGACCCGATGTCGGCGGGATTGATTGAACGCCTGTCGGACATTATGCGTTATTTTGTTGATGAAAGCCCGAAAGATGAGGTGCCTGTTGCCACCGAAGTTGCCTTTATAGAAAACTATATGGAGCTCGAAAAAATCCGCATCAGACATGGCGCCACCATTAATTTCGAGAAAGCGTATAATCCCGAACTCCGCATTCCGCCAATGCTGCTGATGACCTTTGTAGAAAATATTTTTAAACACGGGATAGATAAATCGCAAAAGCAAAATGAGGTAACGATTTCGCTGGTACAGCAGAACGGCTACCTGCTGTTTAAAACCAGCAATCGCAAAAACGATTCACCGGCAGCCCATCAGTCTGGCGGATTTGGCATCGCCAATTTAACCAAAAGGCTAAAGATGTTGTATGGCCAGGAATTTGAGCTTGATATTGACGACCGGGGAGATTTATACACCGCATCATTGAAAATCCCAACCCGATGAATTTAAGCTGCATCATTATCGACGACGAGCCGGATGCCATCGACCTGGTGGAACTGCTGATACAGCAATGTACCACCTGGACACTGAAAGCCAAGTGCTACGATGCGCTGGAAGCCATGGCGTTTTTAAAAAAGCAAAGGGTCGATTTTATTTTTTTGGATATCAACATGCCAAAACTAACCGGTATGGAACTGGCAGCCTTATTGCCGCCCCAAACCAAAATTGTTTTCACCACCGCCTATTCCGAATATGCGGTAGATAGCTATGCTTTTGAAACAATTGACTACCTGCTGAAACCTATTACCTTAAAACGCTTCCTGGCGTCAGTTAAAAAAATAGAACAACATTTTTTGAAACGGGAACCGGAGCAATCTGCAAATGCTGAACAGCGGGAGGAGTTTTTTTTCGTAAAGTCCGGAAAAGTTTTCAGGAAGATTGTATTGAAGGATATTCAATATTTTGAAGGAGAAAAAGATTATGTACGGCTGGTAACAGGGCACGAACAATTGCTAATATACCGCCGGCTAAAGGATATTGAAGAACAGCTGGATTTGCCGTTTATTCGGATACACAATTCTTATATCATCAATTACGAACAGCTCACTAAAATAGAAGATAACCATATTTACATAGCCGGAAAACGCATACCCGTTAGCGAAAAATTCAGGGATGGGTTTATGAAGATTATTAATGAAAAGAAGTTTTAATTAGGCTTCTAAATACGCTCCCTGCCATCACCAATCCAATTTTAACAACGCAACCCCCTGCCTTGGCAACTTGATGTTTAAGCTTAACGTGCCGTTTTCAATCTTTTCGTTTCCGGATGCTTTTATCGCCTGCAATTGTCCTGCTTTTTCCAGCAGACTTACCTGCGCACTGCTTGGGTTTTGAGGCGAACCCATCTTTTTCCAAACTTCGTAGGCATTGCTGTGCTGGTCGTCAATTCTGTATTCGGTTAATTTTATCTTTTTAGCGGGGATGCCGATGATATTTACCGTTATGGTTTCGCCGGGGTTTTGTATATCGGCATCATGATAATTCCAAACCATTACGGCCGCAGTATGGCTGCCTTTGCTGGCTAGTGCGCCAATATCGGTTTGCGCGCCCCGTACGCCCGAATCCAGCATCGCGCTAAGCGGATACCTGCGATTGCTTATGGCCTGCACTCGCATACCCCGCATCATGCCAAACATGCGGAAAACATTTAATACCGGCTTATCAACACCGTTGGTAGCCAGGTCGCGAAAGCCGGCAAACCAGGGCTGCCCCTCAAACTCAAACGACCATGAGACTGCACCAGTCAAATTTACCTGGTATTCGTCCATCAGCTCGTAATGCCGCGCAAAGGCCGCCGCCGTATAGCTGGAATACATGGTGCCGTTGCGATAGGCATTTTCGGGGTTGGTAGCCATGCCACAGGCTGCACAACCCTCCGGGTCCGATTCGCCGATAATTATCGGGATGTTTTTAAGCTGCGGGAAAGCACTGATGGCTTTGAATGCCCCGGCAATATTATTCAGCTGCTGTTTAATACCCATCGTCACAGTGCCGTTAACCACCTTTGGCGAACCCTTAGCATGAAAAGATACCAAATCGAGCGGCGAACCCACCTTGCCGGTTACATAATTGGTGTCGGTGAGGCAGTGTTTTAAAAAAGCGGTTAACCATTTCTCCGCCCCGCCGGTAACATCCGGACCGCCCACCCGCGCGGTTGGCAGCGCCCTTTTTACGCCATCGGCAGCATAATCATACATTTTAAAAAACTCGGGCATGGTACCCTGCCAATACATAATATTAGGTTCGTTCCAAACCTCCCAATACCAGCTATCCACCTCCGTTTGGCCGTGCCGGGCCACACAATGCTTCACCCATTGATAAACCAGTTCCTCAAACTTTTTATAATCCTTAGGCGGATAGGCCCAGCCGGTTTCAATTTTGCCGCCGGGTTTCCAGTTATGTTTATACGGCTGCGGATGCGTCGACAATGCTTCGGGCATAAACCCAATCTGCGCAAGCGGTTTCATGCCCCGTTTTATATAAGTATCAAATATACTGTCGACAATTTTATAGTTATACACCGGATTCCCTGCCGCATCTTCGGTATAAATATTGGTCGAACCCCACTTCAGCGCAGGCGTGCCATCGCCGGTAGTGAGTAAATTATGCGCACGCACATAAACCGGCACCGGGCTTAAGGCCGCCAATTCCGAAAGCAGTTTTTTCCCGTTGGGCATATAGGTAAAATTCGGCTCATCGTAACCAAACCATGCCCATATTGGTTTCATGGGGACGATTTCTTTATTTAAGTTTACTTCGATGGTGGCAGGTTTGCTTTGGGTGTATAGTTGGTGGTTTGCCAGGCAGGCTATGACCAGTAATAGGTAGCTGTGTTTTAGTGTGGTTAGCATGCTTTTATTGGGAGGTGTTTAATAGGGATAAATATGGGGAGATTTAATGAGGTATTTAGAGAAATAGTGCAAAAATCAGTTCAAGAACACACGATGAGAAAGATTCCTACCTATCTAAATTAAACCATTATTTCCCCTACCCACATTTATTCCTCCACTCCACAAAACATTCTTTAATAACCGCATCAATATTTTCCTCGGTTGCACCATCCCAATAATATTGATCTCCATAATTGTCTAAAGAGTGTTTGGCATGATAGAGAAGATAAAAATCGTGATAGAACATCTCATAGTTTAAATCAACGTGGGCTTCCTTTAAAATATCTAAAGCCACAACCATCGTTTTTTTCGCGATTACATAACAAGCATAATTCCTTAGAACCAGTTCCCGGTCATCCCATCGCAGGTTAAGTTCCTGAAATGCTTTTTCGGCGAGGTGTTGCATTTCAAATTGGTTAAAAGGCCGTTGTTCCCCCGCAAGCATCACCAAACTTTCGGTGTCAAAACCGGCCACTATCATATCATATGCCCAGGCTACCCATCGCTCATCAACGCTTCGGCCAGTCATTTTAAAAAACAATATTTCTGCAGTTGATGCTATCGGTTTCATATCATTATTATATTTAATTTAAAGTGCCCGAAGAGAGGCTCGAACGCTCCATGTGCATTGTTCTGCATGGTTCGCTACGCTGCTCGCGAAAGATGATCTTCTAGCCCCGGCCTCCTGAAGGGGAAGCGTATTGGGGTCATTATCTTTTCTCATGATACAAAGGAATATAGCACCTGCGCAATCTATTTGCGCGGTGAAAAAATATTTTGATACATTTATGTTATTTAAGTAGTATTTATGATTATTGAATATAAAGATGGTATAGACCCCACTATTACAGGAAGTAATCCGCATGATTACAAGTGTATGTACTGTGACCTTAAACTGAAATGTGAACCAGCTAAAAAAATAACTAAAATGACAATGCGAAAAGTTAAACCGCATTTTATTGAACATAAAAACGCTATGGAAGAAATCCATGGCCCTTTTGAAAATTGGTATTTTAAAACTGTTACCGGACTGAATTATGAAGGTACTAGGTTAGCAAAATGTTTGGCTTGCGGATGGTGGTCGATAGTTGAAGAATATTGGATTGCCGCTGAATGGCAAATTTGGCAATTATTTTATGGTTTGGATGGTATTATAAAAGATATTAATGTGGCTGACGCTTCGGTGCCAATAAACGAACTAAGATCTTTTTTGATAAGAAAATATACGAAACGATTTTATGTAAATCCCAAATCTTTTGAACATTTGGCGGCCAGTGTATTTAGCGATTTAGGCTATAATACTGTGTGCACCGGGTATAGTAAAGATGGTGGAATTGATTTGATTCTAAACAACAACAGCAACACAATAGGCGTGCAAATTAAGAGGACAAAAAACAACATAAAAGTTGAACAAATAAGGGCTTTCTTAGGCGCGATGGTAGTTAATGGTTATAATAAAGGTTTTTTTGTTAGTACAAGTAACTTTCAGAGTGGATGTAATAAGATAGCCAATCGTGTCGGAATCGAACTAATCAATGCAAGCAAATTTTACGATGCATTAAAAGAAGCGCAGATTATTCATTACAATGACGAATTTGCAATTGATCATTCTTCTTTTAGCCATTTACATTTTATTGGCTGCTACCCAATGAACAGTTTATAAAGTTGGTATATAAATACTGTCGAAAAACACTTTCCAGGCAGTATTTGTCGGCCTAATAAAGTTTAAAAATCGTACCCTCCTGTCGGTTTAAGCGCCCCCCCGGCATTACTTTTATCCCCCATTCCCCTATAGCATAAACCCTTTCACATACAACTTACCCACCCGTCCCCAGCTTTCCGATGCATCGTTGAGGGTTTTCCAGAGCCCTTTATCATCAGTTACCTTACCTTTTTTAGCAGGAACCAACGTATTTTCGGGCACTTCGCTTTCAGTAACTTTGGTGGCAAACCAGGTTACGTTTTCGTGCGGGAGGGCTACGCCCAGGATCATGCCGGGGAGGCCGTTGAAAGATTCGGGGCCGCCCGGTACAGGTATCCGTGTGGTGTAAAAAGCAACTACATAAACCGAGTCGAGATAAATGCCGTTCGCGCGGCGGCAAGTATAGCCTGCTATGTCGCGGGTTTCGTCGGTTATTTTCCATTTAATTTTGCGCACGCTGTCTTTAACCAGGTAGGTTTGTTCAAATACTTTTTTCTGATCTACGGAGCTTTTAGCTGTCAGATCGATAAAAACGGTATTAAACTGGTTTAGCAGCGGACTGTCGCCCATCAGCATATTGGTGGGTATATCGGCATCATTGGGCGTATAAAGCGTTTTTTGGTTGCCAAATACCAGCTGCGCCGTAAGTACTCTAAACTGCGGACTATTCTTCTTATAAAAGTCGAACGCGGGCTGCATCCAGGCTTCGTTATCTTTATTAATGGCTTTCTGTAGCAGGGCGTAGGCATTGGTGCGCCGTTCAAATTCAATGGTACCCGAGGTGGTAAAGTGAGGGTGTTGTGCCCGGGCGCCTGCTGCCAGGCAGTATATAATTACAAATAGTATGATCTTCTTTTTCATAACGTTATTGTTTAGATGCCCCCACAGCCATTTTTGTAAAATCGTAATTGATAGTAAGCATAAAATACCGTTTCAGCGTATTATTGGTGGTTTGGGTAATTACGTTACCCTGGGCAAGGCGTGTAAAGCCTGCATTTTGATTCAAAAGGTCATTAGCCCAAAGCTCTACCGACAGGTTGTTGTTTTTCAGGAATTTTTTGGTGATAAATACGTTGAGTAAAAAATTGCTGAAATTTTGATGGAACGAGGCGGTAGCCGCATTGTATTGATAGCTGCTATAAGTGCCGGTCTCAAATTTCAACGGCAAATAAATAGTGCCGTTAATATCACCCCGCGCGCCCCATCCGTTATTGTTGATATTGGGCTGCAATGATGTTTTGCTGATGGTATACGTAGGCCCGCCCGAAAGACCCATCTCTATCTTTTGCTCTTTAAACATCCCCAGATTGATGGTTGGGTTAATCACATAGTTTTTCGACATGTTAAGCGAATCATTGGTATAGTTATAACCGGTATTGCCGTTAATGTTTATTCCTATGCCGGTATTAAGGCCGCCCAGGCTTTGAAACTTGCGGGCAAAGTCCATCCCGCCGTTAAAATTTGTAGTTTGCTTGCCTGGCAGGTTAAAATACTGGCTCACACTTTTGCCTGCCGTATTATAGTTGATGTGATTTACTATAGGATTGGTAATAAACGAATAGTTGCCGTAAAAACCAAAAAACTGGCTGGTAAGCACTTTGTATGAGCGGTAATTTATGTTGAAAGAGTTGGAAAAAGAGGGTGTTAGCCCCGGGTTGCCCAAGACAACGTTCAGCGGGTCGGTATTGGTGGCAATGGGTTGCAACTGCTCCAGCGTGGGTTGCGCTGTTGTACCGTTATAGCCAATGGCGAAACTTTTTTGCTGCGAAAAACGGTATTGAAACCGGGCCTGTGGCGCCCAGTCGATAAAGGAGCGGTCGCTTACATTGCCTGTAAATTCATCCATCTGGTGAAACTGATCATCAGTAACGCGGGTACCGAAATTGAGACTAATTTTACCTTTTTTATAGTTAAGGATGGCTCCCGCATGATTTAAAAACTGGTTAAATACATAATTGCTGCTCAGACTGTCAATCCGCATATCATAAACGCCGGCAGATGTGGCGTTAAAAGTATTCCTGTCGGCACTGGTATGGTTTACACCAATACCATAGTTGAGCACCAATGCCAGCGACGTGCTAAACGGCTCGGACCAGGTAATATTGGTGTTGAATAAATTGCTTTGCAGGTTATTGGTTTTTGATTCGTTGATATCTTCTGTGCTGTCAACCTGCTGCTGCGCATTGTAAAAATTTATATGCGATTTGAGCAAACCGTTGGCCCGGCTCTGGCTGTACGATTCGCTCACCAGGACCGAAAGTGTACGCCCCGGTTTGCGAAACTTTTTGGTATAAAAAGCGCTGCCGTTAAATGCCCGCTGGTCAACCGTATTGTTCAACTGCCGGGTGCTGTTATTCACCAGTGCGTTGTTCAGCGAGTCGGCTGCCGTGTAGTTGTTGTCGGTAATGATATGTTTTAAAGTCCCGTCGAATGATATTTTCAGGTTCGAACTTGTATCCAGCTTAACCTCGTAAACATTGCTAAGCTTTTGCCTAAACATGGAGTTATGATAGTTTTGGTTTGAACCGGTATTAAAAATACTACCGGGTATGTTGTTTTGGCTAAGCGTATTAGTTAACCCATTGATAGTTAATGATGCAATTTTGTAGTTGGCATTGTCTGATTGTTTGTCATCGTTCCACTTGCTGTCGTAATGCACGCCTGCAGATTGTGCCAGCGGGAAACCCTGCCCGCTGTAAATGCCGCCGAAAACATCAAGGTCTTCGGTACTATTGGTGTTAATGTTGATGCCGTTGTCGCTAACATTCAGTTGGTCGCCCGAGCCATATTTCTGTTCGTCCTCCCAGCCCAGCCCCACTTTGCCGTTGTTGCCTATGGTACCGTAAACGGCAAATTTCTCCTTGTTTTTAAATGCGTTTAACAGCAGTTCGCCCTGGTAAATATTGGTAGGGCCTTCACCAGCCTGGGCTTTGCCAAAAACGCCCTGTTTTTTGTCGGCCCGCAACTTAACGTTAATGGTTTTCTGGGTTTTGCCATCATCTACGCCGGTAAAGGCCGCCTGGTCGCTCTTTTTATCATACAGTTGTATTTTGTCTACCATATCGGCGCGGATGTTTCGGGTCACCAGCGTAGGGTCGTCGCCAAAAAATTCTTCGCCGTCAACCAAAACTTTGTTCACTGTTTGTCCCTGGGCGGTAATTTTACCATCCTTGTCAACCGTGATGCCGGGCAGCTGTTTCAGCAGGTCCTCAACCTTGGCATTGGGCTGAATAACAAAGGCCTTTGCGTTAAACTCGGTGGTATCGCCCTTAATTTTCATTTGCGATGCCGTTCCCTTAATGATCACCTCCTTTAGCAAACGCGATTTAAGTTCGAGGTTAACATTGCCGAAATCGTGCACATGGTTAGCCGAATCGAGGCTAAATGGTTCCGCGTAGTCGGCATAATCCGGAAAGGAAATGAGCAGGATATATTTACCCCTGCCCAGGCCGTCCATCATAAAAGTTCCATCGGTTTTGGCATAGCAAAATTTCACCAATATTGAATCCTTCGCCTGTAATACAGCAACCGCCGATGTGCCCAGCTTTACTTTTTCAACCCCGTCGGCCACGGTACCTTTTACACTATAGCCCGTTTGAGCGTACACCGTTGCGCATAAGGCTAATATTAAAGCGCAAAGTAAATAAAGATGCTTCATTGTAATATACTGGGGTCAGGTGGTTTAAATTGTTTAAGTTCTTCGGCCAAATCCAGGGATAAGACGTCTTTCCCGGTGATATGTGACATCCAAACGGAAATATTCAGCAAATATTACCGGTTAATTTGGGGCGGGTCAGTGGTGTGCGCCGCCACCAAAAAGTACTACTTATATCGCATTTTGTTATCCCCCCGGTTAATCTACCTTAGGCATTGGTACATTAGTAGCAATGCGCCTATAAAAACAACGCCCAATGAAATACCCCCTGCTAACCTTCGTGATATTTTTAAGCAGCCTTGGTGTAAAGGCGCAAAGCGATGCCACACCCGATGTAATACTGGCGATAGACATTAACGCCATTGCCAGAAACATAGGCTCGCCGGCGGTTACTGCGATACCTGTTTCGTACGGTTTCCAGAAAATGGACCCGCCTGATGCTACCCACGATCAATACGTTTCCGTTGCGCATAACAGCGTCATCATTTTGGGGAAAGATGATGCAGGGAAAGTCAATTCGGTTGAATGCGATGTGTTTACCGGAGCCTTGCCTACCATTAAAAAAGTCATCGAATTTTTGGAACTCAAACTCTCGGACGAAGCCGGTCCGGATGGGTTTACCGTTTACGCAGGTCCCTTTAAAGGCTTTTTGAGCGTTGGCGAGAAAACGATCAGGTTTATCATCACCGCTAAAGAGGTAACCGCAGGCGAATGAGCTTTAAATTAAAAAACTGTTTCATTTCGAAAACCCTCTACTCCTTCCCCGTCCCATGGCAACACGTACAAGGCACATCTATATAGGTTGAGGTGCCCGTTTTGTTGCCATAAGCATCAAAAGTAGTGTAAACTTTATCAGTTTTATAGGGTTGCTTGCCGGTGCCGTGGCAGCAAATGCAGGTTCTTAATTGGATGGGCCTGCCGTTGTCGTTGGCGTGCAGGTCGCGGTAACGATCGATGGCTGCGGCGTTTTGTTGGGAGCGTTCATATTCGGCGCGTTTTTCTTTCAGTTTCCACATTTGCATCACAATTACGGTAAGCCCTTTATAAACGCTGGTTGCGGTGGTATCATAGCGGTACATCATGCTCGAGCCTTCGCGGTTAAGGTATAAAAGCTCGTGCGGTCCCGGCGGACCGTAAACTTTATAATTATCGCCGCTGTATATGCGCCGTATAGCCTGCAGCAAAGCCAGGGTTTTGGGCTGCCCGCCCCGCAGGTAAAAAAACAGCATGGTGCCCAGGCCGCTGGTATCTTTTTGGTAATAGGCGGCATCGGCATTGAGCCAGGCGGGGGCACGGTAGCGGGTTTCGCCGTTGGCTGTTTTGTAGGCTTCGCCCACGGTATTATCGTAATCGTTGTTGGCCTGTAGCTTAAACAGGTTTTCGAGTGCCGCGCCTATGCCGCCATCGCCCCAAATATCGCCATAATGTGATATGCCTATCGAGTCCTGCTCGGGGTAGCCTGTTTTTACATACGCCCGGCGGGTACGGTCCCGCCAGATAGAATCCTTTTTAGCAGCATACCTGTCGCGCTCAATGTGAAAGTCAACCACTGGGCCAATAATCAAAATCGCTTTATAATCTTTAATCCTGCCCCGGTAACGTGCCAGCGGGATGTGGGTATCTTTTGTAGTAATTGTTGAGGTGCCCCAGCCATCGTTGGTGCCGTTAAATATTGCGTCGTCATCATGATACAATGATTTTTGGGGATCGTTATCTACATCAATATAGTCTGTAACGTCGTTATATGGCCCGTCAACACCTTTGTAGTAACCCGTTAGCAAATAAAGAGCCCTGTCGAAATAGGTATATTGCTTTTTGCCGCTAATGGTGATGACATAATAGGCTTTGCCATCTTTTTGAACGATGTACTGGCTGGCAGCATCAAAGCATTTAATGGGATTTACGGTGAATTGTACGGTACCGTTGGCCTGTTGCATTTTTTGGCCCAGCCGACTTTTAAAGCCGTTGCCGGCTTCGGCAATAAGGCGTTTAATGGAGTCAACCATCGGGCGCGCTACCTCCACCTGTTTTTCAATACTCTGTGTCTTTGCCTGGAATGCGGCAAATAGTAATATTATGAAGACGTACTTTTTCATACAGCTGGATTCTTTAGGAACTAAAGATACTCCGAAGCCTGGCTGGTGTATATACCGCAGACTGGGTATATTTAAGTACGTGATAAGGGCCGCGTAAAATAAAATTGAATGAGCCGCCACTTGTTAACGGACACTGATTGTCCGCTTACGATACAGCACCTTTACGATACTTAAATTATAATTCATTAAGAATCATTGCATTAACCATCTGGCATAACGTTGGTCTTTCTGGCTTAAGTTTTAATAATATATTTAACCAGTTATGAACCGATCTCAATTAAAAATTATTGCATTAGCGTTGTGCACTTTCTTTTACCCCGTGTGGGCGAAAGCGCAGGTTGCCGATACCACAATTGTAAGGCTGATGCACGAAAAGCATATCCCTGTATTGGGTTTAGCTTTTATTGATAACAACAACGTTGTACTATCTAAAGTATATGGTGAACTTCAACCAAACATCCCTGCTCCGGCTAATACGGTGTTTAATGTAGCATCCGTAACTAAAACCATAACTGCGATGGTAACGCTTCGCCTCGTTAATGCCGGCAAGTGGGATTTGGATGAACCGATATTTCATTACTGGACAGATCCTGGCGTTGCCGATGATCCACGAAGCAAAATACTCACGACCCGGCATATCCTTACACACCAAACAGGCTTTCCGAACTGGCGCTGGATGAAGCCGTCGAAGAAACTTGCTTTTGAATTTGAGCCCGGCTTAAAGTTCCAATATTCGGGCGAAGGGATGGAATATTTGCGACACGCTCTTGAAAAGAAGTTTCATCGCTCGCTGGAACAATTAGCCGATTCGCTGATCTTCCAACCGCTGCAAATGAATGATACCCATTTAATTTGGAACGATACCATGCTGGATCATTTTGCTGTTGCCCACAACGAAAAGGGTGAAGCATTACCGATCGAAAAAAACAGTGAACCCAGCGCGGCCGACCAGCTAAAAACAACGGTAACCGACTACAGCAAGTTCCTGATTTGGGTGATGAACGGCGCAGGCTTATCCCCTGCACTTTTTAATCAGCTGACCAGCCCCGCTTCCAAAATCGGCGAAAACAAGTTTATGGGCCTGGGATGGGCGGTTTACCCGGATTTAAAAGGGCAATTTGGGATGTCGCACAGCGGCATCGATCCGGGAGTAAATACTATTGTGTTTGTTTTACCCCAATCGAAGCGTGCTTTACTGATCTTTACCAATTCTGACAATGGACCTCAACTATACACCGACCTGGTAAAAGGCTTCCTGAAACAACAGGGAGACGCCATAGTTGATACTGAAATGAAACATTAAAAAAAACCTAAATTATAATATGAAAACTCTAAACAAATTAATTACCACCGTACTTTTAATAACTGCTTCCATTTTTACGGTCAATTGCGCTTCGGCACAAACATCCGGACCATTGTTTAATGAGATTGCGCAACAGGATTCGCTTCAGTTTGATGCCTTTAATTCCCGCAACCTTGACAAGCTGATGAACTATTTTGATAGTACCCTTGAACTTTACCAGGACAATACAGGTGTGCGGAATTTTGATCAAACAAAACAAGCTTTCGGCAATCTGTTTAAAATGAGTTATACTTTGAACCGGAAGTTAATTCCCGGCACTATGGAAGTATACCCCATTAAGGATTACGGTGCTATCGAGACCGGCCAGCACACTTTCTCGCATGTAGAAAATGGTCAGCTTCAATCATTCACTTATAAATTTATACAGATATGGCAAAAGAAAGATGGTGTTTGGCGGGTAACACGTGAAATTACCTATGGGCATTAAAATGCGCACTCTTTTGGCCGGAACTGTGACGTTTTGTATGGCTTAAATTTTAACGCAGAGCGCACAAAGGAGGCACAAAGAACACAGAGGAAAAATAAAAGCAATTGGTTATTAATCTTTTAGGTAATTAACAATCTCTAATAACATAAACTCCGCGCACTCCGTGTTACGGCTGTGCCCCCTGTGTTAAAAGCTCACCGGTTTACCCACACAAAGCGTCATAGAGCCGGTAATAACCTATGGATGATACACATAAGGCACCTGCTTAAAAAAACCGTTGGCAATTTGGTTATTTTGCACCGCAGTGACGTTGCCGAACGCATCGTAAGCACTATCTGCTTGCGGAAACGTAAATGTACCTGAGATAAGCTTGTGGGCAGTGTCTATAGCAGTTATCACCAGGCTGGCGCCGTCGGTGGTGCCCAGGGTGGGATTTTGTTCGGTAAGCTGGCGATGTATCGGTTCTATATAATAACCGAAACTGGCTAACTCGCCGTTTGCCGGACCGAGCGGAAAATTGTTACCGGCGGAAACGTTGTTTTGGGCGGCAATAAGTTCTATAATTTTGCCACCCATCGTTCCCCTGCAAGTAAATGTTTTACCTGTGCTAAACCCGCCATACTCCAGTGATGCCGTCACGGTTACCGCAGTCCAGGCAGTGTCGTTAATCAAGGCATACATACCCTGGTTTGGCGTGGAAGCAAGCGTGTGAGCAGCCTCCTTTTTGCAATTTTGCAACAGCGCCACAACTAATAATAAAGCCGCTATTTGTAAATTTTTAAAATTTTGTTTTATTATTTTCATGACATTGGTTTTTTCAGCATTAATTGTCCCGCAGGCGCCGCCGAATCAATCCAACCGGCAAACAGCAATTAACTCCCGCATAAAAAGCATTAATGTGTTAAAGTTTGTATCAGTTGTATTTAGGAAGCGTCATCAATAATTAAGGCAAGCCATAATAAAAAACACTTTACTGTATTCATTTATTAGGCTAACGAAAATACTTCTTTTTTTGCGGTTACGATAAAACTTAACTAATCGTTGCCTATGCAAAATAAAAGCACTGTACTTTGGTGTACAGGCAATTATCCTTTAGCCTGCGGCATTGCCACAGCCAATAAATTATTGACAACAATGGGGTACAAACCTATCGCCGCGCGAGCCGCGAGGCAACGATGCAGAATTATATGCTGGCGGTATGTAGCTGGAACCTACAGACTGGGTAAGCTTGACCAATCGGGGTTAATTAATCCTCACGATCGTAAAACTGGTCTCCATTAAAATGTCCATGCCTGTAAAATTCATCGTCTCCACCTTCATCGTGGTCCGTGGGTTCCAGTATTTTCCGTATGGCAATTTCTGTATGGCGCGATAACCGGCCTTTTTCGTACAATGGGAGCGAGTCGAGCTGCAGGGCGCTTACTGTGGGTATGTACACCAAATCGCCATGTTCAGCCGGTTCGTAGCCGCTGAAAGCCGGGTCGATCCCTGTTTTACGGTGCGCCGGCTTGGATTTTGTATACAATTCCGCCAGCCCAATTGGAATGAGTACTTTCCGGTCGTTGTCTAAACCCAGTTCGTTTTTATTGAGGTTGGCTATAATATAGCGCACTTTTGCGGATTCCGGGTCGAAAAGAAGGTCCTCCACGTCGCCGGCTTTTTTACCGCTGCGGGTCCTGATGTCCCAACCGGTGATGTCAGGTTGTCCGTTTACAATTTCGAATTCGCTCTTGCGTAGTTCTACAAGGCGCGTTGCCACTTTTTCCTGAGTTGCCATTTGTATGATTTAAGATTAACGATTAATTTACCCGGCGCGCTGCTGCCGGATATTGCATTGCTGTTTTGGCAGCACCGGTTGTTATCACATTTGCAGTGTAACCATTGTATCGATGATAGCAAAATGCCGCAATCGCTATAACAACAATGATTACTAAAATTAACCACAGCCACCGTTTGCTGCGACTTTTGCGTTTTACTTCTAAATGTGCCATGATCTGAATTGTTAACTTTAATTACCAACAAGATCGGGGACAATTAGTTTTTGTTTTTTTGAGTGATTTTCAGTAGATATTCAGGAATTACATGCCTTACAGAAAATAAAAATGTCGGCTACCGACGGCGATTTACTTGATGCTTGCTTACCTTTGCTACGATGGGAGCACGCGAAACGACCAAAGAATTTTATCAGCGTTACGGACAAGGTTACGCCGAAACCGGTCAGTTTTATGTTTCTAAAATTGAAGAGTATGACGGTAAATTATTTATTAACTTCAATCGAAGAGACTTTTATAAGATAACTCTTCTTATTGCAGGCGAGGGAACACTCACCTATCCCAACAAAGTGATCGCTATAAAGCCAAACGTAATGGTTTTTAGTAACCCAATGATCCCCTATTCCTATGAGTCGGTTTCAGGTGGCGAGAAAGGATATTTTTGCCTTTTTCCAGAGGAATTCATTAATGATCAATTAAAGATCGAGAGCCTTTCTCAGTCGCCCTTATTTAAAGTTGGCGGAAACCCTGTTCTGTTTCCGGATGAGACCTCAATGGCGATCATTCGCAATGTATTCGAACTAATGCTGGCGGAAAATGCATCTTCGTACGTCAATAAATACGATCTGTTACGCAGCTTTTTACAGATCATTATCCACGAATCCCTTAAAATTGATCCGCCGCTTAATTACGGAAAGGCCACCGCACCGGCCGAACGGCTTACCGCGCTTTTTTTAGAGTTATTAGAGCGGCAATTCCCCATCCCTTCTCCCAGTCATTCCCTTCGCTTAAAAAACGCCAAAGAGTTTGCCGACCAGTTATCGGTACATTCCAACCATCTGAACAGGGTTTTAAAACGGACCACCGGATTTACGACTTCTGAACATTTATCGCAAAGAATGATAAAAGAAGCCAAAACCTTGCTTTTGAAAAGTGACTGGGATATTGCTCAAATTGGCTATTGCCTTGGATATGATCATGCGCCAAATTTCTACAGTTTTTTTAAAAAGCAAACCGGCAGCACGGCCAGCCATTTCCGTAAGCAGGATGTCGCCAATTCATAGCTTTTGGTTTGATTTGCATAGTTTCTGAAAGATGAGACCCATTATATTTGTAGAGAAACAAAATTCGAAACGCTAAAAAATTAAACCTATGGCACAAGAAAACAACAGCACAAACGAAGTAGTCGGGTATGAGGTATTTACGTCCACACGGCCTGGTCTTAACCGGGACCCCAACACACCTTCCGGCCTGGATGACCTAAAATGGGTCCCTAATAGCGCGACGCTTATTTATGGTAAAAAAGACGCAGTGCTTGTGGATGTTTTCCTGGCCATCGAGCACATGAATACACTGGCAGATTCCATCGCCGCTACCGGCAAGGATCTTAAGTATATTTATATCACCCATCCGCATGGCGATCACTTTTACGGCCTTCAATTGTTGCTCGACCGTTTCCCCAATGCAATTGCGATAGCAACCAGGGCCGTTGCAGAACATTGCGCCGAGCAGGTGACGCCGGAGGTTATAAACGGTTTCTGGGCACCCCGGTTCCCCGGACAGATACCCGAAAAACTGGCCGTTCCGCAGGCAATGGAGGGCAATGAATTTGAGTTAGAAGGACAAAAATTGGTGGCCGTGGAAACAGGATTTTCTGATACACACGATTCAACCAGCCTTTATGTGCCTTCAATTGGGCTTATCGTCGCCGGAGATGTGGCTTACAATGGCGTTCACCTATACCTTGCAGAAACCACATCAGCAACCCGCAAAGAATGGAAAAATTCGCTTGATATGTTGATAGGACTGCATCCAAAATGGGTTGTTGCCGGGCATAAACAGCCCTCCTTTGCCGACGCCCCGGATATTTTAGCGCTAACTAAGAAATATCTCGAAGATTTTGACCGCCTTAATGCAGAAACTTCAACCAACCTCGAACTGTATAACAGGATGCTGGAACTCTACCCGGACCGCGCTAACCCAGGCTCCCTTTGGGGAGGAGCTTTAGCAGCCAAAAAGGCAACCAGTTGAAATCAGGTGCGGGTGTCTTGAAAGTTCTCGAGATACCCGCACCTGCAGGTAATAGCCCGATGTTGGGAACTGCTTACAGCGATTAATCGCCGCATAAAAGCCCTAATGCGTCAACGTTTGTATCATTTTTATGTAGGTAACGCCGTTGTAAACATAAAAGTCGCTCACATTCATTACCAGCTTATAATAACTCAGGTACGTAATTATCGCATCCACTTTATCGGTATTATTAAAATTTGGATGAACCACCAGGTGCGAATTTTGTAAGGTCCAGTTAAGGCCGTTGCTGGTTAGGCCGTTAGGGTTATTCGTGTCAATAGCGGTGCCGTTTGCATAAAATGTAACATTGTCCAGCAAAATCGTTTTTAAAAACGGGTCATTAGCAGCAAGGGTGACAGCAGTACTGTCGGCTGCTACCAATGTAGCGCCGGTGGTAAACCATTCGCCGCTTTGTACCAACATATCGGCCGGGGCAGGCTGCGCCGTTGTTCCGTTATCCATTTTTTTGGAGCAGGCGCAAGCCATTATTATGGCCACAAAAGTTAAGGCAAGCCTGGTAATAAAAAACACTTTTTCTGTATTCATTTTTTAGGCTATTGAACGTACGTTGCTTTGGTTACGTTGGCATTTGTATAATCGTTGCCTGTTTTAAATAAAAGCATGGTGCTGTGTTTATAGGTAATTATGTTTGGGAATGTCTCCCGCAATAATAGTCCCGCTGCCGGAAGCTTAAGGATGGCGGGCAAATTCCATTTGGTGGCCTACCTCAATTGGGCACAAGGTGTAAATAATAAATTATGTTTGTTAGGGGCGAGCAGTTTCTGCGATAACCATTTGAAACTTTGCCGAATTATAATCGTATAAAAGAAAAGCAAAACGGGTTCGGTGGGGAGCTTAAATTCCCATACGGACAAAGATCAAATTAGCCTTCGTTTTCTGCATTTTTCAGCCAGGGTTGTTGTTGTTCCCGGTTTAATTTTGCCGTTCAATAGCCGCTTAGTGCGTTCCTCTGCTGCATGATTAGCAGAGTTAGGGACAAGTAAGGAATTTTAGAGAGGATGATTATGAAGGGAAAAGGTGGGATTTCAGCCAGAATAAGCGCAATAACAGAGAAACTCACCGGCAGTGGCCATGAATTTTCAATGGAAGCCCGCATTTTTAATGCGACCTGCCTGGTATCGCTCATGACTACTGCTGCTAATATCCCAATGAATTACCTTGTTGGCGTTCCTTCATTGGCCTTATTAATGGCAGGGCTCTTTCTCCTGCTTTCGTTTATTTATTACTATTCCCGTTTTAAAAGAAAACTTAATATCAGTTTTTTTTTATTCTGCCTGCTAAGCGATGTGTTTTTTACCTTCAATTATTATCAAAACTCCGGTATCGACGGCCCCAGCCTGCTGATCTTCCTGTTGTCGCTGTTTCTGACCATAACCATTGCGCCCAAAATCCAGTTTGGCTTTTGGGTACCGCTAAACATCATCCTGGTAGGCGCTTTGCTTTTTTTGCAGTACAACCATCCCTGGTCAGTGCCTTATACTTATCCGGATACCGGAGACCGTTATATTGATTTTGCCTATTCTTATCTGGTTATCACCTTGTTGATCCTGGTAATAACAGTTTATATCCGTAATAGCTATAACAGGCAACGGCTTGTACTTATCGAAAAAGCCGCAGAGCTCGAAAGCACCAATGAAACCAAGAATAAGTTGTTGTCTATTGCGGCGCATGATCTGCAAGCACCCCTGGCCTCCATTCAGAACTATCTGGAGATACTGACCGAATACCAATTTTCTGCGGATGAAAAGCGGGACATGGAACAGGATTTGCTCGAACAGACAAAGAATACCGGACAAATGCTTTCCAACTTGTTATTATGGACTACGAGCCAAATGGGGGGCGTTTCGGCTAACCTGGCAGAACTGCATTTGCAAGATACTTTGGAAGCAACGATAGAGATGCAAAGCGCTATTGCCAACGAGAAAAATATTGTATTAAAGAATATGATTGATGATAATGCCTGGGTCATTGCCGATGCCAATATGCTTCAGCTGGTTGTGCGGAATCTATTGAACAACTCGATTAAATTCACAATGTCGGGAGGAGAAATTACGATCACGTCTGAACTCCGCGAAACCTGCTGGCGCATCCTGGTCGGGGATAGCGGTATAGGTATTTCTGATGAGCGCAAACCCACCATTTTCTCCGTTAAAAACCAATCGACTTACGGCACCAAAAATGAAAAAGGGACCGGACTGGGCTTGCTTTTGTGCAAAGAGTTTACCGAGTTACAAGGCGGGGAAATAGGATTTGAAAGTACACCCGGTATCGGGACCACGTTTTATGTTAGTTTGAAAGGATGCCGGTTTCAGCAAAAAGTAAAATCCGGGGACAAATCAGCGGATATCGCGGCTGATTAAAGCAGATTGAATCGTACTTTACTTTATAAATGTGATATTTTTGCTAAAAGCTTTTTAACTATTGTAACTCAAACGCAGCTTGCTATTATAAGTAAGTTAATAACCTGGAATGAGGATTGAGGTAACATAAAACTTGGATACGTATACCTTCCATATAACCCCATACGACCTGGCCTTCGTGGGAACGATATTTATCGGACTTACTTTTGTGGTGCTTTTATGGTTTACAAAAAGGATCAACCATACCGCAAACCGTTTCCTGGCGCTGGCGCTGCTCGCTATAGTACTGTGGTTGATTTGGGTATTATGCATTGACATCCGGCTGGGAGCCTATTTTCCCCGCTGGAGCTGGTTGCCGCTTCAGTTTTCGCTGGCGCTTGGTCCGCTCATCTATTTTTATGCACTAAAAGTTACCCGGCCTCTATATCAATTCCACTGGAAAGATCTGCCGCATTTCGGCCCGTTGCTGCTACAACAGGGTATTTTGATATTCGCGATTAACGAGAGCGCAAAAACGGGGGCCGCCACTTATGATACGATCGCCTTTCAGCAATGGAACCCTGTTATACAATCGCTGGCTTTAATTTCCGTCATCAGTTATTTGTATGCGTCATTTAAACTCATCGAGCGCTTTTACAAAAGCATGAAATTTAACAATGCGGGTGACAGGTACCGGTACGAACTGCGCTGGTTACATCGTTTACTGGCAGGGTTCGGCGTGTTATTGCTATTGTGGATACCCTATGCCGCCCTGGATTATTTTCATTACCACCACCAATCGGGCATGCATGCTTATTATCCTTTTTATCTGCTCCTGGCAATAATGATGATCCGGATGGCGGCCGCAGCGTTCATAAAACCTGAAAACGCGGTTGTACCTGAGACGCCAATTGTTTCAAAACTACCGCTCCCGGCAGAGTTAAAGCAAAAAAGTGTTTGGCTAAAGAAGGCAATGGAAGCCAATCTGTTTTACCAGGATGCTGAACTAAGCTTAAGCTCACTGGCCGAAAAGCTCGGCATACATCCGCATGAGTTATCCCGCATCATCAATACAGCACTGGGAAAAAACTTCAATGATTTTGTGAATGAATACCGGATCCGCGAGGTAACCCGTAAGATGCGCGACCCTGCCTATAACCGGCTAACGCTAATCGGTATTGCATTGGATGCGGGGTTCAATTCCAAATCCACCTTTAACCGCACTTTCAGGCAAATGACGGGGAGAACCCCGGCCGAATACAAAAGCGAGTTAAAAAATGAGCGCCCAACTTATCATTTGACACCTTATTTCAATCCCGCTGCAATAATTTCGTTTCGCGAAGCCACGCCAATGTGGTCTTCCGGAAAATTAAACCGCAGCTATATGTTTAAAAATTATTTAAAAATTGCATGGCGCAACCTGGTACGCCAACGGCTTTACAGCCTCATTAATATATCGGGCCTAGCAATAGGGCTGGCTGTTTGTATGACGATTATGCTTTACGTTGCACACGAGCATAGCTACGACAGCTTTCACCGAAATACCGACCGGCTGGTGAGCATCCGTACCGAACAAATGCACGACGGGCATACCATAATAGGCCAAAGGGTGAGTTTTGCTACCGGACAAATGCTTAAACAAAGCATGCCGGCGGTTGAGGCCTACACCAATTTTTTTGAATATTTTCCTTTTTTACCCGTTGTGGTAAACCGGCCCTCAAGCCCCACAAGCAAATTCAGCGAAGGCAACCTGCTGTTTGCCGATCCTGGCTTTTTTAACTTTTTTTCGTTTAAACTAATTAGCGGCAATCCTGCTAATGTGCTTACCAGGCCCTATTCGGTCGTTATTTCGCGCGATATGGCTCAAAAATATTTCGGCGACGAAAACCCCGTCGGCAAAACACTCACCATAAAAACCGAAAACACTAATACCTACCAGGTTACCGGCGTTGCCGAAAACAGCCCGTCTAATTCCTCTATTAATTTTGATTTTGTTGCCTCCGTAAATACCTTGCGCAACTATAAAGGGATGTTCCCTTACCTTGGCGATCAGCAAATTGGTCCGGGTTTTTTCAATACCTACCTGTTGCTAAAACATCCCGGAGATACTGCCCGGATTGCGCAAACGCTGAACCGAATGACGAAAAAAGGCCCCTTCGGTAAGCTAACATTTTCCCTGCCCTTATTTACCGACTACCATTTAAAGGACAATGCGGGCAACGTCTCGAGCACCAAATATCTCACCATATTTCCGCTGGTTGCCCTATTGATACTGCTGCTGGCGCTGGTTAATTACATGAGCTTATCTACCGCCCGCTCAACCTTGCGGGCTAAAGAGGTTGCTGTGCGCAAAATATCGGGCGCCAGCCGTAAATCCCTTGCTATGCAGTTTTATGTAGAGTCGGCGGTTTATGCATCGCTTTCGTTTGCTTTGGGTTACCTGCTTTGCTGTGCATTTAAACCCTTGTTTTTAAATGCACTCCAGCTTACTATCGACAATTCTTTCCTTTTTAGTCCAACGGTGCTGTTATTATCGGGCGCATTGTTTATTATCACCGTTTTAGTGGCCGGCAGTTATCCATCGTTGGTTTTGTCGGCCTTTAAGCCTGCGGTTACCATGAAGGGAAAGATGAGCAAACAAACCGGCGGCGTTGCGGTAAGAAAGGTGTTCACCATTTTTCAGTTTGCTATAGCTACCGCACTCATCATTTGCGGCATAGTTATCGACAGGCAGCTATATTTTTTCAGGCACACCGATACCGGCATGAACCGCGAAAATGTGGTGATGGTGCCCATACCGGGTTATTTCACCAATAAATACCAGCCGTTTGAAAGCGATGTGAAAGCATTGGCCGGTGTGGCAGCACTGGGCACATCCAACTACAGCCTATTTACCATGTATGATAACTACAATATACAGGGCAAAACCCCCGACGATTTGACCGATTTATTGGCCGAAACGGTTGATAAAAACTTCATATCGACGTTAAATATGCAATGGAAAATAGCCCCCGCCAAAGGGGCCGATCTTTCGAGCACGCATCTCAGTAAGGTAATTATCAATGAGGAAGCTATCAGCCAGTTGCACCTGGCGCCAAACCCCGTAGGCAGCAACCTTGAATCGGCACGACCAAAAACCAAACTGCAAATTGTGGGTGTGCTAAAAAATTTCAATTTCCGGTCGATGGAGGTTGCCGTTAAGCCCTTTGGCTTGCTGGTGGCCCCCGATAATTTTATTTGGCACGAACCCGGCTGCGCCATGTATCTAAAGGTAAAACCGCATACCAACCTGCCATCGCTCATTGATAAAATGAAGCATATCTACCAAAAATACGATGCGGAAACCCCCTTCAGTTATTCTTTTGTGGACGATGCCTTTAACGAACAATATATGGCCGAAGACAGGCTTGCGTCTATATTCAGCATTTTTACCATCGTCACCATTGTATTGGCAACCATGGGACTGTTTGGGTTGGCCGCGTTCACCATTGAGCAGCGCACCAAAGAAATTTGTATCCGCAAGGTTTTGGGTGCCAGCATTGCCTCCATCAATAGTTTATTGTCAAAAGATTTCCTGAAATTGGTATTGCTTTCCATCATTGTGGCTTCGCCGGTTGCCTGGTGGTTTATGCACAACTGGCTGCAGGGCTTTACCTATCGAATAAGTATACAATGGTGGATGTTTGCAGGAGCAGGCTTGCTTGCCGTTATTGTAGCGGCTGTTACCGTAAGTTATCATGCTGTGCGGAC
>Ga0206947_1016_pt1 | contig 62449 bp, 50 predicted proteins | sample Alteio_BWOrgHeat_3_FD_153239 | JGI IMG/M metagenome (GOLD analysis project Ga0206947, IMG submission 153239) | Enriched cells from forest soil in Barre Woods Harvard Forest LTER site, Petersham, Massachusetts, United States -... | ecosystem: Environmental > Terrestrial > Soil > Temperate forest > O...
TGAACATTGTCGCCCTTTGCCCTCTGCATATTCTTTAATTGGGCGGCCCCCGCCTGATCAGGAAGGACGCGCTTTTCGGCAACGTTGCTCGCACCGATGAATGCTGCGAATAGTCGACCCGACAGCTGGCAACCGACAGCTGTCCGCCTCCGTTGCCTTCGGTTCCGTTTTTTCCGCCGTGGCCGGGTTCGCGATCGACAGGATTTCGCGCGATGCAGCCGTTTGGTCCACCGACGCTCACGCCCGGCACGAAACCCCAAATTATACTCTCACTCGGACTGCTCTGCCGACCGATAACGGCGAAGACCTAGTCGTTAACATAGGTATCCCGCAAGACATTTCGGCAGAGGCGGAATTGGCCCTCCCAGCTTTTATGCTGGCAACTGCACCCGCGCGGAAATGCACCGATTGTCTCAGCCGACCAAGCGAATCTCGCCGTCGAGAAGGTACGCTCTTCACGTTCAGTTGCCCAATCTCCTGCGCGGTCGTCGCGAACTTGGTCTTCAGGCTCAGTGCATAGCGCGATAATAGCTAAACGTGGCCGTTCACAACCGCGAAGGAAAGCAATGACAAAACCAATTCAACATTGTCCGAAACGGAATTTTCGTCTAGTGTCAGCAATCAAGCCGGTAAATTCGTGAGTTAATCTTGTGACATGAATACTTCACCCCTTGGCTTTCGGTGCGTCAAAGTCGTAGCTCTCTCAGTGCTGGACTTCGACCGCGCGAACAAGTTTTACGGCGAGACGCTCGGGTTGCCGCCGGAGTATGAAAATAAGGAGCAGGTTGGTTATCGTGTAGGTCAGACCATTTTGATGCTGAAGGCTAACTGGGATGTACCCCCTACAGAGGCGCCAAATCCGCGTGTGACGATCGAAACCGAAAATGCGCGGGAAACCGAAAAGGGCCTTCGCGCCCGTGGTGTTGTGATTTCAGATCCAGTTCAGGTTTACGACCAAGACCATTATGTTGGTAGCTTCTTAGACAGCGAGGGGAACAAGCTTTGGTTTTGCTCATACGTTTGAACGGTCCGTTTCCATCGAAGCCGCGTTTCTTCTGAGATCAACCTTCAAACACAGCAAAACGGGCCGTTAATCGGTCTGAGACGGTTTAATTGTAAATCTGGTCTCACAATCCGTTGCCATCGCTCTTCAAGGCCCCCGCTACCCTCGAGTCTTTCCCGGTGTTGAAAAGTTCGATTCTGGTAGGTTCGCCAGTCGGTGTGTCGGCTAAAATCGTCCGATTTCAACCATGTTTAGAAAAATTCCCAATCCGTTGCCGAACCCACGACAATGGCCCCGAACGCCACGATTAAATGCCAATTCTTTTGCGTCTAAAACGAATATTAGGTTGCCACTAATTGCCTGAATGCTCTCTGCGCTTTTGGGCCTACTGATTTACCTTTTGGCCGCATTAGATAGCCCATTCCGAGGGGAATTAGTGTTGGACCCGAAGCGTTCGAAATTATGTATTCCAGACGGATGGTGGGCGGGAAATGATCTTGAAGCATTATTCGCAAATATCCATTTTGAGTTGTCGGCAGGTTTCCACAATCCACAATCCTCATCCGCCCGCGAGGATCAATCGTAAGCCGGCGCCGTTCAACGCGTTCGGACCGGGGCCGGGTCGAACGACATGCTGGCGGCGGTTAGGGCTGGACCCAAGTTTACGCAGCTCCGGACTTTCGACGGCCGGCTGTTTCAAAATTCAGTCGGTTACTCCCGGATCGCAGGGGAAACACCGGCCACCATCGAGTCGGAAGTGCCATATTTACATGATTCCCTCGACCGACATTTTGAAAGGATCCTCTTTTGAAAACGCTTGATCTGGTAAAGCTTGCCCTGCTGTCCATGCAGCGGAATTCATGGGAACAAGGCGTCGCGATGGATGCTTTTTTTGAGCAGGGCGACCGCGAGGTGGTAATCGCGCTCGCAAAAGAAGCCGCCTACCGCAGAACACCCGACGGCCGCCCCGCAATGATCCGTCCGGACGAAGGAATAACCGATCCGTGCAGCGTCGGAGAAGCATTGATTTTTTCGTTTCGAGAAACGGACGATCAGGATCTGGGAGATGCGTGTGACTCGCTGTTGAACTGGGCGCTCAAATCGGCACCCCGAAATCAGAATGGAATTGTCTATCACGTTCCGAATCATCCGGAATTTTGGATTGACTCCATGTATATGCTGCCGCCGTACCTCGCGGCGGCAGGCCATCCAAAAGAAGCACTCCATCAAATCTACGGCTATCGGACCGCGTTGTTTGACCGGCAAACAGGGCTGTTCGGTCATAAATGGGACGACGAAAAGCAGGCGTTCGTCCGAAGAGACTTTTGGGGGGTCGGAAACGGTTGGGCTGCCGCCGGGCTTGCAAGAACAATTGACCTGCTGCCCGAAACGATGTCTTCGCAAAAACAAGAGCTAGCACAGATCGCGCGCTCGCTCGTTGACTGTTTACTAAAATATAAGCGGTCTGATTGGCTGTTTCACAATATTGTCGATGACCCCGGAAGCTTTGTGGAAGTGAATTTATCGCAGATGTTGGCGTACGCGATTTATCGTGGGCTCGTTGCGGGATGGCTTCCCGTCGAATATGAAAAACCCGCGCGATCACTCAGGCAGGCCGTTTCTGGCAAGGTGGACCGATTCGGGCTCGTGCAGGGCGTTTGCGGATCGCCGCGTTTTGACAAGCCCGGCGTCGCGGCGGAGGGGCAATCTTTTTACTTACTGTTAGACGCTGTGGCGCAAAGATGGGCGTATCCCTGCCAAACACGCCGTTGAGGGCTTGCCAAAGATTCATGATTTTGCAAAAGCGGTTTGACCAAATAGCCAAACAGCGAGGGATACTGGGACAGGATTTCCGTCGATTGCAAACCCCGTTCCCAAGACGGTCGGCTGGAATGATATGCTACTCGCAACTCATGCGGTTCGCTTCGCTAGTCGTTTCATCGACGCCATTCACAAATATCCATATCCCGTCACGACGACGATTTCAAAAGCGGAAACGGATCCCAAGCTCCCATCACGCTACGCGGCAAACGGTAAAGCTTTGGAAGAGGGATGTTGTCTTATCGCTATTGGGTCTGCTTACGCGGATTGACGCGCCGGGCATCTCTGGACTTCTTCCAGTCGATGCACCATTGCGAACAGTAATTTATGCGTTCATGGGTAAGCAGTTGCTGACCTCGCTGCTCATAAATCAGCGCGCCGCAAGTACCGCACTTGATGTAGCGTTCCACGTAAAGACCATTTTCAGAGAACTTCACTTCACGCTTCCTTTGAAACCATATTCCCGTTCAGCCGCTGTTGCCGAGACGTATCCTTGTTTAATGTCACTCAAGACGAGTTGCGGATCGCGTTCTTGGGGATCTCCATAGCCGCCGCCGCCCGGACTCGTAAGGCGGAGCCGGTCACCCCTTTCAATTCGCACATTCGAATAGCGACTCGTGGACTTTTTGCCATACGCTTCACGCATGTCCTGCCATTTTTCGGTGCCGGCTTTCAGGATAAGCGTAGCACCCAGTCCACCCGGTTTGCCACCGTGGAGTCCCCAAGGAGCGAACAGGTGGCGATCAGTCATTTGGGAGCAGATGACCTCATCATTCAGACAGATCATTTGTTTTGTATACCCGACGCCGCCACGAAATTTGCCGCCGCCCGCTGAGTCGGTGTCAAACGCGAGGTATTCGACGCGCCATGGAAATCGAGTCTCAAAAACTTCAATGGGTGTGGGGCGACAGTTCCCATTGATCGAATCGACGGCGTCGTTTCCATCGGCGAAGGCCCTTCCACCCCAGCCGACGCCGGCGATGTCGTAGCAGATGAAATAGTCGCCTGTTTCAGCATCGACGCCTCCGAACACGAAGTTGGAATGAGTGCCACCCTCAGCAGCCATGGTGCGATTTGGTACCGCATTTGCCATCGCGCCCAGAATCGTCCCGACGATTCGGGGATGGGTCTCGGTATTCCCTCCAACTTCTGGAGCCGGATAGTCCACGTTTACGATCGTTCCAGGCGGAGCTAATACCCGAATCGGTCGAAAGCAGCCGGAGTTGCGCGGGATCGACGGATCCGTCATGTGCAAGACCGCATTGTAAGCAGCTGAGGTAGCCACGCCGAGCGTCGCGTTGATTGGACCCTTTGCCTGGGTGGACGATCCAGCGTAATCGATCACGATTTCGCTGCCGAACTTATGCACTTCAACTTCGATGACGTACGTGCGCCCTTCTTCCACGCCGTCGCTTTCGATATAGTCCTTGAATGGGTAGATACCGTCGGGGATTGCCTCAAGCTCGGCACGCATCCGGCGCTCTGTATAATCCAGCAAGTCGCGGATAGTTTCGCCAAATAACGCCTTTCCGTACTTTTCGATTACCTGTACGGTCCTCGACTCACCGAGATCAACCGCAGCGATGAGAGCGCACAAGTCTCCGTAATTTACGCGCGGTGTTCGCACGTTAGCCAGAAGTAGCTTCCAGACTTCCACGTTGTCCTGGCCACGTTTTTTAATCTTTACCGGTGGCACGCGGATTCCTTCGTGAAAAATCTCCGTAGCTTCTCCGCAAAAACCGCCAGGGACCATGCCTCCAACCTCTTGGATGTGACCGATCGCGACGGCAAATCCCATGAGTTCACGCTCAACAAAGATCGGTTTGAAAAATGTATGTTCCGGGGTATGCAGCCCGCCCCTGTACGGATCGTTGTGCAGGATTATATCACCCTCTTCGATCTCGGACGCCGGGATCTCCCTCAAGCAGGATTTGACGAGAAGCGGCATCCCTCCTATCTGGGACGGACAATAGTCCGCAACTGCCATCAAATCGCCATCCATATTGGCTAGTGCACAGGTGAAGTCGAGTGCTTCGCTGAAGATGGTAGAATAAGCCGTCTTCATCAAAACAATGCCCATCTCGCGACAGATGGACACCATCGTTGAGTCCACAATGTTTACGGTAACTGGGTCCATCGGGAGTCTTTCAAGCTGAGATTAGGAGGTTACCAAACGGATCGACCGTTAACTGTTGTCCCGAGCACAAAACGGTGGCCGAAGCTTCTTCTTCGATGATGGCAGGTCCGGTTATACGACAGCCTTGGCCAAAGCTTTCGCGGTTATAGATTGGCACCTCGAGCCACGCCTCTTCGAAAAGGACCCGTCGCGTTCCTCCTGGCTCCGGGGTTCCGACCTGAGCCGGCAAGATTCTTACCTCTGGCTTTTTCAGTAGCGAGACAGCGACGACTTTTAGAGTGACCGTTTCGATTGTCTCTCCCGGAATATTGAAACCGAAACGCGCTTTGTGCTCCTCATGGAAACGACGCCAAAGATCGCTGATTGTGCCATCCGTAAATTCGTCTGACGGGAACAACACCTCGAGCTCGTGATTTTGTCCGAGGTATCGCGCCTCGAGTGAGCGATAGACCTCGATGTTGTCGCTATACCCCTGGGCCTTCAGTTCCAAGGTCGCACTATCTACCAGCTCTTTCATCGCCACCGTCGCTCGCTCTGCGTTGAACGCCTTGGAGGTTTGCGGCGCGGTCCGGTGTTTATCCACCCTTGCATCAGTAACTATGAAACCAAACGCGGAAAACTGCCCCGGCGAGTTCGGCACGAGCGAGGAGGGAATTGAAGCGAGCCGCATAAGTTCGCACGTATGAACCGGTCCAGCGCCTCCGGCGGCAACTAGCGTGAAATCGCGCGGGTCAAAACCTCGTTGCAACAGAACAGCACGTAAAGCCCCGAGCATGTTGTTGTTCGCGATCTGAATAATCGCGAGTGCGGTTTGATCGACCGGCATTTTCAGGGATTCCGCGACGCGCCCTACCGCGGCGATCGCGGCGTCTGCGTCAAGGGCCATACGTCCGCCCAGGAAATAATTTGGATTGAGTCGGCCACCGACCAGGTTTGCGTCCGTCACGGTAGGCTCGCTGCCACCTCGACCGTAGCAAGCCGGCCCTGGAACAGACCCTGCGGACTGGGGTCCTACGCGGAGCATCCCGCCTTTGTCGATCCACGCGATTGACCCACCGCCTGCGCCGATCGTGTGGATATCAAGCATAGGAATCTGGATCGGAATACCCCACTCAATCTCGAAACCGGTAGTGATGTGTTCCCTGCCGCCAACGACCGTCGAACAATCTGTCGAAGTACCCCCCATATCGAATGTAACCAGATTCTGAATGCCCGTCAGACGCGCCAACGCGCGCGTGGCCACGACCGTCCCAGTCGGACCCGAGAGCGCCAACTGGACTGGGTTGGCTGCCGCATTCGCCATCGTGGCTTCACCGCCGTTAGACTTGATTATGCCAATGGTTCCTGCGACGCCCGCCGCGGCTAGTCGGTCTTGCACTCTGTTGAAGTGATGCGTTATGACCGGTTTCAAGAACGCGTCCGCGATCGTCGTCGAGGCTCGTTCATACTCCTTCCACTTCGCGAGAACGTCGTAGGAGATCGAAATAGGTATCCCGGGAATTTCTTCTGCAATAATTTTGCGCGTTCGTATCTCGTGGAGCGGATTCATATAGGAAAAGAGGAAACAGATTGCCACTGCTTCGATCGATTCCGTTCTGATCGTGCGCGCCAATTCGCGAACTTCGGCCTCGTCAAGAGCAACGACTACGTCCCCTTTCGCCGAGAGCCGCTCGTTTAATTCGTAGCAATACCGCCGTTCCACGAATGGCTTCGCCTTTATCCAGGAAATGTCGTAATGACTGCGTCGGTCACCTCGCTGAATGAACGGGATGTCCCGAAATCCCTTCGTCGTAACATATCCCACTTTTGCACCTTGCCTCGTCACGAGAGCGTTTGTCGCGATGGTCGTTCCAAGACGAATTTTATCCGCCAGAGTCAGATGGTGGACTCGCTTTAGACCTTCGATAACAGCCGCGACCGGATCGTTTGGTGTCGTAAGCTCCTTCCAGAATTCGATTTTCTTTGATTGCCGAAGATAAAAGACAAAATCCGTAAAAGTACCGCCAATGTCTATTCCAACGATATTCTGCATACAGTCGCTTTTGGCTCTCGCTGAGAATTACTGACCGCTTCCTTTCGCCTGAATGTCAGGCGGGCAACGCTTTGGCTTCACGGTGTTTTGGAGGAAGCAATCCTCCCTTCTGCATCCCGAAAATGTACCTCTAGAAGATTTTTAGCTCGCGAAACATTCCCCTTGCGCAATGCCGCGACAATGACCTTGTGCTGATTAACGGCCTCCATCAGCTGTTCAGGAGTGTGACCTGTCCCCTCCTCGACCTGGCGGAACAGCTTCCAGAAAATCTCAAGGATGTTTAAAAGAACTCGATTGTTCAGTCTGCTGAAGAGGACCCGGTGAAACTCCATGTCCTCCTGAAGGAACGTAGTTGATTCCTTCACCTTGAGATTCATTCGGCGCACCAACCGCTCGAGTGCCGCAAAATCCACCTCCTGTAGGAGTGAGGCTGCTTGAGAGAGAAACCCTGTCTCAAGCGCCTTCCGGATCTCGAGAATATCTTGCAGGCTCGGCCGGTCGATCGTCAGAGAAATCGCCAGACTATCCGCAATCGCGCCGGAATCGAATTTGCCGACGAAGCGTCCTTTGCCGTGGTGCGCGTTTATCATTCCGACTGCTTCCAGGGACTTAAGCCCTTCCCGGATCGCAGTACGGCTGACGCCTAAATCATTGGACAGCTCGCTTTCAGAAGGAAGTTTGTGGCCGGGCACGAGCTTGTTGTTAAGAATAAAATCGCGTAACTGGTGCTCGACCAGCTCCGATCTACTCGTGGTCTCAATGGCGGTAAAGGTTGATCTGGCTCTTGCTTTGCTCATACGACATTCACGGTTCGAGCGCCTTTTCCGGAGAACCTGCCAAGCGCTTCGTCACCAGGAATCGCTCCTTGCACAAATATTCGCGAGATGATAACAACTCCTCATACATCAGACGTCTGATAAGGCAATCTAAAAACAGGAAATTCCTTCCATGCGAAAACCAAGCATTTTTACTTCGACGATCGTCGCAGTTATTGCTGCTTTAGCTGCCTGGACGCCACTCGTCCACGCGCAGGAAAAACCCTACCAGAGCACCACGATCAGGGTTGGCTGTCAATCGAGTCAGTGGGCCAACGTTTCCAAGAAAATGGCTCCCGAATTTACCGCCGAAACAGGGATAAAGGTGGAATTTGAGGATATCCCATACAGTGTGGAATACGAAAAGCTCAAGACCGCATTTGTCGCGGGCTCGGTGCCGTACGATGTCATTTGGTATGACTCGATGTTCACCCCGGAGTTCTCCAAGCAGGGTTGGTTGCAAGACCTGGAACCTTACCTCGCTGATAAATACTTAACTCCGGGAGATTTCAACTACCCAGATGATTTTTATGGGGTCACCTATTCTGGCAGATATACCAAGGAACTCGCCGACCTGTATGGTGTCCCGGCCAAAGGTACGTTCGGCATTCCCTGGATTGCCGGATTCAACGTATTGTACTACCGAACTGATCTGCTGAGCTCAGCCGGTTTAAAAGGTCCTCCCTTCACAGTGGAGGAATTACTGAAGGCCGCTCAAACGCTCAACGATCCAACGAAAGGTGTTTATGGATTCGTCATGTCGGCGAAACGCGATCGGATTTGCTACGACTTTTCCGAGTATCTCTGGACATTTGGCGGCGATTTTTTCGACGCAAAATTTAAGCCAATTTTCAATAGCGATGCGGGTGTCAAAGCGCTGGAGTACTATTTGCAGCTAGGAAAAGTCGCACCGCCCGGTGCCGGCGGATATCACATTACGGAAGCATGGACTTCCTATATGGAAGGTCATGCGGCATTCGCCTGGACCTGGCAAGATCTCGCCTCAGTGGCTCGCGAGAAATCGCAGATCATCGGCAAGTTTAAGTGCGCGCCGCCGCCTACTTATAACGGGGTGTCTCATCCGCTGGTTGGCGGCATCGTCGCGTCAATTCCGGCGAAAGCGAGTAACGCGAAAGCAGCTTTCAAGTTCGTTACCTGGTGTCAGAGCCCGGCAAACGCCAAGCGGCAAACCCTTCTCGGGGCCACCACCCAACGAGCGAGCACGTGGGAGGATCCGGAGGTCAAGCAAATGTACCCCTCAGCGGAGGATGATCTGGTAAAGACCGCAAACAAAACCGGGAGGACAGTACCGCTCCTTCCCGAATGGGCCGGTATCGATCAGATCATTGCGGAGCAACTCTCGATAGCGTTCACCGGCCAGAAGAGCGCGCGCGACGCACTGAACGAAGCGGCTACTAAAGTGGAAGACTATATGAAAAGTGCAGGATACTACGACAATCACTAGCACCGTTTCCCTCCCTTCATCCGCCCGGAGGAGTAAGACTTTGAGCGCCCAACTGTTTTCTCTCGAGCCTCGAACTGTCCCACAGATCAGGACAAATTTCCGTCGCATCATCACCGATCTTCCGGCTCCGGCGTCTGTGCCGATTCTCAAGCGGCTCAAACGGAATGAGCCCCGAGCGATGTTCTGCCAGCCTCCGGTGGTGTGGGACAAAGCGAAAGACTTCCAGGTTTTTGATGCATCTGGGAACGTTTGGCTCGATTGGACGTCGGGCGTCCTGGTGGCGAACATCGGCCATGCTCATCCGAAGGTGAAGCAGGCCATTGTCGAGGCGGTTCAAAACGACCTGCTGCACACTTTTGCGTTTCCAAACGCAAATCGCGAAGCTCTGGTCCGAACCTTGATCGCCAAGTCTCCGTCGCTTCTCGACAAAGTCTATCTCTTCACGACCGGGTCCGAAGCGACAGAGTGCGCAATCAAGTTGGCGCGTACCTACGGGCAGACGGTTAGTCCCGAAAAAACCGCGATCGTCACGTTCGCGAATGCTTTCCACGGGAGAACGCTCGGCGCCCAAATGGCAGGAGGCATACCCGGTCTGAAGCGGTGGATCAAAGATCCGGCCCCTGGATTCTACCAGTTTCCGTTTCCGGATGGTTTCAGGACCCCGGGTTATACCTTCTCCGACTTTCTCGGCTCGCTGCGGGCCTGTGCCCTGGACCCGCATCGAGTCGCCGGAGTTATGCTCGAATCCTATCAAGGAGGCGGCGCGAGCTTCGCCCCCGTTGAATTTATACAGAGCCTGCGGGAATGGTGCGATCGGCACCGGATCCAGCTGATCTTCGATGAGGTCCAAGCTGGCTTCGGTCGCACCGGCAGGTATTTTGCCTTTGAGCATTACGGCGTCCTGCCGGATCTGATCTGTTGCGGGAAAGGCATGTCCGGGTCATTGCCGATATCGGCGGTGATCGGTAAATCCCTCGTAATGGATCTTCAAGAACCTGGAGAAATGACAAGTACTCACGCCGGAAATCCGGTCTGCTGCGCGGCTGCGCTCGCCAGTCTGCAGGTAATCGACGAGGAACATCTTGTCGATAAGGCGGCATCACTGGGCGACTTGCTTCATGAGAATTTAAACAAGCTAAAGCATGATCACGAACTAATTGGAGCTGTTCACGGGAAAGGCCTTGTCGCCGGATTGCATATCGTCGAAGCGCAAAGCGGCGCGCCCGACAGCGGCAAAGCTGCGGAAATCGTCTATCAATGCTTTATCCGCGGTCTTCTACTTTTTGCTCCGCTTGGTTTCGGTGGAGCGACGATCAAGATATGTCCCCCACTTTCGACTTCCGAAGCAGGTTTGAAAGAGGGGCTGGAAGTACTCGAGGAGTCGCTTTGCGCTGTCAGCGAATCGCGACCGGTGGTACAATAACGGGCCATCGTGAAAGGGTCGAGGCACTCACCTCCGGCAGCCGGCAGACAAATTCGACGGACTCCCATCGAACGCAGACCTCGACGCTTTCTCAGACACAACACAGGCTGGCAACCTTTGCTGTATCTCGCGCCCGCGCTTCTGGTGATGTTGACGATGACGGTCTTTCCGTTCGTTTACACGCTCACGCTCAGTCTCTGCCGTTGGAGTTTGACGTTTGCTCGTCCGAAAACCTTCATTGGTCTCGGGAACTACCAAGCGATTCTCTCGTCGCCGGATTTTTGGAACAGCGCTGGGAGGACCTTCTGGTACGTCGGAATCTGCGTTAGTATCGAATTTGTACTGGGAATCTTGATTGCCTTCCTGCTCGATACTCAATTTATCGGCCGGAATCTAGTGCGTGCCTTGATCCTCCTTCCGATGGTCATGGCACCGGTCGTTGCAGGATTGATTTGGCGCTTCATTTTCAACGATGAATGGGGCCTCGCGAATGACCTTATCGGTCTGTTCGGATTCGGCAGCAAAGCATGGCTCGTGGATCCGCCACTGGCTTTCTTCGCTGTTATTGTCGCTGACGTCTGGCAATGGACTCCGTTTATCGTGCTGATCACCCTCGCCGGGCTGCAATCCGTCCCTCGAGAGCTCACAGAAGCTGCACGTGTGGACGGGGCCACATGGCTTCAAATACAACGGTTCGTTTCACTGCCGACGATACGAGCCGTGCTCCTGATTGGTCTATTGATCAGGATGATCGATGCCTTTCGCAGCGTCGACCAGATTTTCGTGATGACTTATGGCGGCCCAGGCGTCACGACTTCTGTCCTGGGCTTCTACACCTACATCAAGGGCTTTAAATTTTTCGATATGGGCTACACAGCGGCACTTGGGATAATCATGCTTTTTATCATCTCGATGCTAGGGCAATTCATCATCGGCGCGATGATGCGAACCAAGGATGGCCGGCAGTGAAGACGTTTGCGAAATACCTGGCGCTGCTGGCCGTGATGGCATTTTTACTGACGCCGATTATTTGGACGATAATCACAGCGATTAAGCCTACCGAACTGATTTCTGCGCACCCGATCGCCTGGCTCTTCCGGCCGACGCTCGATCATTTTCGTGTCATATTTGTCGAAGACAATATCCTCGGACCGTTAATAAACAGCACAATCATCGCCACACTCAGCACGGTCGGAGTCCTGCTTACTGCGGCACCCGCTTCCTACGCATTGTCGAGGTTTAGGATCCCTTTCGGGTCACGATTGGCCTATTACTTTCTGTCGGCGAGAATGGCGCCACCAGTTACGGTTGTGCTACCGCTGTTTCTTATTTTTCGGAACTTAAACCTAATAGATACACACGCAGCCCTGGTTGCTGCTTACGTCACCGTTAACATGCCGTTCGCGATCTGGATGATCAAAGGATTCTTCGATGAGATTCCGAAGGAACTAGATGAGGCTGCTTTGCTGGATGGATGCTCGAGATTTCACGCGTTTGTCCGAATTGTCCTGCCTCTTGCCGCTCCTGGGCTCGCCGCAACGGCGATCATTTCGTTTATCTTTTCTTGGAATGAATTCCTCTTCGCGATTCTTCTCACAAATTTTCACGCACGCACTTTGCCGGTCGCCGCATCTGCCCTGATGACGGATCGAATGGTGCTGTGGGGCGAACTCTGTGCCACCGCCGTCATCATCTATTTGCCGGTGGTTCTGTTTGCGCTGCTCGTTCGCAAGTATCTGATCAAAGGTTTTACTTTTGGCGCAGTCGTTCAGTAAAAGGTAAACGGCGCGCTCGACCGACTTCACCTGATTGGATCCAGAAGCGTTAGTTTTGCGATTCCGGCGGATCGGTCGGCGGCGGACATCCTCGTTCATCCGGGGTCGTTGGCCGCCTTAGCGGCGGTCAAACTCATCTGAATTGAAGTTCGGAGAATTTGATAGATCGGGCGCGGAGGCGACATCTTAATCGGAACGTACAACTATCTCGATCTCACCCCCTTCGGTCGCCGAGAGGAGAAGGGACAAGGGATGGATTGGGTACGGCACCACGACAGATACGATTGAGACAGTGTCGAAAGGGTGGACACTCGGACCCCATAGCTATTCTCCTATAGCTTATCGCGCTTCCTCTGTCTTCGCCTCGGCAAGTGATATAGGCGCAGCTTTGCAAAACGAAGGTGCAAAACGAAGGGGTCGCGTCTATACAAAAACAAAAGACAAAGGAAATTAGTAGTCCGCCCAACGACTAGACGAACGAGCATGCACGACGAGGACCGACTTTTTCATGCGCGAAATCGGAAGTGATGCACGTGGCTTCCTACAGAATAAACAAGGTGGTTAGCGATGCTCAATTCCTATGGACAAGCAAGACCTTTTCAAGTGGGTGCGAACGCTCTCGAGGCGTTGAGTAAACGACGAAGGCGATGCCGAGAGCGTTGTGGTCAATCCCGCCTGGCAGTTGCTCAGATCTTTGGGGTTCAGCCTACGCGGATTCTGCCGATGAAAAAGAACGCTCGGGCGTGCACCGGTGCCGCGAGCAGTTCTTCCCTGGGTATTTGTGTTTTGTATAGACGCGACCCTTAAAATATTTCACGGTTGCCGTATGCTTTGCCACCCGACGGGCCGCCGGCCCGGTGCTATCCTCGATCTGACTAACTACGAACTGGAGCTGGAGGACCGTTTCGAAGGACCGGCTCTGGACGGACGGCTGTGGATCCCGTACTACCTCCCGCATTGGAGTTCGCGGGCTGGGTCGACAGCTCGTTATGCAGTGGCTAGCGGAACGCTCCGCCTGTTGATCGAAAATGACCAGGACCCTTGGAGCCCCGAGTTTGCCGGTCATCTGCGGGTCTCGTCGCTCCAGACCGGTGTATTCGCGGGACCCATCGGAAGCGCAATCGGCCAACACCGCTTCCGCGAGGGCATAGTCGTCCGTGAAGCGCAACGCAACGTCGCGCTGTACACTCCGCAGTACGGCCTATTCGAGCTCCGGGCCCGCGCGCTCGACGATCCGATGAACATGGTGGCCCTGTGGATGATCGGCTACGAGGACGAGCCGACGCATTCAGCCGAGATCTGCATCTGCGAGATCTTCGGGCGTGATGTGGGTCCGCTCCAGACTCGGGTCGGGATGGGCGTCCACCCCTTCGGAGATCCTGCCATCACAGATGAGTTCGCCGCCGAGACGGTCGGCATCGATGCTCGCGGATCACACACCTACGCGGCGGAGTGGACCCCGGACGACGTCGCCTTTTACGTCGACGGGCGGCTAGCTAAAGTGATCCGCCAGTCCCCGGCGTATCCGATGCAGTTCATGCTCAGTATCTACGAGTTCGCCGAACACCTGCGGCCGCCGTCCGCTCCTGACCGCTACCCAAAGACCTTCGTGGTGGAGCGCTTTCGTGGCTACCGGCCGATCGGCGGCCCAGGTGCGCGACCTCGCGCGTTCCCCGCCGCTGGGACCGCGTGATGATGGACGACACGGGCAATCAGACATCAACCAGAATCCTTACCGCCGTGCAGATGAGAATCTCCGGAAGCAGCGGCTATTCAATCCACCGCCCAAGATCCGCCCCGGAATTTTCAAAGAATGCCCCATCGCCTGCTTCAACGAGGCGATGCGATGTGCCTGGCAACCGAATCCGAAACATCGCCCGAAAACCCGTGAACCTCTCTCGATTTTTGCCCTGAAACGGCCGAGGGCGAATTGGCCCGTTTGATGCAAAACGAAGGGGTCGCGTCTATACAAACACAAAAGACAAAGAAAATTAGCACTGCGCCCAACCACTAAACAATCGGAAAGCATGCACGACGAGGAGCGACTTTTTCATGCGCGAAATCGGAAGTGCTGCACGTGGCCTCCTACAGAATAAACGAGGGTTGTTAGCGAGGCCCTAATTCCTATGGGACAAGCAAGGCCTTTTCAAGTGGGTGCGAACGCTTTCGAGGCGTTGAGTAAACGACGAAGGCGATGCCGACAGCGTTGTGGTCAATCCCGCCTGCCAGTCGCTCGAACCTTTGGGGTTCAGCCTAAGCGGGTTCTGCCGATGAAAAAGAACGCTCGGGCTTGAAAGTCGTGCTCATCAGTACGCCGATCTAGGGACGTCACCGTTAAAGCAGAATTCGATTATTCGATTTGTCTAATTCTGGCAGAGCCAATTTCGTGGCTCCAAAGCCGGCGGCGAGCGTTGTCGCACCGTCTACTTTGACCGGTCTTCAGGTCTTCACCACCTCAAAAACTCAAAAACGTAAGTGTCTCGAAACTAGATGTTTATAAAAGTGCCAAAACGCTTTGGCACTACATTTTCGCCTGATTGAGCGCTTAGGACAACTCGCGCAACGTGGGGGGTGCGGTGACTCCGGTCGCCCGTAGCGCCGCCGAAGCCTCGCTGGTAAGCTGACTCCGTAGAACAAAGGTCAGATAGATAGCTCGTTCGCTCGTTCGACATCAAACTCGTATTGACGTCCCTTTAGTAAGGAGCGCAGCACTTCGGGAATCCCGCTTTTCTTCCAGACCCGAGCGAAGACCAGGTCCGGCCCGATCCGACGAATTGCCACCGGTTCGATCTCACCAGCCGCATGGGCGTCGAAGACCGCAAAACTTTGGCAATGGCGCAACCCTGAGCGCATCAAGCGCTCCAACTGCCCGCCGACTTCCAATAGTCCAATAGGTCTAATCGTCCCAGTGTGGCGACCACTTGTTGGCGGACCTTGCCCTCGCGCACGCTATGCACGATCTGGAGGTAACGATAGGAACCGACTGGCTTGCTCAGAAAAAACATGGTCGATGATTAGCTCTACAGCCAGCAACCATAGATCATGTACCAAAGCAACTTAGAAGAAAAATTTTGATGAAGAAATTGCACTACATTTTTGAGGTTGGAGCACCTCAATCGCCCGCGAAGCCGCTCCAGGACTACATCGTCCTAAAAGAAATTGCCGCTGACTGTCGAAGATGGGTTTGACGCCTTGCTTCTCAATCCGACCACCCGACCTCGAAAAATCGCCACTGTAAGGGTAAATGCTCACCGCACAACCACTCAATCATCGAAAGCTGCCGTCGCCACGGCATCGAACCCTATACTTATCTGCACGATGTACTGACACGCTTGCCATCCATGACCAATCGTCAGATTAAAGACGTTGTCCCAAAAGCCTGGGCCGCAGCAAGGAGAAACGTTGCACTTAGAGCAGCCTAAACATTGTAAATGTCGTAACTGAATCTTACGACCTTTACAGTCCCTTCAAGTCAACAGATAACTGCATGGCGCTTCGCGTGACGCATACGATAGATCGCCGGAATAAGCGATTGAATCGTCTCATTTATTGGCTGGCAGAATGAGCAGGCGTCCGCTGGCAGCAACGCCGAGTAGTAGAACCACCAGAACCAAGAAGGCTGCCTGTAAGTTGGCAATGTGAGAAATAAAACCAATTGCAGCAGGCCCCGAGAGCATGCCGGCGTCGCAGACTGAACTGCACTGGAGTGGGCGCCCGTCATCCGTGCCCGGTTCGCAGCTTCTAGCTATCCGATGCGGAACGCTAACCATTGCCTCGGTATCGATTCCCGAAAAGACTACCGTGCGTAGCCAAGTTGAGCGGCCATCAGAAACACTCTACTAGAATCCTGACCGTGATTCGTGGTATTTCACATCCCGGACGGAAAAATCATTTCAGTCAATCAATAGATGGATACAAATGAAAAAGGAATTCTCAACACAACACCGTGAAGAACTACTCAAGACGTTAAAAGCCCGTTTTGAGAAAAGCATCAATCGCCATAAAGGTCTTGAATGGGCAAAAGTACAAGCAAAGCTGGAAGCCGATACTGAAAAGCTTTGGTCGCTGAATGAAATGGAAAGAACCGGTGGTGAACCGGATGTTGTTGGCCACGATAAAGAGACAGACGAATACATTTTTTGTGATTGTTCGCCGGAAAGCCCTAAAGGCCGCAGAAGTGTTTGCTACGACCGTGAAGCGCTGGAGTCGAGGAAAGAACATAAACCAGAAGATAACGCTCTTGATATGGCGGCTGCCATTGGCATTGAGCTTTTGACGGAAGAACAATATCGAGCATTGCAGAAACTTGGTAATTTCGATTCGAAAACGTCGAGCTGGGTGAAAACACCTGCCGATATTAGAAAACTCGGCGGAGCCCTCTTTTGTGATCGTCGGTACAACACCGTCTTCGTGTATCACAACGGTGCGGAGTCTTACTACGCTGCTAGGGGGTTCCGCGGCTCGCTCAGGGTCTAATAGAAAAAGTGGGTTTGGACCCAAAGGTTTAGACAGACCTCGCCGATTTCGTGATCGCGAACCGGAGAGCTGGTCGTGGTGATGATCGTCGAATATGTCAGTAACCAGCGTTTTTTTAGATCGTGATGCGCTCTACCTCGTCGAGTGAAATCTCGTTCCTGTCGGCGGTCATAAGGCTTGTTTGTCCGCGGAGATTCATGGTCAAAGCGCGGTCGCTCAGCCCGAGGAGATCAGGCTGATCATTGGCAATCGATCACGATTGATGCGGCTGGCGTGAGATTGTCGGCTCTTCGTCCAACGAATTTCGGCGCTGCATAGCCATAAGCGCGATCTCGATGACGGCTTCCCGTGCAACGTGATCACTGATCGCCGGGGCTGCCGGTCACTGTGGCGGTGCATGCCAATCCAGGCCACCATTTCAAAACGACCCTTCGAAGGCGGAGTCCCAGCTATCGAGCCGGGTCGTCGCTCAGCGCCGGGTTTGCGTTATTTGATTGAATCTTCGCTCAGGCACGGCTATCGGCAGCCCGGCACCATCAGTTTTACCCACAGGCTGTTAGACGGCGGAAAACCGACGACGCTCGAATTGTTGCTCGGTTTCCGTCACCCACCGAAACGAAGGACAGCGACTCCTCCAGTAACGTCAGCCGAGACGGATCAATGACCTACGCAACTGATTCGCGACAGCGGCGGGACCGTCGCCGAACAAGCGTTTAAACTCGCGGCTGAATTGCGAGGCGCTCTCATAGCCGACCTGCGAGGCGGCCGTGCTGGCATTGGCGCCTTCGTTCACCATTAGCATCCGAGCCTTGTGAAGGCGCACGTTCTTCAGGTATTGGAGCGGAGAGGAGGAAGTCACCGCCTTGAAATGGGCATGAAAAGTCGAAACACTCATTCCGGCGTAGCGGGCAAACGTGCCGACGTCGAGCGATCGGGCATAGTCAGCGTGAATCTGATTCAGCACACGGCTGATCTGGCCGAAATGAGTGTGGGGTGCAGCCAAGGCGCGCAGGTTGTGGCCCAACGGGCCGAGCAGGACGCGATAGGTGATCTCTCGCGCGATCTGCGGTCCGAGAATGCGGGCATCATCAGCGGAGCGGAGGCACTCGAGCAATCGCTCGGCGCAATTACTCAGTGCCTCGTCCAGCGGAGTCGCTTCAATCGCTTGCAATTGCTGCTTCATCGGCGCCCCTTGTTCTATTTGCATGCACAACTCCGCAACGGTTGCCGGTGTAATGCCGATCTTAACGCCGAGCAATGGCGCTTCCGGTGTTCCCTCGACTTCGCACTCGAAGGGCAGCGGCACGGCCAACACCAAGTAGTTGTTCGCGTCATAGACGAACCTTCGCCGGCCAAGGTAACCAGTCTTGCGACCTTGCACGATGATGAAGATGCCAGGTTCGTACGAGACTGGACCTCGCGGGCGGCAATGCGTCGTGCGCATAAACTTCACGTCGGCTAAGCGAGACGGACTGATGCCTTCACCCTGCGCAAGTTCGGCCACCAGGGACGCGAGCCGTGATGTTTCCTGCCGGCTATTTGACGCAATCGCGCCCGTGTTTTTTGCCATTTGATAACATACGCGCTTCAAAGAATAGGCAAGGTCTTTAGGCTAAAGAAGCATCCAAATCCGGCGCCTCGGAGGATTAGGCAAACTTTACGGATGAACGTGCCATTGCAGCGCACCACCATCTGGGCTTAGGGTCACACACCCGAATATGAAAAACACAAGGAAGACGTCTACAACACTGCCCGGCGGCACATTCAAGCTCGCCGATGATTTGACCCTTACTCGCATGGGGTACGGTGCCATGCAGCTGGCTGGTCCGCATGTATTCGGGCCGCCAGCAGACCACGACGGTGCCCTCGCGGTCCTGCGCGAGGTTGTTAAGCTCGGTATCACCCACATCGATACCAGCGACTTCTATGGCCCCCATATAACCAATCAACTGATCAAGGAGGCGTTGCACCCCTATCCGGAGGGATTGCGGATTGTCACGAAGGTCGGCGCGCTGCGGGACGCGCAAGGGAACTGGCCCAAAGCGCTCGCTCCGGACCAGCTCCGCCAAGCCGTTCGTGATAACCTCACGAACCTCGGTGTCGACGCACTCGATGTCGTCAATCTGCGGGTCGGTGGATTGGATGCACCGACGCCAGGTTCGATCGCGGAGCCGTTCAGCGTGCTGGCCGAAATGCAGCAGGAAGGTCTTATAAAACACCTCGGGGTTAGTACCGTCAGCGCCGAGCAAATCGCCGAGGCGCAATCAATCGCGCCCGTGGTCTGCGTCCAGAATTTCTACAATATCGCTCACCGGGAGGATGACTCGCTCATCGACTCCCTTGCCGAACAAGGAATTGCTTATGTGCCGTATTTCCCACTCGGTGGTTTCTCACCGCTGCAATCCGACACGCTGTCCAGCGTTGCTGCCCGTTTAGATACTACTCCAATGGCCATCGCCCTGGCGTGGCTGCTGCAACGCTCACCTAACATTCTGCTCATACCCGGAACATCATCTGTTAAGCATCTAAGAGAAAATGTAGGAGCTGGCGCTGGAGAACCATTGCCAGATGATGCGCTTGCAGAGCTGAACGACATCGGCGGTTCTTCAAGCAATTTAACGATGGCGACCCGAGGCCGAACGGCGGAACCTTCAAGTAAGACAGTATGAATAGCATGAACTACCAACTACTCGGTCGCAGCGGACTGCGCGTCTCTGACCTTTGTCTTGGCACTATGACCTTCGGCGACGATTGGGGCTGGGGCGCGGCGAAAGATCAGGCGCGCAAAATCTACGACGCGTTCCGCGAGGCGGGCGGCAACTTCATCGACACCGCCAACATTTACACCAATGGCTCCAGCGAGAAGCTCGTCGGCGAGTTCATCGCCGGGCACCGCGAGGAAGTCGTCGTCGCCACGAAATACACCAACGCGGTATCCGGCTTTAGTGGCCAGCCCGGCACGGATGCCAACGCAGGCGGTAATCAGCGCAAGAATATGGTGCAGGCGGTCGAGTCTAGCTTGAAGCGGCTCGGCACTCACTATATCGACCTCTACTGGCTGCACATCTGGGATCAGATGACGCCGGTCGAAGAAGTCATGCGCGCCTTCGACGATCTTGTCCGCGCCGGTAAAGTGCTTTACGTGGGCATCTCCGATGCTCCAGCTTGGGTCGTAGCCAAGTCCAATACTATGGCCCAACTGCGCGGCTGGACGCGCTACGTCGGCTTGCAGATCGAATACAGCCTGCTCGAACGGACTGTAGAGCGCGAACTCGTGCCGATGGCCAAGGACCAACAGATGTCGGTGCTCGCATGGTCGCCCCTGCGCAACGGCTTGCTCACCGGCAAATACCTTCCCGAAAATGTGAAGCAGTCCCAAGCGGATGGCTCCCGGATGCACAGCGAAATGATGAAGGGCTTCGGCACCGTCGAGGAGAGCACCCATGCGACCGTTCGGGAGATCGTCGCCGTCGGCGAGGAACTCGGCGTCTCGGCGGCTCAGGTCGCCCTGGCTTGGCTACGCACCCGTCCGGTGCCCGTTATCCCAATTATCGGCGCGCGCAAACTCGCCCAAATCGAGGACAACATCCGCAGCCTCGACGTAAAGTTTTCATCCGAGCAACTCCAACGTCTGGACAAAATCAGCGCCGTTTCCATGGGCTTTCCGCACGACTTCATGGCGCTCGAACCGGTCAGAGCGATTGTCTTCGGCGGGATGCGGGACCGGATCAAAGCGTAATATGGACCTTCAGCTTACAGGTAAACCGGACGCTGGTCACGGGCAGCAGCGTCGCAATTGGGGAGGCAATCGAGAAAGATTTGGCAGTACGGACTGATTTTCAGTTCTCTGCGCGTCTGGTTCAGGTTGCCCAGAGCCCCATCCCTCTGACGCTGGATATCGATGGCACTCTTTTCGTCGAGACAGAAAACTGCGGCGTTGAGTGGGCGGAGATCGACGGATTGGGCCGCGTCGAATGCAAATGAATGCTCCGGGCACGCTTTCTCGTCAGTGGAGTTTTTTTTTTAATTTACACTACTGGTGTGATATAGTTTAACGCCACTATGCAATTCTTCCTGATCCGTTCGCTCTGGGTCCGCCTTAGCCTCCTGAGATTGCTGGTTGTTCTTGGCCTGCTTCCCGGCCTTCATGCCGTGGCCTCGGATGTGCCTTCTTTAAATTCCGCAGTCTCGGCGGTCGGTTCGAACCGGCCCCTTCTCGCGCAGGCAGACACCGGAAGCTCGAAGAAAGCGACTGCTAACGGGCCGAAGGTGAATGTCGACCAAAATGGCGTCATCCTTAAAGGCTACGATGCGGTCGCCTATTTCAAACAAAAACGCGCTGTTAAAGGTGACCCGAAATATTCGAGTTTCTACGGTGGAGCGACTTACTATTTCGCCTCAACGGATGACAAAGCCGAATTCGACAAAACACCGGCCAAATACGCACCGCAGTACGGCGGCTATTGCGCCAACTCAATGACCAAACGCAAACTGGCTGACGTCGATCCGAACGTTTTCCTGGTTTACAAAGGAAAGCTGTACGTCTGCTCAAGTCCGAAGGCCGGAAAAGCCTTCTACTCAGATCCCGACGCGAACATAAAGAAGGCGGACACTAACTGGCAGTTTTACCAACCCCCCTCAAATCCAGGTTTGCGTCGCGAACTCGGTAGCTGAGAGAAGCGAGGAAACCAGCCTGTGCTGGAGCGTTTGGCTTAGGGAATTGTTTTCGTCGCCGCCAGGAGTTTTTCCAGAATTCATCTTGCATTCCCGACGGACAACAAAAGCTTGCCCTCTGTCTTTCGAGTTTCCAGAAGCCCATGGGCTTGTGCAGCTTGTGCCAGCGGTAGCACGCCGCCGATGCTCAATTTCAGCCAGCCCGCTCGTATTCCCCCGATGACGTCATTCGCGCGCTGCATCAACTCCTCGCGGGTGCGCAGATAATTCTGTAGACTTCCGCCCGAAACCGTCAGTGCGTTTGGCATTAAGGCGTTCGGTGAAACCGGATCGGCAGGACCGCTGGCTGCGCCGAAGATTACGATATGGCCGCGTACCGCCGCCGCTTCCAGATCGCCCTTAAATGTGGTGCTGCCCACGCCGTCGATTATCAAATCTGCGCCCCGCCCCTTAGTGATCCGCTTGGCTTCAGCCGCAAAGTCCTGCTCTGTGTAAAGGATAACGTGGTCAGCGCCGGACGTGCGCGCCGTCCGTGCTTTCGCCTCGGTCGAGACTGTTGCGATCACGTTCGCACCAAGGTGCTTAGCCCACTGCACCAACAGACCTCCCATCCCTCCCGCAGCCGCGTGAATCAGGACGAAGCTGCCCGGCACAGGCTGCCGGAATTCGTGGATCAGGTAGTGTGCCGTCATGCCCTGCAGCGGGAACGCCGCTCCTTCCTCGAATGTAAACTCTTCCGGTAGAGGAATCAGGCGTTCGGCATCGGCAAGGATGGCTTCTGAATAGGCCCCCGGCAGACCCGTAAACGCCACTCGATCGGATGGCTTCACGTTCCGGACGCCTTCGCCAACGGACTCAACCACGCCCGAGCCTTCCACGCCCGGAGTGAAAGGCACCTGGCGGGGATAAGTGCCACGCCGCTGGCCGACGTCTACGAAGTTCACACCCGCAGCTACGATGCGCACCACCGCTTGACCTGGGCCCGGCGCCTCGATGGGCGCGACCTCCACCAGCTTCAGCACTTCGGGTCCGCCTTGTTTTTCCACTCGAATGGCTTTCATAACATGTCTCCTTAACGCGCCGCGCGTTGCGCGTTCAGGATATCTGAGATGCATCGACTCCGACGAGGCAACCTTGCCAAACTCCTAACAACGGGCCCAAAGCATCTTGCTTTCTCAACGATTTTATCGAAATAGGCCGCCGTCATGTTGAGTACTCGGTTTTCAATGACTACTCAATAGGAAATGTGAAAAGAGTTGTGCTCCCGAAAAATATTGGGACCCTTTGACGATGGCTCTTTCGGGTACTCATGTGGACAGTTTGAACAATGATATTCTGGAAATTCAAGTTTGAGCAGACGCGGTCCAATGTGTCCTCAGCGATCCGATTGGTCCGCAGGGTGAATGGCAACGCTAGGAGAAGGAAGCATTCTATAACCTGGTTTAACTTGAATTTAGCGGCGCTGGCGTTCGCCAAGCCACTCACCAACCAACGCTGAAAAAGGACCGATGATCCTCCAAAGCGTCATCAGAATTCCTGCGCCATCGATTGCCGCTGCCTCATCAATCTCCTTCGGAATCCGGTTCAACACGGGCAAGCGCGCGGGTGCTGAGGTAGCTCAACTCTACGTCGCCAGGAGAACCTGACCGCTGATCGGCCAATCAAAAAGTGCTATCCCTGGGCTAGCAGCGCTGTAGGTAATCACTTAAATATCTTTGTATTCGATCGAGTTGGCCACGCGCGTCCGCGTGCAACTGCTCAGCGCCGTTCAAATATCCTGATCGTCCTATTCGCTCCAATTCGCGCAGCGCCGGAACGATGGCATTCATGCCGCAGCTAACGCTAGCTCCAACACACTTGTGCGCCAGGCGCACCACTTCTTTCGCATCTCCAGAACGGACTGCCTCACCTAGATTTTCGATGAGATCGTTCGCTTGCAACAAATAGATATCGACCAATTCACGGAGGTGCGCGGGGCTGTCGCTCACTTCTATCAAACGTTGTATGTCGACAGGAATGCCTTGCGCTTTTGTCGGAATCGCATGCGTCTCGGACTCTCCTGAATTCTTACTCTTTGATTCTGCGTTGCCATTCTGATCTGCAAGAGCATTTGCCTGATCGGGCCCGTCCGGATTATCAGATTTCCAATACTCCAACGCCGCCTTCAGTTCAGAGAGCTGTACCGGCTTGCTGAGGTAATCGTCCATTCCGGCACCGAGACACTTCTCACGGTCGCCATGCATGGCGTTGGCAGTCATCGCGATGACGTGGATCGGTGATTTCCAACTACACAGATGATTTTGCTCCAAACTACGAATCGTTCGCGTCGCTTCGTATCCATCCATCTTTGGCATCTGGCAATCCATTAAAATGATGTCATAAGAAACTTTCTGCAGAGCTTCAAGCGCCGCCACACCGTCATCCACGATATCCGCAGAATAACCGAGCTTTCGAAGCTGGCTCTTGGCAACTATCTGATTCGTCCGATTGTCCTCTGCCAGAAGGATTCGCATCTTACCGGTTTCTTGAACAAATTCAGAAGACGTCGGAGGAGGGTCAGATTGATTCGACTTTTCGGGCACGTAAGAGACCATCGTTTTGCCCAAGACGCCACTTCCGGGAAACGCTAGGGCAGAACCCGATGCATCCGATTTTGCGGGTACGGTGAAGACCGCGACTCTGCCCATCACATGGGTCATACCGTCGAAAAGCCGCGCTTTTTTTACCGGCTTAACGAGATAGGCATCGATACCTGCCCGCTTTAATTCTTCTTTGCTCCGGACTTGCCCCAACGAGGTTAGTATGATCAACCGGGTCCCGGCAATCGCTGGCTCAGCCTTGATAGCGTCAGCCAAAGCGAATCCATCCATTCCGGGCATTTGGACATCCAATAACGCTAGTTCATAGGGTTCTCCTGCTTTTGCCGCTATTCGCAACATGCTTAGCGCCTCCGGCCCACTAGCCGCGCTATCCGAACGCATCTTCCAGGCGACAAGCTGGTGCCGCACGATCTGCCGGTTAGTGGCGTTGTCATCGACAACCAACACTCGGACATTGAACAAGTCGCGATGGTATGTCTCGATAGCCTGTGCGTCAGCCGCCTGCTTCTCAAACTCAGCGATAAACCAAAAGATGGAACCCTCTCCCTCTTTGCTCTGTACCCCAATTTGCCCATTCATCATCTCGATCAACCGCTTGGCAATCGCAAGGCCTAGACCGGTGCCGCCATATTTACGTGTAGTAGAAGAATCTGCCTGGCTAAAGGCACGAAATAGCCGTGCTTGTGTTTCCGGCGGAATACCGACACCGGTATCGTGAATTTGAAATCTCAAGATTGCATGTGTCGCGGTTTCACTTTCTTTAGTAACCCAAACGACAACTTCTCCGGTTTCAGTGAATTTGATCGCATTGCCGACCAAATTAGTAAAAACCTGCCGGAGCCGCGCGGAATCACCGCGCAGCCGGGTGGGAATATTCGGGGGGATAGAACTGGCTAGTTCGATCCCTTTGGCATATGCGCGCGGCGCCAGCATATCCAAAGTGCCTTCGATCGTTTGGGTGAGATCAAAGTCAATCACTTCAAAGGTTAGTTTGCCCGCTTCAATTTTGGAAAAATCCAAAATATCATTAATGATCGTCAGGAGAGCATCGGCGCTGCTGTGAATGGTCTCTCCGAACTCGCGCTGCTGTCCGTCCAATTCGGTCTCAAGCAATAATTCTGTCATTCCAACAACACCATTCATGGGGGTGCGGATTTCATGGCTCATGTTGGCGAGAAACTCGCTCTTGGCTCTGACTGCTGCTTCAGCAGATTCCTTGGCCGCCTTTAAATTTTCTTCCGCATGCTTGGCTGCAGTAACGTCCCAGAACATACCTTGAGTGCCAATGACCCGGCTGCTCTTGTCGAGGACGGCAACCTTAATAACCCGATCCCACCGCGGTTGACCGTCAAAATTCGCCGAGAGTTCTTCTGTTTCCAATGGCCGGCGCGTCTCCATCAAGGTTGTATCAATCTCACGATACCGTTGGACCAATTCCGGGGGATCAACGTCGAAACGGCTATTGCTGAGGATGTCGGTAAGAAGCATTCCTTTGTGGTCACAAAAACGCTTGTTCGCAAAAATAAATTGGCCGTGGATATCTTTCCGGTAAATGGAGACTGGGAGGTTTTCGACGAGAGATTGAAGAAAAGCCTCTGAAACGGTCAATTGCCCTGCTAACCGCTCAAGCTCTTGATTCGCGGTCTGTTGTTTCTGCCGCCCTAACTCAGCCTCAGATTTCGCAAATTCAATCGTATTAACCTGGCCGCGAATTGCACCGAAAATCAGCCACGCCAGCCAAAGACATATCACTGCACAAACGGCGCCAAAAACGATCATTTGCTGCCAACTTGCCGTAAGCACCTGCTCCATCTGACCGGCCAGTGCTTGAGTTCGAGCTTGCGCTGATTGGGCAAACGCGTTCGCAGCAGTGTCAATGTCTTGTGAAACTGCTACTAGATCATTGGTGATTTTCTGGCGCTCGTTCCGAAGCAATAGTGTCTTCTGCCACAGCGTGTAGAGGCCGCCGGTGCCGACAAGGATGCTCTGGTGTGCATCGTCCATCTGGTATCCTTTGCCGAAGAAGGCTACCTTCAATTCCTCCACGGTTTGCACCAAGTTGGTGCTTCGATCCGGCTGCACCTCTTCGAGGCGGAAAATATCCCGGGTCAGACTGGCCAGCGCGGGCTTAAGCTGGTTATCCTTCAAATCGGCAAGGTTGTCCACCTGCTCTTCACCTCGAAACATCTCAGCAATTCGCGCCACTTCGGCTATCTCGTTCTTTAAGTTGCCCAAATTATGATTCTGTTGTTTCGCTTGTTCGACCAGAATCATTTGCGCCAGGTTGGCTGCATCCTCTCCCCGTGCAGCCCGCCAGCGATTGAATTGCATCGCCTCTTGTAATCGTTGCTTACCTTCCAACGTGGCGACTGCGCCGCGCAAAGCAGTAACTAGGCTGCGTACCTGAGCCAAGGTTCTTTGCTGGCTTATATCCCGCCAGACCGTATCGTATTTGGAGCGCCACAGGTCTGCCCGTTGGTTCAGTGCGGCCATTTCACTCGCGAGTGAGGCAAACTGCTTTAGGATCGAAATGCTAGAAGGGTTGTCGCTCGATGCTAGTTGTGCGTTAACGATCTGACAGAAATCAGTGGTCGCTTCAGTTACTTCAGATGACGGCGTGTGTTCATCCAATGTCGCCTGAATCTCTTTTTGCGCGTTTAAAGCATGGTCAAGGATTTTACGTGATGTCTGATTCTGTCGATCTTCCTCTGATTGGAGACGCGTGCGGCTATTCCGAATCGAGCTAAGCTGAAAACTGATCTGGCAAATTATGACAACAATTATCGCCAAACTGAGAGCTCCCAATAGGCGCACCATCCAAAAAATACGCCGTGCGCCCTGGGTCGTACTCATCGCTGAGCTTCGTTTTTCAACAGATGCCCGATATTATCCCACTGAAACGGTACGAAGCCGCCGTCCTTCAGAATGGTGGGCCAGATGCGATGACTCGCCTGGTGTTCGTTTGGGCTCAGGTTGAGCGGTTCTCCTAGACCAATATCAAACTGCCCTAGCTTTTCGAGCGCGTCTACGATCGTCTCCCGTGTCAACTGCCCCTCGATCTTGTCAAGCGCGAGCACTAGAATTCTGGTGGCAATGTATCCTTCCAAACCCCCAAATTCGGGTAGCGCGGACGGATCCGCTGCTCTGAGATCGGTCTGATACTCGCGCACGAGGGAAACATTTTCGTCTAATGGATATGGGACGACTTGAGTGACGATAACCGCAGCATCAATTTTGCCCAGTTCATGGGCGAGTGAACTACTACCGACAAACGAGACATTCAAAAATAACGCCTGAAGACCTCCCTCATGACATAGTTTGATGAATTTACCACACGGTGCGTACGCACCAACCATGATCACAGCACGCGGCAGATGCTCGGCCACCAGGAGGGTGGCAACAGCATCTTCCACGGCAAGCGTATTGCGTTCGTAGCCGACATTGAGGACATCCTTTTCCTCTTTCAATCCATGATTTTTCAAGGCAGCAATTCCACCGTCAAAGCCAGCATTGCCGTAGCTGTCCCGCTGAGTGAAGAAAGCAATCTCATCCGGTTTAAGTCCTGCTCCTTCAACGAGGGCATCGATCATTCTGGCCGTTTCCTCGGCATAGCTGGCGCGGAAATTGATGACATAGCGATCAGGCGGTTTCTTGCGTAAAATGCCTCCACCCGAAAACGAAGCAAAGAACAACGTCTTTTGTTCATTAGCGATCGGAATGGCCACGGTTGCGGTGGGTGTTCCGACGTCGCCAATGATAGCGAGAACATCGTCCTTTTCGATCAATTGCCGCACATTGGGTACCGTACGAGACGGTTCGTAACCATCATCGAGCACGATAAGGCGAAACTTGCGACCCCTCACGCCGCCGGCGCGGTTGCTGCGCTCTAGTCCAGCCCAAACGCCCGTTTGCATCTGTTTACCGAGATTCTCTGCCGGGCCGGTGAGAACGGTGGACATGCCAAGAACGATTTCGTTCGATGAATCGGGCTCAAGCGCCCGGGCGACGCAATTTCCCATCGCGAGACAGATCGCAAAGTGACAGATTGATTTTACGCATCCCATAAACGGCGCTAGCTGCTGTTGAAATTTGAGAACTGCCCGTGTTTTAGACCCTTGATAACTGGAGACAGCTCTAAATATCATACTTACAGTAATTACCGCAATATAGCAAAACATATCTACGTGGGAACGCCAAATTGGAGGCGCGCCGATTGCGTCATCCCGGTCCTGCGGGCTGGCATTCCCGCGCAGTGGGAAAAGCCGATGGAAGTTTCAACGGCCAAGGCGAACGCAAAGGAAGGAGACAGGAGACAGGAGTTGCAGAATCTTCTTTGAAGCTGTGCCGAGGTGAGCTCGAAAATCAAAGCTTGATTCCACCCAAATTTCGCCAATCTCGAACTCCTGAACTCTGTCTCCTAGCGCCCTTTTTGCGTCGAAACGCCTCCCCTAGCGTTCCAAAAACACGGCGGTTGTCCGCGGCGGGATGGTGAAGGTGCCGTTGGGCGCGTTATACTGGCTTTGCCTCACGACGAGGTCGGCAAGGGAATTCCGCAAGATCGGATGCAACTCCAGGGGAATCCCTGCATAATCTGGCAGGCTGATTGTCTTCGTGATTTTATCAACGTTAAAAAGCACCACGATACTCTTGGCGTTAGGGTCCAGTTTACGACCGACTTTGTCCGAAATCGCCATGACTATTAGTGCAGGCTGTTGACCGGGGCCGACGTTGTAGAATTTTACGCGCTGTTTAACCTCGTCTCCAGTTTGCAGCCGGAACAGAGGACTCGATTTCCGGATTCGGAGGATATTCTCGAAATAGAGATGGGCCGAATAAATGGAAGTGAATCCTGGCTTTAGCGCTGGGTTGAGCAGGAACGGGTCCATGGTTGAGTAATCGCCCTGATTGTCTCCCGCTTGGGGAAAGCCAACCGCAAAATTGTTCGTCTGGTAGGTCAAATCGAGCTTGTTGAACCAGTCACCCGAATTATAGCTGTTCTTATCGAACGATTTCGATCGCAAGATATCGTCCCCGGCATGGAAGAACGGAATTCCCTGCGCTAGTCCTACGAGAGCCACCCCCAAATTATTGACTCTTACGCGGTCGGCCATCGTCGTAGCCATCGGGATCTTATACTGATTGTTGTCGAAAAGTGTCTGGTTATCATGGGCTGAGATGTAGTTGATAACGTCTGGAGGGTTCAGCGTATAGCCCGCAGGTTGACCGCCATAGTTGAGCTGAGCTCCTGTCACCAGGTTACCGTTGCGATCCACTAGTGAATAGTCCCTCAGCGTGCCGGCGAGGGCCAGCTTTACCAGGTCGCCCGTGTCCAAGAGCTGCTGAAGCGTCGCGGCGCTAGACCCGTTGTTGTCGTACCAGAGGCCATTGATAAACCCCTGGTTCGCGACCAAAGACTGCTGACTATCGAAGGGCCCTCCTCCGCGAATGGCATCGCGCCCGCGGTCGCTGAATGTCCCGATCCCTGTCCCGGCCATATTCGCCTGAGTCGCATTGACGCCAAGAACATTGTTCGCCACTTCGCCGAAGTTCCATCCTTCGCCGTACAGATAGATTGTCGGATCGATCTCGTGCAATGCCTTCTTGATCTCCAGCAAGTTGTCCTTAAAGCTGAAGCTCATCAGGTCAAACCGGAATCCATCCACCTGGTATTCCTTGGCCCAAACTCTCAGCGTATCGAGCATCAGTTTGAAGAACATGCGATGCTCAGAGGCAGTGTCCGGACAACAGGTATTCGTGTAAATATCCCCATTGTCGTCGAGCCGGTAGTAATATCCTGGTACCACTTTATCAAGGACGGACGTTGGATCCTGCCCAGCGGCGGAAGGTGTGATTGTACACCACGTCCATGACCATCCTGAGTCCGATCGAATGAAGCGACTCGACCATTTCGCGGAACTCACGGATCCTTTTTATTCCGTTTGCATCAGTCGAATAACTCCCCTCCGGAGTTCCATAGTGGTACGGATCATAACCCCAGTTGAATCCATCTTGATCTTTGACAGCGGTAATCGCGGCTTGTGGTTGTGGCGAATCCGGCGCCGAAATCGGTAGGGTAATGTCTGGAGTCTTCTGCTCACTCGCCAACTCCGGTACCGAGCTGAAATCGAAAGAGGGAAGCAGATGAACGTGGGTCAAGCCAGCTTTCGCCAGACTCCGCAGGTGCCGCATTCCGAGCGAGAAAATATGTGTAAACGCGGTGTACTTACCGCGATCCTTGTCCGGAACGCTGGTATCTGATATCGAGAAATCGCGGATATGTAGCTCATACAGCACGATGTCAGTTGGACTGTCCAGCGGCGGCTTCGGAATCAAATTCCAGAAGAGGGGCTTCGTAGACGGCGAGTCCAGGTCCACGACGAGGCTCTTGACTGAGTCCGCAGCGAGCCCAAGCGAATAAGGATCCGTGACGACATTGGTGACGACTAGCCCCTCCGCCCGCGAAAAAACGGTAACCTCGTAGAGGTAGTACTTGTGGTTTACCCAACTGTCATCGCCCGCTTTCGTCTCCCACACTCCCAGTTCTTCCTGGGTCATGGGATAGATCGTCGGAACGGTTCCGTTCGGGGAATCATAGACAAAAAGCCGAACCTTTTGAGCGGTTGGTGCCCACAACCTGAACCGTACGGCGCCGTCCGCAAAATGTGCGCCGAGCCGCCCGTCAAAGTAAAACAAATCATCCAAAACTCCTGGAAGCTGCAGTGAGGTCGCGTCTGCTGGTTGGGCGCCGGTGAATTTCACTAGAACCAATTGATCTTTCAATAGCGATGGAATCTGTCCTAATTGCGACGGGGCAATCTTCAGAGCGGTAGCGCCGTTAAGGAACGGGAACTTCTCGATAACGGTCTGTGACAACCCGTTTGGATCTACGATTAGCGGAATCGACTTGCCGTCACCTTCCGCTCCGCTCGTTGCGATGTCGATGATACCGGCATCCGGAGAATAGAAGAGTCGGTAGGTATCGTTTGGCTCAGCCCCGAACCAAGCGAGGGTGTCACGGTTCACCCAATAGGCGCGGGCCGCCTTGATATTACCGACCAGATCAGTTCGTGGCTTGGTGGTATATAGGGTGCAGTCGTTCTGGAGAAGCCAAATTTCCGGTCCTTTGGATATATCCAGAATCATGTCGCTCTGGCAGTTTTTGACACTGCCATCGGCATTTCGGACGATGAAAAATAGTTGAGTTGCTCCGGGGACCAATGCGATGTCCCAATACACGCCGAAATCGTCACTCACAGGGGGTGGAGTACCAGGATCTTGGTAACTAGGGCTGGGATGCAGGGCGCCTGTCCAGTCGAAGATAGTCCAACCCGCATAATCAGCGTTGTTCCGGTGATAGTGAATGCGAACAGAGCCTGCGGGAATCGATGACTGCGCTATCGCCGGTGCCAAATTTGCCGTCAGGAGAGCAATCACGGCTAGAGAGAACAAATAACGGGTGAGTTTCATATTCACATCCGGGGTGGGCTAAGTTCAACGCGGGGACAAAAACACCTACAATCACAAAGAAGGGTTTTTCTTTTCACAGGGGGTGAGTGCGGCTTTCTGTCGATCTATCAATTCAATCACGTTGCACTGCATGTGCATACGACTTTTTTAGTCTCACAGTGAAACTAAAAACGTATGCACGCCATTTCACACTCAACGCCTCAAAATTGTCCGAATTTGGTTTCTCGAACCTGCATGACTCGATTCCGGCGCATTCGGCTGAATCGCCTCATTTAAATTTTTGGGATTCACGTGATTAAGTGTCATTAGGTCATTTCTGAACCCCTAAATCCAAATGATTATTACTGATGTTCTGGTGGTAGACGACGACGCTGGAGTCTGTCGGATTGTTCAACGGATGCTTTCCAATGAGCAGTGTAAGGTCCAGACAACCCAATCTGTTGCCGACGCCCTCGGCGCTATCGAGCAAAAAGCTTTCGATGCCTACGTGATCGACTTTAAATTGCCGGACGGTTCTGGACTCGACGTCGCGGAAGGCATTCGCTCGAAATGGGGTGCAACTCCAATCATTTTGATGTCGGGGTATGACCCCGCCGCCGTCGCGCTGAGGGCGGAGAAGCTTTCTATATCTAATTTCCTCGAGAAGCCTTTTTCGCGGGAAATAATCTGTGAGGCAGTAAAGAAGGCGGTCGGTTCCTCCAAGACAGCACCCAAAGTATCACCGGTCGACCCGCCAGCCTCTCCGCCGGCGCCCGGCGGACGTTCCTGGACTCGATTCTGGCAACGTCCGGCGAAGCGTCCGGCATGATAACACCCGGGCGGATTAGCGGCCGTAGCCGGGGCGCTCTGCAGCCGAAAAACGCTCGCTTGTCCTATCCCGGTCCGATTGCCGGTAGGGAAGCGGATGATAGATGAAACCAGGTAACGCGTCGTAGAAGACCCCCAGCACCCGCGCCTTTTCCCGGTTTGCGGGCGACAGGCGGCGCAGGGGAAGCCCGATCTATCTTCAGGCAAACAGATTTCTTCAGACCTCTGATGTAATTTTGATCACCAGATCAATTTTGGCCAGAGTTTTGGTCCGGATAGATCCATAGCGACGTGCCCATCATTCGCGTGGGGCGAACTTTTCTCCTGCTATCGATCGAAAATCCGCTCGATTCCATAGATCAGGCATGTTGCCTGCTAGGTATCTTTTGTTGCCAATAAGATAACAAAGATTGCCCAAGAGTTTATGACCATCGTTCGTGACCCAATTCAATTGCAGCTCACCTCGTTCGGCGGACGACTTAGAGAACTGCGCCTGCAGCGAGATTGGACCCTCGACGAACTCGCGCGGCAAAGCGGACTTTCCAAACCTTTTCTCTCCAGGTTGGAATCAGGCGATCGCCAAGCTTCAATTGCCGCAGTATTGACGCTTGCCCGCGTGTTTGACGTTTCGTTAGCGTCCCTTTTTGAGTCACCCCTTGCCAAAGAACCGTGCCTGATTGTCCGGGCAGCCGACCATGCACCGCAGAAAGCCAATGGACTGACTTATGTTCCGCTCTCTAACGCGGAGCGCTTTTCAAATCTTCAACCACTGCGTCTGACTATTTCACCAAAACGAGAAGGAACCGAGCATTTCAAACATGATGGAGAAGAATGGATCTATCTCTTATCGGGGAGACTAACGTTATCCATTGCGAGCGAGACTTATGATTTGGAGGCAGGAGATGCCGTTCACTTTGACTCGCGCCTCCCCCACCGACTTATCGCTCGAGGTCCACTCAATGCTGAAGTCATTCTCGTCGCAACTCCCCTCTCTACTATCGGTTTCAATCGGTCCGCGTCTCGCGAACATCGTGCCATCTCTGTTCCGGGGCTTGGTGCCAGGCGCAGAAAATTCGTCCATCGGCCAAGGCAAGAGAAACCGCTTTCTTAAAACAATAAAATAAACTGCTCGTCAACATAGGGAATGAATAGGTCATGAGTAACGAACATAAACTGAAGTCCGAATGTTTGAACTTCGTTGAATTGCTTGCGCAAAATATCGCGCTGATCTCTCCGACAATGACGGCGGCGCTCATTGTGCCGCTCATGTTTGGCACCACCGGAAACATAAGCTGGCTCGCCTACGGTCTTGGAACGGTCCTGTTACTTTTTGTGGCATTCAATCTCAACCAATTCAGTCGACGACTTGCCGGTACTGGGTCAATGTATACCTACACTTCGCTTGGCCTGGGTCCCTCCACCGGATCGCTCTCCGGGTGGTGCCTGATTTGGTCCTATCTTTTCATAGGTCTTGCCGGGACGACGGGATTCACTATTTTTTCCAGCAAGATTCTGGAGGCCGTCGGAATTCACTCTTCTTCAGTACTGCTATTTGCGGTCTGCCTTGGATCATGCTTCATCCTGGCCTACAAAGATATCGTTATTTCAACTGTCGTGATGCTTGTTTTGGAAGGCATCTCCTGCGCGCTTATCCTCTTGCTCTGTTTCATCGTTTTGGGAAAGCATGGCTTCTCGATCGATCACGCACAGTTCGATTTGAAAGACTCGTCACTCTGGAGCATGGGGCTGGGCATTGTGGTGGCCATCTTCAGTCTTGTCGGTTTCGAGAGTTCGACGGCATTCGGAGAAGAGGCGAAAAATCCCCTTCAGACGATTCCAAAATCAATTGTCTGGAGTCTGATAATCACGGGGGCCTTTTTCGTTTTTGTCTGCTACACGGAGGTTCTTGGAACTCGCGGATACGAGAAGACTCTCGATGCGATTGAATCGCCGCTGACAGTTCTTTCGACAATATACAACGTGCCGTTCATGGCCATCCCGCTCGAAATTGGGGCAATGGTCAGTTTTTACGCACTGGCGCTCTCTTGCATGAACGCCGGGGCACGCGTCATGCTTGCGATGGGACGGCACGGTCTTTTTCATTCTTCCGTTCGGCGCGCTCATTCGACAAACGGAACACCGCATTTCGCTCTCGGTATCATGGCAGTTCTAATGTTCATCGTTGTCACAGCATTCAAGATTATCGCCGGATACCAGGTGCTTGATGAATTTAACTACGCCGGAACAATGGGCGCGTTTGGCTTTATGGGAGCTTATATTCTGATCACGGTGGCTGCTCCGATCTACTTGGCTAAGATCGGCCAATTGAAAACCAAGGACACGATTCTCTGTGTGACAGGTTTGCTTCTTTTAGCAATACCGGCGATCGGAAGCATCTATCCTGTCCCGCCTGCTCCAGTGAACTATTTTCCTTACATTTTTTTAGGGTACGTGGCCATCGGAGTCTTTCGCGCGGTTGCGTTTAAGGTACGGTCGCCACACCATCTAAAGAAAATTCACGAAGAATTGGAGGGGCAGAATTTGCCGACCGGTCTTACTGTCGAATGAGGATAGTCCGACGGATCGAAACTACAAAAGATGATAATTCGGATTTGATTGATACCCGGTCGATAAGGCATAAGCGGAAGGTATGCTACTGAGTCGGATCGACCTCTACCCAATCAAATCGCTGGATGGAGTCTCGGTCACAGAGGTACGCATCAGCGCGGGTGGAACTCTCGAGAGTGACCGGATCTACGCGATCGTCGACGAAGCTGGCGTATACGTCAATGGCAAGCGCACCAGTCAGGTTAATTTGCTTCGCACGGCTTTCGCGGACAGCTACCGGGAGGCATCCTTTTGGGTGAACGGCAACGAAAGGAAACAAGACTTTGTCCTCACCGAACCCGGACGACTCAATCGATGGCTTAGTGAATTTTTCGGATTCGGGGTGAAATTGATATTTGAACCCAGGAGCGGATTTCCCGACGATTCTGTGGCCTCAGGTCCGACAATCGTCGGTGAGGCAAGCCTTCAAGAGGTGGTTCAATGGTTCCCGGAATTTAATCTGGAAAGCGTGCGTCGGAGATTTCGGACCAATCTTGAACTGGGAGGAGTTGATCCGTTTTGGGAAGATCGCCTCTTTGGTCCGCCAAATGAACTTAAGCCGTTTCGGATCGGCAATATCACTTTCTTTGGCCACAATCCGTGCCAGCGATGTGTGGTGCCCTCGCGAGATCCAGAAAGCGGGGCACAGTCGGTACCAAGCTTTCAAAGAACTTTCATGGCTCTCCGAAAAAAGCGGCTTCCATCCTGGGCTAATGCAGACCGGTTCAACCATTTCTATCGTTTTGCAGTGAACACCTCGATACCTGCCTCTGAGGAAGGAAAACATCTCCGCGTAGGGGACTCGATCCGCCTGTGAACAGAGATGACCGCTGGAGGCATAAGAAACCCATCAAGCACGCGTGGAAAACGAGAGCACCGCACAAAAAGTCCTTCGAATCCCCGCTATCAACGTTCCCGATATTCATCGATCGAATAGAGCGCGACCGCCAAGAGCAATAGCGCACCCGTCCAAATGTATTGATAGTAAGCAGTCACATGGAGTTGATTGAGCGCGTTCTGCAGCATCACGAGCAGAGTGGCGCCGAACAAGGTGCCTGCTAGCGTGCCGCGACCGCCGAACACGCGGGTGCCACCCACCACGACCGCGGCGATCGAGGATAGCGTAAATTGGCTCCCTGCCTGTGGATCACCGCTACCTATTCGCGCGGTGACCACCAGACCGGCGAGCGCTGCCATGAATCCACAAAAGAGGTAGGCGAAACAACGAATTCTATCGACTCGAATACCGGCAACGAAAGCCGCTTCCGACCGTGAGCCAACCGCGTACAGGCGTGTTCCGATTCGGCCTTTGACCAGCAGTATCTCTCCGATTGCGCCGATCGCCAACAGCGCAAGACCAGCCACTGGAAACCAACCCAGGCGCATCGTGACCAAAGCAGCGAACCCTTCGCTTACGCTGCCGCCTGGACTTGGTCGAACGACCAGGGCCAGACCAAAGACCACGGAGTAGGTTGCCAGCGTACTAATCAAGTCGGGAATCCGCAGCCAGACGATGAGCGCGCTGTTCATTCCGCCAACGATCAAACCAGTGACAAGGCAGAGAAAAACGCCACCCCAACCGCCCGGACCATCAATGATCGTAAACGATGCGATTGTCGTGACGAGGCTTATCAGTGGCCCGACAGAGAGATCGATTCCACCAAGCAGGATGACTGTCATTTGACCAATCGAGGCCAGCGCCAACGGAACGATCTGAATGACTAAGTTTCCCAAGTTGCGTTCGGTCAAAAAGTAACGGGACTGGCCGGCCGTGTAAGCGGCAAGGACTAACAGAGCACCTACTAACAAAAGCGCGCCGGTATAACGTTGCGCCAACGCTCTGGCAACCGGAAACGGCGATAGAAGGGCAGCGTGAGATTCTTTTTTTGGACTGTAATCGCCGCTATCGAGCACTTCCATGGTTCGTTCCGTTGCGACAGCGCTCCCGATAATCCTTTCTTCCGTTGCTTCGGCAGCCGGGATCCGGTCGACGATTGAACCGTGAGCGATAACCAGGATTGAGTCTGCCAGCCCGATCAGCTCAAGAAGATCGGATGAAAGCAGGACGATTGCTGCACCCTGCTCCGCGAGCTTCCGAATGACTTCGTAAAGCTCGAGCTTTGCTCCAGTGTCAATGCCTTGTGTAGGCTCTTCGAAAATGTATAGTTTCGGCTGAGCCAGGATCCAGCGCCCGAAAACGGCCTTCTGTTGGTTGCCGCCACTTAACAATCCAATGGGTTGTTCAATGGAAGGAGTCCGCACTCGGAATCGCGAAACCGTTTTGGATACTAAAGCTCGTTCCAAAGGAAGATTCAGCATACCAAAACTGCTCCAGGTTCGCAGATGCGGAACTGCAATATTCTCCCGGATCGAATGCGGGGCAAAGACGCTCTCCCGCCTCCGGTCGGCCGGAACGTACACGATGCCGGCCCGGATCGCGTCACGCGGCGAACCCAGCCGGAATTGAACCCCTTCGAGTTGGACCTCGCCGGTGGCAGGCAACACTCCAAAGAGCGCGCGGGCGATCTCTCGCTGGCCGTTCCCCTGGATCCCACCCAACCCGACAATTTCTCCCGAGGAAACGGTGAATGAAACATCAGAGAACAGACCGGGACTGGTGAGATTCGTTACTTTCAGTCGAATCGAACCGGGGTTCGATTGTTTCGGCGGGAACGTGAGTGACAAACTTCGGCCGACCATTCGGTTAACGAGGTAATCCTCGGTTAACTCTGCGTTAACGACGGTCTCGACGACCTTGCCATCCTTCATGATCGTGATCCGGTCGGCGAGGTTGAGCACCTCGCCCAACCGATGTGAGATGAAGACAACGCCGGTATTGGCGGCACGCGAACCGCGGAGGATTTCACCGAGCCGTTGAACATCCCCTCTGCCAAGCGCGGAGGTCGGCTCATCCAGGATCAGAACAGAGGGATCGGTTGCCAGAACTCGACCGATCTCGACCATCTGCCGTTCGGCCGTGGTCAAATCCCGGACCGGTCTGCGCAGATCGAGCGGGAAACCTAACCGACGCAAGATTGATCCCGCGCGTTCCTCCAGCGCGCGGCGATTGACCAGGAGAGAGGAACCTGGTTCCCGGCCCAGCAGGATGTTTTGCGCGACATCCAAATCATCGACGAGGCGAGTGTCCTGGTAAACCATCGAAATACCGAAATCGTGCGCATGCCGAGGAGACGTCAGGACCACCGGCTTTCCTTTGACCTGAATCGTCCCGGCGCCGGGCTGGATCACCCCGGCGAGTATCCGCATCAAGGTGCTCTTGCCGGCACCATTTTCGCCCACCAGGCCGTGTATCTCACCGGCCCGGCAGTCGAACGAAACATCTTCCAGAGCCCGGACTCCAGGGTACGACTTTTCGATGTCTCGAACCGCCAGAACCGGCGTGGTCGGTTCGTCGGAGGAGTTGGGCTCCGTCCGAATCATGATTTGAATAGAGTCTTTAACTCATCATCCGAAAGATCTGTATCAACAAAAACGCCGTCGGGAAGATTTGGCCGCAGATAATTCTTATAGTTCTCCGACGTGATGAGCTGAGGCTCTACGATCTGACGTTTTGGCACGTCCTCCCCGCGCAGCAGGGCCAGAGCTGCGCGCAGAGCGATCACGCTTTCCCAGGTTGGTTCAGACAACAGACCAATCTTAAATTTCGGCTGGTTGGCGGCTTCACGATCGAAGAGCCTGAGCAAGCCATTGTAGTCGTCGCCGGTGACTGGAACCAGCGAACGTTTGCCGTCAAGCAACGCTTTCATTGCTCCGGCTGCGACCTGTGAACCATCGCACCAGACACCGTCGATCTGCGGATATGCCGCGATCAGGTCCGCCATGACGACTTTGGCGCGGTCTTCTTCCCAGTAGGCATCCCGAAAGGCGAGCACCTGGATTTGGCTTCCTTCCATCGCAGCCTGGGCGCCGGCCCAGGCTGCGGCCGTGTACGAATTGCCGGGCAATCCGCCCAGGGCAACGATCTTTGCCGATTCACCGACAGCGCCTCTGAGCCATTTCCCGAGTTGGGATCCTTTGTTCCGCGGATCCGTTCCGTCGTAAGTCGTCCAAGCGTCGCCATCGACCGGAAGATTGAACGGCACCGTAACGATTCCTTGCTTCGTCGCTTCGCGCAGAGCGGGAACAACGGCCGGACCGGAATTGGGAATGCAAAGAATCGCGTCCACGTTCTGGGAGACCAGGTTTTCGATGTCGCTTACCTGTTTGGTAATGTCGCCCTGACCGTCCACCACAATCAGATCAGCTATTTCCTTGTGCTGAGCTGCCTCTTTCTTCAGCGAATAAAGACATTGGGTTCGCCAGGTGTTGCCCGAAAAGCCGTTGCTGAATCCGATTCGGTACGGCCCGGCCTTTTTCAGCTTGGCGCCGGACACTGTCCCACCCTCTGGGACGATTTTCGCCTTGCTGATCACGTCGTCGGCAATTGCCGGAATGGCCCGCGCGAACGCGGCGAATCCGATCGCCGTCACTCCGAGCCTGATGGCGTCTCTGCGGGAGTAGTAGGGGGAACTGTTTTGCATAGTTTTTTTTGAGTTGAGTTAGTTGACTGGGCGGGAGAAACCGATCGCTCGATACATCAGGACACTGAGGGCGATCACGGTGCCTTGGAGCACAAACTGGATGCCCGTCGAGACGTGGACGATATTCGTAAAGCTATTGAGCTCCGTGATGAAAAGAGTTCCTCCGACCGTTTCAATCACGCTGCCGACGCCACCGCTCAGGGCTGTTCCTCCGACCACGGTCGCAGCGATTGACGTCAGGAGAAATTGATCGCCGATGCCCAGACTGGGCGACCCGATATACGAGGTTAGCAGGAGTCCGCCCAAAACCGCCATCGTCGCGCTCAGGACGTACGCTGCGACGACAATTTGATTCACGGGCAGGCCCATCATCCGAGCGGCCGTCGCATTCGCGCCCACGGCGTAAATTTCGCGCCCAAATATTGTCCGGCGCATCACATAGGCAACGGCAAGGACAATCGAAAACCAGCAAATACTGCTTACCGGAAGAACGCCGAAATGCCCCTGCCCGTACACAGCAAAATCCGGAGAGATTTCGCCATGCGGCGCACCCCCCGTGTAAACGAGTGCCACTCCAAAAAGGATTGAATTCATACCGAGCGTTGCGACCAACGGCGTGACCCGGGCGATCGTAATAACCAATCCATTGACAAATCCGACAGCAGCAGCGAGCAGCAGGCAGACGATCACAGCGGGCAGCGTGTTCCCCGGTCTCCCACCCATGAGACTGGTGGAAACAATGTTCGCCATCGTGACTACTCCGGCGACTGAAAGATCGATTCCGCCCGTTAACAGAGCAATCGTCTGGCCCGTGGCGACCACGCCGAGAAATGCCGCGACCTGGAAAATGTTGATCGCCTGGCTGAATTGGAACATCCCGGGGGAAATCAATCCCGAGGCAACGTAGAGCAAGGCAACGATCAACCAGATCGCGCCCAGCTTCCGGAACATTGTCCCGGCAGCCTGAAGATGACCGGCAAGCTGTTTGATCGTGGTCACCAGTCCAGAATCGCGTTGTCGGGCGCGCGGATCGAGAGCGAATGCATCACTTCCTGCTGGAATGGATGATCTTTCGCGCGCTCTTCATCCACTTCGATGCCGAGTCCCGGTTCATTGCTTGGCAGCCAATACCCTTTTTCGGTTACCAGCGAGCTTTTGACCACTTCCCACCGCCACGGGACATCCGCCAGCATATCTTCCTGGATAAGAAAATTGGGGGTGGATAATGCAAACTGAAGAGCCACGGCGTTGGCGACCGGTCCGAGCGGATTGTGAGGCGCAACCCCCATCTGGTATGTTTCCGCCATCGCGGCAATTTTTTTTGCCTCAAACAGGCCACCGCAATGACAAAGGTCAGGTTGGATCACGTGGCACGCCCGTTGTTCGAAGATCGGTCGGAACTGATGTCTCCCGACCAGCCGCTCGCCGGTCGCGATCGGAACGGTCACTTTTTCCCGAACTTCTCGGAGCGCCTCCGTATTCTCGGGTGGCACCGGTTCCTCGCAGAAGTAGGGTCGAAATTCGCTGACGGCGTGGATGTACTCGATCGCCATTGCCGGATAAGTCCGCCCGTGAAAATCGATCATGATGTCGATTCCATCGCCGACGGCCCCACGCAGCTTTTCCATCAGCCGCGCGAATTGTTTCACCTTTCCAATCCCTTCCAGTGGCTCGGAGTAAGGCACGAACACGACCTTCACAGCCGTGTAGCCGGTGTTGATCACCTTCAACGCAAGCTCGATCAGCGGCTCCACTTCGAAGGTCTCGTAGACCGATTTCATGATGCCGCCGCCGAGATGCGTGTACATCCGCACCCGGTCGCGAACCCTGCCACCGAGCAGCTCGTAGACGGGCACCGACAGAATTTTTCCTTTGATGTCCCAGAGTGCCTGCTCGATCGCAGAGATCGCGCTCATGCCGATGACCCCCAGGCGCCAAAACGATTGTCGATACATCTTTTGATAAAGGTGCTCGATCCGGCGAGGATCCTCTCCAACGACGACCGGCGCAAAGTCTTCGATTGCACCCACGACCGATCGAGTTTTCCACTCCAACGATCCCTCTCCCCAACCGTAGAGACCTGGCTGATCTGTCTCGACTTTGCAGAATACCCAATTCCGCATTTCAGCGTTCACGACAACGGTCTTAAGTCTGGTGATTTTCATACGGTTATTGAAGGCCAAGGTGCCCGGCCATGGCGTACACCAGTTCGAGATGAATCGGTTCCGGCCAGGCACCCAGAAGCGGACCGAGCTTCAGACAGGCGTCTCGCAATTCAGTCGTTCCTTCCGCTTTCAGCAACAACTCTGTTCGCTCAACGAAGGCACGAGTTTCGGCGCAGAACTCTGCAATCGCGTGGCCCTTCTTGATCGGCCAATGACAACTGACATAGTAATCGATATCCAGGTGCTCAATCAATTGACAGGTCTGCAGATAGGACTCCGGATAGAGGTAGGTTGGGCAGAGTGCAGGTTTCCCTGTGACGTCCAGGTAGACGCTCCCTTGAATGGCGTCACCACCGAACAGCACCCGATTCCGAGGGTCGAGAATTCCCAGGTGCCCTTTGCTATGACCCGGCAAATGAAGTACTTCGACCTCCCAGTCGGCACTCAATCGAATGCGCTCTCCGCCGCGCAGGGTGAGGTCGACCGGCTGAGCCTCGCCAAGGTCGCGCCGAATGTTTTTCGCCGTCTCGTCCGGATAGAAGACTCCATACGGTCGATAGGCGTCGTACCGATATCGAAATAGTTCTGACGGATCATCGATCATCTTTCGATCCGCATCGCCGCAACAGAGCAAAGCCCGAGGCGACCAGCGTTTGATGCCGGCATTACCGCCGACATGATCCGAGTCGGGATGAGTATTAATCACGAAGCGGAGATCCTGCGGCTGGATATCCAGGGTGGCGAATCCGGGCAGAATCAGATTATCCACGTGTTCCGCACATCCAGTATCCAAAAGCAAGACACCCTCTTTTCCGCGCAAAACCGGAAGGTAGATCGGACGGGTACCGACCTGTCCTTCCAAAAGGAAGACATCATCAAATAACTGTCTCATAATTTCATCAGCCGGTAGGTTGTTGGCCTTGAACGGCGTAGCCGCCGTCGCAGCGGATATCGGTTGCAGTGATGTTTGCCGCTTCATCGCTGGCCAGGAAGACAAACACCGCTGCGATCTCCTCGATCGAACCGACTTTTCCCCGTGGATGGATGCGGTCGAATGCCATTCTGGCCTTCTTCACATCCGAAGCATTTTCTGACAGAAATCGATGGAGCATCGGTGAATCGACAGTGCCAGGCGAGACCGTATTAACCCGGATGTTGTCTTTCGCGAGTTCAATCGCCTGGCCTCGTGCCAAAGCGATGAGAGCGCCTTTGGTGGCTCCATAGACTGTGATGCCCGGATGGCCGTTGTGGCCGGTTACACTTGCCATATGAATAATCGAGCCGCCTCCGACCTCCCGCATCGAGGAAATAACAAAGCGAGAAAAAAGAATAGGCGCTCGTAAGTTGACCTGCAGAATCTGGTCGATTGTATCCGACTCAATCGAGTCCGCCGGCGCAATCGGCATGACGGCGGCATTGTTAACCAGGCAATCGATCCGATCGAAGCGATGCTTGACCTCAGCTACGAACGACTGGATTTGTGCAGGATTCCGGACATCGATCGGTTCCGCGATGACCTCTGCACCCGTCTCGCGGACAATGGCCGCCGTCTCCATAACAGCCGTGTTGTCCAAATCGCATACGGCAACCTTCGCTCCTTCGTTCGCGAACGCCAAAGCGATCCCGCGGCCGATGCCATCACCGGCGCCGGTTACAATCGCAACCTTGTCTTTGAGTCTGTTCATGGCAAGAAGGAGGGTCGTAATAGATCATTGTTTGTGGGCTATTGAAGTTTGCGGCGGGATCGCCCGAAGGTATCAATGAGCACGGCCAGCAGGAGCGTTGCGCCAATCACGAACGTGTTCCAGTAGACGTCCACGCCGAGAATTGTCAGTGCGCCAACCAGGATTCCCATTAGTAAGGACCCAAGAAACGAGCCCAGAATTGTTCCTTCGCCTCCTTTCAGACTGGCGCCTCCAATAATCACGGCCGAAATCACTTTGAGCTCCAGACCTGTCCCAGCCGTCACGGAAGCCGCCCCGAGTCGAGCGGTCATGATGATACCGGCAAATGCAGCTAACAAACCTGTTAGTGAATAGTTAAAGATTTTAAGCCGATCGATCCTGATTCCTGACAGCATGGCCGCTCGTTCATTGCCGCCCAGATAATAGTTCTGCCGAAAGAACCGAGATTTCCTGAGGAGAATATCGCCGACCAACACCATCAAGAGGGCAATCCAGATCGGATTTTGAACTCCATGGACGTTGCCCTGGCCGATCATGCGAAACGATTCCGGGAGTCCGGAAATATTTCGGCCCCGAGTGATCACCAGCAACATTCCACGGACCATGCTCATCATTGCCAGCGTTGTGACAAACGGATTGATGCCGATTTTCGCAATGATGAAACCGTTGCAGAACCCGATGACAGCTCCGGCGGCCAGGCCAACCAGCAAGGCTGCCCACGGCGGCAGTCCCGAGGACATTGTCATGGCGGTCATCGCCCCGGCGAACGCGAAAGTGGAGCCGACGGACAGATCGAACCCGCCGGCGACAAGCAAGATGGTCATGCCGATGGCGACGATACATTCGATGGACACCTGAAGCAGCAGGGCAGACCAGTTGCCGAACGTCATGAAGATTGGGGTGGTGATCCACATCGCCAGACAGCCGGCAATCACGATTGCCATGATCATGAATTCTCTGAAGCTGGTTAGCCGCCTCAGGCGCTCGAGCATCAATTGAGAAGGTTGCTGGCTTTGCAGAGCCGGTCCGCCTTTCGGTTCGACCTCCGTTTTCATAACTCCTGCCCGGAAAGCTTTTTTGCTCTCTCCGCCAGACCGGTCGCGGCCAGGATCGCTTTCTCCTCGGTCGCCTCTTCCCGATTAAATTCGGCTACAAATTGATGGTTGCGCATGACGAGGATGCGATCGCTCATACCGAGAACTTCCTGAAGTTCTGAGGAAATCATGATGATCCCAATTCCCGAAGCCGCCAGATCACGCAACATCCGGTAGATCTCTGACTTGGCCCCCACGTCGACTCCTCGTGTCGGCTCATCGACGATCAAGACCTTAGGACGAGCGCCCGTCCACATGGCCAGGAGCACCTTCTGCTGGTTGCCGCCCGATAACTGTCCCACCAGTTTTCGAACGCTCGGTGTCGCGATATTGAATCGGTGACGGGCATCGAGCGCCGCCGAGCCGATCTGGCGATCGGAAATGAACCCGAGCCGGTTCGTGTAGCGGCGTAAGGTGGGAGCAACACAGTTGTCCTGAACCGACATGGCGAGGTACAGGCCGAGTTCCTTCCGATTTTCAGTCAGGTAAACAACTCCCTGTTCGATTGATTCCGCCGGGTATCGGAATCGAAACTGTTCGTTGTTCAGGAGAATGTTGCATTGACGATTCGGCGTGATGCCGACGATTTCCATGGCAAGTTCAGAGCGTCCGGAACCGATTAAGCCGGCGATGCCGAGGATCTCGCCTTTGTGGAGTGCCAGGCAAAGGGGCGTTTTCGTTTCGCCGCCTGATCTTTCAACCTGAAAGTAGGTCTCCCCGATCTGACTGATTCGCTTCCCGTACATGTTAGTCAATTCGCGACCAACCATTCGTTTCACCAGCGATTCCTCGTCCACCTCTCCAATGCCGAACGTGCCGGCAATTTTACCGTCACGCAGCACTGTCACGCGATCGGCGATTCGGAATATTTCTGGCAAATGGTGAGAAATGTAGATGAATGAAACGCCTTCCGATTTCAGCCGAGAGATGTTGTCGAAAAGCCTGTCGATTTCAGTCGCGCTTAGAGATGAGGTTGGCTCGTCCAGAATCAGAATTCTAGGCCGAAGTGAGATCGCTTTTAGCACCTCAATGATTTGGCGATGCGCCATCGACAGCTCGGCAACGGCTCTGGCCGGACTGACTTGCAGTTTGAATAAGCTAAGCAGTTGCCGGGTGGCCTTGTGCAGTTTCCTGGAGGCGACGAATCCGATCCGGTCGGTCGGCTGCCTATTGAAGTAGATGTTCTCTGCCACGCTCAGCGAGGGGACAAGACTCAATTCCTGGAAGACCACCGCGATGCCGTTGCGGCCGGCGTCCGCCACATCCACAAATCGAATCGGCCGGCTGTCGAGAAAAAGATCGCCTGAATCCGGCTGGAGCACACCTCCAAGGATATTCATCAGCGTGCTCTTGCCGGCTCCATTTTCACCGACAACTGCATGCACTTCTCCGCGCCTCAGATCGAGATCGACCTTATTGACCGCTCTGACTCCGGGGAAATCTTTAGTGATTCCCCGAAGTTCGAGGATGTGCTCGCCGGACATTGCAACTTTATTTGCGGACAAAAAACTGGAAATTGCTCTGGTCGATGATGATAACACCGGTATCGACAACCGCAGGAACACCTGTCACATGTGCGCTGGTGTTATCGTTTGAGATCGGGATCGAATTATTCTTCAGGTTGTACAGGATTTGCAGAGCATAAAAGGGCATCAGTCCCGTCTGCTGAGCTACGGAGGCGGAAATCACTCCCTCCTTAATGGCGTCAAGCACTTCGTTCCCGCGATCCATCGACACGATCTTTACCGTCCCTTTTTTGCCCGCTTCGTTGACCGCGGTCGCGGCGCCGCTTCCGCCGGCTGCTTCAACGCATCCAATCCCAGCCAGATCAGGGTATTTCTGAAGCAGTGAGGCAGCAGCTTGTGCGGCGACACTTGGATCGGATTGGGTGTCGGCCACTTGGACCAGACTAATGCCGGAGTTCTCTGCGAAGGCCTTTTTGTAACCCGCAATTCGTTCCTCCAGATTTGATTGCCCCGGTTTGGTCATTAGCGCGACCTTTCCCTTTCCGCCGATCAGCTCGGAGAGCTTCTTTCCGCCCTCGTAACCGGCCTGGAAATTGCCAGTGCCGACAAATGCTATTCGTTTCGATCCCGGCAAATCGGCATCGACGGTCACGATAGGAATCCCGGCATCAACCGCTTTGTCGACGATTGCGTTGAGAGACGATTCAAATCCGACGACGATAATTCCTGCCGGTTTTCGTGCGATAGCCTGTTCAAAAGCAGTAACCATCGCGGACATATCGTATTCGGCTGGTCCGACGTATTCCGTTTTCACACCCATGGCTTTGCCGGCCTCCTGCAGACCCATTTTGTGATCGTAAAAATAATCAAGGCTGCCGAGAGCCGAGACTTCGATGTAAAGCTGATCAGACGTATTAGCTTTCGTCTGAGCTTGTGCCGACGAAAGAAAGAGAATGGTCAAGGCGACAAAGCCGGTGACCAGTTTTGCAAGAATGAGAGGGGAATGCTCTTCAGACATGTGGATTAAGTGTGGGGTTACTCAGTTTGCCAGATAACGGGGGATCTCGGGGATGCAACGAGCGAAAGCTCGATGCGCTATCTGCATTATAAGGCCCGAACGACCGGCAATGAATTGGCAGATTTGCCAATTCAATTGACTTTTTTATCACACAGTTAGTCAGGCGTCCCGCCTTGTCTGTGTTTAGCGTCTGTCTGGCGGCCCGAAGGGCCAAGAAAGCATAGCCCAGGGTTTACCCTGGGTGCCCAGGGTTTACCCTGGGTTTATTCCCCCCGCAATCGAGTGGGCCCTGAAGGGGCCGGTAGGTACGGCGAGGATTAGCTCCCGATCGGAACCGTGCGCATTCCCCTCTCTGGAGCCCCTTCAGGGCATACGTTTTTCTGGTTAACCCTAGGCTATGCTTTCTTGGCCCTTCGGGCCGCATTGCTAAACAGATACCCCGCCCTACTTACCGGGCGCCGGGCGGGACCCGATTTCGCTTGCGATATTCTCCTGGCCAGACACCGAAGTTTTTTCTAAACAGCCGGCTGAGGTGGGAGATGTCCAGATAACCTGATTTGCGAACGATTGTGGCCAAGGTTTCCTCTCCGGAATGGAGCAGTTGACAAACCCGTTTGAGACGTACTCTGGTTATTTCGTCGTGAATCGTTCTGCCGACAGTCTTCTTAAACTTAGCCTCCAGATGGGTGCGGGAAATGTGCAGGTGATCTAGCAATTTTTTCACCGTCAATCCATCACACGCCCCGTCCCGAATCTCCCGAAGCGCGCGTGCCAGCACTTTGTCGGTCGTTGCTATAATGTTTGTAGATTCCCGCTCGATGACACCGACTGGCGCGGTGCGATCCAGCAACGACCCGGGTTTCGATCGGTCCATCATTCTGTCCAGGCAAAGGCAGGCTTTGTAGCCGCTGGACAGTGTATCCGGTTCAATGCTGGTCAGCCGCGGGTGGCACAATTCCGTGATGATTTCGTCGTTATCAACTCCCAATACCGCCACATCGTCTGGAACCGTGCACCTGATCAGATGGCAAGCCTGTAGCACCTGCAAGGCGCGCACATCGTTGCAGGCGAACACGGCGACCGGCTTGGGCAGAGCATTCAGCCACTTGGCAATTGATTCAATTTCGAGAAATCCACGTTCCTCAGCTCTCAGAATTTCGCCGAGATGCTTGGCTCGACTGGGGTAGTTGAACACGCGGAAGCCGAATTTATCGAGATATTCGACGAAGCCTCGTTGCCGCTCGTCGGAGAATGGAATGCCTGACAGTCCGCAAAACGCGAAGTGGACAAACCCGTTATTGACCAGGTGATCCGTGGCCATCTCGGCAATCGCGTGGTCATCTGGTAGAAAGGCGGGGCAGTCGCCTTCCACCCGTGCACCGAGGAGATCAACGGTCGGAATGCCGAGCGAGACGATCTTGCGCGCGACGCCAGGTTGGTCCACTCGCATCAGAATGCCGTCGACCTTGTATTTCCTGAGAGATTCCGGGATGGACTCTTTCAGGTTGCGTTCCTGATAAAGAATCAACCAGTCCGGATTCTGCTCGGCGAAGCGGGCCACGCCCCGGCAGATGCCGCGCCCGTATGCCCGTGAGGTCTCGACCAAAAGCGCGACGGTTTTTTGATCGGTTGATCTAGTGCATCGTCTCATATGTGGGGAAACCTAAACTGCCCGTGGCCCGAAGTGGTCAAGAAAGCATAGCCCAGGGTTTACCCTGGGTAATTCCCCGCGAACCGGATCGTATGCGCATTTCTAGCCCCTTCAGGGCGAAACGTTTATTTCGGCTTACCCAGGGTAAACCCTGGGCTATGCTTTCTTTGCCCCTTCGGGGCGGGCCTTTCGGGCCGTATGACCGCTGCTAAACACATACCAGGGTTTGCGTTGGGAGCCCTCAAAATAAACGATTCGCTTTGAAGGGAGCGAGAGGCTATCAGGTTGCAAAATGATCATCGCAATGGCTACCATTCGGCGACAGTGCCGTCCTGATTTCGCCAGACCGGATTTTTCCAGCGATGGCCTGTCTTGGCAGCCTCGCGAACGGCCGCTTCGTTGATCTCTATTCCAAGGCCGGCTCCGCGCGGGATGCCGACGTATCCGTCCGTGTATTTGAACACCGTCGGGTCGATCAGGTAATCGGAGGATTCAGCGCCAATATTGTAGTGGATACCGAGGCTCTGCTCTTGAATGAATGCATTTGGAATGCAGCCGTCGAGTTGCAGGCTCGCGGCAAGAGTGATTGGTCCCAGAGGGCAATGCAGAGCAACCGCCGTATCGTATGCTTCTGCCATGGTGCAGATCTTGTAGGTCTCACTGATCCCGCCGGCGTGGGAGACATCCGGCTGGATAATATCGACTACGCCAAGGGCGAGAACACGCTTAAAGTCCCAGCGCGAATAGAGCCGTTCGCCTAAGGCAATCGGTGTTGTGGTGTGTCTCGCGACCTCGACGAGGGCTTCGGGATGTTCCGGGAGAACCGGTTCCTCAATGAACATGAGCCGAAACGGATCAAGCTCGTTGACTAAAGTTTTCGCCAATCCCCGATGGATCCGACCGTGAAAATCCACTGCGATGCCGAAATCCTTCCCACCAGATTCTCGCACGGAACCGACTCGCTGGACGACCTCGTCCAACTTGGCGGGCGAATCGATGTAGTGCAACTCCGCGCAGGCGTTCATTTTGACTGCCTTATATCCTTGCGACTGTTTCTCTTTTGCCGCGGAGGCCACCTCGGCGGGTTGATCGCCTCCGATCCAGGAGTAAACTTGCATTCGCTCCCTTACGATGCCGCCCAGGAGTTGGTGAATACTCAGTCCGTACCGTTTTCCTTTGAGATCCCAGAGCGCCTGATCAATCCCGGCAATTGCGCTCATCAACACTGGCCCGCCCCGGTAGAATCCTCCCCGGTAAAGTACCTGCCAGATGTCTTCAATTTGGTTCGGGTCTCGCCCTTCCAGATAGCATCCAAGCTCCGTCACTGCGGCAGCAACTGTGTCCGCGCGGCCTTCGACAATCGGCTCGCCCCATCCCGCCAGGCCGTCATCGGTCGTTATTTTTAGGAACAACCACCGCGGAGGCACTTTAAAGAGTTCGAGCTGAGATATTTTCACCGATCGATTTCAACCCTCCTTTTTGCAGTTAAAAAGCTCCAAAACTGTCCTGACCAATTCGTCGGGTTCAATTGGTTTTGCCAGATGTGCTTGGAAGCCGGCCAGTCGGGTCGCCGCGCGATCTTCGTCACGGGCTGCAGCCGTAAAAGCAATCACCGGCAAATGTCCGAGCTCTGGTTCAAGCCGCCGAGCGTTGTCCAGGACTTCATAGCCGTCCATTCCAGGCATCGCTAAATCGCAAATTAGAACGTCAGGATGAAAATCTTTGATTGCTTCTAGCGCTGCTCGCCCCGAACTCACCACGACGGTTTGGGCTTTGCTGCGTTCCAGAATGACTTTGAGGAGTTCTCGCGCGTCTGGATTGTCATCTACAGCGACTACTCTAATGCCTTCAAGCCTGGTGTCAGGCATCTGTTCTTCTTTCTTAAAGGCACGCTTTATCGGACGTTTGTCGCTCGAATCGGACTTGGAGTCTAGGGTTCGCAACTTGACCTTGATCATGGCCCCCCGGTCTGGGCCCGCGCTCTCAGCGCTGATTGAACCACCGTGCAACTCGACGAGATGTTTGCAGATTGCCAAGCCGAGGCCCAGTCCGCCCTTTTCTCTGGAGCTCGTTCCGTCTTGGGAAAACCGCTTGAAAATATGGGGAAGAAAATCCGGTGAGATTCCTTTGCCGGTATCCTTGACCACAATGATTGCACTTGCTCGCGTTTTTCTTAGCTGCACGGTCACCGAGCCTCCACTAGGCGTAAATTTCAACGAATTACCCAGGAGATTACCTAGGATTTGGTGCAGCCGTGCCTCGTCTCCCAAAACCATGCAGCTGACCGCCTCAGGGATTTCCACAAGAGTCGCTACGGCGATCCCTTTCTCGGCGGCCTGCACCCGCAATGTTTCGACACTTGCTCTAACGACTTGCTTCAAATCTACTTCTTTAAACTCCATGGTCAGAGTGCCAGCGACAATGCGAGAGGTATCCAGGAGATCTGAAATTAGCTCAATTAAAGCATTAGTATTTCGTTGAAGCACGTCGAGTCCTTGCGCCACCAGCGTTTCATCCTGGCGCGCATTTCTCATCAGATAGATCCAGCCCGAAATTGCGTTGAGCGGGGTACGAAGCTCGTGAGAAAGGGTTGCTAGGAAGTGGTCCTTCGCTCGACTAGCAGCTTCGGCTTCAAGCCGAGCGCGTTGCAGCTCGAGGCCAACACTATGCTGAGATTCCAATAAATCTCGGAGCTGATATTGGCGCATGCGCGACTGCAACGCGACACGTAACGCTCCAAGCAAAGCGGCCGAGCGCACCGGCCGCTCAAGCACCGTCACCGCACCGCGAAGGCTCAGAACTCGCTCGCGTTGCCCTGTGACTCTCGTCGGCTGGCCTGGATGAGTTAGAAAAATTATCGGCAACTCCGACCACGGCTCCTGATCTTCGATCCACTCTGTCAGGTTTGCATATTCCATCGGCGCCGCCAAAGCTTCCTCTGTCAGCACCAAGGCTCCGATGGAATTTCCTTCCGCTCGGAGGCGCTGACAAAGTTCGGACACACTCTGGCATGGCTGGGAAACAACCCCGGCGTTTCGTAAGACGGAAACTGCTACATCCGCATCCTTACCCACCGGCGCTAAAATCAGAATGATTTGAGACATCGATGTTTGTCGGCTCGCATTAATGGTCTGAGCTTTCCGTTTCTTGTTTCTCCTGCACTCCTGGCTCTGATTCCAGCACTGGCACTCCCGTCAGTACACCTCGGAATTGAAGGAGCGGTTCCCCAACCCACAATCCTTTTGCGGTCACCTTGAACTCTCGAATTGTACGCTCGTGGCCGCCGCTACGCTTCTTTGCTACCGATATTGCCTGGCGGATTGCGCCTCGTGCCTCGAAGTGGCGCAAAATTATGACGGTGTCGGCTAAATAGGTAAGGTCCGCTGGCGAGCGGAACTCATTCAGGAAGCCAGACTGAGCGAGGACCATAATGGTGACAACCCCAAGTTGACCGAGATAGGTAAGCATCTCGTGCAACTGCAGGTCGAGGATCTTCTCCTCCTGCATCGCCTTGCTGTAACCGTTCAGGCTATCGATGACCACCATGCGAACGTTCTCCCGTTCGACGAAATTCAGCAACAAGCAAGCGAACTGCCCAGGAGAGAGCTCGGCGGGATCGACCTGCTGGGCGCGCAAGACGCCCTCCCGAATAAACGGTCGAAGATCAAGGCCGAAAGCTGACGCCTTGGCGAGATAAAGGTCTAGATTTTCATCGAAAGTGAAAAGTGCCACTCGTTCCCCTCGCGCGGCAGCAAAATGAGCGTAAGTAATGGCAAGGCTTGACTTTCCGGTGCCAGAGGGACCCATGAATAAGTTACTTGTGCCTCTGTCCAAGCCGCCTCCCAATAGAATATCCATCCCTTCGATGCCGCATGACACGGGCTCGCGGACAAAATCGCGGTGCTGCTCTCTCGGAACAATTCTGGGGAACACCGTGACGCCACCGGTCTCGATCACGTAATCGTGCCGGCCACCCAAAAAACTACTGCCTCGAATTTTGCGGACGCTTATGTGACGACGTTCAGCGCCGTAGGCTAACTCGTCGCGTCGCAAAACGATTACCCCATGGCAAACGCTCTCCAGTTGCCGATCATCTCTCGAATCGGCAGACGTGAGGTCATCCAATAAGAGTGTTGTACACGCTTGAGCGGCGAGGAATTGCTTAATGCTTAAGATTTGACGCCGATATCGGAGAGAGCTCTGCGAAAGCAAACGCAGCTCAGACACTGAATCGAAGACCGCCCTCGTCGGTTTGATGCGTTCAACTTCGGCAAAGACGATTTTTGTGACGTCGTGAAGCTCAATGTCTGCGGGATCAAAAAGGGTGCTTTCAGCTTCTGCAGTAAGTTGCTGGGCAAAGTTTGAAAGCTCCAAAATACCAATGCCATCCAGCGACCAGCCGTGTGAGCGCGCAACCTCAAAAAGTTCTTCGTAAGTTTCGGAAAATGTGACGTAAAGACAGGGTTTGCCCTCGCGCACACCTGCCAAAAGGAATTGCAGCGCCAGAGTCGTCTTCCCAACCCCTGGATCACCCTGAATTAAATAAAGTGCCTTGGGAGGAAAGCCTCCACCCAAAATATGATTGAGACCGCTTGTCCCCGTGTCACAACGTGCCAAGGCTGGTTGTTATCCGGCACTCATCTCAAAGTAATCTCTGGCAACTGATTTCTGGGTAATTCTGACTCAGTGAAAAGGTCTTGTCGACTCCCCTGAAAATGTTGATTCCCAGCACTCGCTCTCCTTCACCGCAGCACCCGCGCAGCTCGGCAACACGCCAGCCAGGCGGAATTGATCCATCCGCCGCGACCAGCCAGGACGAACACGACGCCATCACCTTCCAGCAGAGTGTCAATCTGAACCACCGCGCGCCGTACGCTCGCATCATCCATCGATAGGCTCATCGTCTCCCAGACCCGTGACGGCATTGCCGTCTTCGCAATACAATGGGAATTGCGCGGCCTGAACGCCGATGACAGCTATTCAATGTATCGAGAGAGGTTCTCAACCCGTAGTCGCTCAGAGTTTTTGCGCCTGGCGGATCTTCGCCGGTGAGTCTGAAGGAGAGAATCCCGTCTTGCTTCTGCACGGAGCCGAGTCTCCATCTCCAACAAAAGGCTGAAGAGACTCTGATCTGATCGCTCGCTGCCTGAGTTTCTCCGCCAAACGGGCAAAGACGCGAAAAGGGCATCAGCAGTGGGAGGAGGTTTCATCAGAACTGCTCGACGCGGACTTTAGTCCTAAATGTTGATTTACGCACTCAGGAATAACCCTGAAAGATCAATCAGGGGGAGGCCGTTGAGATTGCTCGCGAAATTTGAGCAATCTTCGCGAGGCGGAATAACATCGCCGACCCTTTCCACCGAGACCATGCGGCGGCGGTGGGATGCTCGGCATTCTGTCGCCACCAGCCTTCCTTCCGTGCGAGCAATGCAGCGACGCCCGAGGCATCGACGATCCAGCGCGCGCGAACTGTTTTGACGGCCTCATTGTGGCGAACCGTGATCGCCTGCTCTCCACCGGGAGAAAGCTCCACTTTTGTCACTGTCCCTGGACGCAGAAGTTCGGCCCCGGCGGCACAGGCGCGACGCAGGACTTCCTCGTCGAAAGCCGCACGGTCGAGTTGATACGACAGTAGACGAACCTGGTAGTGCCCGCCTAATTCGCTCGCTTCGTCGAGCGATTTCACGGCGTCGTTGGTAAACCAAAAGCGTAGCCCTTGCTTCACGAGATGCGACTCGTTGAGGTATTGCGTCAAGCCCAATATGCTCCCCATGAAGAAGGCGCTGACTTCGACCGTCGCCTCGCCGACACGTCGGGTTGGTTGTGCCGATTTCTCGACAATCAATACGCGCAGACCGGAATTCTGCCGAAGCAGCAACGTGGCCGTTGCCGGGCCAGAAAGCGCGCCGCCGATAACGACAACGTCGTAGCATGGCGCATCCTGATTTTCCGCAGGATTCATAAATTGGATCTTTCCCTCTCACCGTCAGAAACACAGTTTCTTTGCGTCGACCACTTCTGGCTCGCGAGACCCGGCGAGAGCGCCTGTACTTGTCTCGCTCGATCGCTGCCTATTTGGGTTGGAGGCTCATGCGCGGCGCAATCATCGCAAAACGTTTCTGCAAAAATACCAAAAAATTAAAAATCCACAGGCGCCAACGGACTTCAGGCAGTTGCTTCTCACTACCGGCCAGCACCGAATTCACTGCGGGTACGAGCTGCAAAAATTGCTTTGGGTGAAAGAACACTTCGGCAAACTCCTGGGTATACCACGCCGTGACAAACTTTAAGTACAGGTCGAGGACCCGACCAAGGTGGCGTTCATAGCGAGCGAATTCGGCGGTACGAAGTTCCGGTTTTCGCAATACCCGGTCGAGCATATCCGCCGCCTTTTCGCCGGAGAGAATAGCTATGAAAACGCCGCTGCTCCAAACCGGATCAATAAACCCAGCGGCGTCCCCCGCCAGGACCCAGCGTTCACCCGTAAAGCGTTTGTTCCGAAAAGAGAAATCCCCAGTTGCGTGGACTTCGGTGATCCGATGTGCCTCGAGGAGTTGCTTGGTTACCTGCGGGTTCTCCTGGATAATCTGATGGTAAGCCGCTTCCGGCTCTAATTTCATCCGCTTGAATGTCTGTGCGTCGAGCACGACGCCGATACTAGTCTTCTTCGCTGTGATCGGGATGATCCAGATCCATCGATCCTTACCTCGGACCATCTTGGTAAGTGTTCCGTCGATCCCCGGCTCACGGTCGACACCTTCAAAATGAGCAAAGAGCGAAAATTTGCGAAGATGAGGATAATTCTGACGCAACTTGAAACGTGAGCCGATCAGGCTGTTACGACCCGAACAATCAACTAAATATCTCGCGCGAAAACGCCTGTCGGCGGTGTGGATCGTCACCCCGTCCGCGTCAAATGCGGCATCTGTAACCTGGGCACCTTGGAAGACACGACAGCCGCTCTCCGCAGCATGATCCAGGAGCAATTTGTCGAACATCGAGCGTTCGACTTGGTATGCGGTTGGGTATTTGCAGCGAAAGACGTCACTGAAAAGAAAGCGATTGCTTCGAGTACCACAGGCGGAAACGATTTTGCCGCCGTATTTCACGATAACATCGGCTTGATCGATTTTCTCCTTGACCCCCATGCGTTCAAAGGTGCGGAGACTGGCGGGCAGGAGGGATTCTCCAATTTTGAAACGAGGAAATTTCTCCTTTTCGAAAATCGCAACGTTCCAGCCGTGTTTTGCCAGTAAAGTTCCGGCAGTACTACCTCCAGGGCCGCCGCCTACGATAACGATGTCAAAGAATTCGGCCATAATTTATGGGCAACAGTTTCCATTCTAGGCATTGGCTGGAGCCGCATCCGGATCCGTCACAGTGCTCGGCTTTTTCCGGTACACCAGTTCGAATACCGGCGAGGCCATTAGTGTGGTCACAATTGCCATTATAACCATGATCGAAAACAACGCTGGCTGAATAATCCCCTTCTGCAAACCGATGTTGAGAATGATCAACTCCATCAACCCCCGGGCGTTCATGAGAGTGCCAACTGCAAGTGCCGTTCGATTGCTTTCGCCGTTTAACCGGGCGGCTAGCCAGCAAGCCGCCCCCTTTCCCACTATCGCCGCACATAGCACCACGGTCGCAATCAAGAGGAATTGGAAATTGTTCACCGTGTCGAACCGGGTATTAAGCCCGGAGAAAGTGAAAAAAATAGGGAGGAGAAATACCACCGCCACAGGTTCGAGCTGTCTCCGCAGTTCCTCCGTATAGAAACCGCGAGGCATCGCCACACCAAGGATAAATCCGCCAAAGACAGAATGAATTCCGATTGCGTCGGTAGTCCAGGAACCGAGCATCAACAGCATCAAGGTGACGCCAAGGAGCGTTGGGCTGATCTCACCCTTCCGCTCCGCAATAACGCCCAATCCGCGGAGGAGTTTTCGACCAATAGTCAAAGTGAAGAGCCCGTAAAGCAACCCGCCGACAATCGCCTGAATCGCGACGATGGGGCCGCCACCAAAACTTGCGAGCACGATGGCGAGAACACACCACGCCGTCGCATCGTCGATGGCGCCAGCAGCCAATGCCAGGGTTCCAAGAGATGTACCTGTTATGCCGCGCTCATAAATGATGCGCGCCAGCATGGGAAACGCCGTGATGGACATCGCCGCGCCCAGGAACAAAACGGCTTCAAAATTGGTCACTCTTTCGGAGAAAAGGCCCGGAACCCTTCTGGTCCAGAGCGCCAAAAGGCCACCCAGAATAAAAGGTGCAACCATGCCTGCAACAGAGACCGAAGCCACACTGCGCACTCTGGACCGGAATAGGTCCACTTTGAATTCGGTGCCGACTAGAAACATGTAAAGACCCACGCCAAACTGCGCCAGCACGTACAAGATCTTAAGGGAGTCCTTCGGGAATATCACCTGCTGCCAAGTGGGAAAAAGTAGACCGAACAACGACGGTCCCATGATAACCCCAGCGATCATCTCACCCACAACCTGAGGCTGACCGACGCGTCGAGCCAGGATGCCGACACATCGGCAGACAGCCAAGATGAAGAATATCTGAAGGAAAAACACTGCAGAAAGTTGGCCTGAACTCATAGCGCGTCGCCGATCTACCTAAATGATTGGTTCTCGTTGGTCAATTCAAAGGGATCACGCTGTGTGGTCATTCGGAATCGCCCAAGCTGGCCGGTTGGCGACAGGCCGCCTCAGCATGATCACGCGGCGCTTTTCCGCATGTTTACCGACAAGGATTTTTGCGGGAATAAACGTAATTTGGGCGTCACTTTCTCTGCCCGATCTTTTGGAATCCATACCAGAACTTCGGGTATGACGAGTCTCGCCCCGCTCGAGCGCAACGAATGGCGCCGCTATCCGCGTCGATGGGGGCGTCGTACGTTCAATTCTTTAGTTCTTGACCTTGTCAGGCTAAGGCTGCCCATCCGACGATGGCCAACTCAGCTTTGCCATGGGGTTGAGGTCTGGCGAGTTTATGGTCATTAAATTTTGCGGAAAACGAAGAAAGTAGTTCCTCGCCAAGTTACGGATATCTGACATTGGCTCCTCAGGCCTCATCGAGCGCTTTTTTCATCGGTCGATTAGATGTTTTCTATGCAGGGCGCGCTTCAAGATCTTTATCGTCTAGCGGCCTGGACACTGTACGGAGGCCCCAATAGCACCGGCGTGCCGGTTTAGTTTCCGGAATCTTTTTCGGACGGAGTACGACGGTCGGCGGAGCTTTTACACCTTTGCTCGGGTGGTTGGCCGACCGTTATGGCATACCGGCCATGTTCACCGGAATGACGGCACTTCCCTGCTTGGGCATGCTGGGCGGGATCGCCTTGCCGAAAAATCCCCAGGAATGAGTTGGCTCACGGCGCCATGGAAACTGAGCGAACGATGATCGAGTAGAGAAATAGGTGTCGGAGTGATTCGTCCGCTGCTTCTGCATCGCGCGCACCAGCCGAGTTTATCGTGTAAATGATAACGTCGTTGCTGCCGTTGATCAGCGATCGTGCTTGGCGTTTCCCCCGCCAGAGTTGGAGACCTCGGTCGACAATCATTCCTCCGTCGACCGCCAGGGATGCACCGATGATGTAGGATGCCTTGTTAGAACCAATAAACATGATGGCATTTGCAATTTCTTCGGGAGTGCCGATGCGCTTGTTCGGAACTTGTGCTCAGAGTAGATCCGAACCAGCAGATTCTTCCACCCATTACTTGCGGCAATCAATCTGCCAGGGGAGATACTGATTGAAAGCCTCCGCGGACGTGCTTTCAGTAGTCGTCATCATTACTTGCGCTGCGCCCATGACGCAGATTTTTAGGTTTATTGTTTGGCGTCATGGGCAGTCGCATTGGGCGATGCTCGCTCCAGTTGGAAGAGATAGTTCGTGCGCGGTCAGTTCAGTCGAACGCCGCCGTCGATGATCAGCTCCGTGCCGGTAATATTGCTCGAATCCTCCGAGAGCAGGAACCTTGCTGCACGAGCCACTTCGTCCGATGTGCCGAACCGTTTCAAGAGCGACTTCGCGACAATCGTTTCCTCAAACGCTTTCTGCTGGTCAGCGGGAAGGCCGACTTTCTTTACGATCGGCGTGTCAATGGGTCCGGGGCTTAACACATTGACCCGCACACCGCGCGGGGCTAACTCGACCGCTAAGGTCTTGCCGAGGGAAATGAGCGCAGCCTTGGTCGCCGAATAGATCGACGCGCCGGCCAATGCAACAGAACCAGCAATGGAGGACGTGAATACGACCGAGCTCGGATTGGCTAACAAAGGGAGCAGCGCTTGAAGCTGGAAATAGAGACCTCGCACGTTCACATTGAACATGTCGTCATAGTTCTTGGGCGTTGTTGCCTCGAATGGTAAGAAGGCCGCTATGCCCGCATTCAAGAAAGCTCCGTCGAGATGATCGGCAAATGTTTTGATTTCGTCACCCAGCGCCTGGGCGGCAGCCAGATCACCGGAATCCGAAGCGAGGACGACCACGCCCTCGAGAGTCTTTTTAGCGGAAGCAAGAGTTTCAGGATTGCGTCCGGTAACGATAACCTTCGCGCCCTGGGCGCTTAAGAGTTGGGCGGTGGCCAGGCCGATGCCGGTAGTTCCGCCCGTGATAAGAATGGTTTTGGAGTTCATGGAGTATAGATCGTTAGTTCCGTACCTACGAACTATTGGACGATTTGTCAAGTCTGTGCTATAAACGTTCGTGAGGCCGCTCTTCCATCCCGCTGTCAGCGAAATTACTGTCGAGGGCCTCCTCTATGCCTTGTCCGATCCCGTGCGCGCCCAAATCTACGCGGAAATGGCCGCCTCGGAATGCCCCCTGAATTGCTCCAAGTTCCGCAAAGTCGAAAACCGGACCTTACCCAAGGCGACTCTCTCCCAGCATTTCAAAATCCTGCGCGAAGCTGGCCTGATCCATAGCGAACGCAAGGGCGTCGAAATGCACAACACGACCCGTTGCCCGGAACTCAAGGAACGTTTCGGCGACATGCTCACCGCGATCCTTACTACTTACGGTGCCCAAAATTCGCGCCGGTGAACTTTAGGCTTCTGGTTGAGCGATACCGATCGAAAGTCTTCGAGGGCCTGGTATTTTCTCCGATGTGGTACCACCGTGCGCGGTTCCATTTTGGCCTTAGCGAGCCAGTTTTCCGCAGTCGTTAGTCACAGTGCCCGGACTATGTTCATCAGATCGTCAATTTTGCGGACGATGGAGGGTCGGCTCGAACTCAGGTTGTGCTCCAGGCTAAGTCCAGTAAAAAAGGTCAGGACCAATTCCGCAAGGGAGTCCGCATTCCTCTTTGGGCGCTCGACCTCAATATTTTTGGCGATGAGCCGCTGTAGTTTGCTTCTGCTTCGAGTAATCAAGGCAACAGCTTCCGACGGCAATATCGCAAACTCGCGCATGGAACTGACGGCAAAACATCCCTTTTGTCCCTCCATGCTGCATGGTCCCATCTTGAGGAATCGCTCGATGTTATTCCAGCCCAAGGGCTCGGCGGTCAGCAGCCCCTTCTTCTCGAGACCTTCAAGGTAGTACCGAAGGCTCTGGACAAACAGATCCTCTTTATCTTCGAACTCGGAGTAGAGGCCAGATTTGTTCACCCCGGTCGCTTGTTCCAATTCGTGAAGAGTGGCGTCAGCAAACCCGCGCCTCCAAAAAACCGGCAGCGCCTTCTCTAAGACACCATTCCGGCTAAATTTTTTCGGTCGTCCCATTGGTCCATTATCGATTAAAGAACCGATGGGTACAAAATATTTCTTGACCGGTCAACGGCCATGATCCATCCGTTATGAACCGATAGGTTCTTTATCTATGTTGAACGAGATTCCGCAACCATTGCTGCAGCCACGCCGGCTCGGTGACCTCTTGCTACCCAACCGAGTCGTGATGGCTCCTCTCACGCGCGGGCGCGCCAGCAATTCTGGGCATGTGCCCAATGATCTCATGCGCGAATACTATGAGCAGCGCGCGACGGCCGGCCTTATCATCAGCGAAGGTACCTGGGTCAGCGAAGATGGCCAGGGTTGGCTCGGCGCACCCGGAATTTACAATCACGAGCAAGGGGCTGGCTGGAAAGCAATAACCGATGCCGTTCATGCAAAGGGCGGCCGCATTTTTGCCCAGCTTTGGCACCAGGGAGCTGTTTCGCATCCCTCCTTCTTTCATGACGGACGTCTTCCTCTTGCGCCATCGGCGATCGATCCGATGCAGACGGTGCACGTTGCCACTGGAACGACAACGACGGTAACTCCTCGCGAGATGACGCGTGCCGATATTCGGCAAGCCATCGCTGACTACCGCCACGCCGCACAGATCGCAAAAGACGCGGGTTTCGACGGCATTCAGCTTCAAGCCGGCTTTGTCTACCTCATTCAACAGTTTCTGCATGAGCCCACGAACCGTCGTACGGACGAATACGGCGGCAGCATAGAAAATCGGGCTCGCTTTCTGTTCGACGCGCTCGAAGCAGTCCTCGAGGTCTGGCCGAGTGAACGGGTCGGCGTCAAGACAGGGCCGATGATGAACGAACTCGGGCTGTTCAAGGCTGTCGAATCAACGCTGCCGACGAGCGAATACGTCTATAAAAAGCTCAACGCCTACCATCTTTCCCACGTATTCCTAATGAGACAGTTTGCTGACCTTTCTGGAACCCCGATTGCTGCCCTGGCCGGCGACGCGGTGGTTCATCACTTTCGAAAGATCTATCACGGCCAGCTGATCTTGAACGTGGGCATTAGCCGCGAACACGCCACTGGACTCATAGCAGCAGGCTTGGGAGACTTTGTCGCTTTCGGTCGAGAATATATTGCGAATCCAGATCTGGTGGAACGGATAAGGCTGCACGCTCCACTGAATGAGCAGCGCCCCGAAGGCTACTACGGCGCCACGGCGTTCGGATACACGGATTATCCGTTCCTCACCGCCAAAGTTCCGCGGCTCTCGTCTGGGACGCCTCTGGAATTAACAATCAATAACGTCGTGGAAAGGCAAAATAACAGTGAACGATTCAAAAGCAGAAAACAATAAGGCGATTGTCCTGGAAGCCTTCGATACTCTGTTCAACAAGAGAGATTATACCGCAGCGGAGCGCTTCTGGTCGCCGAACTACATTCAGCACAGTGCGCACATTGAGCCGGGCCGTGACGGTCTCTTCAACCTGATCAAGAGCATTCCGCCCACCCTCAGGTATGAACCGGGAGTAATCGTAGCGGAGGGAGACGTCGTCATCATCCACGGCCGTTTCTCGGGTTTCGGGCTGGCCGTCAACTGGATTGCGGCGGATATTATCCGCATGAAAGACGGAATCCTGGTCGAGCATTGGGATGTCATTCAGGACGAGGCTACCAAGGAACAGTCCAAGAGCGGAAACCCGATGTTTGGAGACAGGTTCCCCTCGGGTGACTGACCGACAATGACGTGATTGGAGCATGTGGATTTGCAAAATCCGGGTTCCTTCGGCCGCTGCTCGCGTTGTTCTTTCAGCAGCTTGTTGACTTGAATCGTCGAGACGACTTAGGTCGCGCGCACTCACGACGCTGCAGGTCAAAAGTTATTTTCGTCCATCAGCCCAGCGAGAGCGAACATCGCTTCCGCATCAAAAGGCTCGATACCGCTCGTTTTTCTTCACAACTCTCCTGCAACAAATTGGCCGTTGCCGTTGCCGAAGCTTTGAACAAAGGCTGGACTAGTGCACCAAGTCTGA
>Ga0206947_1018_pt1 | contig 61306 bp, 58 predicted proteins | sample Alteio_BWOrgHeat_3_FD_153239 | JGI IMG/M metagenome (GOLD analysis project Ga0206947, IMG submission 153239) | Enriched cells from forest soil in Barre Woods Harvard Forest LTER site, Petersham, Massachusetts, United States -... | ecosystem: Environmental > Terrestrial > Soil > Temperate forest > O...
TGGTTACGAATAAATGTTTAAACAACTGGCGCGACGGATCAAGTATATAAACGCCCTTTACAGTTGATATCCACAATAAATTATCACGCGAAATATATAGGCAACGGGGATCGAGCGAGGCGGCCTCGGCAATTGGTTTAAGGTCATGACGTTCGGTGTTTAGCGCCTCCGGGTTAAATTTGGTGAGGTAGCCGGTTAACCACAAAACATATTCATTTTTGGCATTCTTTTGCTCGGCTATGTTCATGATATGGCTGGGCAGCCCGGCTACGTTATTAAAGTTTTTTACTGAACGGTTTTCGGGGATAATTTGCTTTAGTCCGCCGTTCCAGCAAGCAACCCATATTTTGCCCGCATGGTCCTCAAAAACCGAGTTAACCATCGCGTCAAAGTAAGGATCGTTATCGCGCCCATCGTATTGTACAAACGTGTGCTTTAGCCGGTCAAATTGCCAAACGCCGTTAACTGTGGCCAACCAGATACGCTTTTTGCTGTCAACCAGCATGCCATTGCAATCGTTATTAAAATGAGCAAGCGTTGGTTGTTTACTGGTTTCATTTAAAAAATGAGTAAAAGCTTGTTGCCGCGTATTAAATAAAAGCAGCCCATTGCTGGTAGCAATCCAAATACTATCGCCATCGCAAGCCAGGGCCCGCATATAATCGCTACCATCGCAGTGCCACGAACTTATTTTTTTTGCAGCCAGGTTTAAAGTCGATAAACCGTTGTAGGTTGCCAGCCACAAATTATGTCGTTTATCTTCGGCAATGCCGTTTACCTGGTTATTGAGGTGATTATTGGGAAATTGATCGCCAATGCGCCATGTATTGATGGCCGAACCATCAAAACTGTTTAAGCCATACTGTGTACCCATCCACATTACGCCGCGGCTATCCTGAAAAAAACAATTTACCGCATTATCAGCCAAACCATCCTTTTCGCTAATATGGTAAAACAATAATTTTTGGTTACCTGTTTGAGCAACTACCCTGCTGTTAAAAAGTAAAACAGCTAATAATAATAAGGAGTAACATTTTATCAAGCAGTCTGCCGGTTATTTAATTGAAAATGAGTTTTGTAAATTTCATTTAAATGTAACAGAATGTTTTTGTTAGCGATGAAAAAAATGAAATTTTTCCGCTTTATGTTGGAGGAATTAACCACAGAGATCACGGAGAAGGCACAAAGCACACAGAGAATAGAAAAATGAGTATTAATATTTAACAAGTCAGCGTCTTACGAGCAAAAACTCCGCGTACTCCGTGCTTTCTCTGTTTCTCTGCGGTAAAACTAAGCATGTCATGTATAAATTGCCCTGTTAATTTCCCCCATACAATCCGTCACAGAACCAATTTTCGTCAGTGCCCGCCTAAAAGCTGGTAAAGTTGTGCCCCGGCCAACAGAAAAGCACCGGTACCATAAACCTCGTTACTTTGCTCCGTAACCTTATCCGGACTGGCGCCTATTGGCTGTACAAAGCCCAACATACCATCCGCGTGAACCGATTCAACTAATGCCACCCAAGCCTTTTTGGCCACCGGCAGGTATTCTTTTTTACTTAAAATACCATGATTTATGCCCCATAACAGCGCATAACAATAAAAGCCTGTGCCGCTGGTTTCCTTTACGGGATAGCTCTGCGGATCGAGCAGGGAGGCATGCCAGCTGCCATCAGGTTGTTGTAACGAGGCAATTTTGGCCGCCATATCTTTAAACTCATTTACAAATTTTGCCCTATCAGGATAATCAGCCGGCATGTTTTCAATTACCCGGGCCAAACCGGCCAGCACCCATCCGTTGCCTCTCGACCAAAATACTTTAGCGCCGTTTTTCTCTGTTTTATTTAGAAAGCTGCCGTCGCGCGAGTACAGGTGTTGCTGTGTGTCGTACAGGTAGTCTGTAGTTTTCCACCACAGTTTGGTCGCTTTGTCTAAATATTTTAAATCGCCGGTGGCGGTGGATAAATAGGCAAGTGCCGTAGGCCCCATAAACAAGGCATCGCACCATGCCCATTCGCGATTTTGGATCTGGTTTTTCCAATCCAGCGGTTCGTTAAATGGCAGGGTGACTATGCTATCGGCCAGGTGTTTAAATGGCGCTATCATTTTAGCGTCGTTGTACTTTTTGTATAGTAGGGAATATGTTTGCCCCACACAATAATCGTCGGCCATCAAGCGGTTAGGACCGGTATTCCAGTTCACATCGTTGCCAATGGCTATAAGTGCGTCGTCATACTTTTGGTCTTTGCTTGTTTCAGCCAAATCGAAAATACCTGTATAGAGGGCGGCGTTTGTCCAGTCGGTTTTGTTGTGCTTAAATCCATCCGATTTCCATGATTGCAACTGCCAGTCGCCAACGCGTTTCATTATTTTTAATACGGCGGCAGAGTTAAAAATAGTGTCTTTTGGTGCGGCTGATGCTACATTAGCGGCCAGCAGCATTAACATTAAGGCTGCAATTTTGTGGGATAGGAAGTGTTTCATTTCAGAAGGTTATAAGGCGCAATTTACATTCTATAAATTTAAAACCAACCCATCTTTCCCCGGATAAATTTTAAAAACGTCATCACCAGCCGGTCCTGCAAAATAGCCTTTCGTTGCTTTTAAAAAATAATTCATACCCTCAAAATTGCAATCAATTTGGTTCATTCCAACCTTTGTGAATGGTAGCTTCGATTTATCAGCCACGGTTAAATCCCAAAACCAATCAACCGGTTTCCCATGTTGCAGCTTCATTTTAATTTGCCGTTCATCCAAATCGATAACCAGTGTTCCGTTATCGGCATTTAATGGCCATACTATATGCAACTTACCGGGAGCCGTACTGGTTACTACCGGATTTCCACCTTCTAACAAGGTCTCTTTGCCATCAATAAACGCCTTCAGTTTAAGCCCGGCCAGTTGTTGGGCTTTGCTCCATATATAACCATCCACCACGGGCAAAGTAAAAAATGAGCATTCGTTTGATGCAGCTACCTGCTTTTCGTAAACCGAGGGCAGTTTTTCGTTAAACAAATGGATATCCCTTATTCTGAGCGTTCCATTTTCCCACAAAAAATTTATACGGTAAAAGCGGCTGTTAAACCATACGGTTTTGCGGTCGCTGCCGGCAATGTCATTATTTACGGTAACCGATGTTGCCGGTGTTAGTTTAAAATGAGCCTTAAACCATTTGCCCGACGCTGCAAGGGTTTCTACTTTAACCTTATGTGCATCACGCAATTGCGCTATTAGCGGCATTTGAATTTCAAACCCTTTGGCCATTGCATCCCAGGTAAAAGAATTTTCCTGCCCGGCCTGGGTGTAGGCAAATGCTATTGGCTCGCCGTCTGTAAATTGTTTAAAGTACCAACTTACCCAGGTAGAATCGCCGCCGCCAAATTTGTAAACCGGCTCCAGCGTTACTACACCCTGCCGGGTTGTGCCAAGGCCATTATCATACTGCCTAACCGGGTCGCTCCCCAGCATCCTGAATATGGGAACCGGGATTTGGTTTTCGGCATGTTGCGCCGGCATATACGAATTTATTTTGCTGGGATAATAAGCCTGGTTCCAATAGCCGCCCCAAAGGGTGTAGCCGTCAGTGCCGTACTGATCCTTACAATTAGCCGAGGCAACAATGTGGTACTTTTGATACATGTAATTCAGCGTATGCGCATCAATAAACCACGATGCCACCGATTTTGGATAATACCCGAATATCCGTTTAAAATCCTTCATATAAACATCGGTCAGCTTCTCGCGCTCTTTTGGCGTATAACCGGTAGAAAAACCGATATTGGCCCGCCAGTCCCAGGGGTAGCGGCCACGCCATTTTAGCCCAGCATTTTCAACCAGCGGCTGCGGTATTTCCCACCAGGCGCCTATCTCGAACGAATTGCGGGGCAGCGTTTTTAATAGTTTTTGATAACGCGGATCGAGCAAGGCATCGTACTGTAATAAAAAAGTACCTCCAAGTTTATACTTTTTCATGATCTCCACTTGTTTTACAACTGTTTGGTAAAGTACATCTTCGGTAATGGCCGAATCGCGCGGCTCCAGCAGGCGGATAAAGTTTACAATGTTTACGATGCGGGGGTGATCCGTATTTTTTATTGCAGGTTTTACGCCTTGTGAAAATGAGCAAAGCACAGCTACGCCGGTTATGCAAAAAGCGAGGAATATGGATAGTTTTAAAGGATTTTTTATTTTCATTCTGTAGGATGCAATTACGACGCTATTTATTATTTAATTTTCAATTATAAAAATGCTTTGGCAGTTAAAACATGCACTGTTTTTCTTTAGTTTGGTGGCTTGTGTAAAAGTAGATAATCACAATAAAAAACACTTAAATATAACTTTGCGGGTGTAAACCATGTTTTTTTGCTAATCAGTTGATTATCAGTAAATAATATTAAAAAACTTGAAAATTGTGTTAACCTTTGTAAACCATGATACTTACATTTTTTAAAAGAATAACGGCCGTAATAATTTACTGTTTGGCGATGTTGCCTCTGGCATCTATGGCCAAAGATATCAATATCAGTAATGGTAAAATAGTAATGTCGCTTAATTATGGCGTCAAAGCCAGTATCACTTCGCTTACGGTTAACGGCCAAAAAGTGATCAGCAGCTCCGATGGAATTTTCACGTCGGTTAGCATAGGTGGAAAAACTTATTCTTCGCTTAATTTAAAATCTCCCGCTTCGTTTTCAAGAACCGGGAATATCATAAAAATAGCCAATATCCGGTATGGCGATAAAAGCATAACAATCAACGAAAACTGGATTTTTACCATCACCAATGAAAACATAAAATGGGCCATTGAAAGAAGCACCAGTAAGCCGCTGACCGTAGATGAATCGGCTGCGCCGGTATTTAATTTCGATAGCTTTAACACCTGGGAGGGCGCTTACCAGGGCTATGGCGGCCTGGCCTGGTTTTATTTGTTTAACGAAAAATTGTGTACTTACGGCGTACACACCCGTAGCTCCGACTTTTGGAATAGCAAAACCAACAATGGATTAAACATTACCGTAAATGCCCCCGGTAAAAATGTAGCCATGAAATATACCCGTACTGGCGATGACAGGTTGGCGTATACTATCAGCGTGTCGAACAAGGAAATGGTGCCTAAAATGGATACCGGCACCAACCGGAGGCGGTTTATACGCGGCCGCACCGATGTGTGGGCGCCATTCAACCTGCCCGCCGGTACCACCACGCAAAACATCACTTTTAGTTATTTTAATTTTAAGGATAAATATGGCCGCGGCGATTTTAAGGGCATTGATGGCGATAAGGTAAGCGGTGTATTGAATACCATAGCCCGGATTGGGGTAATTGATTCCCTGCATTTTGGCGGCAACAGCTGGCACACGCCCTATGGTCCTATTTGCCTGCACGAACAATATATTGCCCAAATGGGCCTTGGTATAAATGACCCTAAATATTTAATGGGCGACAAAAGCTGTCTCGATTTTTATCGCGACCACGCCATAAAACCGGACGGACGTGTATACCCGCGCTGGGCCTATACCAACGAAGATGCCATGCCCGGTAAATTTAACGGTGATGGTTTTTACGAAGCACAATGGGGCATACTGATGGATTCGAACCCCGACCTGGTGACCAATATTGCCGAACTGTATGATATGAACGGCGACACTCGTTGGGTTAAAACCCATCAGCTATCGTGCGAAAAAGCTTTGGACTGGATACTTGCCCGCGACAGTAATGGGAACGGACTTGTTGAAATGATGAGTGACAATACTGCAGAAAAAAGAAGCAGCGATTGGATTGATATTATTTGGGCGTCGTACGAAAACGCATTTGTAAATGCGAAACTGTACCACGCGTTGGTAAAGTGGTCGGACATTGAGCGGCAGTTAGGAAACACTACCAAGGCAAATTATTATGCCGGGTTTGCTGCCAAACTAAAAACCAGCTTTAATAAATCAACCAAAGACGGTGGTTTTTGGGATGCCGAAAAAGGGTGTTATGTGTATTGGATTGATAAGGATAAAACCATCCATGGCCGCAATTTGGTTACTCCGGTTAATTTTATGGCCATTGCCTACGGCATTTGCGATGACGATGCGCGAAAGAAAATCATCCTCGACAATATTGAAACGCAAATGCAAAAAGAAAACCTGTTTTTCTGGCCTTTAGCCATGTCGACGTATGCGAAAGAGGAAGGTAAAGAATACCAGTTTCCATTTCCCTATTATGAAAATGGCGACTTGTTTTTATCCTGGGGTTCGGTGGCCGTAAAAGCTTACGCGGAATATAATCCGGCAATAGCCGTTAAATATGTGAAGAATGTGCTGGCGCAATACGGTAAAGACGGACTGGCATTTCAGCGCTATAGCCGCCTTAAACAGGACGGACAGGGCGATGATATATTATCGGGGAATAGTTTGGCTATAGTTGGCTTATACCAGGCCATTTATGGTATAAACCCTTCATACAACCGCTTTTATCTCGATCCGCATATTACGCCCGAACTGGCTGGCACAACGCTAAACTATAACTATCGTAATAAAAAGCTAAGTATAGGTTTGGATAACAACAGTTATTCTGTAGCCGATAAAATGTTTAAGGTGGTTGCAGGTAAAAGCTTCGGGTTTAATACTACCAGCAACCAGCTATCCTATTTTAATGGAAACAGCGCCGCTGTTGCTATGCAAGCGAGCACCACACAGCATTTAACGATCACCATCAGGAACTGGGACGCCGGTAAAATGGAGTGGCAGCAAAGTGCAGCAGGTCCGGTTAGCTACGTTTTACACCAGCTAAAAGCTAATGCAGTTTATTTGCTGGCACTTGATGGACAGCCTCTTAAAAAAGTTAAAAGCGATTTAAGGGGTGAGTTGATAGTGGATTGTGGCAAGGCTGTTGGAAAGGTGACGGTTGAGCGATAACGTATGAATTAACGCTTTTTTGTTTTGGCAGAATTATGGATTTCTAAGTATTTTATCTTCGGGTTAATGTTTCATTTATTATTTCCTCCAGAACTTTTATATCTATATCCGCCAGCTTATTTATGTACAGGCAACCGGCGCCGGTTTTATGCTTGCCAAGCTTTGTTAGCCCCGTTGCGTGCAGGTTAATATCCATGAGGTAAACCGATAGGTTGCTTTTGCGGGGAGAGAAGCCTATGCGGAGCCAATCTCCTTCCCTGCCGGTGGCAGCGCTTTTATATCTCACTTTGCCAAAACCAATGAGGGAACTACCCCACATTTTTGGATCTTCACCGCTTGCTTTTTTCATCATTTCCAAAAGCACAAAACTGTCTTTGCGCTTTTGTTCGTCATCAATGCTGTTGATAAAATCCTGCACGCTTGCAGCGTTTAGTTTTGTTTTTACTTCGGCCATCATTGTTATGCTTTATGATGTTTAAAAATAATTAATAATACGGCAATCGAATAATAATATGCTACAACTTTGTATATTTATAACGCTGAACCTTTATAATTCAGCAAATAACCATATGAACCTCACAGCGCTTTTCTCAGATTGGATAACGAAGGTCGAGAAAGAAAACCCTCCCGGCGAGGATATAATCGCCATTAATTTCGGCATGTTACAGTCCGACAAAGGGTTTATGACTTACATAACCGGGGCCGAAATTTATGACGCGGATGATGATGACTGGGCCGGCGAGATTGATTACCAGCCCAGCCGGGCAAATAAGTATTTTTTACTGTCGCGCGAAATCACCGCCGGATTAAAATGGCCCAAGGTGCTGGAAATTGTTATTGCCACACTTGGTCAATTGGTTGAAGACGAGCCGGGACGTTTGCTTTTTGCCGGACGAGTGGTAACGGCTGGGTTTGATGATGGAAAATTGACGGTGATAAAGGGTGAGTAGGATGGGTGAATTTGGGATCAGCTTCAGTCTTGATCAATTGCTGTTATCAATTCATTTTCGTCTGCTTCAATTTCATTCAATACTTCTAAAACATATTCAAGTCCTGAACTCTTGGGGTTATGTCCGGTCAATGAATAGCCACCATTTTTTGAATTTGCAATGGCTATTTGTTCAGCTAATCTTTCGTCGTATGTCCAATATTTCTGCTTCATTTGCTCAATGTTGCCAAAGTGGGTTTCAATTTTAGCTTTTAGAACTCGATGTTCAGCAAAGGTTAAAAAACCAATTTTATGATGGTTGGTAAAACTGTTAAAATCTCCGTTATCGCTTAGAGAGCGGCCAATGATAATAAAATTCCAAAGCCTGATAAAATCTTCGTCATTTGTTTTTAATACCATCTCACTGCTTCGGTTATATCGCCACTTGTTCATTGTTGATCCGAAAAATTCAAATATTTCTTTTCCATCGTCGGCCGAGTCGCAATAATCTCCAATAAAATCAGAGATTAATTCATCAATTAACTTTTTGTCAAGCTTATGAAAATCACTTTTAAAGTCAGTATTTTGATTTAAATAGGTTTTTAATATTTCGTTGCCAAATGGTTCATCAAACTCTTCCATTGAAGATTTGTCTGTATTTAAGTACCACTGCCTAAACGCAGAAAAATTTTCAAAGATGATGTCTTTAAGTCCTTTTTTGAAATTGTTTTTATAATAACTAATTCGTGCTCCCATTGTGATTGTCTCCGATGACCGGTTTTCGTATTTGCTTTATTAAATATGTGTGCGAAATGCATGTTGTGAATATATGTCACCGGGCGAATGCTATTCGCCTCTACGGTTCAATATTCGGCTTGTAATGCATCAATCCTCCAACCCCTTCCCATCCAATATTTGCGGTATATATTTTTCAACCCTGGCCTCGCGGGTTTTGGCTTGTTTGGCTGCTGCAAAATAAAGCAGGTAGCCTTTTTGCCGTCCGGGCGTTAAAGCTTCAAACGCAGTTTTCAGGGCAGGGATATGATCTAATTTATATTGAAATTCTTCAGGCATTTTGAACTCAGCAGTTGTTTTCATTTCCACCTTTAAACCGGCTTTTTCAACCTCAATGGCTTCGTGGATATAGTTCTTCAGAACGGATTCAAGGTCAACTATTTCCCGAAGATTAGTGAACCGTATCTGCCGCGCTACCTGTACATTTTCGGTTTGCTGTATCAGTATGCCGTGGGTATCGCTCAACAATACGCCTTTCATAAATAAAAGCGCGCAATATTCTTTAAAGCCGTGTATTAAAACAATGTTACTATCCTTAAAAGTGTAGCATGGGCAGCCCCACTTCAGCTCTTCGGTAAGCCCGCAATCAAGCACGATCAATCTCAACTTCTCATACTCTTCCTGCCATTGTTTGGCTTTATTAAAAAAGAAATCAACTTTAGGATTCATTCCGCTCATTGCATCAATTGGTTATTTTGTATAATAAATTGCATGAAAACATTAAAAATAATTCGTGAATTGAAAAAGAACACGAATTCTCACTAATTGGACGAATTTCACGAATTAAATAGACGGTTTTCAAAATTCGTGAAATTCGATTTATTCGTAATAATTAGTGTTTATTCAATTAATAAAAGATTTTACCGGCTCTAAATTTATACCCTTAGCGATCCACGAAAACCCCTGGCCGCATAATACGAATCGGCGCCGTTGTGGTAAATGAAGACAGCGCCATAGCGGAAATCACCAAAAATAGCACCCCCAAGTTTCCGTATGCTGGCTGGCGTTTTCAGCCAGCTCGATGTTTTCGCATCAAAGTTTCCCAGTTGCTGCAATTGCCGGTATTGTTCTTCTGTTAATACTTCAATGCCCATTTCTGCTGCCATATCCATAATGCTATTTGCCGGTTTAAACTCTTTGCGTTTGTCCAGCGCTTCCCGGTCATAACAAAGGCTTCGGCGACCCTTAGGGCTTTCCGCCGAGCAATCGTAAAAAATATATTCGCCGGTCGTTTCGTCGTAGGCAACTACATCCGGCTCACCGCCGGTTTGTTCCATATCATCCAGTGACCGAAGTTTTTCAGGGTTAGCTTCCAGCTTCGCTCGTACTTTAGTCCACTCAATACCCTTATGGCGGTGCGTATTTTTCGCAAAACGGGCTTTTAATGTGCTGAGCAGTTCCTCACTTTGTTGGGGCGACAACTCTTTTTTACGGCCTTTCATAATTTGCGTACCTTTATTCCAAACTTAATAACAATGCTACCAAAGTTTAAATGGTTAATTTTTATATTCGTCATCCATTCTTCATCGGCTATTTGCCAGCAACCTCAAAATGATAGCTTCGCCATCATAAAGCAAGCAAAACACGACTCAAAAACCTTCAAACTGGAAAAATCTGTTTGGAAGAAATATAAACATTCACTCCCTTTAACATCTGATTATTTTAAACCCAACGCCCTGTCTGTTAATAATCCGGCTTTGTTAAATGACTCGGTTTATGTGGCGGCCTATCGAATAGAAGCGCATAAAAAAAATAATAAACGGCACACTGTAGCGCATTATTTTTTACTTGGAGGCGAAATTGCAGCTTCTGTTTATGCAGCATTAATAATTGCAATACTCATATTTATTGCTCCCGATATGGGATAAAAATAAGTGTATTAACAGGCGCAGTTACCCCATCATTGCAAGTAAAAAGCAAAGCTCAACTTGCCTTTGCATTATGTATAATCACTATGCAAAGTTGAGCCCCCACAACCGTGGGGATCGTTGTTCCTCCTTGCAATGACGGGTAGTTTACTATCTTATTTCATGATATTAAACATCCAGCGAATGCCAAAACGATCTTTACAAGTCCCCCAATACCCCCAAAATTCATCGTGCGGGGCTACAGCGTCTGCTCCGCCATCCGAAAGTTCGGCGAATAACCTGTCGGCTTCTTCTTTGGTGTCGGGGTTTAGGCTGATGGTAAAATTGTTGCCTTCTACCAGTTTTTGGCCCATGCTTTCCAGCATATCGGTTGCCATTATTTGTATGCCGCCAAGTATGGGCAGGGCTACGTGCATGAGTTTGTTTTGGTCGCCTTCGGGCAGGGGAGGCGCGCCCGGATGCGGCGGCGCATCTTTAAACCGCATTGGCGGATTTGAAAATTCTGTTCCGAAAACTTTTGCGTAGTGATTAAATGCTTCTTCGGCATTGCCGGCGAAGTTTAAATAGATGGATACACTTGCCATAATTTTATATGTTTATTAATTGGTTGCAATAATTTTTCGATCCGCCGGCCGTAAATACCATGATAAAACAGTAAAAATGGCAAATACAAACGGGGCAATTATTTGAACTTTAACATCACCGGCCGCAATATGCGAAATTACCGCTCCGGTCATCGCAAAAAATATACCCGCGTAGGCCCATTCCTTTAGCAATTTAAATTTCGGGATCAATATCGCAATTATACCCAATACCTTCCAAACACCAATAATCGAAATAAAGTAGGTAGGATAACCCAGCGGTTTAAATCCTTCCACAACCCCTTTTACCTGCAGCGCCTGCATTAAGCCGCCCGAAAAAATACAAAAAGATAATATTACCGTAATTATCCAATACCAAATGAGTTTTTGCTTTTCCATTTTATAATTATTTAAGTTTACTTACAATGTCCTGTAACCTGTTATGTGCCCAATTGATGCCCTGGGCAAAGGGTAATTTTAATACCTCGTCGCGTTGCTTAACCGATTCGTAGATGGTATGCATGTTGATTCTGCTGGTGTTGTCGGTGAGCTTTTCAAATTCCGTTATCTCCAGTTGAACGCCATAAGGTGTATTTTCCATCTCGAATGTCCGGATGATCTTTTGGTTTGCGATAACATCATGTATTGCGCCGCCCATTTTAACAACCATGTTTCCGTTGGGGCTGGTACTTTCAAATTGCCAGCTGCCGTGCTTTTTAAATTCCAGTTTCAGCACTTTGGTTCCCATCCATTGCTCAATAAGTTCGGCTTCCGAAAACGCTTTAAAAAGCAGCTCCAGCGGCAAATCAAATTCCCGGGTTATCAGCAGATCCTGTTTACCTTCTTCGGCATTAATTTTTGTTTTTAGTTCCATGTTATTAGGATTTTTTTGCCTGGTATTGTTTCATAACGGATTCCAGTTTGTTAAACCGGTCATCCCACATCTGGCGGAAGGGTTCGATAAAGTCGGCTATTGCTTTCATTTTTTTTGCGTTAGTGGTATAGTAAATTTCCCTGCCGTTTTGCTTTTGTTCCAGCAATTCGCACTCGGTGAGAATTTGCAGATGTTTGGACACCGTGGGCCTGGCTGTGTCGAAATTGGAAGCTATTGCACCAGCAGTAAGGGCCTGTGAAGCAACCAGTAGCAGGATTGCCCTTCGGGTTGGGTCGGCTATGGCTTGAAATACGTCTCGTCTTAAATTCATTGCGTAGCTATTTGACTACAAATATATATGTAGTTATTTGACTACGCAAATTTTTTTTGAATTTTTTACCTATCCGTGTTGCGATGTGCCTTCCTGTCGATTTATTGTTATCTTAGTTTATTAAACGTTTATGATAATGAAACGCATCGCCTTGCTCTTGTTAACTTTTCTCGTTCTTAACCAGTGCCTGGCTCAAGCTTTCAAGGATAGCACAATAATTCTAAAGACATTTAAGGACTCGGCTACAATAGTTTTTGACCGCGATTCAGTCAAGTTTTATATAAAATCGGCAACCGCTATTAAGTATTTAACAAAATACCGGGAAAAAACCAGTTATTTTGGGCAGGGAACAAACGTATTGATTAATGCGCTGAAGTTCTCGCCCAACAAAACGTTTTATATCGGCGATAGATTAGTATATCTTCAAAATGACATGCCCGATACATTAGCGCAGCAAACCAGGTACGCGGGTCCGATCGAGCAAATTTTGCCCGACTTACTGGATGCCGGGGAAGTAATGTTATATGATGTAAAACAGCATGTCTTTGTTTCTCTTATCCGAATAACGAAGCTGGCAGACGGGGATTTTGCTGGTGCATTTACAGAATTCAAAGCGTATTTTCCGAATGGAAGGCTGTTTTATTATACCAGAATTCGTTAAAATAGATCAAACCATGAAAAAAATAATCATCCTTTGTTTAACAATAGCTATACCCTTCGCCACTTTTGCACAGGCCCCCATCCACTGTCTTATTAAAACCGAATTGGGCGACATCGCTATTGAACTTTATCCTGCCAAGGCACCGGTTACAGTAGCCAACTTTATGCGATACGTTGATAAAAACTCATACAATGGCAGTAGCTTTTTCCGCGTGTGTACCCCCGCAAATGAAGCCACACGAAAAGTAAAGATACAGGTGATACAGGGTGGCAATGTGCCTGCTAACCAGAGTTTGGACAGTATCAAAATGGAAACCACTCAATACACCGGCCTGCTGCACAAAAACGGCACCCTCTCGATGGCGCGGGGCGGCCCAAACTCGGCCACAAGTGAGTTTTTTATTTGCATTGGTAACCAGCCGGCTTTAGACTATGGCGGCGCCCGCAACCCCGATGGGCAGGGCTTCGCGGCCTTTGGCAAGGTAACCGCCGGTATGGATGTCGTTAAAAAAATTCAGGCACAAAAAGATACGGCGCAATATTTAATTAAGCCGGTGAAGATTTATGGGATAAGCAGAACAGAGTGATAAAATACTTGCGGCAAAAATAAATATTGTTACATTTGCACCCCGCAACCGCAAAAAGCGGACAGCACCAATGCGAAAGTAGCTCAGTTGGTAGAGCACGACCTTGCCAAGGTCGGGGTCGCGAGTTCGAATCTCGTCTTTCGCTCCAAATCCTTTCCCGCCGGAAAGGATTTTTTATTTGGGGGCCGTTGCGCGGCATCATTGTGACTTAAATCGGGCTCAATACTATTAATTATTCCAGCTCTTCATCTATCTGCTTAATAATTTCATTTATCTTATCAATCCCTTGCCCATAGGCCTTAATATTATCAGTAATCTCGCCCTCCTGGAATAGCAGCAACCGCATTTTCGGCATCCGTAAAATTTCCTGCCAATTGGTGCCTTCGCCTTTTACATTCATTTGCAAATGATCTTCAACAAAAGGGGTTACATAGTTTTCTCTTAATGCGTTAAATCGTTGATTTTTCAGAGCGATAAGCGGGAAATTCTTTTGATATAAATCAGTAATGTTCTTCAGCAGTTCGGTATTTTCAACAATATCAAGCCGGCCGCTCCCCTTTAACGCTTCATACCTGCTTACCCGCGGGTTAATTTGCGCGCTACCAAAAAAGCACCATTGATAGTGATTTAAGCTATCGTTATTTAAAGCCTGCCCACTGCCAATTTTTTGAAAGTAATAAATGCCGTGCAGTACCTGGGTAAAAGCCAGCTTGTCGGCGGTCATTTCTTTTTTGTCGTCGAGCAGGTCTTTTTTTAAGGAAGTAAAAAACTCTTTTTCTTCTTTCCGGTCTTTTAGGCGCTCACTCCAGTTATGAAACCAAATGGAGACAGTTACCGCAAAAACAATAATGGCTATCTCAAGCAATATTTCTTTCAGCTTGTGTTTCCAATTAGTTTCCGGGTTTTTTAAAGCTTTATATGCAGCCTTGGTGTGCTTTTTTATCAGTTCATCTTCTGCCATATAAATTAAAGTTATGAGTAAATAACAAAAGCGGTGGATTGGCGAAGCTAATTTAACTATTAATTTTCATTTACTGCTGGTGCGATTTGAACCGGGAGACACATGCTTTTCGCTGACAGCTTAATTAGAAATATACAATAATTGCTGGTGACGATGGGCAAAAGTAAAGGTTCATTTATTTCTTAACTACCTTACGCTTTCCTTATAATCAAATCCTTGCAAATAGGAAATTTTCCATTTGTCGTTGACTTTTATTACCCTAAAAGTATATGAAAAATCTCTCCAACTCTGATCAATGTTCGAATCAAGTTTTCCCCAGGTCCATTTCAATTCTCCTCTATCATTGTTAAGGTTAACAACTTTAATTGCTACATTATCCCAGGAGAGATTATCCTGGCATAAACACCAGGGGTTTACGTCATTGGCAAAATTGAATGTTGGAAGTTCATAAACGTTCCACTTTTCGAATTGGTTGTTTTTTATTTTCTTATCAAGCGTCTGAATAATTTGATTATAATTATCGATGAACTCATCAGCAAAAAATCCGGTCTTTCTTAATTTTTCAAGATTCTGATTTTGCTTGTCAAGATCAAACCCGATACAAATGCTGTCTTTACTCAAGGCAGGGAGCAAATCAATTGAGTTTTTAGAGTCACCCCATTTAAGGACCTGTCTAATCAACGACTGAATCTCATCTTTGTCCTCATTATCATCCGATTTTATTGGTTCAGTATTGGCTTTCGCCGAAGGGCTATATTTGCTGCCAGAATCAGTTTTAGTGGAAGAAGTAGATTTAATATCAGCATTACAGCCAAAAAGAATGAGTCCAAAAGTTAAGCATAACAGGCCCGGGTATTTCATAGTATATTTCAGTTGATTGTTGTGCGTTTACAATAGTTTAAAAAAGTACATTCCGGAAAAGACAATTAGCGCTATCAGCACGATAATCCTGGATACCATGAGCCCGTTTGAGTTAAAAATGCCGGTGCCTTTTATCCTTAACAAAATAAACAAGCACGATATCAAATAAGCAAATGTAATTCTCCACCAATACTCAATACAGGTAAAAAGCAAGTCGAAACTAAACGCAGGGGTATTTTTTTGCACGCAAGGCGCGAATGAAGAATATATTTCAAATAATACATAATAAACAAAACTTACCGATGCAATAAGAATTATAGTTGTGAGTATTGGCGATTTATTAGGTTTCAAACTGAGCAGGATTGCGATAATTTAGCTTACTGACGAACGCGGGTTGAAAATTTAATCACCTAATTTTTTTGGCCTTGTAGCATCCGCTTTCAGCATTTTGGCATTTTTTGCCGTTACAATTCTTTTACCTGATTTTTCTTCAATCGCTTTGCGCGTATTACCGGCTATCGTACCGCCTTGCTGGGCAATAACTCTATTTTGTTGAAATGTTTTTGGCTTTTTCTCCTTGCTTATTTCTGTTGTGGTCGCCTCGGCAAGCATATTCAACACCAATTCCAAATTGGTCATATTATCACGAAGGTTTTCTTTTTTCAGCCCTTTTAGGTTTTTATATTCCTTTACCGTTTTACCTGCCCAGGCTTTCGTAATTTCATCCGTTAAAATAGCAAAATCCTTTCCTTTCTGAACACCACGGTTTTCCCATTCGTCGGTAAGTTCTTTGCGCACTTCAATGCTTTTCAATCGTTGATTTATCCATGCTGTGCTATATCCTTTTTTTAGGTAAGTTTCCATTAATCTTTCAATACCTATTTCAGGATCTTCAGTTTCTTCAATGCGCTCATAGCCGACTTTAGCTAGCCAAATTTTAAATGGTTCGGCTTTGGGTGACGGCACTGATTGTACCAAACGTAATAGTTGTTCGGTATCTGCTACATCCGTTTTGTAGTACTTGCCGTCAGTCGATTGCATTTTCAGTTGGTTACAATTTGTAACCAACTGACTTCCTTCCTTTATCAGCCTATGCTTCAAAACCTTCCAATAATTATTAGCATTAGGGCTATCTGTTAGAACGGCAATCACATCAACAATACTAAAATACCATTTCTCCTCCTCCTCATTCCAAGCAGTACGAACCTGTTTGCTTTCGAATAATTTGATAGCTGCTTCCTTTTTCATGACATATTTTTGTTAATTTCATATTACCCCGCCCAGCCCTCTCTATCCAAACTCCTAAAATGTATCGCCTCTGCCAAATGCTCCAATTGTATCTCCTCGCTACCAGCCAAATCAGCAATGGTGCGCGATACTTTTAATATCCGGTCATAAGCCCTGGCGGATAGCCCCAGCTTTTCCATCGCTTTTTTTAGCAGCGTTTGCCCGGCGGTAGTTATTTTACAAATGTCGCGCACCATTTGCGGGCTCATTTGGGCGTTGGCATGTAAGTTCGGTTTGTCGCCAAAGCGTTCGGCCTGTAAATCGCGGGCTTTTATTACGCGTTCACGGATGAATTCACTTTTTTCGGCGAGGCGGTCGCTGGCCAGTTCATTAAAGTTTACGGGGGTAACTTCTACATGCAGATCAATGCGGTCCAACAGCGGGCCGGATATTTTACTCAGGTATTTTTGTACGGTGCCGGGCGGGCAAATGCATTCCTTTTCGGGATGGTTAAAATAGCCGCAAGGGCAAGGGTTCATACTCGCCACCAGCATAAAACTGCTCGGATAATCTACCGAAAACTTCGCCCTCGAGATAGTTACCCTTCGTTCCTCCAGTGGCTGGCGCATTACCTCCAGGGCGCTGCGTTTAAATTCGGGCAACTCATCTAAAAATAGTACGCCATTATGCGCCAGGGATATTTCGCCGGGCTGGGGGTTGCTCCCCCCGCCTACCAGGGCTACGTCGCTAATGGTATGATGGGGCGACCGAAACGGGCGAACGGTTACCAATGCATCAGCGGCGGCAAGCTTTCCAGCAACCGAATGTATTTTGGTAGTTTCTAATGATTCATATAAACTCAGCGGCGGCAAAATGGAGGGCAGCCTTCGGGCCAGCATGGTTTTGCCCGCGCCCGGCGGACCAATCAGTATTACGTTATGTCCGCCGGCCGCGGCAATTTCGAGGGCGCGTTTTATATTTTCCTGTCCCCGTACTTCGCTAAAATCGCTATCGTAATTGGTGAGGCTGTTAAAAAATTCCTCGCGGGTGTTTACTACTTCGGCGGTTGATTCACTATCACCGTTAAAAAAGCCGACTACCTCTTTTATGTTTTCAACTCCATATACTTCCAGGTCATTTACTATGGCGGCTTCGCGGGCATTTTGTTTGGGTAGGATAAAACCTTTATAGCCTTCTTTGCGCGCCTGTATGGCTATGGGCAATGCGCCTTTTATGGGTTGCACGGTTCCATCCAGCGAAAGCTCGCCCATGATGAGGTATTTGTCCAGGTTTTCGTATTCCAACTGGCCCGATCCGGCCAGTATACCTACAGCAATGGTCAAGTCATACGCCGAGCCTTCTTTCCGGATATCAGCCGGGGCCATATTTACGATGATTTTTTGCCGCGGCATCCGCAAATTATTGGTTTGCAGGGCGGCTTCAATACGCTGCACAGATTCGCGTACGGCATTATCCGGCAAGCCGACAATTAAATAGAAAGGTTTGGCTCCGCCGCTAACATTTACCTCAACGGTGATCGTTATCGCTTCAATACCATAAACCGCACTGCCAAAAGTTTTAACTAACACTTAGGATAAAGTTTATTTTATAGGCGGAAAGATATAGAAAAATAATAAAATCACCATGTCATTTTCGAGTGATTGAGAAACTATCTCTTGAATGAGGCGAAAAAGCTTTACGGGTATACCTCTGAACTTTGCTTATCTATCAAGTACATGATGATGTAAGGCGGCAATGCATGGCGGGTTGACTTACCCCGTCTGCGCTTCGCTGGACACCCCTCTCTACTGCGTAAAGAGGGGAAAGCCGCTTGCTTAAAACTTTTCGAGTTGGGCCTTCACCTCCTGCATCAGCCACATAGGGCTCGAGGTAGCGCCGGCTATTCCTACTTTATCACCAGCAGCGAATAATGAACTATCCAGCTCACTGGCCGAGGATATAAAATAAGTATTGGGGTTATGTTTACGGCAAACTTCAAATAACACTTTTCCGTTTGATGATTTGCGGCCCGATACAAAAACTATTTTATCAAACTTGGCCACAAATTTCGGCAGGTCCTGGTCGCGGTTTGATACCTGGCGGCAAATGGTATCATTGGCTTTCAGGTTATAACCGCGTTCAATCAACTGGTCCTTTACATGGTAAAACTTTTCCATGCTTTTGGTGGTCTGGCTGTATAGGGTGATATTTTGCGGCAGTTCCACATTGTCCAGTTCGGCCAGATCCTGGAAAACCAATGCTTCGTTGTTGGTTTGGCCCTGCAGCCCTACGACCTCGGCATGACCATGTTTGCCAAAAATTAAAATCTTCTCGTTCGAGTCGAATGAAGTTTTAATGCGGTTTTGCAGTTTAAGCACTACCGGGCATGAAGCATCTATCAGGGTTATATTGTTCTCTAAAGCGGTACGGTAAGTATCCGGGGCCTCGCCATGGGCGCGGATCAGCACTTTTTCATTGGCAAGGTTTACCAGGTCGGCATGGTCAATAATGCGCAGGCCTTTTTTCTTCAGGCGTTCCACTTCTTCGTCGTTATGCACAATATCGCCCAGGCAATACAGGTAGCCATCTTCGGCCAAAATTTCTTCGGCCATATCAATGGCATACACCACCCCAAAGCAAAAGCCCGAATCCTGATCGATAGTTACCTGTAGCTGTAGATTTCCCATGTTGTTAAAACTTCATTAAGTCATTGGGGCATTAAGTCATCGGCAAAATTACTAAATTATCTTTGATAGTTTATTGGTTCGCCGGTTCATTGGGGATTGTGGAATTGATTATACGTTCCAGGTGTTCCACTTTTACATTTGGAACGCCTGTGCAAAAGTGGAACTCGCTGATTATCAGGTGTTCTACTTTTTGAAAATGGCCGAAAAATCGCAAGTGCCTGATTATCAGGACGCGCAACGATGTGTTTTTTGAAAAATAGCTGCAATTTACTGATAGTCAGGTGTTCCAGCTTTTAGAGTGCCAAATTTGTATAAACCTATATCAGGATGCCAATCGCTTTTTAATTCTCGGCAACATGAAAATTCCACAATCAAATCACCCGTCGTCCCTTCCACACCGCCGTTTTGGTTAGATGCCTTTGTATGGATAAAAATGCAATGATAGCCAGGTTAACCATTTGCACCGGATGCAAAATGATATTTAACACAGCGTTTTGCCCTGCCGAAAGGCAGATCATTACGCGGGTAAGTACAATAAGGCCGGTCATAAAAACAATCAAGCCTATATTAAGCGTGGTAATTACCAGCAAAGGGCCGCCAACAATTATTAAAATATAAATCAGCAGCGCCAGTGTACTGTAATTAAAAACAGCCAGTGCATTTTTACCAAATCCATTTAGCGCATCCTGATATCCATTATACATGCGGCAATTGATCATGCCATTGGCCAGCAAGACCTCGCCATTGTATGCGGCTGTTTTTATTAGCTTCATAATCTCGGCGTCCTCAACAATTTTGCTTTTAACCATCTTGTGCCACTGTTGCTGCTGGTAAATGGCAGCGTCAAACAGCATAAATTGTCCGCATGCGGTGGCAAAGGCAGCGCTTTTAGTCAGGCGAACCAGGCGCAGGGGCAACAGGTTAAGCAACAGGTAATGCAGCAGCGGCACAGTTGTTTTTTCGCCAAAAGTTTGCATATCCTGGTTGGGAAACAAGCTCAACAGTGCCAGTTTATATATCTGAACGCGGTGCACAGCGCTATTAATAAGGTTTTTGGCGATGGTTGTATCCGCATCTAAAAACAAAAAATATTTCCCCCTGGCCAGTTTGGCTAATTGGTAACAGGCATAATTTTTACCCAGCCAGCCATCCGGTAGTTGCTCGCCTTTAATTACACGGAAACGGGGATGAGCTGCCGCAAATTCAGAACAAATTCTATGTGTTTGGTCATCCGAGCAATCGTCATAAACAATTACTTCGTAGTCTTTATAATCTTGCAGGTGGATAGACTCCAATAATCCCAATATATTACGCGCCTCGTTGCGGGCTGGTATAAGTATCGATACCAAATCATTGTAAGGCCTGTTTACCCGTGTAAGTTTAGGGTTGGATATAAAATTAAACAGCGTTACCGTAAACCGCAGGATGAGGAAAAACAACGTAATGGAAATGGCGATGATCACTGGTTTTTACAATATTGGTTTATCATCACAAATATGCAATTAAATGCATTAGCAGTTATTCCTTCCATATTCTCGGCTTTCGTTTTTTATTGTAAGGATAAAGTATTTCTATTTTTTCGCTGTAATTAAAACCTGCAAAAACGTAAAATTTGTTATTGTATTCTTTGGTCAAAGTAGAATCGAGTGCGCATTTGTTGAGAACCGGGTAAACATAATAAGGATGATAAGTACCTATATCTCCGCTTTTTTCTTGGCGAAAAAGTTCGCCAATTTGTCGGTAAATGAAACATAGCCTGCCGTTCTTTTCGAGGTCGATGAGTTTTTCGGGGCCTTCTACAAACACATTATCATTATAATGGTCAAAAACCATTTTAGCGGTATCGTTTTCAATGTTGATTATCGAAAACTCACCACGGTAACCCGCTCCGTCCAACTCTCCAAAAAGTAAAATTACAGCATGTTTTTGTGTCTTTTTAAAAAACAGCAATTCAGTATTTACTGAGTTTTTGTTAGAATCAAGAAACTCTTTGTCAACCACCGTCCAGGAATCTTTGGCGCGAAAGGTTTGTTTTTTAAATCCGGCCAATGAGACCGAAATCCTGTTAAAGAACATCTCTGTTTTTAAAGATGAACTTATAACAATGGTATCAGTTTTACTATCACCATTAACATCTGTTAAAATAGTTTTAATTACCCGGTAATGCGCTGGTTTTTTTTTAGACTGCGCCGCGGCAGCAATTGAAATAATTAAAAAAGCACTCAATAAAAATATCCTCATAGTATGGGATTTATGTAATCAATGATTGTGCGGGTTGCACCGGTATGTTCTACAACGTAGACGCCGGCTTTTTTACTGGCAGCTTTATAAAATGCATTATCGCTTATCAAACGGGCAACTATTGCTTTTAATTCCTCTTCATCAACTATACTGAAACCCACCTCCAGGGCAATCAAATCGCGCGCCTCTTTAAACTTTGCATAATTAGGGCCAAAAATTACCGGCAACCCAAAAGCAGCGGCTTCCAGCGTGTTATGAATACCAGCCCCAAAACCTCCGCCAATGTATGCAATATCAGCATAATAATATAAGGAGGATAATAGGCCGATGTTGTCGATGATTAGCGATTGGTGGTTAGCGGTTAGAGCGCCGATAGCTATCGGGGGGAGGTTAGCGATTTGTGAATAGCGTATAGTTGAACCCGCAGGGAGCGCTTCTATCAGATTTTTTATTTTTTCCTCACCTACTTCATGCGGAGCGAAAATGAATTTCCATTCAGGATATTGAGTTACTATTGTAGCCAACAATTTTTCATCGGGAGGCCAGGTGCTGCCCGCAATAAATAGTTTTTGTCCGTTCTTAAACTGTTCAATTATGGGCAATAGCTTTGGTTGTTGCGCATTGGCCCAAACCCTGTCGAAACGCGTATCTCCGCTAATGGCAACATTATTCACCCCGATACCACTCAGTAAATTTTTTGATTGTTCGTCCTGCACAAAAAAGTAACTAACAAAAGTTAACATTTTGCGATGCATGCCACCATACCATTTAAAAAACACCTGGTCGGGTCTGAAAATTCCAGAAATAATATAAAGCGGAATATCACGACTGTGCATCTCCCGAAAAAAAAAGAACCAGTATTCGTACTTGGTAAATATGGCTAATTTGGGTTGTACGGCGTCAATAAACTGGCGTGCATTTCTTGCTGTATCCAACGGGAGGTAGTAAACGGCATCAGCCAGCGGCGTATTTTTCCTGATTTCGTATCCGGAAGGCGAAAAGAAAGTGACCACAATTTTGTTATCCGGATATAAAGCCCGTACTTGCTCCAAAACCGGACGCCCTTGTTCAAATTCGCCAAGCGACGCAAAATGAAACCATATACTTCCGGCAAATTGTTTAAACGTGGCATCTTTTCGGCCATTAACCCATTGCCGGGCCTTTTTATTGAAAAATGAAACTAAATAAATAGCTAAAAAATATATTCTTATACCAAATTTATATAATAACAGCATTTTAATTATGAAATATTTAACTTAGCGGGGTAAATGTAATCACAATTAAAACGGACCCTAAAAATGTGACCGGGGTCATAAAAATAAGTGATATACATTTCGGGCTACTATCCGTACAAAGGTGAACTTTAAAAAGAGAATAAAAAATTAACAATTAACGAAATAAGAAAAATCTATGAAAATTGCTGTTGTAGGAACAGGTTATGTAGGCCTGGTAACGGGTACTTGCTTGGCAGAAACGGGCAACCAGGTAATCTGCGTTGATATCAACGAGAAAAAAGTAAAAATGATGCAGGATGGACAACTGCCTATCTATGAGCCTGGTCTTGAATTACTTTTCCATCGTAATATTAACCAGGAACGGTTGCATTTTACAACACAGCTTTCAGAAGCTATTGCCGAAGCAAAAATTATATTTTTAGCATTACCAACGCCTCCCGGAGGCGACGGATCGGCAGATTTGAGCTATGTATTAGGCGCTGCCAAGGATATTGCAAAATTGCTGACAGAATATAAGGTTATTGTTACCAAATCAACCGTACCGGTAGGCACTGCCGATAAGGTTACTGCTGTGATGAAAGCAAATACCAATGTGGAATTTGCAGTAGTATCAAATCCTGAATTTTTGCGCGAAGGTGTTGCCGTTGACGATTTCATGAAACCGGATCGTGTGGTTGTAGGCACACGCGACGAACGTGCCCGGAAATTAATGGGCGAATTGTACGGACCTTATGTTCGCCAGGGTAACCCGGTTATCTTTATGGATGAGCGTTCGTCCGAATTAACCAAGTATGCCGCAAACTCTTTTCTGGCTACTAAAATCTCCTTCATGAACGAGATTGCTAACCTTTGCGAACTGGTTGGCGCCGACGTGGATATGGTTAGACGCGGCATTGGCGCCGACGAACGTATTGGAAAACGCTTCCTGTTTTCGGGTATCGGCTACGGTGGCAGCTGTTTCCCTAAGGATGTGCAGGCGCTTGCCAAATCGGCCGAAGAGAATAAATACGATTTTAAAATATTGAATTCGGTAATGGAAGTTAACGAGATTCAAAAACGGGTATTGGTTGAAAAAGTTAAAAAATACTTTAAAGGCGATTTAAAAGGCAAAAAATTTGCCATGTGGGGATTGGCCTTTAAACCCGAAACCGACGATATCCGCGAAGCGCCATCGTTGTATATTATCGAGGATTTATTAGCTGCCGGTGCAACTATATCTGCCTTTGATCCTGAAGGCATGAAAAACGTTAAAAGCCTGATTGGCGATAAAATTCATTATGCCGGCGATCAGTACGAAGCCTTAAAAGATGCTGATGCCTTGCTGATTATTACTGAATGGTCGGTTTTCAGAACACCTGATTTTGATCAGATAGAGAAATTATTAAAAAATAAAGTAATATTTGATGGTCGTAACTTATACGATCTGGATAAAATGATTGATTGCGGTTATTATTATAACAGCATAGGAAGGAAGCTGATTGATTAATGGCAACACGAAAACGAATACTAATAACCGGCGCGGCGGGTTTTTTAGGCTCGCACTTATGCGATAGGTTTATTAAAGAGGATTTCCACGTTATAGGCATGGATAACCTTATAACCGGCGACCTGCGGAATATTGAGCATTTGTTTAAACTGGAAAACTTTGAGTTTTATAATCACGATGTTTCCAAGTTTGTTTACGTTCCCGGCGATCTGCACTATATATTGCATTTTGCATCGCCGGCAAGCCCTATTGACTATTTAAAGATACCTATCCAAACGCTAAAAGTAGGATCATTGGGCACGCATAACCTTTTAGGCCTGGCGCGAAGCAAAAAGGCAAGGATGCTAATCGCCTCGACATCCGAAGTTTACGGCGACCCCAATGTGAACCCGCAGCCTGAAGAATACTGGGGCAACGTTAACCCCGTTGGCCCGCGTGGCGTGTATGACGAGGCCAAACGTTTCCAGGAAGCTATCACGATGGCTTACCATACCTTTCATGGGTTGGAAACCCGTATTGTGCGCATATTTAACACCTACGGACCGCGCATGCGGCTAAATGACGGGCGCGTATTGCCGGCATTTATAGGCCAGGCTTTAAGAGGAGAACCGTTGACCATGTTTGGCGATGGCTCACAAACGCGCGCTTTTTGTTATGTTGACGATTTGGTAGAGGGTATTTATCGCTTATTATTCAGCGACTATGCGCAGCCAATGAACATTGGTAACCCCGATGAAATAACCATTCGCGAATTTGGCGAAGAGATTATTAAATTAACAGGTACCGATCAAAAATTGATTAGCTTGCCGTTGCCAACTGACGATCCGAAGCAACGCAGGCCCGATATCACTAAGGCAAGAGCCATTTTAGGCTGGGAGCCAAAAGTTTCCAGAAGCGAGGGTTTAAAAATAACCTATGATTATTTTAAGTCGTTGCCCGATGCTGAAATACAGCACAAAGATTTTACTTATTATAATAAACACTAATGACAAAGATTTTGGTAACCGGCGGCCTGGGGTATATAGGCTCGCACACTGTGGTTGAATTGGTAAACGCAGGGTACGAACCGGTAATAGTTGATGATTTATCAAACTCGCAACTTCAAATATTAAACCAGCTCGAAAAAATTATCGGGTTTAAACCTGCCTTTTACCAGTTTGATCTTTGTGACGAACAAAAACTAAGAGATTTTGCAGCCTCGGAACCCGGCATTGCCGGTGTTATTCACTTCGCCGCCTCAAAAGCAGTTGGCGAATCGGTGGTAAAACCTCTAAAATATTACCGGAACAATATCTATTCGTTAGTAAATTTATTAAACGTTTATAGTGGCAAACCGGTGGGCATTGTTTTTTCATCAAGTTGCACGGTTTACGGTCAGCCGGATGAATTGCCGGTTACCGAAACGGCTCCTGTAAAGCCGGCGCAATCGCCTTATGGCAATACCAAGCAGATAGCCGAGGAGATATTGATAGATGCTATCACCTCGGGCGATGCCAAAAAAGTAATCGCGCTGCGTTACTTTAACCCGGTAGGGGCACATAGCACAGCATTAATAGGCGAATTGCCCATTGGGGTACCACAAAACCTGGTGCCGTTTATAACACAAACCGCTATTGGTAAACGCCAAAAAATAACCGTGTTTGGTGATGACTATAATACCAAAGATGGTAGTTGCGTACGCGATTACATACACGTAGTTGATTTGGCAAAGGCCCACGTAGCAGCGTTGAAACTAATGGAGAAACCTGATTTTTCGGGTTTCGACGTATTTAACCTCGGTACAGGCATCGGCAATACTGTTTTAGAAATAATTACAGCCTTTGAACGCGCCACAGGCGTAAAACTGAATTACGAAATAGGCCCGCGCCGCGGTGGCGATGTGGAACAAGTGTGGGGCGATGTTACAAAGTCGGCAAATGAATTACATTGGAAGGCGGAATTGGACATTGATACCATGATGTCATCTGCCTGGAAGTGGGAAAAATATTTGTCGCAAAACACCTTGTAAACCAATAGATAAATGAAAACGATTATAATTACAGGCGGGGCCGGTTTTATCGGTTCGCACGTAGTACGCCGTTTTGTGAAAACTTACCCCGATTATAAAATTATTAATCTGGATAAACTAACTTATGCCGGTAACCTGGCTAATTTAAGGGATATTGAAAACCAGCCCAATTACAAATTTGTAAAAGGTGATATTGTTGATATTGATTTTATAAACCAGCTTTTTGCGAATGAACAGCCCGATGCTGTGATCCATCTGGCTGCCGAATCGCACGTTGACCGATCAATTACAAATCCGCTTGAATTTGTTATAACCAATGTGGTTGGCACCGCTAATCTGTTGAATGCGGCGCGCCAGTTATGGAAGGGGCGATATGATAAAACACGCTTTTATCATGTTTCAACCGATGAAGTTTATGGTTCTTTAGGCGAAACCGGTATGTTTACCGAGGAAACGGGATATGACCCGCATTCGCCTTATTCAGCATCAAAAGCAAGTTCTGATCATTTTGTAAGGGCCTATCACGATACTTACGGTATGGATACCGTAATCTCCAATTGCTCCAACAATTATGGCTCCTATCATTTTCCCGAAAAGTTAATTCCGCTTGCTATCCATAATATCAGGCAAAACAAGCCGGTTCCGGTATATGGCAAGGGCGAAAACATACGCGACTGGTTATGGGTTGAAGATCATGCACGGGCTATTGATGTGCTTTTTCACCAGGCTAAACCCGGGTCGACCTATAATATTGGTGGCCACAATGAATGGAAAAACATTGACCTGATCAGGCTGTTATGCCGTATAATGGATAAAAAATTGGGGCGGGCTGATGGAGAATCGGCTGTATTGATTACATTTGTTACCGACAGGGCCGGACACGATTTGCGATATGCAATTGATGCAAGTAAACTGAAAAATGAATTAGGCTGGGTACCGTCGATAACATTTGAGGAAGGGTTGGAGAAGACAGTTGAATGGTACCTGGAAAACGAAGAATGGTTAAATGACGTTACATCAGGCCATTATCAGCAATATTATAACGAGCAATATAGTAACCGATAAAAATGTTTAGTTTTTTTAAAAAGAAGGAAGCAAAAAAAGAAGCCACTTTTGATTACAGTTCAATAATGGTCGATATGCATTCGCATGTATTGCCAGGTATTGACGATGGCGCGCAAAACCCCGAAGAGTCTATCGTTCTCATTAAAAGAATGATGGATTTGGGCATAAAAAAAATTATTGCCACACCGCACATCATGCTCGACTACTACCGGAATACTGCCGAAACTATTAACGCTTCGTTAGCCGTACTTAAAGCTGAATTGGTTAATCAAAACATTGATATACAAATAGAAGCCGCCGCGGAACATTATTTTGACGAGGCTTTTGAATCACTTATCGACAACCGAAAAGTGATGACAATGGGCAATAACTACGTGCTTTTTGAACTATCTTTTATCAGTAAACCACCCAATTTATTACCCGTAATTCAAAAGCTGAGGGATGCCGGTTACAGAGCCATACTCGCCCATCCCGAAAGGTATACCTATATGGATATTGAGCAGTTTAAAACGCTCCATAACTGGGGATTATATTTTCAGCTGAACACAATTTCGCTGACGGGATACTACGGCAGTCATACCAAAAAAATTGCCGAAAGCTTAATTGATTTGCAGTTGATTGATTTTATATCAAGTGACATGCACCATCCGCGCCACGCTGATGCATTGGCCGAAGCCTTAAAAATGCCTTACCTGGAAAAGGTGATGTTTGATTATCCCCTGAAAAATGTGCTTTTGATGTGATTTTTATTTGATTGCGGTGAGTGAAGAGTTGATTATAGTGATTTTGGGAAACATTGATTTTGCACTATAATTAATCCATTAGGTACATCGGAAGAGCTTTCTCACTTCGTTCGAAAATAACCCCCGTAAGGGGATAGAGAAAAAATCACTGTAATCAATCCTTAATCACTGTAATCCCCAAAAACAATTATTCGTATCTCAAAGCTTCCACAGGATCGAGGCCGGCGGCTTTTTTTGCAGGGTAAAACCCGGATACCAGGCCAATAAGGGTACATAATGCTATTGCCGCAAACAGCCACAGCCATGGTATAACAAACGATCCGCTAATAATTACTGCCATTACGTTTCCGATAGCCATTCCTAATATAATACCCGCAACACCGCCTATCAGGCATATTACAATAGCTTCAATTAAAAACTGCCTGCGTATAATGGATGGTGTAGCGCCAAGTGATTTGCGTAAGCCAATTTCGCGGGTGCGCTCGGTAACCGATACCAGCATAATGTTCATAAGACCTATAGCTGCGCCAATTAAGGTGATGATGCCAATAGCTGCGCCGCCAATGGTCATGCCCTGCAAATTGCCTGATAGTTCTTTTTGAATAGAATCGCTTCTTTCTATTTCGAAATTATCATCGTTGGCTACATTCAGGTCGCGGATATTTCTGAAAAGTGAAGTAGCCTCGCCAATAGTGGCATCAAGCGCTGCCGCGTCGTGTACCATTATGGTAATAGTAAACGAAGGATTGGTGGTTGCAACTATTTGCTTGGCCTTAAACACGGGGATAACACAAAATTTATCGCCACCAAAAGCGTTGCTTGACCCTTTAGAAGCGAACACCCCTATTACCCTAAACTTGTTACTGCCAATAAAAATAGATTTATTAATTGGGTCGTCGTTTTTGAAAAGTTTGGTGGCTATTTCCTTGCCTATAATCACCACAGCTTCGCCATGCTCCAACTCGGCGGATGAAAAATTACGGCCAAAGGCCAGCTTATATCCGCTGGTTGTTAAATAATTCTCGTTCGAGCCGGTTACTGAAATATTTGGATTCGTTTTTTGACTGCCGTATTTTGCAACTGCCGTACCTGCCACGTTTAAGTTAATAGTAACAACAACCGGCAGGGTAAATTCTTTTTTAAAGCGGTCGGCCTGGTCGTAACGAATAGAAGGGAAAACTTTGCGGTGACCGCCATTGCCAAAATTCAATCGGCCGCCGCGGTTTTGTATGGTAAATGAGTTAGCTCCTAAACCGCCAAATGCATCATTGGTAAATTGTTTAACGCCTTCAATGGCCGTTAAAATGCCCACCAGGGCCATTATACCGATAGCAATAATTAGCGCGGTGAGGGCCGTGCGCAGCCTGTTACCACTTATGGACTGTAGCGCAATTGAAATATTTTCTCTATAAGTAGTCTTTACAGCCATGTGTTAAAATTAATAAAACCCAGGGATAAGACTATGGTACCTACCGCTTTGTTACAGCAACGGGAGAGTAAATATTTAGGGCAAAAAAATCCGAAATCGAATATCCGAAATCGCAAATTAAAATAGCATTTCAATAATATCATCTGCGGATAACCCTTCGGCTTCAGCATGATAGCTGCGTACAATGCGGTGGCGTAATATCGGTTTGGCAATTGCCTGCACATCTTCAATATCGGGCGAGTACTTGCCGCTGATTACAGCATGGCATTTGGCGCCTAAAATCAAAAACTGCGACGCCCGCGGGCCGGCACCCCAGTTGAGTAAACGCTTTACCTGCGGGGCGGCCAATTCGCCACCTGGACGGGTTTTTGATACTAATTTTACCGCATATTCCAGCACATTATCGGCTACCGGGATATTTCGTACCAATTGCTGAAAATAAATAATTTGCTCGGCATTCAACAACTTGTTCACTTCCTGGTGCGCGCTGCTGGTGGTGTTTTTAACCACCTGCAACTCCTCCTTAAAGGTAGGGTAATCAAGTGCCACGTTAAACATAAAGCGGTCCAACTGTGCTTCGGGCAACGGGTAGGTTCCTTCCTGCTCAATGGGGTTTTGTGTAGCCAGTACAAAAAAAGGTTTTGCCAGGCGGTGTGTTATACCTGCGGCGGTCACGGCTTTTTCCTGCATGGCTTCCAATAACGCAGCTTGCGTTTTTGGCGGGGTACGGTTTATTTCGTCGGCAAGTATGATGTTAGAAAATACCGGGCCGGGTATAAATTTAAAATTCCGGTCTTCGCCCAATATTTCTGACCCGATAATGTCTGATGGCATCAAATCGGGCGTAAACTGTATGCGCTTAAAATCCAGGTCGAGTACCTGGGCAACCGTTTGTACCAGGAGCGTTTTAGCAAGGCCCGGAACACCAACCAGCAAACAATGCCCGTTACTGAAAATAGAAATAAGCACAAATTTAAGCACTTCCTGCTGGCCTATAATAACCTTGCCTATTTCGGCACTTATTTCCTGGTAGGCCTGCCTCAAAGCGTCAGCAGCTTCCACGTCCGAGCGATGTTGCATATATGTTTAAGGTTTAACGTCAGCAGTTGCAGTAATAGTTTCGGCGGATGCCCAGCCTTTTAATGACCTGCATTGTTGGTACTCCAGATCAAGTTTAATAAAAGTTTCTTTCCTTTTTTTCTCGAACCACTCGCTAACCGTACGGTTAATTTTATCGTTGGTGGCGTACGATTTTATTTTAGGATAGTCCTGCTCCAAATTCGCTTTATGAGCGTTGGTGCTCGATTTCAGGAACAAAATCTTATAACTCTTTTTGCCACTCTGGTCGGTAAACAACTGTGGCTTCGATAAGCTGCCAACCTTCATGGTATCGGTAACCAGGGCCACCTGCGGGTCAAGTTTATCAGTTGGAATATAGGTGGTGCGGCTATCCACGTTATCGCCGGTTAACATCATGCCACCGTTGTATTTCGTCTCCTTGTCGTCCGAATAGTAAGCTGCGGCCGACGAAAAATCAATCTGTTTGTGGTTTGTCATCAAATCATAAACGCTGTCGGCTTTGGCTTTAGCTCTGCCTAAGCTTTCCTGGGTAACCACAGGGGTAATTAATATGTGGCGCACGTGCACCTGCTCGCCGCGGCGTTCAATCACCTGTAAAAAGTGAAAGCCAAAGTCGGTTTCAAATACCGGAGATATTTCGCCTGCTTTTAATTTAAAAGCCCAGGCTGAAAATTCTTTTACATAGGTGGAGCGGTCGGCAAAACCCAAATCGCCGCCTTCCTGAGCAGTACTGGGGTCTTGCGAGTATAACCTGGCTAACGCGCCAAAGTCATCACCTTTTTTTACCCGGGCCAACAACTCTTCGGCTTTCGCCCGGTAAGACTCCTTTTCGGCGGCATTCATTTTAGGGTTAAATGCTATTTCGCCTACTTCAATTTCCTTGTTAAAAGTTGGTAAACTATCTTTTGGTATGGCGTTAAAAAATTTCCTTACATCATCGGGTGTGGTATTTACGTTCGAGGTTATTTTTTGCTGCATTTTTTGGGCAGTAAGCTCCTCTTTAATGTCGGGCCGTATTTCGTCTTTATATTGAATGACTGACCGGCCTAAAAACTGCTCCAACCTATCCTGGCCACCTGCTCTTTGTATCATGCTGCGCATTCTGCGGTCAACGTCGTTGTCAACCTCGTCGTCTTTTACATCTACGCTATCAATAACGGCCTGGGCGGCCAATAGCTTTTGTGTGATGAAATTTTGCGCTATCTGGCATTTAACTTCGGGATTCGGCCGGTTACCCTGACCGAGGTACTGTATCTGGTATTTTAATTCGATGTCCGATTGCAATACGATACTACTGCCAACAACAGCGGCAATTTTATCCAACACGCGCCGTTGCGCCTGAGCGGCCGATATAATTAATATAAAACTTAAAACTGCTGTCCCAAACTTTCTCATGTATCTTTGTATGTTATTAAACTAACCCGTTAATAATGGGGCTAAAAAGCTCCGAATTTCGGTAAAATTTATTAAATTCTGTATGTATAATTAAACGCATTAAATTAATGCAGGATATAATTGTGCGAATATGCCGATAATGCTTCAAACTGTTTACTTACTTTTGGTTAAAATTTGTTAAAGTGGAGCGCGGTCTATTTACCGCAAAGAACTGAGTGGGCGGTTTAATAACCGTAAAAGAACACAGAGTTTTGCTAAAATTGCAAATAGAATATGATGATCGTAGAAAATCCGATAGCTTTTAGTTTTATAATGCAGGATGATATTTACCTGTTAAATGCCGAAAAGGCATTGTATACCGGCATAGTTCCCGATCAGACAGTGGCGGAGACTGAATTAACTAAGCCTGTTGTTGCAACCCCAGCTATAAAACCAAGTGTTAAGACTGAATTGCCGGCCGCCGGCACCGAAATTGCGACCCCGCCGCCGCCAATTGTTGAGGTACCGCCGGTGAACTTTAAATATTTAGGTAATTATAAAAAGAGCTTACTGATTATAGTTCATTATACCGAAGTTGAATTTATTGCCGAAAAGCATTTAATTGCGCTCGAAAATATCCTTACACGTTTGGGTTTTAGTTTGGATGACGCGGCCATATTAAACAGGGGGAATTTTGCAGATGCCGGATATAACCGTTTAACCGAATTCTTCAAACCCAAAAAAATGCTTTTATTGGGCAAAAATGCCCTGCCTGATGGTGTTGAGGCCCTAACGCTTAACAAAATTAAAGCTCTTAATAATTGCAATACATTATTCAGCTTTAGTTTTGACGATATGATGGACAATACTGAATATAAAAAAGCTTTTTGGGAACAAATGAAACAACTTTAACAAATGCAGCAACTTGTTTTTGCAACCAACAACCGCCACAAGCTGGAAGAAGTTGCCGCCAAAATTGAAGGGAAGATCAAATTTTTAAGTTTGGATGATATAGGCTGCAGCGATGAGATTGCCGAAACCGGACTTACCTTTCGGGAAAATGCTTCGATAAAAAGCCACTATATTTTTGAAAAATATCGCCTGAATTGCTTTGGCGACGATAGCGGATTGGAAATTGAAGCCTTAAAGGGCGAGCCCGGTGTTTATTCGGCCCGGTATGCCGGTACCCATGGCGACCATGAAGCCAATATCACCAAAGTTTTAAGGCAACTTGGGGGCGTTGATAACCGCAGGGCTCGTTTCGTCACCGTAATTTCTTTAATATGGAACGGCGGGGAACACTTTTTCGAGGGCGCCGTTGAAGGCACTATAAGGTACGAGCGCAGCGGTGCGAAAGGCTTCGGTTACGACCCGGTCTTTCAACCCGATGGCTATTCCATCACTTTTGCCGAAATGACAATGGAAGAAAAAAATGCCATCAGTCACCGTGGCAGAGCGGTTGAAAAGCTGGTAGAGTTTTTAAAATCAATATAAAAAAAGACCTTCCAAAGCGGAAGGTCTTTTTTTATATTGATTTTATATCTCAAATTTCGCCAAACTCACAAACTCTTCTACCCTGGCGGCTATTTCCTGCTCCGAAAGATTTCTGATTTTTTCAGTGCCAAATTTTTCTACACAAAATGAAGCTAAGGCCGAACCAAAAATAATGGCATTCTTCATATTGTTAAAATTAACCGTGCCCACTTTGGCCATATAACCAATAAAGCCGCCTGCAAACGTATCTCCCGCGCCGGTTGGGTCAAACACCTCGGCCAAAGGCAGGGCCGGGGCCGAAAATATCTTGTTTTCGTGAAACAGCAGGGCGCCGTGCTCACCTTTTTTAATGATCAAGTATTTGGGGCCCATAGCTAATATTTTACGGGCTGCCTTAACCAGCGAATACTCGCCCGATAACTGGCGGGCCTCGGCATCGTTAATGGTCAATACATCAACCATTTTTATGGTTTCCAACAGGTCTTCCAGCGCAATGTCCATCCAAAAATTCATGGTATCCATAACAATCAGTTTCGGGCGGTTGGTTAAGCGCTTAATAACCGTTTGTTGTACCTGCGGGGTTAAGTTACCCAGCATCAGATATTCACAATCCTGGTACGATTCGGGGATAACCGGATCAAAATCGGCCAATACATTAAGTTCCGTAACCAGCGTATCGCGGCTGTTCATATCATTATGATACTTACCTGCCCAAAAAAAAGATTTTTCGCCTTTTTTAACCTGTAAGCCATCGGTGTTAATGTGGTGGTGGTTAAAATCTTCAATTTCGGTCTGTGGGAAGTCATCGCCTACTACCGCCACAATTTTTACTTTATCATAAAGATAAGAAGCAGCCAGACTGGCATAAGTAGCCGCACCGCCAACAATTTTATCTGTTTTACCAAAAGGGGTTTCAATAGCATCAAACGCCACAGTACCAATAACTACTAAACTCATTATTTGTCGTTTAAATTTTTTTGCGCAAAGATTGTGAAATTAAGCCACAATTTTTACTCTATAGTACCTTGTATGATCGAAATTAACCATAGAAGTGCAAGAGAGGCTCCTTTTCCGTGCCGTCGCAGTAAAACTTCAACTCGTACTCCTAAAATAATCAATTGATAATCAATCTATATGGTCTGTTGTTGGAATGATTTGCAATTTTTACTGAAAAAATATTTGACTTTATGCACAGAACTCTTACCTTTGCACACTCCAAACCGGAAAATACTCCTGAGTAGCTCAGCCGGTTAGAGCATCTGACTGTTAATCAGAGGGTCGCTGGTTCGAGCCCAGCCTCAGGAGCACTGAAAATCAAACGCTTACATCATGTCCGATGTAAGCGTTTTCAGTTTTACCGAGACTTTGTAAAATATTTTGCGATTTCTGTAAAAACAGGTCTAATTTAATCTAAAGTCTTAAGTAGCGGCCGTCAATAATTTGTTTGTTTCGACCTGGAGAAAAATCAGCGAGATACTTGCATTTAAAAGAGAGCGTTCAACGTGATTTACAGTAATAAACTTCATATCGGCCTGATTGGTAACCAAATAAATGATTTTGGTACGCTATCCGGACAAGGCGTTTTTTAATTGCCCAAGCACGGCTTGCCTCAAATATCTAAAATTAAAAAAGCCGCCTCATATAACTATGAAACGGCCTTTATTATGTTATGATTATTATTTCATTAACTCCACCCATCACTCCAGCCGCCGTTAGTAGTCGAACTGCTTCCTTGTTTTAACAACTTGTCGTATTTAACCGCCTGGTGAGCGGTTAACAGGGCCTTAATTTTTTTTATGGTAGCCGCACGCAGCGGCGCAATATCAGCTAACATTTTGTTGGTATCGCCATGTTCCTTTACTTTAATTGCATCAAATTTACCGGCAGATTCTTTGTAAATGGCGGCAATCTTTTCTGTTTGGCTGTTGTTAAGGGATAGTTCTTTTTGTAACCCTTTAGCTTTTTCTACCGGATCAGTAGGATATTTGGGCTGGGCAGCGCCTGCTTTTGTAAATCCAATAAACAAGCAGCATATTAACAAAAGTTTTTTCATTGTTTAACAATTATTGATGGTTTAAATATTATTTAAATATAATGTTTTTTTTACATAAACAAAATATCCCGGTTTAACACCCTTAATATAGCGGAATGATAAATTAGGACGCCCCCAGGCTTTATCAACCTTGCCTTAACTCAATGTTTACTTCATACTTAAGCTATTGCTTATGGGCATGCTCATCGGCGCTTTTGGTTTCCTTTTGTAAGTTAATTTCGCCAAATGAATAACTTCGGGTTTATCTCCGCCTTCAGTTATGTGCAAGAACTGGTTGGGTGCAATGTTTTTAAAACGCTGCAGGGTTTGGCTGCCGGCCCAGCGTATTTCAATTTCGTCAATAATTTTGGCCTGCCCAATTCCAATTTCCTGTCTCATCGGGTTTGATCCAAAACTGCCGCCCGAATTAACGTCCTTATAAACGCTACGTTTAACGCCGTTTTCGGTAAATGTTACTTTAATATGGCTGCCGATGGCCGCCTTATTTGCTTTTACGCCTTCCAGTTTTAGACTTATCCAGTTATTATTATTTTGCCCCGGGTTTACATATAAGCTACTGGTATACGAGTCGCCCTTGTAGGCCCCGCCCATCTCCGCAAAAATATCCTGGATACCTATGTTCCTGAAATCGGCAAAAGCTACGCCATGTCCTTTTTGTAAATTGCCCGTCCGCGATGAAATGGTGACGTCCGCAAAGGTTTTTCCGCCCATATTTCTAAATAACTTGTTAGGTACCAACGACCTAAAATCGGGATTGCCCGTGCCAAAATACATATCAGGATAACCATCATTGTCAATATCACCAAAATTACAACCCATACTGTAAACTACTTTATCAAGTCCCACTTCCCTGGTTACCTCGGTAAAGGTGCCGTCGCCGTTATTCCTGAACAAGTATTCGTTACCGGCGCCGGGCACAGGCTTCCCTGCTCCCTCTGCACCGGCGTAATAGGCTAAACTTTTAGTGAAACCATAACCATTTACGATAATATCAGGCAAGCCATCGTTGTTATAATCAAAAAACCAGGTGCCAAATGTTCTTTCTTTATTTTTATTAATACCTGCTTTTTCAGAAACATCTTCAAAATCGGGTATTGCCCCAGGTTTGCATTTGTTTTTTAAAAGCGTTTTTTTACCGTCCAAAGTGGATATAAATATATCCGGCCAGCCGTCTTTGTTATAATCGGCGGATGTTACGCCCTTTGTGTAACCATTAATATCACAGTGAGCTTGCGCCGCAACATTCGTAAAGGTGCCATCCTGATTATTGATGAATAACATAGAAGTTTGTGAGCCGCCGGCATCGTAAATGCCCGAGTTCTCTGTGCCGATAAATACATCGAGCCAGCCATCGTTATTAAAATCGGCCCATACTGCCGCCTGTGTGGGGTGAAAGAAAAGCAAACCGCTTTGCACAGTAACGTCGGTGAAAGTACCATCACCATTATTGCGCAGCAATGAGCTTGGCTGATTTCCGAAGCCCTGGGTGTTCCAGGCACCCCTTAACACGAAAATATCCATATTCCCGTCATTGTTATAATCGGTTTGCTGGATATTTAGGCCGCCGTTAATACCTTTCAGGCCGCTCTGTTCTGTTCGGTCGGTAAAGGAACCATCCTTGTTATTTTGAAAATAATGCATGGGATCGTCAAGCCCCCAACCTGACGTAACTATATCCAGATAGCCATCGTTGTTAAAATCCTCTACAATAACACCGCCGGCACGGCCATTAATGTCAAGGCCCAAATCTGCGGCAATATCTGTAAAGGGTTTCACCTTATAGCCGCTGTCCATGTCTAAATTTGGTATCAAAAATTCCTTCGGTACACTATTGGGGTAGCCTCCAAGCGTCATAAACGCAATATTTAGCAGCCATTTCGATTCATAGTCGTCCGGATGGCTTTTTAAAACTAACTCATAAACCTCAATAGCCTTTGTCGAGCCTGTTTTAAGCTGATGAACGCCACCGTCTTTTATCGGAAAAACACACGATGAACCGTTATGGTTAAGCATACAGTTGTTTCGTTCGCCAAGCCGCATATATGCTATGCCCATATCCTGCATCATTTGGTCGACCGACATGAAATCCCTTTTAACTAAGTCCTCGTAGATTTTCACTGACTGTTCTTCGCGGCCAACTTTAAGTGCAAGCGCAGCATCGGTAGCAAGCATATCGTTGGGTTTATTATCCAGCGTTTTAAGTAACGAGTCAATAAAGGCCTTTTTAACCTCGGGGTTAAACGGATTTGCCCTATTGTAATTTCTTTTGTTCAGGTCTTTGAGCATCTGTACCATGTCCTGGTTAGACGATTGGTAACACGATGTAATAGCCGTAAATATCCATAGCACAGCAAGTGCTGTGATAGTTTTTCTCATGGTAGTCATTTTTTATTAATTTATTGCACCCGGTAATTCGCCTGTTCAAAGGCAAAGTATCGCAAGGGGCAAGCACTTATAATTTTGTTTGTATAGCCTGTTGCCGTCCACAATTTCTATCAAACGGGACGCAAGAAAGCACAGCGGGTTAATGACACTGTTTTTATAACAACATCACATTAAACACCGTACTTTATTTATGAATGGTTGCTAAGGCTATCGGGAGGCTGTGCTGGGCCTGTGATATTGAAATTAGCAGCATCGGAGTGATCGCCGCAAAAGACTATAGCAGTAGTTATTATTGGTATCCGGAATTTGTAATCCATAACCTGGTAATTATAGTCTACAGAATTTGTCTTGCCAAACGGTACATGATCTTTCTTCGTAACCGGGATATCTGGTATTTGCCTCGCGTATATCACATTTGTCTCGGCAAGGTGTGTGGTTTCATAATTGGGGATACACAACAGGTAAATAGCATTCCGGGTCATCCTGATTTTTACATAGTTGTAGGCACAGGCTCCAAACTGTATCCGGCCGCTTAATTTTTCATAATTTTTCCAATCGGTGATACCCGGCAAATTTACAGGCACTTTTATTTCTGTTAAATCATCAACATTATAACGGTTCCTGTTAATCTGTTCATTAAATAACTTATTGGATTTATAAACGAAATACTCATAAATTGCCAATTGCCCCGTTGTATTTACGAGGTGTATAAAAAGGAGCAATATGGCAATTAACTTTTTCAAATGATCTTTATCCGTTAGTTTTCCCATATCCAACATGGGCCATTCTTTCGCCCATTGCGGCATAAGCTTCATTTGGGCCGGGGGCCCAGGTGCCCAAGCCGTCCACATAGCGGTTATACATACAAAAGGCAGCAGCAATAAGCACGGTATCATGTATCTCAACATCTGTGGCGCCTTTTTCGCGGGCGGCTGCAACATCCTCATCTGTAACATTTTTGCCATTGCGTTGTACCTGGTGGGCTATGTGCAGCAAAGCACGCAGTTTATCCGAAACCGGGGTGTTTGGCAGGCCTGCTTTAATTTCATCTATTAAACCAATATCGCATTTTAAGTGTGCTACGGCCGCCGCCGCATGCGAGGTGTGGCAAAAATGGCATTGGTTCCAATATGAAACCGATGCAGCTATGATTTCTCTTTCGCCACTGGTAAGGCTACCCGGCCCCCTTAATAAGGTCTCGGCAAGGTCAAGCAATGGCCTGGCCGTTTCGGGCCGGTAATTTAACAAGCCAACAATACCGGGTAATTCTTCGTTCAATAATTTAATATGTGCCATGTTTGTTTAGTTGGTTAGTTTCAATTTATTCCAAATTAAATTTCCGATCTGTTTTCCCTGTGCAGCCCCTGCAAGCGAGCTGTTGCGATAATGGATACCACCATAAAACCTGCTCAAAGCCGTTTCGTCAGATGCCTGAATAAAGGAATTGAAATGGCGCTGTAAGCCGATATAATGCAAATCGCTGGTATCCTGAAAAGCGAAGTTATCGCCAAATAAATGGGTAAGTACTACCGCCGACGCAGCACTTATAGTGGAGTGTCCTGCTGTAAACTCGGGGAAAGGAGGAGTTTGCAGCAACGGCAACCAGGTATGATCAACCTTTTCGTCGATGTAGGTAACGGGCCTCGCATAACTGTAATGATATTTAACCTGCCAGCAGCAAATAAAGGCATCGTATAGCGCTATAGACGTAAGCGCATAAGCTTCGGCCGTTTTTATCGCATCGGCGTGGATTTGTTTACATGCAATTGTGGTAATGCCTATCCAGTGGCCGCCGGGTGTAATTTTTTTATCTGCAAACATTAAATGACCGTTGTGTTGTATCACAAAGGGGTTGTCGTCCCAAAAAGTTGCAATCAGTTTTTCTTCCTTAGTCAGGCTGATGTTTTTGTTGTACACTTCCATATACTGTTTAACAAAAGCGCTGTTTTTATCTTCGCTATATGGCGGAGGAGGCGGTGGCGAAAACTGTGCAGATGAATCTATCGCAAATTCTTTAATCGTTCCCCAGCAAAACTCTACGCCATCCATATAATCCGGGGGCGTTGGTCGCCATTTGCCAGGGCTTTCTTCGCCCAAATATTTTGGCTTACCCCTTGTTTGAGGATAATTATCAACGGCAGACCGCTTTAATACCAGTTTGCCTATTTTCTCACCAAAATCTACTGACCTGGCATAGGTCGAATCATCAAGGTTGTCTTTATACATCGCGTATACCTTGTCTTCATATTTTTTTAGCGTGTCTATGGAAAAGGTAACCTTATGCGCCACCGTGAAAAATGCCTTGGTAGCAGCCAGCGCATAATTGTACTTTTTGCCCTTTTGAGGTTCCGGTGGTTTACCAAAGCCTTTTAATTGAGTAATGATTGAATTATATTTTGGATCGGCATACCGCATTGCCTCGTACGATGCTAAAGCGGTATACCCATAAATCCGGCTTGCCACCGGCGGTGTAAATACATCGTAAATAATTACCTGTGTAAGCTGGTATTCGTTGTCATGTAACACTTCAGCATCTGCTTTTAATGGGGTTTTCTGCTTATGCACACAACCTGCAATCAGCAAGACAAAGGCAGTAAACGTTACTATTTTTAAGTATTTCATATAAATCAATATTTAATTAAGTGCAATATTTCTTACCCGGCCGTCATTATCCGTTATGGAAACCGACTCCATTGTTTTATCAATATTTAAAAACCTGCCCGATTGCGACAGGAACGATGTCCCGTTGTAAAACTCCTGTTTACTTGTTTTACCATTCTTATATTTAATAATAGCATACGCATCTAAAGGCATTAGTTTAACAGTTTGCACGGGCCTTTTCAATTCAAATATTTTCAGTGGGCCGCGGTTCTGGCTGGCAGCAAGCAGGTAATTGTTTTTAGCGCCCATTAGCTTTACCAGAGCCTTGCCGTCACCAGGGATGTAAAGACCGCTTTGCCGAATAGTAAGCGGCTTAAAGCCGCCTTTTCCATCACCTTTTAACAATAAGCCATTAAAGGCATCGTACCGGCCGGTCATTACTTCGGTGCCAAAATCATTTCCGCTTATGGCCACATCGAGGTTGCCGTCGCCATCAAAATCGTCAACCACCAATCCGTTTAGTTGGGATGTTTGCGCTTCTATTGGTAAGGGAGTCATCGTGAATTTTCCGTTGCCATCGTTTTTGATATAGCAGGATTGCATCATGTTGGCTTTTAACCTGATTGCACCTTTTCTCATTTCGGGTGTAATCACGGAGTCCATCGTGGCTGTTGCAAACGATTTATAATTTTGAAACTTAACCCGCATCCCTATAATTTGCTTTATAATGTCGTCGCGGGTATTAGCGGGGAATTCTTTTAATTCGCCATCCTTGTCTTTTAGAAACAGGGATGGGAAAGCATCATAACTGCCGTTATTATCAAAGTCTTTTGCTGTAATATAAACCGGATAATCGTCCGTCGCTTTGTAAAAAGTATTCAAGCCAACATTGCCAACAATATAACTGGTTTTGCCGTTGTGCTCAAAATCGCCGGCAGCAATGGTATTCCACCAGCCAAGCTTACCGCCTATACCCGTTTGGCCGGTTACGTTTTTATATACACCATGGTCGTTTTTTAAAAATGTTACCGGCATCCACTCGCCTGTAAGTATCAAATCGGGCCAGCCATCATTGTCGAAATCGGTGAAAATTGCATCACATATAAGGCCTGCATTTATCAGGTCCTTTGCATTTGATGCTGTAACATCAGTAAATTTTATCTGCCCATTCTTACTGTCGTTTCGCAATATCATGCTCGAAACAGGTTTAGGATAATTCCAGGGTTCTACCCGGCCCGAAACAAACAGGTCCAGCTTTCCGTCTTTATTGTAATCGGCAGCCTTTACACATAATTTGCTGGTAAAGTTTTTAGGCAGCGCGTCAACCGCTTCCGTAAAATTGCCTTTGCCGTCGTTAATGTACAGCCGGTCCTGGTAAAATGACGACCCGGGTGTCTGCTCGTAACCGCCGCCGGCAACATACAAATCGAGGTGTCCATCGCCGTTTGCATCAAATAACAGCAGGCCCTCGTCCTTAAAATGAGCATTAGGGTTATTCACGCCTTTTGGCAGCAGATCGCGCTGTATAAACTTACCATCGGGCTGTTGCAATAGTAACTGCGCCGGGTATTTGCTGGTGCCCCCAATCACCATGTCATCGTACCCATTGCCATCAACGTCGCCTACGGCTACTGCCGGCGTATATTGCGATAGTTTGTGCGGAATTAGTTTTTGGATGTTAAAATCGGCCAAATCGCTTTCCTTGTGCACATAATTAACGCCCACGGACCGGGTTACTTCTGTAAATAAAGATTGGGTATTTATTGCCGGGATATTAAAATTATAATCATCCTTAGCATTCGTTAAGTTTACTTTTAATAATTGGTCCGCTTTTATATTTTTAAAAGTCTGTTTTTTATTATTGGGCCACCTGATCACTACCGAGTCGAGCATTGCATCTTTACCCAGACCAAAATGGGCCATGTTTTGGATAGTTGATAAATATCCCCGGTATGGCGTGTTTTCATATACCTGGTGTTTACCATTTCCATAATAAATATCGGCCCATGCGCCAATACCACCCCGGTTTAACGGGCCTCCTGTAAACTGTATATGTAAATAATGGCTGTTGCTTTTATCTTCCTCGCGAGCCGTGTTTTTATAGATAAGTACTTCATCGTTAATGTTGTTAATCACCATATCCATATCACCATCATTATCCAGATCGGCGTATGCTGCACCATTTGAAAATGTTGGGACCCCGAGTCCCCAGCTTTTAGTAACATCAGTAAATTGCAGATTGCCGTCGTTCCTGAATGCGTAATTGGGGATTTTTACAATTGGTATCTGGTCCAATATTTGTTTCTTTGTTGCAAGCATGCTGGCCTGATTGCGGAACGTGGTAAAATCATGATCCGTAACATCGCGCGGATAGCCATTGCTTATTACGATGTCGCGAAAGCCATCATTATCAAAATCGGTAATTAACGGGCACCAACTCCAGTCTGTTTGCGATATCCCGCTCAAAAACGAAGTCTCGCTGAATGCCGGTTCGCCGATCGAATCATTTTGCCCCAGGCGCGGCCCCTGGTTAATTTGTAAAGTGTTGCGGTTATATTGGTATTGATAGCTGTAGTAGTCAAAGTTTAAATAGGTTTGGTACGAATTGGAGCCCATAAACATCTTTTTACGATAGTTATCTTCCGGAAACATATCCAATTCAAAAACATCGGCGAGGCCATCGTTGTTGATATCTTCAATATCCTGCCCCATGGCGCTGTTGGACGTGTGCTTAAAGTATTCTTTCGATTTGTCCGTGAATGTACCGTTGTGGTTATTGACGTATAAAATGTTCTCCGACAAAAAATCATTAGTGACATATATATCCTTCCATCCATCGCGATTAATATCTACGGTAGTCACAGCATGCCCATAACCTTCCATCAATATGCCCGCCTGTTTGGATACATCATGAAACACCGGGTGCTTTAAAACAGGGTCCCAATCGTTGCGGTAAAGCCGTCCCCGGCTTTTGCCCGTACCATCTTTTAAAATGGGCCTGAATGAACTGGTATTGTCAGACGATTCGGCACTGTTTACAGCGAGGTACATATCCAGGTCTCCATCGTTGTCATAATCAAAAAACGACGCCATGGTAGAATGGAGGTTGATATCAAGGCCGTACTCCTTACTCATTTCTTTAAAGGCAGGCACACCATTTTTGTCCACACCCTGGTTTATATAAAGCAGGTTCCTCCGTTTTGCCGAATCGGATAACAGGGTATTGCAAACATAAATATCAGGTAATCCATCGTTGTTAATGTCAACAACCGCTACACCACGTCCCCATCCGCCTATTCCACCTACGCCAGCCTGCTTTGTTACGTCATCAAACTTCATATTGCCCTTATTAATGTATAACCGGTTGGCTACCTGGTTACCCACCAGGAAAATATCAGGCAGGCCATCATTATTAAAGTCGCCGATGCCTACACCGCCACCGTTATAAATATTCAGCTTATCCAGTGGGTTGATGGAATCGTTCTCCACAACCTTGTTTACAAAATTAACACCCGAATAAGAAGAGGGCACCACTTCAAAAAGTGTCTCTTTCTTTTTGCAGGAGACAAAGCAGAAAATAACAAAACAGTAAAAAAGGGCCGGAGTAAATTTCATTATAAAATGATCTAAAATTTAGTGCTATGATTTAGCTCTTCTTTTGGTTTTATTTTAGCAGGCGGCGTAAGGTATCCTTCCCTTGCGCGCTGTTCACCCATTTGGTCGTATATCGATTCGTCGTCGGGTTGCCAGGTGGCCAAACCATCTACGTAGCGGTTATACATGCAAAAGGCAGCAGCAATTAACACCGTGTCATGTATTTCAATATCGGTAGCACCTTCGGCTCTTGCAAGGGCGACATCTTCGGCTGTTACATTTTTACCCCCTTGTTGAACTTTTGCAGCTATTTTTAGCAACGCCTTTAATGTATTGCTTATGGGTGCCGTTTCCGGATTGGCAAGTACCTGCTGTACTATTTCTGCATTATTTCCTAACTGGTGCTGTGCGATGGCTCCATGTATATTGCAGCAATATTTACAGGTATTTAACCGGGATACATAAGTGGCAATCAGTTCACGTTCACCAGCGCTTAGCGTTGGGTGCGGGTTGTGCAGTAAAGTTTGTACCAGCGCGTTTAAAGGTGCAGCCGTTACGGGCCGGTACAAAAATAAACCCCTGATGCCGGGGAATTCGTTTTCAATTTTAATATGAGGCATGGTGGTTGTTGATTAAGTTGTAAATGTTGTAAGGGTTTTAATTGTTAAATATGTTTTAGTGGCTGTAAACGTTGTAATCGGTTGGGGTGGCAAAACAATTGTAAATGTGAAAATAACCTATGTAACACTTATAACCTTTACAACCTATCTTATAACTTCTACAACATTTACAACCACTCCAACCTTTTAAGCTTTTACCGAAACACACTCGATTGATAGCCGTCCAAAGCCCGTTGCGGCGCACGGTTAACATAAAATTGCCGGTCCTGCGGGGCCCAGGTTGCAAGGCCGTCCACATACCTGTTAAACATGCAAAAAGCTGCCGAAATTAATACGGTATCATGTATTTCAACATCGGTAGCTCCGGCCTTCCGGGCTTCGTCAATTTGTTCAGCCGATACTTGTTTTCCGTCTTTTTGAACGCTGGCCGCTATGGAAAGCAACGCCTTCATTTTATCACTTAATTCGGCCGAATGGAAATCCTCCTTAACAGCATCTATCTGCTCAATGTTGCATCCCAAATAATGCCCGGCTAATGAACCGTGCACATTTTGGCAAAAAAAGCAATCGTTTAAGTAAGATACGTACGTTGCTATCAGTTCACGTTCGCCGCGGGTTAATGTGTTGTTATCATCTCTTAACAGTACTTCTGCCAGGGCATTCAACGGCGCTTCGGTTTCGGGTCGGTAAGCCATCAGCCCGCGTATTCCCGGTAGCTCGTTATTTAGTTCAATATGTGCCATATCTTATGCTTCCGTTATATTATTGATTGGTCTCCGGCTGTATATTTTTAATCAGTAAAACTGCCAGCAGCCCGATGATAAAGACCAGTGAGAAAATAAACAATGAGTTGCCGTAGCCGCCCAACGCGGTTACCAATACGCCAACACTTAACACCGCAGCACCCGTAAACAGGCGCCCGATATTAAAGCAGAACCCGGTTGCAGACGCACGAATACCTGTTGGAAACAGCAATGGAATATACAACGAAAGGATACCCTGGCTTGCCCCAAAAAAAAGCGCCAAAATCGCGATCTCGGCGTAAATAATTACCGAAAAAGTGGTGTTGGTTTTGAACAGGATAAACGACATTACCGAACAAACAGCAAAGCTCATAATAAGCGAGCGCCGCAAGCCCATTAGGTTCACCACCCAGCCCGAAACAAAGCCGCCGGTTAAACCGCCCATCCCTAAAAACATCATGCTTACCCCGCCTTCTTTATGTGAATTGCCGGGTAACATGCCATGTATCCACGTGGGTAACCACAAAAATATAGCCCACAAGCCAATTAACATAGTGCCGAATATAACCGACCCGGTGGCTATGGCCGCAATATTTTTTTCGTGGAATAAATGATTTGCCGGTTTTTGGGAATCCGGGTCGCTTACGTGCGCGCTAAGCCATAAATTCGATTCGTTAATGAGCCAAAAACCTGCAAGAGCAATTATCAGCGGAATAGCCCCAACCATAAATCCCTGCCGCCATGAAGTTACCAGGTAATTGATAACCCCTGCAGAAAAAATCCCTACCGGGATAGAAATAGACAGGATACCGGTAGCGACCGCCCTGGTTTTTTCGGGCCATACTTCGCTGATTAGTGTAAATGACACTACCAATAAGCCCCCGATGCCCACACCGCTCATGAAACGGCAAAGCACCACACCCCACCAATTGTTCATGATACCGGTAAGCATGGTAAATAATCCAAAACAGGCTATGGATAATAAGAGCGAGGTTTTTCGACCGGTCCGGTCGCTGATTACGCCCCAAAAAAAACCGCCGGCAGCCCAGCCAAAAATAAACATGGCGTTGATGTAAGCGCTAATATCATTAAGCTCAGTCTCGCTTTTGCTGCCCTGTAACTCTTTAACCACCACCGGCAGATACACAGACATTAGGGTAGATATTACGCCGGCGAACATATTGCCGGCGAAACAAACAATAAACAACAGCACAAGGTTTGCCGATGTTTTGGTACTGGCCCCGGTATTAATAGTTAATGTATTTTCCATGTTGCTGATTCCTTTTATTTTTTTAAATGATCATAGCCTTGCGGCAAACGGGTATATCCGTGGTTTACCAACCTATCCGCCAGCACACCGAAATAACTAACATCTTCGGGCATTGCAGTGGCCATACCATCAACATATCGGTTATACAAGCTAAAAAGCGCTGCTATTAGAACCGTATCGTGAATTTCAATATCAGTGGCCCCTGCGGCCTTTGCCTTTTCAACATCTCCGGTGGTTACTAATTTGCCGTTTTTGCCGGTTAGTGCTGCAATGTTTAAGAGCGCCTTCATCTTGTCACTTACCGGGGCCGTAGCAATATCTTTTTTCACCATGCTTGCAGTAGTGTTCTCGCCCAGCAGTTCTTCACCTAAAAGCGCATCCACAGCTGCGGTATGTGCCGTAGTGCAAAACCGGCATTGGTTGCCATGTGATACAATGGTTGCTATCAGTTCACGCTCGGCCTCGGTAAGTGTTGAGGGGCCGCGTAGTAACAGTTGAGTCAGATCGCGTATAGGCGCGGCGGTATCCTTGCGGTATTCAAGCAAACCGGTAATTCCGGGTAAATGGCTTTCAAGTTCAATATGGGGCATATAATCTTTTTTTATGTTTGTTATTTTTAACACAGAGATGCAGAGATAACACAGAGAACACAAAGTTTTTATTAAGAAAAAAGCTATTTCTCTGTGTTCTCCGCGTCCCCTCTGTTTCTCTGCGGTTATTTTTTACGCTTACGAATATAATTTTTCTTCCGCGAGTTTGGTTCCTTCTATTCGCGCTTTTATTTTTGCAAATGCCGTTTCGCGGGTGGTGGATACATCGTCACAAAATGGTGAAAATCCGCAATCGTCGGTTGTCCCCAATTGGTTTAAAGGGATATAGGCTGCGGCTTCCAGCACCCTGTCCCTTACTATTTCACTTGTTTCAATATCTGGATTTAGCACATCAATTACACCGATAAACGCCGTTTGATTAGGCTTAAGATGTTGCCTGATGATTTTTAAAACCTTAACTCTGTCGGGTTCGCTTGCCAGTTGCAAATAAAAACTGCCCACGTTCAACTCAAAAAGCTGAGGTAAAAAATCGGCATAGTCAATATCGGCGCTGTGGGTCGAGTCGTGGTCGCCGCCGGGGCAAACATGTACGCCCAGCTTTTGCTGTTCTTCGGTTGTGAAACGATTAAACACCTGGTTATTAATATCAACAAATGCCTTCAAAACACCGCCCGACGGATCAAGTTTGAGGGATAAACGCCCTTCGGTAAAATCCATCTGAACTTTGTAGGCTCCTTGCTGTAAACATTGCCTGATGTCTTTTTCGCATTCGTTCAGTAAGTCGGTCATAAATTCAGCCTGGGTGTAACCGGGTATTCCATTTGATGGGTAAATTAAGCTTAACGCCGATGCTGAGATTACCGCTTGCTTAACCGGCAGTTTGGTTAGCTTTTGTGCAGCTGCAAGATATTTTACCGCGTAATTACCGTATTTGAATGGGCCGGCTGTTAACAAAGGCAGCTGGCGGGAGTGTCCGTCAGCAAACTCAATTTTCATCCCTTCGGCGGATAAATTAGTTAAGCCCTCCAGCGGATAGGTAGCGAAGCTGGATTTGGTCTGCTCGCCATCCGTTATAACCGGCGAACCCGTTTTTTCAAATTCGCGCAAAGTATCATTAATGGCCTTATCGTAAAGACCATTTAAATCGGCGCTGTAAGCCTGCCCGGTAATAGCTGCTATTAACCCGGACGGGCGTGGAATGCTTCCAATAGGTTCTGTAGGGATGCTCATCGTATTTCTTGATTAGTTTTTATGTCCTGCCTCTTGATTTTTGACTCCTGGTTCTTGTTCCTTTTCTCCTGACGCTCAATTCTTAATCTTCAACTCATTATATTTTTGCTGCAAAAACTGGTACCCGGCTGTTTTATATTCGGGTGTCGATACCGTAAAGTGATCGCCTGGGTAGTAAGCAAAAACAAAACCGGCATCTACCTTCTTCATCTCATCATCCAGCAAATGAACCGGGTAATTCAATAAAAAGTTATCCTGGCTGCCTACCGATACCCTTATTTTCCCCTGCAAATCAGGTTTTATTTGTTCCCAGTTGGTGCGCAGGTAAAGCGAAATATCATAGTTTTTCCACCGTTCAACTACTGCCGGGTCAATGTCTCCTGTAGCGTCGGTAATCAGGCTGCGCGGTGTGCCATCGCTGTTTTTTGTGCTGAATACGAAATTAAACGAATGCATTTGCTCGCCGCGATAGATGACATGTTCCATGGCATACATGTTTTTCATTAATATCCACGGAAAACGCCCCGCAATGGTGCCTGCCAATCGCAGCGAACTGTCTTTGGCATAGTACATATTTTTGTCGTTGTACAAATCAATTTGCTGAAAACTCCGGAAATCAACCGGGTCGGGCGAGCTTGACCAGCAGGCCGTAAATGTTTTAGGGTAATGTGTTTGCAGCCATAGTACGGTCCATCCACCGCTGCTATGACCGGTGAGCAAACGAGCGGCATTGGTGTGGTATGTTTGCTCAACTAAAGGGATAAGTTCCTGTGTGAGGGCGTTGCCCCAGGGGCCATTATTGTCACTATTGGCATATACCGAATGTCCGCCGGGGCAGTTGCCATCCAGAAAAACCCTGATGCAAGGCGTGGTATCAATAGGTGCGCTGTTATCGTTTCGTCCCGAATAGGCATGATAGTCACCACCGTATCCCGAGATCCAATATAATACCGGGAACTTGCGGGCGGGCTGTGTAAAATATTCTTTTGGTAGCAATACGGCTGCGTTTACACTGGTGGGACGTTTATAAAAAGCAGTTAATAATGCCGAAGGCGATTTTAATTCTTTTATGTATTGGGTTTCAACAAAAGCCTGTTCTTTGATCACATCGTTGCATACGATATCAAAAGACTGGCTTGTGTTTTTACTGATTTTTACCGTTACAGAGGGGTTATACATATTACCCGGGCTATTGCCAATGGAACGGCCACCCGCATTCTTATCCCAAACAACCTGCGCATGGTAGGTGCCTCTTTCTATATCCGAAAGCACAACCGGGTACCAGGTTGCCGCATCGTCGAATACTACTTTTTCTCCCGGCTTTACGTTGTTTACAGTAATAGAAAAGCAAGGAAACAGTTCTACACCAACCATTTCATCCTTGGGGCTTTTTGAATCCTTGCACAGATATAAAAAAACCTTTCCCGAGAAGATTGCCGAAGACGCGGCAGAAGTAAAACTGGCTGTAAACTTTTGCGCCACAGCATGCAAAGAACATACCGTAACAAAGCAGAGCAAAAGAATTTTTTTATTGATATTCATGATATAGTTTTTATTTAATCTATCCGTCGTCTACTTAATTAACTTCTAATCTCCAATCTCTAACCTCTAATCTTCCTAATTATATTTCACAGTATTTGGATGAAATGTACTCCATGAGTGCCAAAACTCCTGGTAGGCCTGCACAGGGTTTAATTTTTCGCCTTTCATAGCGCCGGCAATGCAAACGCCATCCATGTTCCAGGTAGAATGAGTATCTTTATCTGTGAAAACACCATTAATTCCTTTTTCAAATCGTAGTGCTATCCCTTTAACCAGCCTGTTGTATACATGGAACGATGCGGAATCCTCTTCGAGCGCAAGTACAACCGGAAGGCCCTTTACCGAATCATTAATCAGTGTTGTTTTTACCAAATTGTTCCAGTCATAAGCTTTTGAAGCATTATTAGCCGAAACACCAATGACCCACGATTTACGTTTCCACGATGCAGAATCTCTTTTCTCCAGGCCGCCGTTTATTGTTCCATCATCGTAATCCTCCAAACTTTTATAGCTCTTTTTAAAGGCAGGGTCGGGCTGCATCACAAACGAGTTGGGATATTCCCTAAGCCATGCCGCTAATGTTACTTGTTTTGATTCTAATTCTTTTATTGCAGATCCTTTTAACGGTCCGGCTATTACCTTTCCGGTAGCCTGTTGTAACCAGCTTCCGGTGGTGGCATCCTCAAACATGGCGTTAAAATGATCCATGCCAACCAGCCTGAACGATTCCTTTTTGCCGTTTAAAAATGGGCTGTAAACGCGGCCCGTGCGGCATACGGTACAATAGGTTATCATCACCGCTGTATGGCCAATGGTATCCATTACCTGGTGATGATAGCCAATAATTTGGATAGGGTAGGCCTTAGCCACACCATCCAACGCAACCCCAATTACCAGTCTGTCTTTATCAGTAGTATCGGCCGAACCGGAGACAAATGTTTTTTGCTTAGGTGCGCGAAACATTTTGTCGGCCTCGAAACGATAGTTGAAAAAAAAGAAGATAGCCGCATAGCCAACAACAAGTGCCGACAAAACTACCTTCTTCCAGATTTTTCCATTTTTATAAGTTTGCAATAGTGGGAAAATAATCAAAGCCAACGCCAGTATTCGTATCCAAATGATATTATTGCTAATCCAGTAAGCCAGGGTTATCGTGTTTTTATACTGGCTTCCGGGAAAAGGCATAATAAAATACACGCGGAGTATTTCTGCCGCAAATAGTATTATTAACCCTGTTATTAAAAGCAATCTCTTTTTCATAATATTATTTTAAACTTAAATAATGGCGTTAGCATTGAAATTTTTATTGTTCAGTTACCGGTAGTGGAAATTCAGTCCATACATCATCTCCCACCCTGTCAATTGGCAATGTATTTAACAAGTTATATCTCCGTAGATCAACCCAGCGGTGGCCCTCGAAAAACAGGCTATATCTTCTTTGATTGAGCATTTCAGTAATTAGTGCCGACTGTGTAACCGCTCCGCTATAATTTGCTAAACCGTGCGCGTTTCTGATCCTGTTTATAGCTTTTAAACCTTCAGTAAAATTATTTAGCTGGATATTCCCTTCAGCATAAATAAGCACCAGTTCCTCATTCCTGATGATGCCTACCGGCGCGGTGCTTGAAGTGTAAACCCAAACATCGCGATCGCTGCTTAAGCCACTAAGCGCGGCAGGAGTTGTGCGTAGGGTAGCTTTGTTAATCCGGTCGTCGCCTGCTGCAATATCCTGCGCAAACGATGGATGCGCTACCCTTTCTTCGCCGGTTTGATTTTGAGGGATGAAAACCGGGTTAAGCTGATCGCCGGAACCTGTTCCGAAAACATGAAACACGCCGGTATTTAAATCGCCGTTCAAGTTGTAAAATGATGCATTTAAATCGTCAAGCGCAGTTTGCCAGTTACTTTGGTAAACACTTACTCTTGCGGCAATGGCCCTGTTAACTTTAGTTAAACCGGCAGCATCGCTAAAGCCTGCAAACCCTGCAAGCGGAAATGAAACCGTTGCGCCGCTTAAATCGGTTTTTGCGGAATCAAGCAATGAAGTAATTGCAGCCAGGCCTGCGGTGTAGCTTACAAAAGGGCCCAGATGATCGGGGTTGGCAACGTCCACCCGTATCCCTTTGGAATAGGTAAGGTTTAAGTTAAGTAGAAGTTGATATGCTTTAACAGTACGGGCAAAACCAGTATAACCCTTCTTTTGTGCGGTGCTTATTGTGGCAGAATTGTTAGCTGCCTGGATAAGGATATTACAGTTTTTCACCACGCTGTATCTTGCCGCCCAAGGGTTGGTGATATAGAAGTTACTGCCGCTTAACGTGGCGCTGTTTGCGCCCAGCAAATCCAGCACATAACGCGGCTCCGATCCGGAAAAACGATAGGTTTCGCGGCCTATAATGCTTACGTCATCGAGGTAAAAATTGAGTGCATTTCTCATACCCGATTCTGTACCGCTCACGAGGTTATTTAATTCGCTTTGCGTGGCATTTTTTGTCAAATCTTCGATGGTTGCATTGTTTAAATCGCCATAATCCTTTTTGCAACCCGCAAAAAACAGAATGACCACCGCAAACAGGATGCTATATATATTGATATTTTTTTTCATGATAATCACTTTTCTAAGAATTAAAAATTAAATGAAATGTGGAAAGCCGCCGTTTTAGATGATGGATATGGGTCGATATCAACACCGGATGAAAAGCCTGTACCGAAATTCGACGATTCGGGATCATAACCTTTGTATTTGGTTATGGTGATGTAGTTATTTAGCGATGCGCCAACGGTTATGGTTTTTATGTAAGAAACCGGCAGTTTGCTAAATGTGTAATACAAGCCAACTTCGCGCAAACGCAGGTAGGTTGATGTTTCTACTGTTTGATGTGCATCAGAACCCACCAGCATTAACTGCGATACGCCGTAAGGGACGTGTGGTATGCTGGATGGTTTATCATAATCAACACTGGTACTTCCAAAAACATTTTGAAGCTGTGTTACGTCCACATTTTGACCGCCCTTTTTCCAGTGCCACAAAAAGCGTAAGCTTAGCTTTTTGAAAAAAGTAATTTCATTATAAGTATTCATCTGGAATGTTGGCTCCGCGTCGCCAAGAGGGCCTACACCATGACCGTTTAACCCAACAATTTGTGTTGCTGATTTGCCTTGCTCTATTTGGTAAGTGCCCAGCAATACGCCGCCCACTGAACCTAATTGAACCGGAGGAACGATGAGTTTGGTTACTTTTGAACGGTTAAACCAAAAGTTTACCGAGGTATTCCAAACTACATTTTTTGATTCGACTGGCCTTGCATTTAAACCCAACTCTACACCATGATTACTTAAGTCGCCGGCGTTAACCCACTTTTGGGCAAAGCCCGATGATGGCGGAGGAGTGGTTAATAAAAGGAAATCAAATATGTTTTTCTTATAATATGTTAACTCAAAACCTAACCTTCCCTTTAATATGCTAAAGTCAACGCCGGTTTCAAACTCTGTTTGCCTTTCGGGTTTAATATCTGCTTCGCCAGCCTGGGTATTCACCAGCAAACCGGGGAAACCCGAAATGTTGGATACGCCCAATGCAGTGAATTTACTGCCATAAGCCGGTACGTTATTAGCCTGGCCGTAAGCGGCACGCAGTTTAACACTTTCAAAAAGGCCTTCCTTTATAATACCCATGTCGGTAAGGTTCCATGATAAACCAGCCTTGGGATACAGGTAGTATTTGGAAACATCACCATTATTGCTTGATCTGTCCAAACGCAAACCACCGGTTAGGGTAATAGCGTTAACAATATGTGCTTCTTCCTGTATAAAAATACCACCGTTCAGATATTTTGTCCTTAGTTCTGTTGCGTTTAAAGCGCCTGCCTGGTCAACATTTTGCTGACCGGCAATAACCTGCGAGGCAACATCCAAAATGTTATTATAGTTACCGGTTTCCTGTGTTATCCCCGCCGATGATGTCAGCGATAATTTATCAGAGGGCGTAAAAGTATTTACCAGCGAGAAAATGTAATTGGTACTGAGGTTTTTGGTAAAGCCTTGTATCGACTGACCTTTGTTAACCGCCTCAAATTGTAGCACGCTCGGGAACAACACGGTTGTTTGCAGGTTGTAAAAATCTACGCCGCCCCGTCCAATAAATTTGGTGTTGCTATGACTGCTTTTTTGCAGGGTTATTTCCAAATTGGCCCCGGTAATAAACCTGTTTACCGACTCATTATTCGTCATCAGCGCAATAGTTTGCAATGGGTTTGATGCTGCAAAGGGGTTATTTGGATAATTTCCGTTGCCATCAGGATGTAGCTGTGCAAAGTCAGGGGTTGATGACAACGCTATGCCCGTTGAAACGCCGGCGTTATCATTGCCGAATATCCCCCTGTCGGCCGATGAATTGATATAGTTGGTGGTGATACCTATTTTAATATTGTCGGTAATTTTATGATCAAGATTTAACCGTACGCTGGTATTGCTGTATCCGGTGCGGTTTACAAGGCCCCCATCGTCTTTCTGTGCAACAGAAAAATAAAAGCCTGTTTTATCACTTCCGCCGCTCATGCTGAGCAGTGTATTGCGGGTTAATGGGGTATGATCGTAAATCTCCTTCTCGTAATCATATATCTGGCCGGCGGCTTGCGCGTTGTTAAACTCCTGGGTCAGTGTGGCCGGGTCGCCGGGCAGCGAGGCGGCTGTTTCTGCTGTAAATTGCCTTACCCCCAATAATTTTATTGGCCTCAGGAAGCCCAAATCCTGCGATAAAGTGATGTTTGTTTTGCCTTGTTTACCTTTTTTGGTGGTGATGATAATTACACCGCCCGATGCCTTGGACCCGTAGATGGCGGCCGCGGAGGCTCCTTTTAATATTTCAATGCTTTCTATGTCTTCGGTTCTGATATCGGCAATACGGCTTGATGGATTATCCTGGTTAGATGTAGGGCCGCCGGGGCCGGCTAATGTTACTGCATTTAAACCGCCGGAAGTTGCAGAGTTGTCTACGTATACCCCGTCTATTACGTATAATGGTTGCGTATTGCCATATACTGAGGTTACCCCCCTTAATTTTATAGATACACCGCCGCCTGGTGCACCTGAATTGGCATTGATATTGGCGCCCGAAATTTTCCCTTCCAGCGCTGCATCAAATGTCTGAGCAGGTGCAGTTCCGCTTAATTCTTTGGAACCGATCACTTCAACAGCATTGGCCAGGTTTTTTCTTTTAACCGATGTAGCTAATCCGGTTACCACTACCTCATCAAGCTTCGAAACATCTTCTGCTAAGGCTACGTGTATATCCGATTTTCCGGCTATAGCTATTGTCTGTGTTTTATAGCCAATAGCGCTTATAGTTAGTACTGCGTTTTCGGGAACGGTTAATGTAAACTTTCCGTTTACATCGGATGCAACAGCAATTGAACCATTTCTTACCCCGATGGTAGCACCCGCAACCGGAACATCATTACCTGCCGTAATAACGCCCGTGAGGGTTCTGTTTTGCGCAAAAAGAAGAACAGGGGTCAAGGTTAGTATTGATAACCATCCTGCTATAAAAAGTAATTTTTTTCTCATTGTTTTGGTTTTTGGTTGAAGATTTAATTGGTTAATAAGGACGCGTTAAACCGCTGCATTTTCGGCTACAGGTTGTTTTTCTTTAAAAATATGATTGCCATAACCCATTTCTGCAATCTGTTTTGCCCTTAAGGGGTACGATGAAAGGTCGGTTGGCGTGTTGGATGCAAGGCCGTCAACATACCTGTTAAACATGCAAAAAGCGGCCGCAATAAGTACAGTATCGTGAATATCCCTGTCGGTTGCCCCAAGTGCTTTAGCGGCTTCTACTTGTTCGGCGGTCACAAACTTTCCACCTTTTTGTACACTTCCGGCAATGGTCAACAGCGCTTTCAGTTTATCAGGAATGTCGGCATTTGTATAGTTCTTTTTTACCTGGTCAACTAATTCGGTATCGCCGTCAAGATAGCATACAGCAATTGCACCGTGCGATTGCTGGCAATAAAAGCAATCATTCAAATAGGAAACATAGGTGCCTATTAGTTCCCGGTCGGCCATACTTAGGCCCTCGTTAGAGCGTAATAGTAAGTTAGCGAGTTCGCCCATAGGAGAGGCTGTTTCGGGACTGAAAGCCATTAAGGATCTCATACCGGGTAAATTCTTGTCCAGATCAATGTGTGGCATAATTTATTTTGTGTTGCGTAAATAATCAGGACAAAGCAGCGGGTAGCCGTCCTATCCATTCGTTAATGAAGTTGTTTTGATTTTTGTCTCTCCTGAAATTTAATTGCAACCCTTTTGGGCATACCTGTTTGTAACCGCGCAGCTTTAGGCAAAGGGTAATTTACTATCATTGCATAGCTATAACAATTAACCGGTATTGGGCCAAACGCTATAAACAAACGCCATGATTTTACTGAATTGATAGTGCTGCGCAATCAGCCTTCCCCTTAAAAATTGTGAGGAAAACCTAATAGTACAGCATATTTTGTCAGGAAAATGCAAATCACACTTAACACAGTATTATTTAAAAATACCTGGTTAAAACTGACTCAAAAAAGCAATTAAGAGAGTGTATTTGACCTATCGGGAGGTTGACCGGGAATGCCAACAGAGGCCTTGATAATGTTTAAAAAAGAGTAATCGGGCAGTATTTTAGTTAGTTCTACAGAAACCAGTGCATAATCTTTAGGCGCGGTATAGTTAAAATCGCTTTCAAAAACACTTTTCTTGAATAGCGGTATACGTGACCTCTCGTTTACAGGGCCATCGCTAACTTGTTTTGCATAAACAATTTTGGCATTTTCAAGACGTCCCTTTTCATGATTAGGGATACACAATAAATACATGGTATCGGTGGTCATTTTAAGGTATGCAAAGTTATAGGTTGTATCCTTCACCCTTACCTGGCCGCTTACCGGCGTATAGGCATCCTCATTTTCAACCGTTTTAAAATTAACCGGCACCCTTACTTCAACAAGGTCTGACTGTTTGTAGTGGTTATTATTGATTTGGTTAAAAACAATAGTATCAGACCGGTTGATGAAATATTGAAATAACAGCATATATCCCCCCATGTTAAACAGGAGCAGCACCAGCATCGCTATCGCAAATATTTTTTTCAATTAAATTAGGATCGGTTTGTATTGGGAAATAAAAGTATTGTAAATAAATAAGTATTGCAAATTATTATTTTCACTTCAGATAAAATTGACAAACCGTCACTGCGTTTATCGAATACTTTATCGTTCCTTGCTGTAATGTTCGATGCAAATAATTGATCTGCGCAGTATTATAACGCTGAACAGTATCAAGAATAAAACGCATCAATTAAAAAGTGACCTCCTCAGTCATTCCCGTTACCGTAGCGCCAAATTATCCGATTCAGTGGAAAAAACAATAGTTTGTATCGTGTGAATTTAACGGTGCAGAATCATACATCAGTCACTTTATGGTTGGGATCGGAGTGATTAAGCGCCATAGAAATATCTTCCTTTGGCACACCGCAATCGTTTCTGGCAATAGTTGCCCAACTGTGGCGGGCATAGTAAGTAGCGACACCATGGCCAAGTTCTAAAGATTTCGCCACCTATGCTAAGCCGGTATTAACTGCATTTATAAAGTTTTCGGAGCTACTGTACATCTGGCATAAATTATATTTTTCAATGTTGAAACGTACTTTGGTCATCCATCGTTTACCCGACAAATAATTTAAACTTTTTCTGTTTTGTTCAAATGTTCGTGATATTCCACGAGTTTTAACATCGCATTAATGGTCGTTTCGTAATTTTTTGCGCCCACCACTTTTTTATAATCCTGCTCAAGCCCTTCCATTTGGCTTTTAACATGCTTATAAAAGCCGGCGCCTTTATCAGTTAAATACAACATTGCCGAACGGCCATCTGTGCTGCACTTCTCGCTGCGTACCAGCCCAATCTTCTCCAGCTCTTTTATCACCTTACTTGCTGCCTGTTTGGTTATGCTTAAGTTTGACGCCAGTGCGTTATTTGAAATGCCCTTTGTCCCGATACTCATAAATAGCGGTATATGCGAATGATTAAAACCTTGTATATTTTCATGACAAAGCTCATTGCAATACCAACTATCCGATAATCGTTTAAAAAGGTAAAGTAATTTACAGGTCATCCTGTTTGTATCCTCGGTTAACATGATCTTATTTTTAATGTTCAATCAGCAGTTATTCATATCAGACTCAATATAGTCAATTTGGTTTACAAAGTAAAACTTTTTTTTCATGACATTTTAATTTGTAACAATCGTCTCAGGCAGCCTGTTGGTGGTCGTAAATCCGCTCCGTATTTAATATTGCAATCGTGCTTTTGTTGCCCCTGAACTTTTTTATCAAATCGGTTACCGCATTATTGCTGGCAATTTCAACAGCCGACAAAAAATAACTTTTCAAAAAGATCAGCAGCATTCCGATCTCCATATCCGAACCCATAAAACTGTCCCTTAAAAGTTGCTTAATTAAAGGAAGCAGGTACTGCCCCATTGTGCTGATTGAGAACTTAGATGCCGGAAAAAGCTTATTTATATTAAAGCTCCTTAAACCAGTGAGCATCAGATTGGAGATGTTAAAAAATGTTTGCCCGATATTAACAAGTTGCGTTTTCATTATTGCTGCGATTAATAGTACAAAGGTAAACTAAGTTGACTATATTGGTCAACTTAGTTTACCAAAAAATATACATTTTCTAATTTTATGACGTTGTTGTGATTCAGCCGGTGCAATGATTGGGAGGAGAGTAAACGGTCTTGTTTTTAAACGAATTTTAATGCCGGACAAAAGTTACCCTCGTTGAAAGTCCGCTCTATAAATCCTGTTAATTTGCAACAAATGCAAGGGTAGTATTTTTGTAAACCTGCTTTTGCAATTGTGTTTTCAGGTTTCTGAAAATCTGTAAAGGGGCGTCTGTTGCAAACATGTTAACCAGCCAGGCAGGAAGGGAACCGCCCGGATCAACATGTATCGAATATTCAACATGAACCTGGTTGGACCCGGTGGGAGTGATGATCCATTTGCCAATAGAATTGTCTATCCTGACAATACCTTTTTTTATAGGAACCAAACCAGGAACAGCCGGGCCGTCAATGGTCACTACTTTCGTATCCTGATCCTGACTAACTATTAAATGGGCAACGAAGTCGCGGTTTTGTGCTGGCCAGGGTAAGCTTACCTCCGAATAATAATAAAGTTCGGCAGGGGATAACTGTTTAACCAGTTTAGCCGACTTAACGTGGTATACCCAGTCGGGCGCAGTATTAACGTCCATAACCAGGGCAACCAGTTGCGCTGGTGTTGCATTTATATCACATTCTACTTTAATGGCTTTGATTTTTGAATCCGTCATCATGCTGGTATAAACCTTTATGCCATCCTTTTCGGTACTCAATTTCCAGTTTTGTGCAGAAGCTGTGTGCAGCCCCAGCGCAATAAGAAGTGGAATAAATAATGCTTTATTCACTAAATTAATGATTTGCCTTGTCGTTTTCATTTCTTGAAATTTAACGTGACAAATGTAAACTTAGTTGACTATATTGGTCAACTAAGTTTACCACTAAAATCATTTTTTAATGTTTTATGACGATCTTATGATTGTCTGACTTCTGTATGATAAAAGCCATGTTTAACAGTGAAAGAGTTTTGCTGTCGTGCCGGCGTTTTCCGAGTGAGTCCGGCGGCTTTGTGAGGAAGATAGTAATTAAAGTGATCAATTAAATTTTTAATTTAATTTCATCATAAATTTTCAAAAAATGGATACCTTCCTTATTCGGGTTTTGGTTTGCCTTGTGGCAGGGATAGCCGTTATTGTGTTGCTAACCGCAAAATTCAGGGTGCATGCCTTTTTCGCGCTCATAATTGCCTGCTTTTTAGTTGGTTTAGGTGTGCAAATGCCGCTTACAGAAGTAATTAACGCCATAAAGGATGGCTTCGGTAATATTTTAAAATCACTTGGCCTGTTAATCGTGTTGGGAACAACACTCGGCGCAATACTTGAACATACCGGGTGTACAAAAGTAATGGCAAACGCTATATTAAATCTGGTGGGGCAAAAGCGCGCTGCCCTTGCCATGAGTATTACCGGTTTAATTGTTGGCTTACCCATTTTTTGCGATTCGGGCTATATTGTGCTTAGTGGCCTTAATAAATCCATTGCGGCGCGTACGGGCATTTCGGTAATTGTTATGGCAGTTTCATTAGCCACCGGCTTATACTCGGTTCACTGTCTTATTCCGCCTCATCCCGGCGCGGCCGCTGCGGCCGGCACCATTGGCGTCGACTTTGGCAAGCTAATCGTTACGGGTATTGTTGTTGCTATCCCGGCTATGTTAGCAGGTTACCTTTGGGCCGGTTATGCCGGGGCCAGGCTGCCAAAACCGGATATAGAAGAGGAAGCGTTGGTTGCTGAAAGTACAGCCCTGCCTTCTGCCCTTAAAGCATTTATGCCGGTTGTTGTACCGATCCTGTTAATTGCCATAAAGTCTTTTTTTACCGTTGTGCACTCTGCCGCCAATCAATGGGTTACTTTTTTGCTGTCTTTCGGCGACCCGGTTATAGCGCTGTCGATAGGCGTGTTGCTGGCCTTTAATGCGCTAAGGGGCTGGAAACGCGCAACTGTTTCATTGTTGCTACAGGAGGGCGTTGAAAAAGCCGGCGGTATTTTGGTAATTATTGGTGCCGGCGGAGCATTTGGCGCCATATTGGCAGCAACCAAAATAGGAAGCCACTTAAGCGGGGCGTTGCCATTAGCAGCGCTCGGCCTGTTTTTTCCCTTTTTGCTCACTTTTGTTTTAAAAACCGCGCAGGGCTCTTCCACTGTTGCCATTATAACTTCATCATCTATCGTGCTGCCGCTGTTAGCTGCCTTAGGTTTGAATACCGACAAAGGGCACTTACTTTGCGTTTTGGCGATGGGTGCCGGGTCAATGATGATATCGCACGCCAACGATGCTTATTTTTGGGTTATTGCAAAATTTTCGGGGCTCGAAATGAAGACCATGTTAAAAGTATATTCAGTAGCCACTATATTTATGGGCTTAACCTCGTTTGCAATTGTTTACATCCTGTCTTACTTACTTTAACTATGCACATCCTGATAGCCCCCAACGCTTTTAAAAATAGTATTACGGCGCAAGCTGCGGTCGAAGCCATCCAGAAAGGTCTGCAACAAAGCTCGCTGCGATGTACAACAGAGCGCTTCCCGATAGCTGACGGAGGTGATGGTACCGCCACGCTGATCATTCAAAAAATGCAGGGGTCGCACATTTTGGTTA